>Ga0070698_100000981_pt1 | contig 31365 bp, 29 predicted proteins | sample KBSK1502metaG_FD_65477 | JGI IMG/M metagenome (GOLD analysis project Ga0070698, IMG submission 65477) | Corn, switchgrass and miscanthus rhizosphere microbial communities from Kellogg Biological Station, Michigan, USA - KBS K1-50-2 metaG | ecosystem: Host-associated > Plants > Roots >...
GACAGCCGGGCGATCACAATGCCCGCCACCCAGTCACCCTCCGTTGAACATCCCGCCGCCCGCATCGGACACCACACCACCGGCCCACAACACCCGATCACGCTGTTCTACATGGCATTGGGGGTCTCCCCCTGGGGGAGGGTTAAGCGGTAGATCCGCCCTTGACTCTCCATCAACGGGAGGGCGCAACCTCTCTATCAACGGGCCACGAGAAGTCGGCCAAGTCAAACAATTGAAAGGAGCACGACATGGAAGCGAACGAGCTACTTCGCATCCAGCACGAGGTCACATCCGAGCGGGACCCTGAGAAGCGCCGCGCGGCCATCGAGCGGGCGTACGTCGAAGACTTGAGGTTCCTGGACTCGGAAGCCGATGTCGTGGGGCGGCAAGCTTTCAGCGACCGCCTTCAGAACATCCTTGACGGCGCTCCAGCGGACTTCGTGCTGGAGGAAGACGGCCCCCCGTACGTCGGTCCCGACACCGCCGCCCAGCCTTGGCGGTTCGGCCCGCCAGGCAATCCCGTGCTCCGCGGGATGGATGTACTTACGCTGCGTGATGGCAAGGTGAGCGTGGTGCGTGGTCTGAGCGCAGGCTAGCGACCAAGGATCGCTAGGCGAACCATGGGAGCCCCATGGACGGAACAGCTGCTGGCCCGATCGACGCAGACGAACTTCACGAGGGTCGACCTCGATCCCCATGACGTGCTACACGCTAGTCTCCTCACTTGCGTGGGCTGCGGACACCCGAGGCGACAGCGAGCACGACCTGCGCCGCGTTGCCGTCGGGGTCAATGGGCGAGGCGCTCGAGTTGCCGCGCGTGCACGCCAGGCAGCCAATCCTTGCCGTACGTGGCCGATAGGCGCGGGTCGCTGAGCACATCGGCGTCGCGCAAGGCGTGCACGTACGCCACACCCTCCGCGACCTGCCTCAGCACGGGTGGTCTCCTTCTGCTTGTGGTTGCAACCGATTTTGAGACTGTAAATCCTGAAATTCGTGGAGGATGTTGGATCTAGGCGGAGCGGTTCGACATCGTGCTCTTCGGCTCAGAAACGGTAATGGAGGTATACGACGCCGCTCCGAAAGCGCCGCTCGTCCAATAGCTCGAGCTCGGCATGGACGTCGGCGGGCAGGGCGCGCTTGCCACCGCCCACTAGGACCGGCCCGAGGAAGAGCTGGCACTCGTCGACCAATCCTTCGGCGATCGCCTGGCCGGCGAGCTCCGCCCCGCCGATCGTGATGTCGGATCGCGAGCTCTCCTTCAGCCGCCTGATCGCCCCGGCGTCGAATTCGCGCTCGATTCGGGTTCTCTCGCTGGACACCGTCTGAAGCGTCCGGGAGTAGACAACCTTCTCGGCCGCCCGCCAGATCCCGGCGTAATCCCGGTAGACCGCCCCCTGATCGCCACCGGTCTCCCAGTAGACCATCGTCTCGTACATGCGTCGTCCGTACAGATCGGTGCCGACGGGCCTCACGAGGTCGTTGATGAACGCATGCACCTCCTCATCCGGCGCCGCCCAGTCGAATTTGCCCTGCTCGTCCTCGACGTAGCCGTCGAGCGACGCGATCGCCAAATAGATCAGGCTGGCCATCTCAAACCTCCTCCCGCGCTAGCACCTAGCAAGCGCTGCGTTGACGTTAGCAAAACCGATTGCAAGCTACAATCGGTCTCCGGATTGGAGGACGCTGATGCCAGAGCCCCGTTCAGGCTGCCCGATCAACCTCGCCACCGAGGTGCTGGGCGACAAGTGGTCGCTGATCGTCCTCCGCGACATGATGTTCGGCGACAAGCGCTACTACCGCGAGCTGCTGCACAGCTCCCTGGAGGGGATCGCGTCGAACATCCTCGCTGACCGGCTCCAACGGCTGGTCACCAACGGGCTGGTGTCGCGCGCGCCCGACCCAACGCACAAGCAGAAGATCCGCTACAGCCTCACCGAGCCGGCCATTCAGCTTGTGCCGATCATGGCCCACCTCGGCTCGTGGGGAAACCGGCACCTACCGGTCAGCCGCGAGCTCGCCGTCCGCGCTGAGCTTCTCGAAGCCGGCGGCCCCGAACTGTGGGATCGGTTTATGGACGAGCTACGCGAGCGCCACCTCGGCCTCAGCCGGCCGGCCGGCGCGGAGTCCGTGCTCGCCTACCTCCAAGCCGCCTACGAGGCCGAAGTCGCCGTCCGACCCGCACCGAGAACGCGCCGTGAACACTGACCGCCCCGCCCTGTTGAGGCTGGCTGAGTGGCTCCGCCATCGCTGAGCGGGGCGGCCACCGTCTCGGCATCGTGCGATGTCGTGACCGCGATGGAGGAGCAATAAGGCACGACCACAGGTGTCCGGCCGAGCTGACGACGATGACGGCCGGAGCACGCCCAGCGTCAACGGACTCATCGCCGCGCCACTCTGCTGTCAGCAGGGACCGCAGCCAGTAGGCCACTGTTCCGCCCTTAGCAGGCCGCGCGATCAGGTCCATGCCCCGAGGCTAGGACGTCCCCTGCCGCATCCGGGCCACACGTCATGGTCCCGGACGGTGCTACCGATCCTGCCCCGCTATCGCCCTTGCCGCAGCGGCCCGCATGCCGCAGGGATTTGTGGGTACGGGGATGTCCACCGGCACAACGGTTGCAGTGAGGTCGCTGACCGAGGAGACGTTGTGCACCACGATCTCTCCTGGGAGACCGCCTTTCTCATCGGCGCGCTCGGCGTCGTTGGTGTCATCATCCTGGTTGCGCTGCTCCGGCCGCTGGCGAACAAGCTGTTCTTCTTCGATTGGCCGCCGCTTTATGACTGGCAGCAGGCACGCCGCCCACTGCGCCGCGTCGACCAGTGGCGGGTGATCCGGGCAACCGGCCGCAACCACCTGGTCGGCCGCGCCGCGCTGGCGGACGCGCAGCTCACCTATGCGCGCTACTGTCAGGCCCGGGCCCAGCGGGCGCTGGACCGGCAGCGGCGGCGGCGGGGATGGCGGGTCGGCGCGCTACTCCTGCAGGGCATCGCGGTTGCTGGCTTTACTGCCCTGGCCGCCGCGCACAGTCAGCAGCGGGTCGTCTACGGCTTGGGGGCGGCAGGCAGGCGCTCGGCATCCTTGGCGGCCTGCTGGAGTCTTCGCGGTCGCTGAGCCGCCGGGTTGAGCGGATGACGCGGCTCCAAGCACAGATCGAAGACCGTGTATACGTTGGCTAGCATTCTCTCCGCGAGACAGTCCGCAGGCCGCGAGGGACATATCCGGGATGAGCGGCTCGCACGATCAAGACGGTTGCGGGGTGTATGTCACCGGCTACAGCTACGGTGACACCACTACGCTCGCAGGCCCCGGCCCCCACTCCGGGCTACCCGCAACCCAGCCGGGAACCACCAGAAAACGGTCAGACCAGACACTTGCCCGGCCTAGCTCCTTCAGGGATGACACGGCTCCGCTCCCTCAGGAATGACTCGGAAGAGGTCAGATAAACACGGCCATTTCGCTGCGGCGGCCGGCTTCATGTGCCAGTGTCTGGCTGTGATCGGTGAGGGCTTCCCAGCTGTCCTGGCGGCGGCGCAGCAGGGCGACGAGGACGCGTTCTCGATGCTCTGGCGGGACGGCAACCCGGCGCTCCTGCGCTACCTCAAGGTGATCGCCCCCCAGTCCGCCGAGGACGCGGCGGCGGAGACCTGGGTCTCGGTCGTCCGGGGCCTGGATCGGTTCCGCGGGGACGAGAATGCCTGGCGGGCTTGGCTGTTCACCACGGCCCGGCGGCGGGTGGTGGACGAGGGCAGGCGCCGGTCACGTCGGCCCGAGTCGCCGGCCGCCGAGGTGGTGGACAGCCACCTGCCAGAGGCGGTGGACCCGGCCGATCAGGTGCTGGAGAACCTGGCCACCCGGCAGGCGATCGTCACGGTGACGTCGCTTCCGCCCTTGCAGGCGGAAGTGATCATGTTGCGGGTAGTCGCCGGGCTAGATACCGAGATGGTGGCGCAGATGGTCGGGCGCACCCCGGGCGCGGTGCGAGTGGCTCTCCACCGGGGCCTGCGGCGGCTGGCCCAGATAATGACCGAGGCGGGCGTAACGCGATGAGCGGCTTTGACGTTTCGGATGCTGACATGCCGAACTTCCCCGGGTCACATCTGGCTGACGTCCCGGAACTCCCCGACGGGACATTGGACGCGCTGCTCACAGGTGACCTGCTGACGGACGAAGCGTTCGCCGGACTGTACCCGGCGGCCGCGCTTCTCGCCGCGCTCAATGCGGCGCCGGCGGGTGGCGAGCTGGCCGGGCACGCACGGGCCCTGGCCGGTTTCCGTCATCGGGGCAGCATGTCGGTTCCTTCCCGTCGCTCCACACGCCGGAGGCCCCACTTGATCACCTCGCTTCTTACCGTCAAAGCCGCCGCCGCGGCGGCCGCCGCCGCAGCCGTGGCCCTGGGTGGCGCCGCCGCCGCCGCATACACCGGCGCCCTCCCCGCGTCCGCGCAGCAATTCGCGCACAACATGATCGGCGCCCCGTCACCGACGCCCAGCCACACCAGCGTCGACCCGCAGAGCAGGTCATCCCGCCCCGATGCTGTCGGCCCAGACGCCAAGGGCCCGGCGGCGTTCGGGCTGTGCACCGCCTTCGCTCACGCGAAAGAACACGGAGAGGCCTCCGAGAAGGCGGTGGCGTTCCGCAACCTGGCCGCGGCGGCCGGTGGTGAAGGCAAGATCGCCTCCTACTGCGCGGCGGTGCCCCACCCGGGCAGTTCGCCGTCCGGTCACGCGGCCCCGTCACACCCGTCGGGCCAGCCGACTTCGGCGCCGACGCATCCGTCCGGCCGCCCGACATCTCACCCCAGCGGCAAGCCCTCCGCTCCGCCCGCGCACCCGTCCGGCAAGCCTTCCAATCCAGGTTCGCACTAGGCCATCCGGCTTTGCCGCCCGGATACGTCCTGCGCTGCAGGACGAGCAGGACCAGCCGGCTCGACTAAAAGCAGGACTCGCCGGCTCTCGGTGCGCGCTGGTCAACTCCCGACGGGCCGGGCCGCCGCCGCGCCTTCGAGCATGGTCTCGGCGACGAGGTTGTAGGCGAGGCCCCAGGCCTCGCGGGTCGGGTCGTCGAAGCTGTCGCCGAGGACCGCCGCGAGCGCGGCGAGGAGGGCGGCGCCGACGGTCTGGTAGTCGCCGGCCCGCACCCCGTAGCCGAGGTGGCGGGCGCCGAGCGCGCGGGTGTGGGTGAGCAGGTCGCTGAGGCGGGGCATGGCGAGCACGATCTCGGTCAGCTTCTCGGTGAACTTGACCGTCTGCTCGGTCATGTCCGTGGTGAACAACGACCGCAACGCCGGGTTCCGCTGGAACAGCTCCTGGTAGAACTGGGGCGCCAGGGCTGGCAGTTGCGGGCCGAGTCGTTCGAACGACGACTGCACCAAGGTGATCTGCTCTGGCGTCACTAGGCACTCCCCACTGCTTGGGTGAGGTCGGTGCGGCTGCTGACGCCGAGCTTGGTGTAGGCGTGCTGCAGGTGATTGTTTACCGTCCGCACCGACAGGTAGAGGCGTTCGGCTATGTCTTTGCTGGCCATCCCCGCGGCCACGAGCATCACGACCTCCCGCTCGCGGCCTGACAGCGGGACGGCTGTGATCGCGCCGACCGTGGCGACGTGGAACAGTCCTGGCGTGGCGGCGCCTTCGCAGGTGGCGGCCAGCTCGATCGAGCGACGCTGCGCCGCCGTCGCCGCCCGCCGGTCACCGGCTCGGCTCAAGGCATCGGCCGCCCCCGCCGCGGCCTCGGCCGCGAGCAGCATGGCGCCAAGCGCCTCGAAGTCGTCGGCGGCCCCGGCCAGCTCCCGGGCGTCACGGGCGCGCGCGGCGACGGCGTGCCGGGCGCGGGCGGACACCAGCGGCGAGTCGCACACGGTGGCCAGTTCGCGAAGCCGCGCGGAGGTGTCCTGGCCGGTGGTGCGCATGAGGTCGTGCAAGAGCCACGACTCGGCGGTCCGGTGCCCGGTCAGGGACGCCTGCTCGGCGGCGGCCCGGAATCGGGCGGCCGCTTCCGCCGACCGCTGTGCGGCGACGGCGGTCCACGCGTCGGCGAGCTGCTGCTCGGGCCCGCGGAATCCGAACGCGGGCCCGGCGTCGCGCTCGGCCAGCGCCTGGGTCGCGGCGTCCACCTCCGCCAGCATGGCGTACGCCAGGGCCAGGCCCGACAGGGCGAGACGCCGCGGGCCCGCGAAGTGGCTCGCCTGGGCCAGGCCGGCCGCCTCGGCGTAGTAGCGGCGAGCGGACGCCAGCCGGCCCCGGAGGGTGGCGATCCGCCCGAGGCTGGCCGCGAAGAAGATCTGCGCGATGGCCACCCGATGCGCGGCGACGATGTCCGCCCCGGCGTGAGCGAGCTGCTCGGCTTCGGCGAGCCGTCCCGCCTCGGCCAGGGCGAACACCTGGTTGACCAGGTGCATGGCCGGGTGCGCGATGGCCAGTTCGTCGCCGAGCGCGACGTGATCTTCGTAGCCGCCCTCGGCGGCCTGCACCGCCTCGATGGTCCGGCCAGTGAGAGCTAAGGCGGGCGCGGCGGCGATGGCCCAGACCACCCGGGTGCGCCGGTCGGTGCCGGAGATGTGCTCGAGCACGGCCAGCGCCCGGCTGGGGTGCCCGGAGAACGACAAGACCGACGCCTCGTCGGCCGCCAGTTCCTCGGCCAGCGGCCCGGAGCTGATGACGTCCCGGGCGGCAGCGTCGATGGCCAGGGCCGCCTCCGGCAGGCACAGGCCCCACTGGGCGTTCTTGGCCCGGGTGACCGCCAGGCGGAGCGCGACCTGCTGGCTGCTGGGAAACTGCTGCCCACGGGCGAGGACCCGCTCGGCGGCGTCGAAGTCGCCCAGCTCGTACAGCGCCTCCCCGAGCAGCAGCGCCGCGGCCGCATCGAGCTGCTCCTCAGGGATCGCCTCGATCAGGCGCCGGACCACCCGGAAGTCGTGCGCGTAGCGAGCCAGGTAGGCGCCGCGGACCAAGACGGCGGGGTCGGGTCGGCCCCCGGCGTCCAGCCGCCACAGCGCGATGCGCAACGCCGCCGGAGCGGGAGCAGGGTTGGCGGTCTCCAGCCGGTCGGCTTGGGCCAGCAAGATGGTGCGGGCGTGCAGCCTCGGCATGGCAGCGCGGACCACCCGACCGTGCATGGGGTGGGCCAGGCGCACCTGCCCGTCCTCGACGCCGATCGTCATCAGCCCAGCTCGTTCCAGCGACTCCAGCACACCCACGGAGGCGACCGTCTCCAGGTACTCAAGCTCCAGCGGCTGGCACAGGGCGAGCAGCTCGACAACCGAACGTGCCTCGGCGGACAGGCCGCCGATCCGCTGCTCGACCAGGTCGAGCAGGCGACTGGTAGCGGGCAGGTGATCCTCCAGCTGCCATACCCCGGACCGGTCGACCAGCGCCCCCGATTCCTGGGCGCCCCGGACGAGCTCATGCACGTACAGGGGGTTGCCGCGGGTGACCTCCCAGAACTCCCGCCCCGCACCCGCCTCGATCGGCCCGCCCAGCGCCAGGTGCAGGAGCGTGTCGAGGTGAGCCCGGCTGAGGTCGTGGATGTCGACGCGCTCGACCAGGTCATCCCGCCACAGGCTGGTCAGCAGGTCCGGGACCGGCTCGCCGGTGCGCACCGTGGCCACCAGGAAGATCGTCTTTCGCGCGGCCAGATACCCGAGCAGAGCAAGTGAAGCGGCATCGAGCAGCGCCATGTCGTCGGCGACGGTGACCAGCCGCCGGCCCCGGTGGCGCTCGTGCAGGGCCCGGCGGGTCTGCTCGAACAGCATCGCCGGGTAGAGCTGCCCGTCCGGGCCGGGCCGGCCAAGCCCGCCCGCGAGCAGGGGCGCCACCGCGCCCAGCGGCAGCAGCGCGGTGGTCCGGCTGCCGGCCACCCGTTCGGTCGGATGGCCGCTCGCCGCCGCCTGCTCGGCGCACTCGCTGGCCAGCCTGGTTTTCCCCACCCCAGCCCGGCCGTGGATCACCAGGCCCGTCTTCTCGTCCGAGCCCAGGGCCCGCTCGAACACTTCAAGCTCCGACCGTCGTCCGACGATCGGCCACCGCAGCAACGTGACCGCCACATCAGCCAGCATGGCAGTCCCGGCCCAGGGGGACAATCGCCAACAATTCGGGTCTCCTTGCCGAGGTGGCCACCACCACAATCTCGGAGGCGACGCGCGTAGGCTCGCAGAGGTGGAGCGTCACGACCGCGGCCCGCGACGTTCGGAGTCGGTGGAGTCCTACCTGCGCCAGACCCGGGCGATCGCCGTCGTGGCCGTGCTGGCCCTGGCCGGCGGTATCGTCTCCGACGAGCTGGCCGGCGGTTTCTGGAGCCGTCACGCGCTGCTGGCCGGGCTCGCGTCGAGCCTGATCGTCGTCATGCTGTCGGTCGCGGTCGTGAACGAGGTGCTCGAACGCCGCAGCCGACGCCGCTGGAGCGTGCTCGCCCAGTACGTGATGTTCGAACTCGTCCGCAACGCCCGGCTCATCTGGACCGGCGTGGTCGAGCTGGCCGGCCTGGTGCCGCCGGACCCGCCGCTGCGCACGCTGCTAGACGCCGGCGCGCAGGCCGTGCGGGACACGCCGCGCCTGACGGCCGCGGTCCGCGACCTGGTCGCCGACGACGACCGGCGCCGGCTGCTGCACCAGGAGATCACCCATTCGATACGCCACAGCGACACCCTGCTCGGGCGCTGGGCCGGGGTGATGCTCAACGCGGACGCGTACGCCGAGGTCATCGACCGGCACGTCGAGCTGGCCAGCGACGTCGCGTGGCTGGGCACCCTGCTCGATCACCTCGAGCCGGCCGATGACCCCTGGGAGCAGCGGAAGGCCCGCAGCAGCGTGGCTGTCCAGCTGGAAGGCGACAACGAGGGCGACTGGCTGGCCAACCGGGTCGTGCTGATCACCCAGCTCGCCGAGGAGCTCGACCGGGTCACCCTGCAGGTCGCGGCCCGCATCGTGCCGGCCGAGTGGTGGGCGGCACGGCTGGGCACGACCGTGCCCGCCGAGCTGAGGACCGCCGCCGTGAGGCAGGCCTGAGGTGCGGCCTCCGGGCGTGACCGCGAGCGGGCGCCCGGGTTAGGCTTTTACTTCATGTGCCGGTAGGAGGCGACGATGATAGGCCCGCGAGACCCGATGGCGGCGGGTCCGGCGGGCCGGGGCCGGATCCGGGCGTCCGACGCAGATCGCGACCGGGTGATCGAGGCCCTCAAGGCCGCGTTCGCGGCTGGCCTGCTGGCCAGGGAAGAGTTCGTAACCCGGGCTGGCCGCGCGCTCGAGTCGCGGACCTACGCGGAGCTGGCCGTGCTCATCGCCGACCTCCGCGCCGGCCCAGCGCGGACACCGCCTCCGCGCGAGCCCGCCCGTCGGCCCCGCAAGCCCGTGAACAGGGCGGCGGTCGCGTGGGCAGCCTGCGCGGTCATCGTCCTCCCCGCGCTCGGCGCCGCGTTCCTCACCTTCTACGGCGGCTTCCTCGTGGTGCTGCTGCTGGCGTTCATCGGAGCGGTGGTGACGGGCCAGCCTGAGACCGGCGGCCGCCGGTGAACCTCGCGGGTGTAGCGTCGCGCTGATGAACCCGCTGTCCCGCGCCGCAGGCCGGGCGGTCGACCGCGCGATCGGGCTGTCCGGCGCGACCGAGCCCCACCTGGTGCGGCGCGACGTCGCGGTGCCGATGACCGACGGGGTCGTCCTGCTCGCCGATCACTACCGCCCTGCCGGGGTGCACGGGCCGCTTCCGGTGGTGCTGATCCGGTCGCCGTACGGCCGGGCGGGCCTGGCGGGCATCCTGTTCGCTGCGCCGCTGGCGCGCCGTGGCTTCCAGGTCTTCATTCAGAGCACCCGTGGCACGTTCGGTTCTGGCGGTCAGTTCCGTCCTTTTATTTCCGAACGGGACGACGGCCTGGCCACCGTGGCATGGCTGCGACGCCAGGCGTGGTGTGACGGCCGCGTGTCGATGACCGGTGGAAGTTACCTCGGCCACACCCAGTGGGCCGTCGCGCCCTACGTCGATCCACCGCTGCGGTCGGTGTCGCTGAACATCACCACGGCGAAGATGAGCTCGGCGTTCTACCCCCACGGCGCGCCCGGCCTGAAGAACGCGCTGACCTGGACCGGGCTCATCGGCACGCAGGAGCGGCGCGGTCTGCCCGAGATCATCCCGACGCCGTGGCAGGTGGCCAGGCTGAACCGGGCGCTGCGGAAAATCCCGCTGCAGGCGGCCGACGTGGACGTGGCCGGCGCCCCGGTGGCGTTCTGGCGGGACTTCGTCGCGCACGCCGCGCCCGGCGACGGGTTCTGGGCGGGCGCCGATCACGACGGCGCCGACCTGACCCGGCTGCCGCCGGCGAGCATGGTGACCGGATGGTGGGACCTGTTCCTGCCCGGGCAGCTGCGCGACTACGCGGCCATCCGCGCGGCCGGCGGCACGGCGCGGATCACCATCGGCCCCTGGCTGCACGGCGAGCCCGGCCAGCTGAGGGTCATCGCGCAGACGGACATCGCCTGGCTGGAGCACCACTTGCACGGTGGCCCCCCGCCGCCCGGCCCCCCGGTCCGGCTGTTCCTGCAGATGGCCGGCACCTGGCTCGGCTTCGACGACTGGCCGCCGCCGGCGGCCGTGACGACGTCGTATTACCTGCGCTCCGCTGGTGGCCTGAGCCCGGACGCCGAACCCGGTCAGGCGTCATCCGGCACATTCGTCTACGACCCTGCGGACCCGACGCCGTCCGCCGGCGGGCCCCTGCTGCAGCCCCCGGGCAAGCAGGTCGACAACGCGCGGATCGAATCCCGGCGTGACGTCCTGACCTATACCAGCGACCCGCTGAACGCCGACCTGGACCTGGCCGGTCCGGTCGGCGCCCGCATCTTCGTCCGGACTGGACGGCGGCACGCCGACCTCTTCGTCCGGCTCTGCGACGTTGACGCCGGCGGTGTGTCGCGCAACATCGTGGACGGCATCCGCCGGCTCTCGCCGGAGACCGTGCCGGGCCCCCGATGTCACGGTCGGCGTCGACGGCGTCTTCGCCGTCGACGTGGAGCTCTTCCCGACGGCGTACCGAGTACGGGCGGGTCACCGGCTCCGCGTGCAGGTCAGCGGCGGCGCGTTCCCGCGGTTCGCCCGCAGCCTCGGCACCGCGGAGCCGTTCGGCAGTGCGACGAAAGCGGTGCGATGCTCGTTCGAGATCCACCACGACTCGCGGCACCCCGCGCGTGTCCTGCTGCCGGTCCTGCCCCGCCGCTGACCCGCGGGCCGGACCCCGAGCGGGAGCCGGACGGCTCCGGTCACGGGACGGCGGTCCAGCGGAGGGTGAACTGGTCCAGCGAATAGCGGAAGGCGTTGAGCGTCGGCTGGACGAAGTTGTCCCGGATCGTCTGGGTGGCCGTGGTCTCGGCGGTCCTGATCAGCGGGCCGGTGATCTGCGAGTCGTGCCGGGCCCGGAAGAACGCGATCTGCTGCGCCTGGGCGTAGAGCACGGACTGCGGGAACTGCGGCTGCAGCAGGACGCCGCAGCCGAATCCCGGGTACGTCCAGCTGTGCTGCGTGTCTATCGGCTTCGACGGCACGTTGTCGATCGTGACGTCGTGAACGGACCGCGGAAGCTGGGGCTGCGGCAGGACCATCGTCACCGCCACGCGGCCCGGCCGGGCGCCGCTCGGCCGGCTGAGCACCTGCAGCCGGTAGTGGCCCGAGGCCGGCGTCCACCAGGCCGGACCGGGATTGAGGTCCACGGTCGCCGACGCGTGACCCACCGCATAGAACGTGCTGGCGTACCAGCACGGGAACGGACCGAGGCTCTTCGAGACCTTGTGCGTGAAGTAGAAGGTGAAGTTGGCCTGGCCGAGCGCCGGCCTCGAGATGCCCTCGATCTTCTGCAGCACCCAGGGACCCAGGTCCACGTTGCGGGTGACGCCCCGGCTGATCTCCTGCCACGGCCAGCCGAACCTGATGTCGGGCAGGTGGACGTTCACGCCGACGAAGTGCAGGGCCGCCGAGAGGGCGGCCAGCACCACCGACGCGATCGCCTGGCGGAAGATCAGCCCCGCCGCCGCCACGGCAAGAGCCAGCTTGACCCGCAGCGGGATGCGGCGACGCCGCGGCCGCGCGCCGGGGCTGATCTCGCCCGGAGCGGCGATCAGGGCACCCGGCGGCCGCTGCCGCCGAAGCGGCGCGGTCGCGCGCGGCCAGGTCGCCGGGTCGGCTGGTGAGTACGAGGGCGGCAGCGGCCTCGTCGGGTCCAGCCAGTCCTCGCCATCGTCCGCGAAGGGCCGGTCACCGTTGCTCGAGCCTGGGTGTCCGCCCTGGTACGCGTCGTCACCCTGGTATCGGACCGGTCCGCGCCGGGTCGGGCTCTTCATGGTCACCTACTCCGTAGCAGCCGGGTAATTGAGGCTCAGGACGATCGGAACGGCCCCGAACGGCATGTGGAATCGCCGACCGGGTTTGTCAGGGGCGTTGGGCTCGGCGATGTTCGGCCAGCGCATGTGCATGTGCTGGACGCTCAGGCCCTCCACTGAATACGGGAACTCCATCGCGGAAGTGCGGTGCGCCGCGAGCAGCCCGCCCCACCGGAACGCGGCGAAGACCTTGGCCAGGTCGCGGACCGTGAGGTGCCCGGGCGATGTCACGTCGATGTGGTACACCGCGTCGGCGAGTTCGACCAGGTCGTCCGCGCAACGGGCCAGCGCCGCCGATTTCGTCCGGAACGCGGTGCCGTCGGGATTGACGGTCCCCAGCTTCTCGCCGTACACCGGCGAGTAGCGGGGCTTGGCCTTGCACTGCATCCAGTCGCAGGCCGCCAGCAGCTGCCAGCTGATCCCGCTGTGGCTGGCGACGTCCCGGTACAGCGGCTCCGCCCGGGTGAGCGGGACCTTGGCCATGGCCACGAACGCGTTCTTGACCGGCACGGGGATGTGCTGGTGATGGTGATTCGTGTTCGGCATGGCATCACGGACCATGATTCGTCGTTGGCTCTGGCCCGCCGGAGCGCCGAGCGGCGTTGCCGACACGCTCTGGGTGGACGGGCCGCGCTGGGCCACGGGAACGGGGTCAGAGACGCCAGGGATCAGCGTGCCGCCGGCCTTCGCCTGACGGCTGACGTCCCTGCGATTCCCGCCGGTGGCGCCCATAGCAGGCCCGGCACCCCCTCCGGGGGGAGCGGCCCGGCTGGCCGCGGAAGCCGCGGCGGCCCGCTGCTTCGACGGGCCGGCCCCGGGAGAGCCTGGCGGCGGAGTCCCGCCCTGTCGCGGTTTGGTTGCCGTCGTCGGCAGCGGCGCACGGCCGGCCGTCGGCGAGCTAGTCACCCTGGTCGGCGGCGGGCTGGTCACCCTGGTCGCCGCCGGGGTAGCGCCGCGGGCGGGTCCCGGTTCGGCAGCTCCGGATGACGCTGGGGCGCCGCCGCCAGCGACGCCTGGGGCGTTGACTCCGCTCGGCCCTGGGATGGCGGCGCCGCCGGGCAGGGTCCTGGTGACCCTGCGGTGTCCGGGCTCTGACGTCCTCCCGGGCGCCGCGGCGGACGAGGTGACTGCGTGCGCTGTCCGGTCGTACCGGTAGAGGTCGTACTGCCGCATCAAGCCGATCAGCTTCTGGCCATAACCTGGGTCGGTCGCGTAGACGCCTGTCAGCGCGTTCGCGAACGCCTCGGGGTGCTGGCGCTGCGCCATCGCCTGCGTGTAGTACGGGCTGGTCGCGAGCAGCTGGCCGTGATCGTCGATGCTCTGGGCGGCGCTGTTGTAGACGCGGAACGAGGCGATGCGCGCCACCAGCTGGCCGTTCTGGTACTCCTGGGTCGGCTGGAGGTCGCTTCCCGCGGGCCCCGCGCCCTTGATGCCGAAGAGGTTGTGGTCCTGCACCGACAGGTAGCTCTGGCCCCAGCCGGACTCGTCGATGGCCTGGGCGATCGTCACCGAGGCGGGCACGCCGTACTGGCGCTGCGCGGCCAACGCGCCGGGCGCGATCGCCGCGATGAACGCTTGCTGGGTGCCGACGCCGGGCTGCGGGGTGAGGGCAGGGGCCGGCTGGTGCCTGGTATAGCGGAACGCCGGTCGCGATGGCCCGTCGGCCGACGGAAGCTCGCCCGTGCCCGACGCTCCGGGAATCGCGGCTCCGCCCCGCGGGGCTCCCTGGCGCGGCACGTGGTGCGCCCGGCCTGGCGCCCGGCCGCCAACCGGAGTGCCGGGCCGGAGCGGGCGAGCCCGGTGCCGGGTCGGCGTCGGTTGCCTCCCGGGCCCCGACGCAGCGGACGGGACTGGCGTCACAGCGACCGACGTCCCGCTCGCCGGCGCGGCAGCCGCCGGCGCGGCAGCCGCGGGCGCGGGGGAGCCGGCTCCCGGCGCGCCCGGGATGGCCGCCGTTCCCGGGGCGGGAGCCTGGCGGGCGGCAGTGAGCTGCCCGACCGCCGCCGGCGGCGCGTCGGCGTGGGCGCGCTTGTGGGCGCGGGCGACTGCGCCGTTGTTGACGAAACCGATGACCCCCCGGGCGCTGAGCGGATTGCTGAACTCGTGCGCGTTGACCGTGAGATTCGGCAGCGAGTCCGCGCCGATGGTGCGCAGCACGCCGCTCTTGTAACCGGTGACCACCTCGACGTGCCCGTCAAACAGGACCCAGTCCCCGGGTCGCGGACGGTATCCGTCGCCTACGGGATGCCAGCGACCGTGCGCCTGAGCATCCTGCAGCGCCGAGACGATCCCGGGCGACGCCGGGTTCGGCCCGACGCGGGCGTCGGCCCACTTGTGCAGCGGCCATGGGTAGGACGTGCCACCCGTCACCCAGCTCTGCTGGCCGACCACCTGCGCGGCGAGCTCGAGCGTGAGGCTCGCGAAGGCCGCGCACGACGCGCCGTGGTCGACACCGTCGATGCTGTCGTGCTGCCAGATGAGCGCCTCCATTTCGGCTGGGGTCTTGCCCTGCGCGAGCCGGAGGTAGTAGTCGGCCACGTTGACGATCGCGGAGCGGAGCGCCGCGTCGCCCGCGGGAGCGGGCCGGGACGGCGTGCGCAGGGCCATCAGGCGAACCTGGGTGCCCGCTGGCGACGTGAGGTCGGCTGCCGCCGTTCCGGGGATGAGCGAGAACCCGGTCATGGCTCCGCTCGTGCTGAGGCTCAGCAGCGCGGTCATCTGCTGCCACGTCGACTTGCTCGCAGGGCGCATCGGTTCACCTCATCTCCGGATCGGGTCGGCCGCCTGCCGGCGGACGGATGACTGGCGTGGCGGGGACTACGTCTGGCTCGTCTGCGGAAGGTGCCGGAGGATGGCCTGGACCTGCGGATTGCCCGGGTTCTTCGCGTTCTGGAACAGGACGGCCGCGTTCTGCGCGGCCTGCGGCGTGGCGCCGACCATCCACTTCTGGTAGACGTCGGCGACGAGCAGTGCCTGCCCCGCGGCACTGGTCACCGGTTTCGCGCACATCCGCGGGAAGCCTGCCCGGGAGACCACCGCCACCGAGCCCGTGTACCGCAGGCAGTTCTGCCGGTGGCTCTCCAGCCCGGACTGGACCGCCGGGGCGCCGCTGGCTCCGGTGAGGGTCACCCCGCCGATGATGTTGTTGATGGCGCGGGCCGCGACCTCGAGGCTGTCGATGGGATTGGCCGGGTTGTACGGATGATGCAGGTTCAGCGACCACGCGATCTCGCCGCCCTGGACCGGCGTGATCGGCTCGAGGCCCTGCCGGCCGGTCTGCGTGTTCCGGTAGCCCGGGTTGTTATCGCTCGTCAGCAGCGCGAATACCCACAAGATCTGTCGGGTCGACGGAGCGCAGGCGAAGTTCACCTGGCCCGGCTCGGACCGGACGTCGGGGTTCTGGCACGCAGTGGCGATCTCGCTCTGCACCTTTGTGACGCTGGCCGGCCAGGATGGACCGCCGCTGGCGAGCAGCACCGCAATCACGATGATCAGCACCACGAAGCTCACCGCCCCGCCCGCTACCTTGGCTCGGCGCGTCAGGCCAGGCCCGCGCGCGCTGCGCCGGCCCTGGTTGACCAGTATCTGGGTCCGTCCCTCGGGCGGCAGCACCCACTCGCCGCCGGTGTCGCCGTCCCCCGCAGGCCCGGTGAACTCGCGTTCCAGCGATGCCCGGGTGTCGCTGAGCTGGCGCTCGAGCTGCGTGGTCTTCTCCTTCAGTTCGGCCAGCAGCTTGCTTCTGAGGTGGGTGTCATGGTCAAAACGCGTTCTCATCTGGTACCTCTGCCTCTGCGCCCGGCCGGGCCGCAGGAATGACAAGCCATGCCCGTCATTAGAACACATGTACGATCACGCTGTGAAGAGGTCAAATGGATTGAACACGCTTTCGTCTGAGGAAGCTTACACCACGCACCCGTCATTTCGGTCCGATCCGGAATCGCCGAGCGGAGTGGCCCGCCTCAGGGCGCTACAGGGCGCATACTGGTATTGATGAAGCCAGCCCGCGCCCCGAACAGGCGCTATCTGCCGACCAGCCCCTTCAACACGCCCACCGTCGTCCGCCCGGTCAAGGAGTTCGCCCTCAGCGACCAGGTCACCCACGACCGGTACGGCCTCGGCCGGGTGATCGCCGTCGAAGAGAGCTCGGTGCTCGTTGACTTCGGCGACTGTACCGAACGGATCAGCGCCCCCTACGCGAAGCTGACCAGGCTCTGATCCACGGGTTACGCGCCCGGCGGACCCCCGGCCGGCGTCGCGGCGAGACCGTTCGCCACCGCGGCCGCTTCGGCGTCCGCCTCGGCCGCCTCGTGCTCCTGCCCGAGACCGGACAGCGCGCCCGCCAGCCGCGCCAGCGCCTCCGCGAGTTCGATCCCGTAGCGTCCGGGATTCCCGTCGGCGAGTTCGCGGTAGGCGGCCACGGCGTCGCGCAGCGGCGGGAGCGCGTCGGCACGGCGGTCCAGATCCGCCAGCCGCGCGCCGAGGTTGGTCAGGGACCGCGCCAGGGCGCGCCGGTAGCGGTCCGGGTCGGCCTCCGCCAGCTTGCGCCGGATCCGCACCGCCTCCCGCAGCGGGGCCAGGCCCGCGGGCGAACGCCCCAGCTCGCGGTACCTGAACGCGAGCACGGTCAGCGCGCGGGCCAGCTGCGGGCGGTAGCGATCCGGTGCGGCCGCGGCCAGCGCGCGGTACGTGGTGACCGCCTCCTTGATCGGGGGCAGCGCGTCGGCGGGGCGGCCGAGCTGGGCGTACGAGATCCCGAGGCTGATCAGCGCGGCGGCCAGGGCAGCCCGCTCCGGCTCCGAGCCCGCCGAGGCGAGCTCGCGACGGATAGCGACGGCCTCCCGCTCGACCGGCACGGCGTCCGCCGGGCTGCCCAACTCGCTGTGCCACGCCCCGAGGTTCTCCAGCGAGCGGGCCAGCTCCGGCCCGTAGCGCTCTGGGCTGCCGGCGGCGAGCGCCCGGCGGATGGCCGCCGCCTCCTGCTCGGCGCTCACCGCGTCCGCCGCGAGACCCGCCTCGGCCAGCCAGATCGCCAGGTTCGTGAGCGCGGCGGCCAGGTCATCCGCGTACTGCCCGCGGTCACTGGCGTCGAGTTCACGGTAGGTGGCCACGGCTTCCCTGGCCGGCGGCACCGCGTCGGCCGGGCGGCCGGCCTCGGCGAACCAAACGGCCAGGTTCGCCAGCGCGGCCGCCAGATCCGCCCCGTAGTGCCCGGGGGCGTCGGCGTCGAGCGCCCGGTAGGTGGCCACGGCCTCCTGCCCGGCCGTGACCGCGTCCGCCGGCCGCTTCATCTCGCCGTACCGCACCGCGAGGGCCGCCAGCGAAGCCGCCAGGTTCGCGCGGTCGCCGAACGGGTCGGCGTTCGCGAGCTCACGGTAGATGGCGACGCCTTCCTGCTCGGCCAGTAGCGCCTCGGCCGGGCGTCCGGCGGCGAACCGCGCCCCGAGGCTGATCAGTGAAGCCGCCAGCTCGGGCCCGTAGCGCCCGGGATCGCCTGCGGTCAGCATCCGGCGGATCGTCACGGCCTCGTGCGCCGCGTCGGCCTGCCGCTCCAGCTCGCACAGCAACTGGCCGGCCCGGTCGTCCCAGCTCGCCCTGATCTCCGGCTCGACGTCGTCGGGCAGTGACTGCAGCACCCGGAGCGTCGCCGCCAGGTGAGCCTGCACCAGCGTCGCGCTCGGGTAGGGCATGCCGAGCGCAACCTCGCTGAGCACCTCCGCTGGCGCGACGGCGTCCGCTATCGCGCTTGCGAGCAACGCCGGCAGCTCGCCGGTGGTCCGCAGCGCCGCCCGCGCCGCCGGCACGGCCAGCTCGGCGAGATCGCGGCGCAGCGCGACACCGATGACCTGCCGCCCCCGCTCGCGCGGCCCGGACCCGCCGGCCAGCACGGCGAGGGCGCCCTCGGCCTGCTCGGGCGCCAGATCCCGCAGGCACTCCCGGGCGAGGTCGGCATCGGCGGCGAGCTCGGCTGCCGCCAGCGTTTCGGCCAGCAGGTCCGGCCGCAGCGTGCCCGTCCGGCGGTCCGCGTCGGCCGGGTAGAGCGCGGCCAGCCACTCGGCCCAACGCAGCCGCGACTGCGCCGAGGCGCCCGCGAGCCGGGGCACCCGCTCGGCCGCCGCCGCGAGTTCCTCGACGCTCCCCGCACCCGTCACCGCGGCCGCCGCGACGAACTGGTTCACCACGGCGTCCGCCTCCGGGAGACCGGCTGCCCTCGCCGCACCGCGCCAGTGCCGCGCCTCGTGTTCCAGGAGTTCGTCTATTGCCTCGTCGCCGACCGCCACCCGCAGGGCGGGTCCCGGCTTCGCGGCGAACCGCAGCAGCGCCCCAAGCGTGGCGGCGTGCAGTACCAGCACCGGCAGCCGCCGCGCCGCGCGCTCCACCTGTGGCCTGCCGAACACACCGACTCCCAGCGCATCGGCGAAATACGGGACGGCACTCTCCGCCAGCTCCGCGTCCGAGATGTCGGGGCGCACCGGCGCGTCCAGCAGCACCGGCTCATCCCCCGCCAGCAGCGCGGCGACCTCGGGCGCGGAACCGCCGGCCAGCCCTTCCCACCACTCGCCCAGCACCCGGGTCAGCAGCAGGACCCGGATCGGACCCGGATCCGCCGCTGCGGCGCGCAGCAGCTCGCCGAGCCTGCTACGGGTCTCGGCCCGGTCGACGACGATCAGCAGCCCGCCCGGGTGTTCCGCTCGCGCGGCACCGACCGCCCGCTCCTCGTCGTCCGGCGCCGCGAGCAGCCAGCGCCCGCCGTCGGCCTCCCACCGGCCGGCGATCTCCAGCGCCAGCCGGGTCTTGCCGCTCCCGGCCGCGCCCGCCACGGCGCGCACCGACCGGTCCCGCGGACCGACGCACCACGCCCACAGCTCGCCGAGCTCGGCCGTCCGCCCGGTGAACGGGACGACGCCGCGTCCGGGCCGCAGCCATTCCGACGGCCCGGGGCCGTTCACGCCCGGTTCCGGCGCGCGCCCAGCCGCCGGCGCCGCCTCCTGCGCGCCCGCGGGTGGTCGCTCACCGTCGCGGTGCCCGAACATCCAGTGCACTCCCCCACTCATACCCAGACCGGCCGCCTTTTGCCAGTCCCCGGCGCCGGCGAAATGCCCCGCCGGTGCAGATAGGCGCGCCTCAGGGCCGGAAAATTTATACCGAACGTAGGCAGGCCGGACATTCGCGGATCGCAGGCGCTACGCGCCCGCTGGCGCCGGCGCGACAGGGAGCGAGCGCCCCGAATCACCGCCGACCGCAGCGGGATAGGGTGATCTCCGGGCTCCTTGCTGCGAGAGGTGGCGGCCGGTGGTTCGGGACACGGCACCGATCGGCTGCGTCGGCGTACTCATCCTCGGCACCAGGGGAGCAAGCGGTCCGGGTGAGGTGCTCGTCCGCGTGCGCGGCGGCCGGGAGGCCTACATCGCGTGGTCCGAGGAGCCGCTCGAACGGGGCTCGACCGTTCTGGTGATCGACTCGCGCGGTGCCCGCGCCGTCGACGTGATCAAATGGATCGGCTCGCCGGAGAACGGCGAGGAAACCGGGTAGGGCGGCGCGCGTGGAACCGACCTGTCGCCAGCCCTCCGGGAACTGCTCACGCTGAGGAGACGCTGAGATGTTTGGTTACCGGGTTCCCGCGGCCGACCAGGCCATGCTGATTTCCGGCGGCAGGCGCGCGAGGAGCGGCGTGCCGTTCCGCGTCGTGGTCGGGCACGGCGCGTTCATCAACCCGCTCATCCGCAGGGTCGGCATGCTCTCGCTGGCCATGAACGAGGCAGAGGTGCAGGAGACCTGCGTCACCGGGCAGGGCATCTCGGTGAATGTCCGCGCGGTCATCGCGTTCAAGGTGGGGAACGACGACGAGAGCATCGTCAACGCCGGCCAGCGGTTCCTGTCCGACCAGGATCAGATGGCCACGCTGACCGGACGCATCTTCTCGGGTCACCTGCGCTCGATCGTCGGCTCGATGACGGTCGAGGAGATCGTCACCGAACGGCAGAAGCTGGCCACCGAGGTGCTCGACGGCTCGAAGGCGGAGATGGCCAAGATCGGGCTCATCGTCGACTCGCTGCAGATACAGTCCATCGACGACATGGGTACCGGCTACATCGACGCGATGGCCGCTCCTCATGTCTCGGCCATCCAGCGGCAGGCCAAGGTCGCCCAGGCGCAGGCCGACCAGGCCTCGGCCGAGGCCCAGCAGGCGTCCCAGCGCAAGCAGGCGGAGTTCGCCCGGCAGACCGCCGTGGTGCAGGCCCAGTACAAGGCGGAGGTGGACACGGCCCAGGCCGAGGCGGCTCAGGCTGGTCCGCTGGCGCAGGCGCACGCGCAGCAGGAGGTGCTGACGGCGCAGACCAGGCTCGCCGAGCGCAACGCCGCGCTGCGGCAGCAGCAGCTGGTGGCCGAGATCGTGAAGCCCGCCGAGGCCGAGGCCGAGAAGGTGCGCACTTTGGCTCAGGCCGACGCGGAGCGGATGACGATCCTGGCCGAGGCGGCCGCCTCGCACAACCGCGTCGCCCTCGACCGGATGCTGATCGACCAGCTGCCGCAGATCGTCAAGGAGGCGGCGGGCGGCCTGGCCGGCGCCAATGTCAGCATCCTCAACGGTGCCGACGGCCTGGGCGAGATAGCCTCCGGCCTCGTCGCCCAGGGCCTGACGATCCTGGACTCGGTCAAGGCGAGCCTGGGAACGGCCGCGGACAAGCCGCCGGCGATCGCCCACCCGCAGGAGCCGACCGCGGCGGGGGACGACTCCGGCGGCTGAGCCGGTCAGGCCGGCCGGCGCAGCACCAGCCACAGCGGGACGCCGACGATCGCGAGCACGAACAGGGCAGCGAGCGAAAAATTGACCCACAGCCACATGGACACGATGAACCTCCTGTCTAGCTTGGGATTGCGGGTTCTGCTCCCGTAGGTTCAGAGTGCTCGGCGGGCTTGGCAGCAGTCTCAGCCGCGCCTCTGCGGGGCCTCTGAACACTCCGAGCGCGGCGGACGGAAGGAAGGGCCGGATGACAGTCAAGGTGCGAGGCGTCGTGGCCGTCCGGAAGGGAGCGCCGGTGGAACTCACGACGGTGCTGGTGCCCGACCCCGGCCCCGGCGAGGCGCTGGTGCGGGTGCAGGCGTGCGGCGTCTGCCACACCGACCTGCACTACCGCGAGGGCGGCATCGGCGAGGACTTCCCGTACCTGCTCGGCCACGAGGCCGCGGGCGTCGTCGAGGCCGTCGGCGACGACGTGACCGACGTCGCGCCGGGCGACTTCGTGATCCTCAACTGGCGCGCCGTCTGCGGCCAGTGCCGCGCCTGCGCGCGGGGCAGGCCGTGGTACTGCTTCGCCACCCACAACGCCAGCCAGAAGGCGACGCTGGAGGACGGCGCCCCGCTGTCGCCGGCGCTGGGCATCGGGGCCTTCGTCGAGCAGACGCTGGTGGCGGCCGGCCAGTGCACCAAGGTGGACCCCGCGATCAGGCCGGAGGTCGCCGGGCTGCTTGGCTGCGGCGTGATGGCCGGGATAGGCGCCGCCATCAACACCGGCGGGGTGTCACGCGGCGACTCGGTCGCGGTCATCGGCTGCGGCGGGGTCGGCGACGGCGCCGTGCTCGGCGCCAGCCTGGCCGGCGCGCGGACGATCATCGCGGTGGACGTGGACGATCGCAAGCTCGAGTGGGCCCGCGGGTTCGGCGCCACCCATGTGCTCAACTCCCGCCAGGCCGATCCGGTCGAAGGAATCCGCGAGCTCACCGGCGGGTTCGGCGCCGACGTGGTGATCGAGGCGATCGGCCGGCCCGAGACCTACCGGCAGGCGTTCTACGCGCGCGACCTGGCCGGGACCGTCGTGCTCGTCGGCGTGCCCACCCCGGACATGCGGCTGGAGATGCCGCTGCTCGACTTCTTCGGCCGCGGCGGCGCGCTGAAGTCGTCCTGGTACGGCGACTGCCTGCCCAGCCGAGACTTCCCCATGCTGGTGGACCTGCACCTGCAGGGCCGCCTGCCGCTGGAGAAGTTCGTGTCCGAGACCATCGCGATCGACCAGGTCGAGGACGCGTTCGCCAAGATGGGCCGCGGCGACGTGCTCCGGTCCGTCGTGACGTTCTAGCGGGCGCTCTAGCCTCAGAAGAGAGTCGGGGGTCCGGCGGGGACCGGCTCCGGAAGTGCCTTGAGCTCAGGCAGGCGATCCCGCGCGTCGCGGTGGAACCGGCGCGCGAGCGCGAGCGCGTCAACGTTGTCGGGCGTGTGGATGAACACCGTCGGCGAACGGCCCTCGCGCAGCCACCCGACGACCGTGTCGAGCCAGGGCTGCCATCCCGCGGCCGTCAGCGCGGCATCGTCGCGGCCGATGTAACGGACGAGGGGATTGGCGGTGAGGGCCCGTGAGCGGCGGGGCAGGCGGGGCTTCTGCGCCCACGCCACCCGCTCGGCGTCGGTGGTCGGCGGGCGCTCGAACAGGACGGTCGTATCGAGGGATACCCATTCCGCGCTGGCGTCGCTGAGAACCTTCTCGAGGTCGTGCTCTGATCGCGGATGGTCGAAGAACGCGCGGTGGCGGACCTCAACGGCGTAACGGAATCCGCGCGGAAGATGGCGCACGAAAGCGGCGAGGGTGTCGAGGTCGGCGGGGCCGAACGAAGGCGGCAATTGAACCCAGATGGCGTGGGCGCGCGGTCCCAGGGGCTCGACCGCGGCGAGAAAGGCGCGAAGCGGGCCGCCGACGTCGGCGAGGCGGCGCTCGTGGGTGATCGGCCTTGGCAGTTTGAGGATGAAGCGAAAGTCGGGGGTGGTCTGCTCCGCCCACGATTTCACCGTGTCGGGGGGCGGTACCGCGTAGAACGTCGTATTGCCCTCCACGGCGTTGCACCAGCTCGCATACGCGCGGAGCCGCTCTCGCGGTGGCAGCGGCTGGGGCAGGTAACGGCCCTGCCACGGCGGGTAAGCCCACATCGCGCAGCCGACGTGGAGCTCCATGCCCCGAGGGTACTCAGCGTCAGGGACGAAACGGACAGCCTGACGCGCGGCACGACCCGGTTGACCAGGCCGTAGTGCCGGGGATTCGGCCGCGTCAGGGGTAGATCGTTGTGCGTTCGGCCAGCATCCGGACGAACTTCGCGATCCGGCGTTCCCGCGTCTCCGGCCGCTTCGCGTCGGCGATCCGGTAGAGGATCGCGTACCTGTTGACCCCGGTCAGCGTCTCGAAGAACGCGCGAGCCGCCGGGTTGGCCTCGAGCGCGCGCGCCAGGTCGGGCGGCACCGTCGCGGCGGCCTGGCCCTCGTACGCGGCGTCCCACCGGCCGTCGGCCCGCGCCGCCTCGACCTCGCGCAGCCCGGCCGGGGCCATCCGGCCGTCGGCGATCAGCCGGTCCGCCTTCTCCCGGTTGATCTTCGACCACTTGCTGCGCGGCTTGCGCGGCGTGAACCGCTGCAGCCAGTGCTGGTCGTCGAGCCCGCCCTTCTGCCCGTCGATCCAGCCGAAGCACAGCGCGCAGTCCAGGGCCTCGGCGTAGGAGAGCGCGCCGCCGTCCGCGCCGGGGCGCTTCTTGGCGATCTTGAGCCAGACGCCCGGCGAGGCCTGGTGGTGCTCGGCGAGCCAGCCCTGCCACTCCCGCGCCGTGCCGGCGCCGAGCACCGGAAGGTCGTCGCCCGGCATCCGGCTACCCGGTCACGATGACGGCGGTGTCAGTACGCGCGGCCGAAGATGAGCCGCTTGCCGTACGCCGACGGCAGGTTGCACCGCACGCACAGGCCCTCCTCCGGCGGCCCGTCCGACGGGATGCACCGCGGAGTCGCCTGGGTGGCGGCCTTGATGTCGTCCTCGCATTCGGGTTGGTCGCAGGCGAACGCGAGCGCCCACCCGGTCTTGACCGCTTCCACGAACTCGTCCCAGGAGTCCACGACCGCGGTGTGCGAGTCCCTGAAGTCGGTCGCCCGTTGCAGCAGCATGGTCTGGAACGAGGTGAGCTCGAACTCGAGCCGGGCCGGCGCGGAGTCGAGCGAGACCGGTACCTTGCCTTCGCCGAGCCTGGTCGCCATCAGCGCCGAGCCCGCGGCCAGGTCACGGGGCCCGAGCTCCAGCCGGATCGGGACGCCGCGCAGTTCCCAGTCGTTGAACTTGAACCCCGGGGACAAGTGGGCGCGATCGTCCACGTGCGTGCGGATGCCTGCGCGGCGAAGCCGTTCGGAAAGATCCAAGGCCGGGGGGAGCACCTGCTCTGCCTGGTCGCCGCGGCCTATCGGCACGATCACGACCTGGTACGGAGCCAGCAGCGGCGGCAGGATGAGGCCCTTGTCGTCGCCGTGCGTCATGATCACCCCACCCACCATGCGGGAACTCATCCCCCACGAGGTGGTGTGGCAGAGCTCCGGCTCGCCGCTCTCGGCGGTGTACTGGATGTCGAACGCCTTGGCGAAGTTCGTGCCCATGTAGTGCGAGGTGCCGGCCTGCAGCGCGCGGCCGTCCCGCATCATGCCCTCGACCGTGAACGTCCGCCGGGCGCCGGGGAACCGCTCGCCCGCCGTCTTCTCGCCCGGCACCACCGGCATCCCGGCGACGTCGCGCGCCACCTGGGTGTACATGTCGAGCGCGAGCATGGTCTCGCGGGTCGCGTCGTCCTCGTCGGCGTGCGCGGTGTGACCCTCCTGCCAGAGGAATTCGGTGGTGCGCAGGAACATCCGCGGCCGCAGCTCCCACCGCACGATGTTCGCCCACTGGTTGAGCAGCATCGGCAGGTCCCGGTGCGAGCTGATCCACTTGGACATCATCTCGCCGATGACCGTCTCCGACGTCGGCCGGATGACCAGCGGCTCCTCGAGTTCCTTGCCGCCGGCGTGGGTGACGACCGCGAGCTCGGGGGCGAACCCCTCGACGTGCTCGGCCTCGCGCTTGAGGAAGCTCTCCGGGATCAGCAGCGGGAAGTAGGCGTTGACGTGCCCGCTCTCCTTGATCCGCCGGTCGATGTCGGCCTGCAGCAGCTCCCAGATGCGGTAGCCGTAAGGCCGGATCACCATCGTGCCCCGGACCGGTCCGCGGTCCACGAGCTCGGCCTTGAAGACGATTTCGTTGTACCAGTCGGCGAAGTTCTCGCTCTGCGGGGTCACTCCGCGTTCATCGCGCGCCACATGCAGAGGCTACGGCATCGGGCCGGCTGGTACCCCTCCGTTTCCGCCTCCGGCGCGGCTGTGCCCCGGGACCGTCGCGGGGCGCCGCCGGGGCCGTTGCCGGGTGCCGCCGGGCGCGCTGGCGTCCGGGCGGCTGGGGCTGCACGCAGGGCTGTTGCGGTCAGCGCGCCCAGGGGGGCGTGAACCGGGAGCCGTCGGGGAGGACGGCCTCGAGCCCTGCGGTCGTGGTGACCCAGGCCGCGGCCGGCTCGCTGCCGGGGTTGTCCACCCGCACGCTCGACCCGGGCGGCACGACGATGGCGTCGCCCGGCTGACCCCGCTCGCCGGCCGCCGCGTCGCCCAGCGTGACGCGCAGCGTTCCGGCCAGGACGAACAGGACCTCCTCACGGCTGACGGTGTGCGGCACGCCCTGACTGCCCGGCGGGACGTCCAGCCGCCAGGCGCAGAGCTCCGCGCCGCCCCGGGAGGGTGCGGTGTACGAGGTGAAGTGGCTGCCGTGCACCTCGTGGACGACTGCTTCGGCGGCGCGGATGACCGGCATGGGGTCTCCTCCGTATATAGGCAAGTAGATTGCCTATATAGTCAGGTAACTTGCCTTAAGTTGTCAAGTGGCTTGCCAAGTTTGGCAGACTGAGGGGATGGAAGAGGAGGCCGCCGTGACCCTGTCGGCCCTGCTCCTGGCCGCGAGCAGCGCCCTGGTGGACGGCATCCAGGCCGGGGTCGCCGCGCGCGGTTTTACCGACGTCCGGCCGGCGCACGGCTTCGCGTTCGCCCGGCTCGCGCCCGCTGAGGCCACGGTCAGCGAGCTCGCCGTCCACCTGGGGGTGACCAGGCAGGCGGCGGCCCAGCTCGTGGACGAGCTCGTGACCAGGGGATACGTCGTGCGGCGGCCGCATCCGCACGACGGCAGGGCGCAGCTGATCGTGCTCACCGAACGCGGCTGGGCCTGCACCCGCGCCGCCGACGCGGCCGCCGCCGAGACGGTCGCCGGCTGGGCCGCGGTGCTCGGCGGGGACCGGTTGCGCGCGCTGCGTGACGATCTCGCCGCGATCGCTCCGGCGGGGCACCTGCGCCCGAGCTGGTGACGAGCGCGCTGGGCCGCGCCCGTGGCCCGCGGGCTGTCGTGGCGGGGTACGGGTGAGGGCAGCGCCGGAGCCGTGCCCGGCGTGCGCCGGGCCCGGGCCGGATTACCGGTGTGCATACCTCTGACCAGGTGGCGGGGCCCCTCCAGGTTGCCGCATGATGTAGTGACTCCGAGCACACCCGCATCACGCCGCCCCACGGGAGTGACCCGCCTCAATGAGCAACGCATGGCCTCCTGACCAGCGCCGGGGGTCGCACGCGCGGCACGCGGGGGGACGCGGCCGGGCGGACCGGCGTGATCAGCCGCCGACGGGCGGTCCGGCCGACGGCTTCGGGGGCGGGGAGGCTGGCCGTCGCCGCCCCCGGCACGCGGGGCCCAGCCGCGACGAGCCCCCCGCTGGCCCGCGTGGCTACCCCGGGCCCGCGCCAGGTAATAGGGCCGACGGGGCGGGCTCCGCGGGACCTGGGTACGAGCGGCCCGGGTACGGCGGGCCGGGGCAAGGCCAGACCGAGTACGGCTGGGCAGGCGACGGCCGGGCAGGCGACGGCCGACGTGGGTACGGCGGGTCGGCGGACGGGCGGGCGGGGTACGGCACGGCAGACAGTCGGCCCGGACACGGCGCGGCGGGGGACCGCCGCGCTGGGTACGACGGAACACGGGACGGCCGGGCTGCGCATGGCGGACCGGGTGACGGCCCGCGAGGGTACCGTCGGCCCGCGCCCGGCGACGCGGGGGGCTACACGCCGCGGGACGCCGGCGGAGCACGCGGCGGGCCCGGCTACGGCGGCGCGGCCGGGTACGGCGGCAACGGGGTGAGCCCGCCGGGAAACGGCAGGCGGGGAGGTCCCGGGCCGGCGTACGGCGGTTCTGAGGTTCACGGTCCCGGGTCCGCGCGCGGGCCCGGGAACGGCGGACCTGAGTACGGGAGGCGGGAATACCGCCGGCCGGGCAGCAGCGGTCCTGGGTCCGGCCCGGCAGCGTCTGGCGGCCCGAGGTACAGCGCGCCCAGGAACGACGGTCGGGGCTACGGGGCACCTGAATACGGGGCACCTGGATACGGAGCACCTGAGTACGGAGCACCTGAGTACGGGGCGCCGGGAGCCGGGAGGGCCCTGCCGGGTGCCAGCGGCTCAGGACACGGCGGGGCTCCGCACAGCGCCCCGGTGTACGGAGTGCGCAACGGCGGTCCTAGAGACGGCTCCCCCGGATTCGGTGCCTCCGGCCGGAACGGGCAGTCCCCGAACGGCCACGCGACGTTCGGTCGGCCGTTGACGCGTCCCGGCGATCCCGCGCCGGGGCGGCAGCTACCGCGGCCGCGCCAGCCCCCGGCGCGGGAGTCGCTGCTCGTCCCGCCGCAGCCCGTTCCGCTCGACGCCCCGGTGGTATCTCCCGTGCGCCCCGACTCCGGGCTGGATGATCCCCGTGACGACGTCGCACGGGTTCACGATCCTGGCGAGCGCGCCGTTCCCGCCGCCCGCGTCAGCGGAACGCATTCGGACCGCCGGCACGGGCGGACGCCGCCGGCGGGCCCCCGGACGGACCGCCGCCCGCAGGCCCTTCCCGCCCCGTCGGCGCGACGGCTCGGCCACCTGCGCCGGCACCCGAAGCTGACCTTGATCGGCACGGGAGTCCTCGTGGTCGCGGCGGTAATCGCCGGGGTGATGCTCCTCAGGTCGGGGCCGGCGGGTCCCGCGCACACTCTGGTCACCCCGGCCCGGCTGGGGGCGTACCAGCAACGGCCGGCGCTGGCCCGGCAGATGGGCGTCCGCCAGCTCGAGAAGAACATCCTGGCCCAGGCCGGCGGGCAGGTCAGTCGCCTGGTGTCCGCCGTGTACCAGGACGGAACGGCTACCGCTGCCGGCCCGGCACCGCAGGTCCTGCTGTTCATCGGCGGCAAACTGTCCGGCGCCTCCGCCGACGCCGCCATCAAGAGCTTCGCCCAGCACTTCAGGGGCGCGGCTCAGACCAGCCCGGGCAACCTAGGCGGCCGCGCCGCGTGCGTGCCCGGCCAGGCGAGCACCGGCGGAGCCGCTGTATGCGCCTGGTTCGACGACGACACGTTCGGGGAGCTGGTGTCGCCGAACATGACCGCGTCCGCGCTGGCCAGCGAGCTGCGCGTGATCCGGCCCAGCATCGAGCGGGTGGTCAGGTAACCCTCCCGCGCTCGCGCGGGCCGCTATTTGTCCTGGGTCTTGGGCTTGCGCAGTGATACGCGGGCGAGAGCGATGACGATCCCGATGGCGAGCACGACCAGCCCCGCGATCTGACTACCCAGCTGGCGCGAGTTGAGCGGCAGGATGTCGGCCACGGTCCTCGCCCGGTAGGGAGAGTGTGGGTCCCTGGCACTCGCCGATCCGCTGGAACCGGACGTCGGGCTGATCGTCGGGAACAGGCTGCCGGCGTTGGCGCCCGAGCCGGCGCCCGCGTGCGCCGCCGCGAGCGGCAGCAGGCCGCCCAGCGGGGAGACTTGACCGAGCCCGCTCGGCAGACTGGGCGTCGAGCCACCCGACCCCGAGCCCGACGAATGCCCGTGACCGTTGGACGAGCGAGTGCCCGTGGGGGTCGGTGTCGGTGTCGGCGTCGGTTTCAGGACGGTGAAACCCGCCTGGCTGGAGACCGAGCCCGACGTTGATGAGCCCGTGGCAACTCCGGTCCCGGTGCCGCTCAGCGAGGCGGTCTGCCCGCCCGGCGCGCTCGTGGGTATGGAGAACTGCGCCCGCACCTGGGTCGTCTGGCTCGCCTGCAGCGTCCCCACCGTGCACGTCGCCGTGCCGTCACCGTTGGCGCAGGTGTTGAAGGTGGGCGCGCCGAAGCTGGTGGGCGCGCCCGAGACCTGGACGGTGACGTTATTGGCGCTCCCGCCGGTCGGCCAGACGTTGATCACGAATTGCTCCGCCTGGCCGGGCTGCACCGAGCTCGACGTAGCCTGCACGCTGATGCAGAGCTCGGTGAGGCTCGCGTTCCCGGACGACGTCGGGCTGGGCGAGGGGCTCGGCGACGGGCCCGGCCCTGTGGTCGGCGGGGGCGGCAACGGCTGGCACACGCCGCTCGGCCCGGCCGCGCCGGCCGACTGCACCGCGGCCAAGGCACCCGCCGCGGTGCCCACGCACAGCACGGACACGCCCGCAAAAGCCGCCAATACCGTGGACCCGGCCCGCCCCCTGCGCCGGGGAACACCAGGCTGGGAACTGTCCTGTGGTGTCAACTTACGCTTTAGCATCATTGGTTAGATTACGGGCTGTTCGCCTCGTCCTCTACCCCCCCGGGTCAAACGGCCGGCCGGATGACCGGCGCTGTTACTCTGCGCCGCACCGATGACAAGCACCGATATGGCCACCGGTACGCCATACCCTAACAGTTCTGGAGGGAAACCACGGATCTGAGGGCCATATTGAGCAGGCCGGGCCCCCCGCCGGATATCACGCTCCGTTACGGGCCTGCGGATGAGCACGTCGCCGATGTACGGCTGCCGCGGCCCGTGCCGGGCACCACCGCGGCCCGCCCGGCCCCGCTGGTGATCTTCCTGCACGGCGGATTCTGGCGCGCGGCCTACGACCGCGCCCACACCGCGCCGCTCGCCGCGGCGCTGGCCGGCGCCGGCTACGCGGTCTGCACGCCGGAGTACCGCCGCGTCGGCGAGCCCGGCGGCGGCTGGCCCGGCACCTTCGACGACGTCGCCGCCGCCGTGGATCTGCTGCCCGAGCTCGTCGAGACGGCGGCCGCGCCCGGGTGCGTCACGTCGGGACCGCTCGTGCTCGCGGGACACTCGGCTGGCGGGCACCTGGCGCTGTGGGCGGCGGCCAGGCACCGGCTGCCGCCCTCGTCTCGCTGGCACACCTCCGCGCCCGGGCCGTACCTCGGCGTGGTCGGCCTCGCCGCGGTCAGCGACCTGGTGGCCTGTCACGAGCTACAGCTCGGCGGCCGCGCGGCAGACGCCCTGATCGGCGGCGGACCCGGCCGCTATCCCGACCGCTACGCGCTCGCCGACCCGGCCCGCCTGCTCCCGCTCGGGATCCCGGTTCGCCTGGTCCACGGAACACGCGATGACCGGGTGCCCTGCCAGATGAGCCGGGACTACGCGGCCAGCGCCGCCGCCGCGGGCGACGGCGTGGTGCTGGACGAGCTGATCGGGTGCGGTCACTTCGAGCCCATCGACCCGCTGTCGGCGGGCTGGCCGGCCGTGCTGGCCGCGTTCCAGGCGGTCGCGGTGACATCGGCGGGATGATTCCTGATCGGCGAGCGCCGGCGTGTATGCTCGGCTGCCTCGCCCCCTTAGCTCAGTCGGCAGAGCGTCTCCATGGTAAGGAGAAGGTCTACGGTTCGATTCCGTAAGGGGGCTCCAGGAGGTATTCACACTTCACCAGCATCCATGCTCACATTTGGGTCTGACATCTTGCTGTCCGCCTCGGTGATCTTGGTTGGGGCTGGCCGGGCTGTCTCGGTTCAGCGTGCAGGCGTTGCCGGCGGCCGGCTGACAGGTGTGGGCGCGCGCTGGCCGTGCTGGCGGGCGGGCTTGTGCGGCTGCTGGGGGCCGCGATGGGGCTGGCGGTGCCGGGTGGTTATGGCCCGGCGAGCTGGGCGAGGGTGGTGCGCCTGCGGCGGCGGGTGCGGGGCGGGAGCCCGGCGGCGGCGCGGCGGGCGCTGTCGTCTTCCCGGGCCTGGTGGGCGGCGAGGATGCGCTGGTTGCGGACGGCGAGCAGGCACGCGATCCAGAGGGTGAGCGGGGTGAGGCCCATGATGCGGCACCAGCCGCGGGCGATGCTGGTGGTGGCGGGGTCTTTGATGGTCGAGAACGTTCGCTCGGAGGCGGTGCGCCGGGTGTAGGAGCGCCGCCAGGC
>Ga0070698_100000982_pt1 | contig 31365 bp, 22 predicted proteins | sample KBSK1502metaG_FD_65477 | JGI IMG/M metagenome (GOLD analysis project Ga0070698, IMG submission 65477) | Corn, switchgrass and miscanthus rhizosphere microbial communities from Kellogg Biological Station, Michigan, USA - KBS K1-50-2 metaG | ecosystem: Host-associated > Plants > Roots >...
ATGGAGGCGGGGTAGAATCGTTGATATGGCGAACCTGACATTAGTTTATGGCATGCGGTTATTGCCTTCGGACGAGGTAGTCGAAGTAGGCGAAGCTCCAGTAAAGCTCAAGAATGGGCGGGAAGCTCACGTCACCATGCACGTGCTTGAGGGCAGCAAGGAAGAGATCGAAAAGCAACTGCGAACAAGTTTGGAAGCATTCTTTGATTTCTATCCGGAGATTTGAATGTCTGATCTCTTGCAATGCGCTAGTGGGCAGCTGACTACCTTGTCCGGGGGTTCGATCTGGCCCTTCCATAATCTTGTGCCGGCCGCGTAACCCAAAATGGCTCTCTCGTATCCATTCGTGCGGCGTAGGTTGAGCCGGGCCGGCTTGTGGCCCGAAGGTGGGATTGCGCGCGCCGCCTGGTATTCCCTGGGCCTAGCTGGAGTTCTGTTTGTTCTTGCCCTACTGCTGCGATGGGTCGCCCCCGCCTGGGGCAGCAGCATGGGGTGGTGGGTGAAGTTCCTGGTCTTTGACGCGGCAATGTTGTTTGCGATTGTTGCTTTCCGCTGGCTGAAGAAGAAACTCCTGTGGCGGCTGCGTAATCGGCTGATTGTCACCTACGTTTTTATCGGGGTGATTCCGGTGGTGCTGCTAATCGCTCTGGCGTTCATCACGCTTTATCTCTTCGCCGGACAGTTCGCCAGCTTTGTGGTGACTTCGGAAATCAACTCGCAACTGCGCAGGTTGGAAGCGGTGAATGCTGCCATCAGCAACGAACTCGCGGCGCGCCTGGAGCGTGGACAGAATCCAACGGCGGAATCTCTGGCCGGCCTGAAGAAACGCGACCCGGCATGGCAACGACGCCAGGTCTGCGCATGGTATGCCACTAAAGCCTTGCCTCTTTGCGGCGGGCCGCACGCGGGGTCTTTGTTCACATTCCCAGCCTTCGTCACGGGAACGTTTCGCGAGATAGTCCGGGATCAAAACCAATTGCATTTGCGCGTGGCTACGATCCTTCCCCTCCGCGCGGAAAAACTGGCAGTCGTCACCACCGAACCTTTGGACAAGGAACTAATCGGAAAAATTGCGACAAACCTCGGAGAAATCACCCTCTATGCAGCGGGCATCGAAAACGCGCCAGCAGCGCTGCCTAGCAACGGAGGCGCGCCGATTATTTCCGCAGAGAGCGAGGGTAGCGAGAAGCAGTCCAAATCGCAGACATCCTCTTCGCTGAAGCCTGACCAGGCGAGTACGGGGATTGTCATCCGCCAGAGCCCGTCTGGCGCAGAACTACAGGGCGGCCAACCGGAGCTGCACCCCACCTTCACGGTGGGCACGCTGCCAGATGCAACAAACGGTTTGGACCGGGAGATCACTTTCGGCACCCCGCTGCCAGTTGTCGATTGGAAGACCGGAGAACGCGAACGAGCGGGCGCGTTAGTGCGAGTGATGACGCGGCCCTCGGTGCTGTACGGACATTTGTTTGCCGCCTTAGGAGACTTTGCAACGGGCGTCGAGTACATCCTCTTGGCGGTTGGCATTTTCTTTGCCGTGATTGAATTGGTCGCGCTCATTACCGGATCGCGCCTCACCCGCACTGTAACCCGAGCCGTGGCACAACTCTATGACGCTACCCAGCACGTAAACCGTGGCGACTTCAGCCATCGAGTCCCGGTTCAATCTGCAGACCAACTGGCGGAGCTTGCACTGTCGTTCAACTCGATGACCGCCTCTATCGAGAGGCTGATCGTCGAGCAAAAAGAAAAGCAGCGGTTGGAAAATGAGCTGATGATCGCGCAGGAAGTGCAAGCGCAGTTGTTCCCCCGGCAAGTCAGGGAACTGGAGTCGCTCGAGGTGCACGGCTTCTGCCGCCCAGCCCGCACCGTCAGCGGCGATTATTACGACTTCTTGACTGCCAGCTCCCACAAACTGATCCTGGCCGTTGGCGACATCAGCGGGAAAGGAATCTCAGCAGCTCTGCTTATGGCGACCATCCACTCGGCGGTGCGCGCCTACAGCGTTGAGAGTTTGCCGCAAATGAGGGAACCCGTAGCGGTAGGAGCGGTCGCCGGGTCCGGCAGAGTGATGGTTACCTGGCCGGAAGGTGCGGAAGTCTCTCCATCGGCACTGCTAAGTTTGCTCAATCATCAGCTGTACGAGAGCACGCCTCCGGAAAAGTACGCGACTCTTTTCCTGGGCCTCTATGACGGACGTACACATCAGCTTAACTACAGCAATGGAGGACATCTGCCGCCCCTGCTCATTGGCGAGGACGGGACTCTCCGCCGGTTGGAAGCCGGGGGAACGGTCGTCGGCCTGTTCGACAACATGAGCTACGACGAGGGCTCCGTGGAGATGCATCCGGGAGAGATCTTTGTGGCCTACAGCGATGGCATCACCGAACCAGAGAATGATTTCGGCGAATTCGGTGAAGAGCGGCTGATCGACCTGGTCCGAAAAAATCGGCGCTTGCCGTTGGAACAGATCAGTCAGGTCGTGACCACTGCAGTCGATGACTGGATCGGCGACAACGAACAGCCTGACGACGTGACTTTGGTGCTGGCTCGGGCGCGATGAAGAATCTCTGCCCGAGGCTCATCAAATTCGCTGGCTCTTCCACCGTCCGCGACGAAATAAGATTGCGCTAGCCACCGCAATGGACGCCTCGGCGATCACAATGGCGTAAAACGCCCCATTGGAGCGCAGGTTAAGCGGAATTGCCAGCCAGTACGCCAGAGGGATTTCAAGCAGCCAGAAACCAAAGAAATTAACGATTGTTGGAGTAACCGTGTCGCCCGCCCCATTAAACGCCTGAAGCATGACCATGGCATATGCATAGCCGATGTTGCCGTAGCTCACGATGCGCAAGCATGACACTCCCAGGGGCAGCACGGCAGGGTCGTGAGTGAAAAGGCGGATCACCGGTTCCGCGAACAGCACGAAGAAAACTCCCAAGCTGCCCAGGAACAACATGTTGTAGAGGCCAGTGCGCCACACCGCAGCCTCGGCGCGTTCAGGCTGCTTTGCCCCCAGATTCTGCCCCACTAGGGTTGCCGCAGCGTTGCTCAAACCCCACGAAGGAAGAATCGCGAATATGACGACTCGTATGGCAATGGTGTATCCCGCAAGCGCGGCCGCGCCAAAAATGCTGACGATGCGCACCAAGCCGATCCAACTGGTGTGGGCAATCGCAAATTGAAGAATGCCTGTCAGCGAGACTCGGAGCAAGCGCCACAACACATCCAGGTGCAGACGAATCTGGTTGGCAAAAATGCGGATGCGCTCGGTGCCACGGAGCAAGCGATAGAATTGGTACGCAACTCCAATGCTACGGCCAGTGAGCGTCGCCCATGCGGCGCCCGTGACGCCCAAACGCGGAAACGGTCCAAGGCCGAAAATGAGGCAAGGGTCGAGGAACAGATTGATGATGTTCGAGACCCAAAGCAAGCGCATGGCAATGGCGGCGTCGCCGGCGCCGCGAAAAATCGCGTTGTTAAGAAAGAGCATCAGCACAACGCCGCTGCCGCCCAGACAAATCCTGGTGTAACCGCTGCCGACGGCTACGATCTCAGATGAAGATCCCATCCACCGCAGCAGACGAGGGGCCAGCACCAGGCAAGGTGCGCCGATGACGATCGACACCATCAGACCGAGCGCGATGGCCTGAACCGCTGCAACCGCAGCGCCAGTCGAATCCTTTTCGCCGATGCGCCGCGCCACCATGGCGGTCGTGGACAGACTCAGCCCCATGGCAACGGCAAAAACCAGGCTCAACATTGACTCGGTGAGACCGACCGTAGCCACGGCATTTGCCCCCAGCCGTCCCACCCAGAAAACATCCACCACCGCAAACAGGGACTCCAAGACCATTTCCAGCACCATGGGCACGGCCAACAGAAAGATGGCCCGATTCAAACTGCCGGAGGTATAGTCCTGGGGCGAACCGCGAATCGCCTCGGCCAACGAGGTCCATAGTGTAGGCTGCGACTCGGCAGCGGAAATAGAAGCTTCCATCGAGTTTGCGATCGATGTCCTTAAAATTTAGCTCGAAAGAATCACGGGAGTCCGAAACTGTAGAGCGCACTTCCGGCTGCGATGGCTACGTACTGTTTGCCATCGACCGCGAATGCCATCGGCGAAGCGTATACCTCTCCCCCCATCTCGAAGTGCCACAGCGCCTTGCCCGACTGAGCGTCGAGCGCGATGAAGTTGCCTTCCGCGTCGCCTGTGAATACTACCCCGCCGGCGGTAGAGAGCGCTCCTGCCCACGAGGGAGAGGGATGACGGAACTCCCACTTCATCTGTCCGGTCGCCGGATCGATCGCGCGCAGGGCACCCCAATACGGTTCGGCTTCATCCGAGGGGAAATATGCGCTGCCGTAGTAAGCGTGCCCCGCTTCGTAAGGTTGAGGGGCGGTGCTGAAGATGTCGCACTGCTCACGCGCGGTCACGTAGAACAATCCAGTTTGTGGATCGTACGTAGGCGCCATCCAGTTGGTGGCGCCGATGGCTCCGGGACACACGGTGTGGCCTTCGAGCGTCGGTTTGGCTCCCTTATTCGCGAGTGGGCGCCCCTCCGCGTCCTTGCTGTCGCTCCACGTGATCTTGCCGTACGCATTCGCCGAGAGCAGCTTGCCGTTGGCGCGATCGATCACGTAGAAGAAGCCGTTGCGATTGGCCTGCGCGATGAGATGCTTGCTACCGGTGTCGATCATGATGGGCACTTGCGTAGCGTCCCAATCGTGTTCGTCGTGTTTGGTGTACTGAAAATACCAGTTCAGCTTGCCGGTATCGGCGTTGAGCGCGAGCAGCGAGTTGCTGTAGAGATTGTCGCCGGCGCGTCCCTCTCCACGATTCGAAGGCGCAGGATTTCCGGTCGGCCAGAAGAGCTGATTGGTTGACGGATCGTAAGTTCCCGTGTTCCACGCCGGCGCACCGCCAACTTTCCACGAGTCGCCCTCCCACGTGTCATGACCTGGCTCTCCCGGCCCCGGCACAGTGTAGAAGCGCCACTTGCGCTCGCCGGTTGTCGCGTCGTAGGCGTCGATGAAGCCGCGAACACCGTATTCCCCTCCCGAAACGCCAAGTACGATCAGATTCTTCACCGCCAGCGGCGCCGCGGTGAAGCTGTAGCCCAGCTTGTAGTCGACGGCGGCTACGTCCCAGATGACGCTACCGGTTTTCGCATCGAGCGCAATCAGGTGCGCATCAAGCGTGCCGAAGACAACCTTGTCGCCGAGAATCGCAAGCCCACGATTGACGCGCCCGCAGCACGGACGAATGTCCGAAGGCAACTGGCGCTGGTAGAGCCAGATGGGCCGCCCGGTGCGGCCGTCGAGGGCGAAGGCGCGGTCGTCCTGCCCAGTGGCGTAAAGGATGCCATCGACCACAAGCGGAGTGGTTTCAAACTTACCCGTTCCCGCAGTCTGGTATACCCACTTCGCAACCAGGGTGCGCGCGTTGCCTGGATTGATTTGATCGAGCGGGCTGAAGCGGCGTCCGGCGTAGTCTCCGGAGTAGGTCAGCCAGTTCTGCGGCTCCTTCGCGGAGTTGAGCAACCGTTCGAACGTGACCTGCGCCCCAGCCTGGCAGGCAAAAGCGCCGACCAGTGTGCAGGTCACCAGGAAACTCATCAGCGCCGCAAAAAGCGTGGGCCCAAAAGCTCGCCTCAGCGCTCTCTGCGGCACTTCTCGGCGATCTCCGCGATTCAGAATTTGTCGGGTTTCGGCACTGAAGAAAGCGAAGCGCAGAGGGCGCAGAGAACATCCGCAGAGCCGTGCCACGCAATGGGTCGTCCCGCTCATTTCGCACCTAGGTTGATCAAGTACGCCACAATGTCACCGAGATCTTTGTCATTCAACACCGCGGCGTCGTATTTGGGCATCATGGACTCGCGACTCTTCTGGAATGAACGCAGCTTGTCTTTTTCCAGCAGGTAAATCTGCTCGTTCGTATCCATCATCTGCACGCTGAAATGATCTTCGTTCAAGGCCACGCCCTTGATTTCTTTTCCGTTGACCGTCACGACCGTGACCGTTTCGTATTCCTGGGCGAACTCTTTGGTGGGCTCGGTCAATCCCCAGGCCAGCCGCCGGCTGGGATTGCGAACCGAATCGATGATCGCTTCCACCGTCCGGGTTCCACCGACAGAAGTGAGTTCCGGCCCCAATCGCCCGCCTTTGCCCTTGATCATGTGGCAAAGCGAACAGTTGGCATCGCCATAAAAAAGTTCTTTCCCGTGTGTGGCATCGCCGATCGGTTTGGTGGGAGCCTTCACCTCTACGCTGCGGATGTAGGTTATGAGTTCCCAGATTTCTTCGTCGGTCATCCCGACACCCTGGGCGTTGGTTCCGTTAGCCGGCATGGCCGTACCAGGAATTCCGTTATTGATAATTTGAAACATCACTGCATCCGACGTTGCATGCTTCTTCTGCGCCCGCGTCAGGTCGGGACCGCGTCCTCCGCCGCGCGCACCGAGGCCATGGCAGAGAGCGCAGTTGATGCGGAACTCGTATTCTCCGGCCTTCGCCGCCTTGGGGTCACCCGCCCGGGGGTTGTGATCGTCAGCGGCGAGAGCGACCGTGGTTGCGACCACTATCGCCAGCAGCGTGGGTGAAAACCAACGTCGAGTTGGGATCAGCGCTCGCTTGGCTGGCAGCCAATTTGCCAAACCCAAGACCGGTGAAGCTTTACCGCCTCCGACATTTTTCACGGAGTAGTCTCCGACAAAATAATATGGGATGGTATCACTGCTGGCGCCGCTTTCGGACTGTGGAAGTCTTTGCGGCAACGACCGCTAACGTCCTGCGTTTTCCAGCATAGACACCCAGCCGAGTCGTGGCCTTCGCACCTCGCGGCCAAAGCCGACTCCAATCACGCCGCCGACGCAGCACCCCAGTTTGGATCGTCGGGTTCATGGTTTCCGGTTTCGGTCTTGCGGTTTGCGGTCCATCGCCTCCTCGATCCTCGGCTTGACCCAGCCCCTTCGCAGCTGCGAGCGGGCGACAGCCCCGCCCGTACATGTCCAGCGGGTATCTGTGAGCTGCACTTCTGGCTCTCTACACTTAAGGTCTCCCCGGGAGTCGGTCGATCTTCCCCTAGGGCGAGGACTTTGTACATGTAGCCCGCTAAGTTGCTGATAAATCATCCCTTCCAGCGGAAGGCAGCAGGCTGTGGCAGGCCCACATGGGAGAGCACGCGATAGGCAAACTCGCGGGCCAGGGCATCCAAAGTTGCGGGCCGGTAATAGAAGGCTGGAATGAGCGGAAAGATGGTCGCGCCCGCATCGGCGGCCCGGTACATGTTCCGGATGTGGATTTTGTTGAGAGGCGTCTCGCGTACGCACAGGACCAGCGGACGCTTCTCTTTGAGGCAAACATCGGCGGCACGCTCGATGAGGTGCGAGGCATCGCCGTGAGCGATGCGCGCGAGAGTGCCCACGCTGCATGGGAGCACGATCATGGCGTCAGCAGGATACGAACCGCTGGCCACGTTCGCGCCGATGTCAGCGTTGGATTGTTGGTGAATTTTAGGTGACGCTCGGGCCGAGCGCGAAGGGCTGCCTCGAGTTGCAGCTGAGCTCTTCGCCAGCTTCGACCCGCCGAGGATCTGGCCGATGACATTGGAGCGGCCTTTGATGGTGAGTTCCTCGGCGAGTACGCGTAGGCCGCTGTCGGAGGCGATGAAGTTCACGGTCTGGATGCGCTTATCGCGCTCGACCGCGAGCAGAAGTTGGCGGAGAAAGATGGAGCCACTGGCGCCGGTCGTTGCAACGGTGAGGATTTGTGGCGGCTGATTGGGCAAAGCGTGCTCCGGCAAAACGGTAATGGGTTCTCGCCCCGAAGTTTGGAGCATAGGTACGCTGCGGCGCGGAAGTCAAGGCGAGACAGAACCGTAGCGCGCAGCGCAGCTGGTTGAGCTAGGAGCGAAAAGCTAAGCGCTAGAAGCTGGTCTTATGGCAAGCATGGCCAACCTACGATTCCGGCGGAGTGCGGCGCAGTTGCATGCGCTGGTGGGGGTGGAGCGCGAGATTCGCGCCCAGGACTCGCATAACCGACGCAAATATCTTCGGGAATTCAGCCAATCCTTTCGGGAGTACGATTGCGTTCTCGATCCACAGGGACTCGATCAGGCGATACAAAGAGCCGACATCGTTCTAATCGGCGACTATCACGCTCTTCCGGCGGCACAGCGCTACGCCGCCGCTGCTGTAGAACAGCGTGCGCTCGTGGGCGACCGGCCCGTCGTACTTGGGGTCGAGACCATCTTCGCGCGCGACCAACACATTCTGGACGAGTGGTGGCGGCGCGAGATTGACGAGAACGAATTGCGCCAGCGGATTCGCTTCGACATTGACTGGGGCTACGATTGGGCTCCCTTCCGTGAAGTCCTGGCGACCGCCCGGGACCACGCCGAGGCACTCTACGGTCTCGATTGCATGCCGCGAGACGACCTGCGAAGAATTGGACTGCGAGATTGCCACGCCAGCGCAAAAATAGTGGAGATGCGGAGATGCCATCCGAATGCGGTGATCTTTGTGTTGTTCGGGGAGTCGCATCTGGCTCCGGGTCATTTGCCTCAATTACTGCGTGACGAAATGCCCGAGGCGAAAATTGTCACGGTTTTACAGAATGTGGATGCGCTCTACTGGCGAGCCGCGGGCGAGCGGGCGAACAAGGTGGAAGCCGTTCGTGTGAACGACGATGTTGTCTGCGTGTTCAACGCTACTCCGCTGGAAAAATATGAGAGCTATCGGCTATGTCTCGACCAATGGAGCCGCGCAGAAAACGAGCCCGACTTCGCTCCCACGATCTACAACTTAATCGGGAGCCTTGCCAGTTTCCTCGAGATCAACCGTTATTCCCCGCACAATGGCACGCAGCCGAAATTCCTCGTGGACATGCTGCCTGAGGTGTATGGCCGTTCCTCGGACGGGATGTTGCGCCGGTTGTTGTCCCGCCATGGCGTAAGCGAGCACGAGTTCGAGGCGATGCTGCTGCGCGTGGAAGAACGCGGTGGCGCTTATTTGCCAGAGGTCAACGCGTTCTACATGTGCGAACTTCAAATGGTCAACGCGGCCGAGGATGTCGCCCGCTTTCTCCACCAGGCGTGCCGGGGTCTACCGCGGAATGTGAACAGGAATGAAACCAACGACAATACTCACCATGCCAATGGCCTGAGCGAAAAGTCAGGAGCTGCACCGCCCACGGGTGCCGCCTTCCATGCCCTTGTGGTCGAGAATGCGCTCGCGTACTTCGGATCCAAGGTGCTGCATCCCTCGACGCCAGCGCTTCGGGATGAACGAGAAACCTCGTCTTTCGCCCTGTATGACAGAGCTGCGCAGGCCGCAGCGCGCTCCGAGAATGGCAAGGTGAGAGAGACCGCCCGGGAATGGGGTCAACGCTTGGGGAGCCTGCTTTACGATGCTTACCTGGCGGGAAGATGGTCGAAGAACTCACTACGGAAACTTTTCCTCGCCCACCTGGATGAACTGGAAGTGGCCAGGAACGTCTGCGCGACGATAATCTCAAAGACTCGCCGGAGTTGCCGCAGCGTTCGGGTTTGATGAAGAAGTCAGAACTCAGCATTCCTCCCTGGTGGTTGTCAGCCGGTATCGGCGGTTCTGACAAAGTGCCGTCTATCTTTTTCCTTCATCACGTCTTATCGATATCGCGCGTTAGCATCCGCGATACACCTGAGTCGCTCAAATGCTAACCTGATTTATGCTGAGTGCTGAGTGCCGCTTTGAACGCCGAATCCATCCGCAAATTGTTCGCGCAAGTGCGCCAGGGCGGACTCTCGCCTGATGAGGCCGTGGAGCGCCTCCGTCATCTGCCGTTTGAAGATCTCGGCTTTGCCAAGGTGGATCACCATCGCGCTCTGCGCGCGGGTATGCCTGAAGTAATCTTCGGGGAGAATAAAACGCCAAAACAAGTGGCGGACATATTTTTTCGTTTGTCTCAGCATGGCGGCAATGTCTTAGCAACGCGTGTCAATGAAAAACAGTTTGCGGCAGTGAAGAAAAGAGTCCGCCCGGCGCAATACCGCAAATTGGCACGGGCAATCACATTGCAGCGCGACCCGAAGAAATATGGCAAGGGTAGGATCGCCGTCGTCTCGGCGGGAACCAGTGATATCCCCGTGGCCGAAGAAGCTGTGGCTACAGCGGAAGTTATGGGCAACGAGGTGCAGCACTTTTACGATGTGGGCGTGGCGGGAATTCACCGGCTGCTGGCGAATCGGGAGGCGCTATCAAAGGCACGCGTCGTAATCGTCTGCGCCGGCATGGAGGGCGCGCTGCCCAGCGTGGTAGGAGGCCTCGTGGGCGTGCCCGTGATTGCCGTACCTACCAGCATCGGCTACGGTGCCGCGTTCAAGGGACTGGCGGCGCTGCTGGGAATGATGAACTCCTGCGCTTCGAATGTAAGCGTGGTGAATATTGACAATGGATTTGGCGCGGGCTATGTGGCGTCACTGATCAATCGGCTTCCCTGAATCCTCACTCCCCCGGGAGTAATCGGAGACAGTATTATGCTCAACCCGCTATCGCCAGAAGCCAAGAAATTGATCGATCGTCCGAACTTCGCGCACCTTGCCACGCTCATGCCCGACGGTACTCCGCAGTCCACACCGGTTTGGCTCGGACGCGAGGGCGAGCACCTGGTTATCTGCACTTCAGATGGCTCTCTCAAAGCCAGGAACACCCGCCGTGATCCACGACTGGCGCTGTCCATTGTGGACTTCGACAATCCCTACGAGGAAGTTCAGATTCGCGGTCGGGTTATTGAGCGGCGTCCCGACCCTGAACTCAAGGTGATGGATCCGATCTCGCACAAATACGTCGGGAAGCCTTTCCCGATGCGCAGCTATGAAGGCCGCGTCGCCCTGATCATTGAGGTGGAAAAGGAACGTTACACGAAACTGCCATTCCGGCACACGCCTCCAATCGGGTAGGAGGCGGGGTCATCCCCGCCGTCCTCCCACACCACCGGACGTGCGGTTCCGCATCCGGCGGTTCCTGTCTACTGGGCAGAAACTAATCTGCGGCAGCGAGTTTGGTCTCGTGCGTGGTGTCGTCCGGCGTCCGATGGCACCCCGAAAATCAGTGGGACTTCCGGCCCCGCTGATTACTCCTAGATTTCCCGTGTCACCACGAGACTTCTGCCCAGTACGCTCGGAGAGCAAGCGTGACTATCCACTCCTGACAGCTCGGGCCCTTCGCCACCAATGAAGAAAGGCGCGGCTTACGCCGCGCCCTTTGTGCTAGCCCCAAAACCCGCTCACATCCCTGGCTGGTTCGACTTGCTCTCCACCAGCAATTGATTGTCTACGGTGAAGGCGCCGAAGACCTGGTTGGCTCTTATGCCGGCGACCTGCTTGTCCATGGTGTTATCCACGGATCCGTAGAGGGTGACGTGGCCATTGACCACGATGATGCGGATCGGATGCGCCGGGTCCGTCGCATACTTGCTCAGCACGGAGTCACGGTAAATAGCTCGAGCCGTGCGCAAACGGATGCCATCATCGAAAATTGATGTCGGCTCAAGCGAAATGTTTGAGACCACATCCTTCACTCCGGGCATGTTCGCGATGTCAGCAAGAGCCTCGTCGCGTCCGACGCCGGTTCGATCCTGACCTTCAACCGTAACAACTCCATCTTTCACTCCGATCGCGAAGTAATCGAATGTGTTGTCATAACCGACGCGCACGTAGCGCAGCTTTTTCGCCAGTTTCTGTTCTAGCTGCTCGTCGGGAACGCTGGGGCCCGCAACTGTGACCAGGTTGCGCACGCCTTGCACTCCCGAAGCCTTGCGGACGACCTTAGCCGCGTCGAGCTTACGCTGGTAGAGATCGACCGTGCCCGTGAGAGTCACGATACCGTCTTCGACGCTCGATTTCACATCAGAGAACTGCTTCTTGGCCGCAAGCCGTTGAGTGACCGCGGTTTGAATTTGATTGTCATAGCGAGCCGCGCTGGCAGGCTGGGCAACGAGGGTGGCGCTCAACAGCCCCACTGCCAGCAGCGAAGCCACCGTATTCCACAAACTATTCTTTGCAACTGTCATTGAGGTCACCTCCGACCTATTGACGAAACTTTACGATCTAACCATCTGGTTAATTAATTGGATGCGGGCTGGGTGGCACAAGATGCATCGGGACAGAGGCGGGAACGGCATGACTCTTCTAATGCAAACAGGGGGGTGCTGCACCAAGTCGCCGAGTACGGTCTCATTTGCCCGAAGAATGCGCGACATCCGTCTTGTCCGCCTCTTTCTCTTTTTCCTTTCTGTCGGCGACAGAACTCAGGCGAATCACCACCGCGGCAGCGGTATAGCGGACGCGGGCATTGCGGTCGGCAAAGGCGGGTTCGACTCTGTCCCGCAGGGATGGATCTTCGCGCTCGGCTATCGCCCCCATAGCGGCGGCGCGTACGATCCAATTCTTGTCGCGCGTCGCCTTGACCAAGGCCGCAGCGCTAGCAGGGTCGGGATCATGCGCGAGGAAACTCGCGGCCACTGCCCGCACCGGGTTGGGATCTTTTTTGTGCATAGTGCGGTAAGCGTCCCAGCAAATGCCCGCCAAGGGGACAAAACCAATGCCTTCAGAGAAGCCAATTTTTGCCAGCTCCTTGGGGTTATGGAGGGTCTCGAGTTGCTGGGCAACCAAGCCATCGTTGGACTTTCTTGCTCCTGCAAGCACGTCGTAATAAATTGCGTAGGCGGAAGTATCGTCTTTCAGGTCGCGCAGAGAAGGCGCTGCAGCCATTACCACCGGAAGCTTCCTATCGGAAAGGCGTTTCCGGAGCCACGGAATAGACTCGGTACAGCGCATCTGCCCCAAAGCCGTCGCCGCTGCGACGCGAACTTCAGGCTTGGGATCTTCGAGCGCATGCCTGGCAAGGTTGCGGGCGTGAACATCGTTGCGTAGCAAGCCGAGGGCGCGGATGCTATTTGTCCGCTCGCCGGTCTTCTGCGAAGCAGCCGCGGTATCCAGCATGTCCCAGGCTTTCCGTGTGCCGGCTTCATTATCGGTAGCCGCCCGAATACGGAGGGGCAACAAGGCAGCCAAGGCAAGACACAGAATCGTCAGGCATCGAAAAAGTCTGCTCACGGAAACTGTTCCTCCGTCCGGCCCATGCCCACGGGGCGCTCAGCACAAGACAATCGATGCCACGTAGCACGAAAACGTGAACGACAATTCCACGAAGATTAAGGTACTAACAGGCAGAAGAGACTGTAGCGGGAAGGCACCTACCGTTTAGGCTTCGCCGATCGCGCAGGGGTCTTGCGTTTTCCGCCGTTCTTGAACACCCGCGCAAATATCTTGTCGACATTCTTGAGCTGACGCCGCAGGTCGAAAGCACGCTCAATCTGTTTGGCAGGCACGCGGGTGGTTATTTCCTTATCGTTCAGCACCAACTGGTGAAAGTCGAGGTCTTCTTTCCAGGCGCGCATAGCGTGGCGCTGCACCATGCGGTACGCGTCTTCGCGGGAAACCCCGTGTTCCACCAAGTCAAGCAGCAACTGCCCGCTGAAGATGAGACCGCGGGTGCTATCGAGGTTCGCCTGCATGCGCTCCGGGTAGACAAACATGGTCTCGATGAGGTTGGTCGTTTTCTTAAGTAGGTAATCGATCAACGTCGTCGAGTCGGGCAGGATTACGCGTTCCGCTGAGGAGTGTGAGATGTCGCGCTCATGCCAGAGCGCGACATTCTCAAATCCGGCTTGCGCATTGGAGCGCACCACCCGGGCCAGACCGCTGATCTGCTCGCAGGTAATGGGATTGCGTTTATGCGGCATCGCCGACGAGCCCTTTTGCTTTTCGCTAAAAAATTCCTCAACTTCACGCACTTCGGTTCGCTGCAGGTGGCGGATCTCAGTCGCCATCATGTCGAGCGTCGACGCGATCACTGCCAGTGTCGCCAAATAGTTCGCATGGCGATCGCGCTGGATGACCTGGGAGGAAACATCCGCGGCCCTAAGACCCAGATGGGCACAAATCTTCTCTTCGATCTCAGGAGTAAGGTGCGCGAAGATGCCCACCGCACCAGACAATTTGCCCACTCGCATTTCCTCGGCCGCGGCGGCAAAGCGCGCGATGTTGCGCTGCGTTTCCGAATACCAGTTAGCCAGCTTGAATCCGAAGGTGATGGGTTCGGCATGGATGCCGTGAGTACGACCCACCATAGGAGTGTCTTTGAACTCCCAGGCCCGGCGCTCAAGCGCCTCTGCCAGACTTTGCAGATCGTCGGCGATCAGAGCCGAGGCCTGCGTGATGAGCACAGCCTGTGCGGTGTCGACCACATCGTTCGAAGTGAGGCCATAGTGGAACCAGCGAGCATTGGGACCGACAATTTCGGCCACAGCCGTGGTAAAGGCGATGACGTCGTGCCGGACTTCGGCTTCGATTTCGAGGATGCGTTCGAGGTTGAAGTTGGCGCACTCCCGGATGGCCTTCGCGGCCTGCTTGGGCACCATGCCCGCCGCAGCCAAGGTTTCGGTAGTGGCGACTTCCACCGCCAGCCAAGTGCGGAAGCGGTTTTCATCGCTCCAGATGCGACCCATCTCCGGACGGGTATAGCGCGGGATCAAGGCGTCAGCGCCTCCTGCAAAATGACGGTGGAATACGGGACTCAAGATTCTAAATGGACGGCGGAAAAGAGGCCAGCACCGAGATTCCTGGGCTTGCCGGCACGGCGAGCGAAGCAGTCTTTCTATCGTTCTATCGTTCTACGATATACTATAAGAACGAGGGTTGCACCGCGACAAGATCGGCTACATGAAGAAGCTCACTTCGTCGGACTACCAGGCGCTGGCCGAATTTCGCTTCCAGATCCGCAAGTTTCTTCATTTCGGCGAGCAGGCTACACAAGAAGCCGGATTGGAGCGCGGGCAGTATCAGCTCATGCTGGCCATCAAAGGAATGCCTGCTGGGGTTCGGCCGCGCGTCGCGGAACTGGCCAGCCGAATGCAAATCCAACATCATAGCGCCGTAGAGTTGGGAAATCGTCTAGAGGCCGGAGGGTTCGTGCGCCGCGAGCGGGCACAGCAAGATCGACGAGAAGTACTGCTGGCGTTGACCGCCAAGGGAGAGCGAATCTTGGCCGAGTTGGCGCTGCATCACCATGAGCAACTACGCTCCGCAGCACCGGCGCTCGTGGCGGCGCTGCGGCGAGTGATGCACGGAGACGACGAGGCCTCACAGAAACGTCGGCGCAGCCCGCGACCGAAGCGCAAGAGTATCCACCCAGAATGAACCCAACTACGCAGCCAGCCACCCCGTCGCCGTTTCGTGGGGCGTTAGTTGTGCTTCTCTCTGTCCGCGCCGTCCCTTCGCACAAGCGATCGAATCAAATCGGCTATTGAAAACTGCTTTCTTTTTCAGTAAGCTTCGTCAATCCCACGGGACAATCATCTTCGCCCACCGGAGAAGTGCACGCAATGGCACCTACCGAGACCAAGCCGTCTTTTGCCGGTGAGGCAAGTCCTCGTGCAAGCGCGCAATCGTGGCTGTCTGCCGCGTGCTGTTGTCCGTCTTTTATAGGGCGCATCCGCCGGTAAGCAAACTCCGTTCAGTACACGGGGGGGAGTCATGTTGGATTCCAAACAGAGGTTAATTTGGGTCAGTTTTGTAGCAGTCGTCGCACTGGTTGCGCAGGGGTTTGCCCAAGGCGGCGCCACGGGTGCAATTACCGGCACAGTACAAGACGCGAGCGGCGCATTCATATCTAACGCCGAAGTCCAAATCACCAACCAGGACACCAGAGTCTTGGAGCGCACAGTGCGAACCGATGCAAGTGGTTCCTTTACTACTCCGCTGCTTCCGGTCGGAACCTATACCGTCAGAGTCAACAGTTCCGGATTCGCCGACGCCAGCTTCTCCAATATAGTAGTTCGCGTTACCGAGACCACGCGCCTGATCGCCAAGCTGACTCCCAGCGCCGTCCAACAAAAGATCGAGGTTCAAGCGCTGGTGCAGGCGATCGACACCACCGATGCCACGACGGGACAGGCAATTGAACCGTCCACGATCCGCAGCCTGCCGCTCGCCACACAGAACTTCCAACAGCTGTTGACTTTGTCCACGGGCGCGCAAAGCGAACTGAATGCGGCCGCTCAGTTGGGGCGCGGCGTGGTACACATCGAAGTAAACGGTCAGCGTGAAGACAACAACAACTATTTGATCGAAGGAATCAGCGCGAGCGACTACAACGTCGCAGAACTAACGACCACTCCCCTGCCAAACCCTGACGTCGTGCAGGAATTCAAGGTAGAGACATCTCTCTATGATGCCAGCCAGGGACGCAATGGCGGAGGAAACATCAACGCCATTCTCAAGTCTGGGACAAATAATTTCCACGGCGATGTCTATGAGTTTTTCCGTAATACGGTTCTCGATGCCAACGAGTATTTCTTGAAAGGAAGCGGATCTCCGCGCCCGGATATCAAGCAGAACATTTTCGGCGGCAGTCTTGGCGGCCCAGTCATTGCGGGCGGAAAGTTAGGATTTTTCTTTGTGAACTATCAAGGCACGCGCCAGCGCAGTGGCGAGTCTCCCGGATCGATCATTAGCACCTTCGTCCCCTACGTTCCTGCCGCCGACCGCGGAACCGACCCGGTGGCGGAAGCCAACCTGGCGAATGATCTTGGCTTGACCGCCGCCGGTGTCACGCTCGATCCCGTTGCCGCTTCACTGTTGGCCTTCAAGAGCAACCAGTTCGGTGCCCCGGCCAACGGGTATCTGTTCCCGCTACCCAACACTCCAGCGGGGACTTCTCCCGGAACTCCAGTCCAATTCACGGCGAGCAAGCCCGGCACTTTCGTGGATGATCAATTCACCGCCAACTGGGATCACGATTTTCGCAATTCAGCCGATAAGGTCTCAGCCCGCTTCTTCTTCTCTAATTCGGAGCAAGACATTCCTTTCGGTGCAGGAGGTTTGCAAGCATCCCTCGGCGCTCCTGCCAGCACCACCGACCTGAACTTTCCTTACAAGCTTCCCCTGCACGATCGCCTCTTCATCATTTCGGAAACCCACCTGTTCTCGCCAACCCTGGTCAATGACTTCCGCTTCGGCCTGGTACATATCAACAACAGCGGAATCAATGTCAACCCGGTCACTGTCAGCGACGTGGAGATTGATCGTCCGACCAGCAATCTCACCAGCAGCATCTATAAGTTCACTCTTCTGACTTCCGGATTCCAGTTCGGGCCAACTCCGCCAGCCAACCAGTTCCAGACACAGAACAATCTGAATTTCGTCGAAAATCTGAGCTGGGTACGTGACGCGCACACCTTCACATTTGGCGGGCAATTCACACGAGTCAATCTCGACAAGCTGTTTCCCCAGGTGTTCAACGGGCAGCTCTTTTTCACCAACGTGGCGACCACCAGTTTGACCGATTTTCAGAACTTCCTCTCCGGGAATGTCCAATTCAGCTTCGGCGGAGGCGGCGTCTACAACCACCAATACCGCCAGAACGATTCCGCGGTTTTTGCTCAAGACGATTGGAAAGTCAGTTCTAATCTGACCCTGAACTTCGGCCTGCGCACCGAGTTCCTAGGTGCCTGGACCGATGGTAAGTGTCACATCGGCAACATCGAATCCGACCTCACCAAATCCGGAACCTACCCATTCATCTACCCGGGCTGCGTTCATAAACTGGGCATCAGTGGACTTTCGGGGAACGCCGCCGGGTCTACATTCCGCAACAGCGTCTCCACCGGATGGGGACCGCGCTTCGGTTTCGCGTGGGATATTTTCGGCCACCACAGCACCACGCTGCGCGGCGGTTATGGCATCTACTATGTTCGTGAGGATGTGGGCGCGGTTGACCAGCTCAGTTTCCAGTCGCCGTTCATCCCGATTGTGTTCTTCCCCACGACGCCGGGCTTTACCCTCTCCAACTTTTTTACGGGAACGCCCGCCGCGAACCCCAACGGTGTACCGCCTGCCGGGAGGCTGTCACCGGCATGGATCCCCTGTCTCGCTCGCCTGGTCAGTTTTGTCCCCAGCAACAGCGCCACCGGCCAGGATGCCACCTACGCGTGCACTGGTGGCCCGGGTGTGAATTCAACGCAAAATCTTTTCGTGCTGGAAGTTCCGCGGCACTTCGTGGTGCCCAACACGCAACAGTGGAACCTCACATTGCAGCGTGATCTTGGGATGAAATGGGTATTGGAAGTGGGCTATGTCGGCACGAGAGGCACTCACCTGCGCGAAACCCGCGACGGAATTCAATCACTGCGTGCCAGCGTTGCACATCCGGTGGTGATCACTGATACCAGCGGGAACACCTTTCAGATCACGACCAATACGTTTTCGAATGCTATTGCTCGCACGCCCACCCCCGGTCTCAACGGCTACAGCGGTTATCAGATCTTTGCGAACGACGCCTATTCGATTTACCACTCGCTGCAAGCCACGGTGTCGCGGCGCTGGGGACGTGGCTATTTCCAGGGCGCCTACACCCTCTCCAAGAACATAGACGCCACCTCCACCGGCAACACCGCCTTCAACACCGCCTACAATGACCAGAGCAACATTAACGCCTCGCGCGGAATTTCCGACTTCAACCGTCCGCATGTGCTGAAGGTCAGCTACGTCTACAATCTGCCCTTCTTCGAGAACGCGGCAGGCATCAAACGCGCAACCCTAGGGGGTTGGGCGATTAGCGGCGTTAGCAGCTTTCAATCCGGACTTCCATTCTCGGTCTTCGATTCGGGCGCTGGCACGGCATTCCTGGGAGCGGGCAGTACTCCGCTGCTCGGTGGCAGCTTGGCCCCCGGCGCCTCGATCAGCAGCGGGATGACCAGCGGCAGCGTCCATCAGAGACTAAACGGCTACCTGAATCCGGCGGCATTCCAAGCAGCGCCGCTCGTTGACCCAACCGCATGCCAGGCAAACGGTGCTGACTTCTGCACCACCGATTTTGGGAATCTCGGCCGTAACATCTACCGCAGTCCTTTCCAGCAGAACTGGGACTTTTCCGTGCTGAAGTATTTCAAGGTCACGGAGCGTCAAGAACTCCGGTTCACAGCCGACTTCTTCAACCTGTGGAACCATGCCAACTTCGCTTCTCCCGCTGTGACGGACATCGAAGCTTACTTGGCCAGTCCTACAAACAATCCTTTCGGAAAGATTGTCAGCACGACCGGTAACCCCCGCCTGATCCAGTTCTCTCTACGTTGGGCGTTTTAGAGGAGAAGGAATGGACCAACGAAGCAAGCTGAGGTTCGCCAACGCGGGAGCGCGCCACCCTGCGCAATCCCTGCGGGCGTTCCACCATCCAGGCATTGGCGCTGGTGCTGCCGACGTGCAGCGCCGAATATCGGCCATCGCGCGAGGGGATCGCCCAGCCCACGATCACCTTCTGGGGGCGCCAGACTGGACGCGCATGACCCTGCAAATCAATATTCAACAATGCATTTCCTTCCTCGCCCACCGACGCAGCCCACAAGCTCTTGCTGTCAGCCGCCCAGTCGAGCGACGCCAATCCCGGCCAGCCCTTGATCACTAGCCATTTGTCCTCCGAGCCGTTCGGTGACACCAGATGGATCCGCGGCTCCTCATCGCTCCATTTCCCTCTAGCAATGGCCAGCGTTGCTTCGTCCGGTGAAAGGCTCCAGTTGTAAAGTTGCGGAAGGTCATCTTTGATTTGAAAAAACTGACTGCCTCTTCCTTTGAACGGATCGAACCTAAAGAATGTAAGCTCGCCCTCGCCTACAACGCTGTAGATGCACTCCGTGGCGGGGGCTCGCGCACATTGATGATTGCTGATCCAGCTTGCCTCCAAGACTTGTTGCGAAGCGCCTCCTGACAAAGGCATTCGCATGAGTGGAATCGCAGAAGAGTTTTATCCTGAATTGGGGTAAACCACGTATAGAATCTGGCTGCCATCGGGACTCAACCGTGGCTGAACGACCTCTTTTTTATTGCCGCCAACCAACAGTTCAGGCACCGTCTGATTGGCAGCCTGTTTGTAGATGCCGAAGGTTCCAATCCGGTCGGAGATGAAGATCACCGCCCTACCATCAGGGGTCCAGTCGAAGGGTAGATCCATGCGGTCGTCCAGAGTCAGCCGCCGCGGTTCACTGATACCGCCGCGGCGTTCGAGCGCGGCCACATATACATCTGGTTGCGGGACTCCTTTTAGGTACGCGACGCGCCTTCCATTCCCTGAAGTGCTAATGCTGAACACTTCGCCGGGGTCACTGGTCAAGCGGACCGGCGTGCCAACAGTTTGCCCCTCCCGATTCAATGCAACCGACCAAAGATTGGAATCAGGTTCCCGCGGACGCTGCTCCGATAACGTATAAATCAGCCGTCCATCTGAAGCCCAGGCCAAAGGCCCGTTCAAGCCTGCGAAGGAAAGCACGCTGCTGACCCGCAATAGCTGGTTGCTGATGTGCTGCTCGTGCACATCCAAAAGTTCGATCACGCCCCTTACACCATGATTATAGGAGAATCTTCCCCTTGTGTAGGCGATCTTCGTGCCGTCGGGCGACCATGCTACCGTCCCGAAGAAATCCCCTTCCTCTCCCACCAGCTTGCGCGGGTGTGCTCCATCTGCACCGACCAGCCAGACCTGCTCCCGCACCTTCTGGCCCGTGATGAACGCGATTTCGTTTCCGTCCGGTGATACTGCCGGAGACCTGGCATCATCGCGGAACTTACGCGCGTTCCCGCCAAACGCCGAGAGTTGCCAAAGACCAGATCCCTGACCAGGACCGGTCAAGGCCACCGTCAGATGAGCGCTATCTGGAAACCAGCTTATGGATTCCGCGATTAGACCCGGTGGCAGAGCGACGGGATGGGTTTCCCCCGTATCAATCTGGCGCAGGTAAAAACCAGTCTGGTCGCAGGAGGCCAGATAGCGACCATCGCGCGAAATGGCGGCCGCGCGGACTCGGTCATCCCCGGGATTGGCCGTCAATCGCGAGAGCCGCATCTGCGAAGGACGGCGCTGTCCCAGAAGCAATCCCAGCTTCATCCCAAAGAGGACCAGGACTACGGCTGCGCCGCCGGCGACCGGCCCCACAAACCGGTAGCCACGGCGGGCCACAGTTTCCACAAATCGGGGATTCTCCGCCGAGTCCCCCAGCGCGTCTCGAAGCCGTTTGATGGCGGCGTTGAGACTGTGGTCGAAGTCAACAAAGGTGTCGGCCGCCCACAATCGGTTGCGAAGATCATCGCGCGACACTACCTCTCCCGGACGCTCCAACAGCAAGGCCAGAACCTGCAGGGCTGCTCCTGCAGCTTCACCTTCATCCCGTTACGCCGCTTGCTCTCTTGCGCTCAGGTCAACCTCAAAGGCTCCGAAGCGGCGTCTTCGTGATGCTTGGCCACCAGCTCCATTTCCCCCAAATTTCATTTGCGCGTCACCCGCCGAGCCTTGAGGCACCTGGGTACCTGTCCCACCTTGGTCATGGCACGGAGGAGAAAGCGATGCGTTTGGGGATGCCTTTGGGATTGGTCTTGTTAACTTTCTGGAGTTCGGCATGGGCAGGCGGTTCGGACTCAAACACACCGACGATCACAATCCTTGTCTATCACCAGGAGGGGTTGTCGGCGCAGACCCTAGCGGCGGGCGAGCAACAGGCAGCTATGATTTTTCGGAAAGCGGACATAGAGACACGATGGGCGGATTGCTCGGCGGGCATCAAGAAAACCGATGATGCTTGCCGCCAGCTGATGTGCCGGCGCAGTTTGTGGTTCGCATTGTGCCCGAATCGTTCGGCCCGACCGACACAGTGTTCGCAGTGGCGTTTCTCGGTATAGATGGCACCGGCAACTACAGCGACGTGTTCTGGACCGCTGTGAGGGCATGCACCGCGATTCCGGCGTAAACGCAGCGCTGCTTCTCGGAACCGTCGCAGCGCCCGAGGTCGGGCATCTACTTCTCGGCTCCAACGCCCATTCGGCGATAGGCATCATGGCTCCGCACTGGGAGCAGGAACAGTTGCGGCACGCCGGTATGGGATCTCTGCTGTTTACCCCGGAGCAGTCAGTCCGTATGAGAACGCGTATTCGCAGCTGGCGCTCGCGGGCAGAAGAAATCCAACTTGTCAGCCGGAGTCACTCATAGCCGCTGATTTGGGCATCCTCGCCTGCGGTTGGTGGTCTAATGCGAAGCGTTAGCGCTGTTTCTGCGCTGCTTCGAGCAGCGGACGCAGAGACTCGACGGCGACCCCGAGTGTCCCGCCAGTGAATCCGTCCATGTAAGCGGAGTTGACGCCGATAACTTCGCCTTGGGAGTTAAAGACCGGGCCTCCGCTGCCACCGTGGGCCGTGGGCGCATCGTAAATAAGCTTATCGCCCACCATATCGCCGAGGTGGCCGAAGGTGGCTGAGGGACGAATCAGCGACAATGCCGCCAGTTCGCTGGCCGCGGTGATGTCATTATGGCGATAGGCAAGACGCTCATAAATGCCTGAGGGCGACTTAGCCACCATACCGGCGATTCCCATGGGATAACCAATCACTGTAACCAGCTCTCCCGGCAACGCAGGGAATTTTGCCAAAGGCAAGGGCGCAAGCCCACGGATTACCGGAGAATCCGCCGCACGCAATACCGCCAAGTCTCCCTGCGACGAAACGGCCACCGGCGACAATTCCACCGCTGTGGGCGACCCGGGGAAAAATACCACCAGGCTTTCCAGCGCGCCTGTGGCGCCACGGCGAATGAGGGCTTCCGCCTCGGCGTCCCCGTACCAAGGTTCAGCCACGTGGCGGTTGGTAGCCAGAAGACCAGTAGCCACGATGAATCCCGTACCTGACACTCGCGCCCTCACCGTTGGACGCTGGTTGGGAAAGCCCACCTGGTACACGCCGTAAATGTAGCCAATGGAATTTCTATATTTGTTCAGCACCAGCGCCGGCATGCCCCGATCCTGTTCCAGTTGCTCAACCTGCTTGGTTAGAGTGTGGACCTGCTGCTGCAAATCACTCTGCTGTGGCTCATTGGAGATCGCCGGCGCGTAATAGTGCAACATCACGCCGGCACCGGTCAGCAGAACGATGCCCAAAATGACTTGCACCAGCTGGGACCAGCTCTCACAAACATCGTTTGTGTCTTGCCAGCTTTCTTGGTCGGACATGAGACTTGTCGGAATTCCCTTCTAAGTCTTGCCTTTTCAGCCCATTGAAGGAGAACATCCAGGACCGAAGCTCGAACGTATATGTTCGCCTGTCGGGTCAGCCTTTTCTACGGTACGGAAGGCAATGAACGGGAGGGTGGGACGCGGCCTAACACGCTGCTGCGTAAAGGGATAAAGGGATTCTCGTGAGAGACGCTTCGAAATTGCGTTAGGAATCCTGAACGCCCAGCCTTGTTTTCATCTCCTCATAGAGAAATCCCTCACCGGGACGGTAGGGTTGGACCCATTCACCGTCAATGACGAACTGTGGGATAGCGCGCTTTCCAACCTGCCTGATCAACTCTTCCGCAGCACCCGGCGTGGTGGCAACGTCGATCTCTTTATAGGCGATGTTGTACTTGTCCAGGAAGCGTTTGGCTTCGCGGCAGTCTGGGCACCAGAGAGCAGAATAAACAATAAGCTCCATAACCCGATTCTAGATGCCAATAGTGACTAGCCGGGGATCGGAAATTAAGGTGGGCGGCAAAACGAGCCTTTCCGATCCCGGAAAACAACAGCCGCCAGGTTGGCGCTGGCGGCTGCTGATGAAACTTAGCTGCTATTAAATGGTTATAGTTCGGGCTCGTCCGATTTGGGCCGTCCGCTGCCCAGGGTGACGCGCACGCCACGCTGAGCATTGAACCGAGTCGTCGTGCTCCAGTCAACTTCGTCGGAGCGGATTACGCCAGTCCCGCCGCTTGCCAGACTGTAGCTAATGCGACCGTTGTGGTAGGTGTAGTTGTCCACGGCCAGTATGGTCCCGGTTTTCAGGACAAATACAGGCATGCCCGGTGCAGTGCTCAGGCGCAGCGGAGCTGCCACATCTCGCGAAACCAAGCTCGCGTACGATGCATGTGGAACACCTACGGCAGTCTGCTCCTCTGATGCCGAAGCACCCCCAGCGAGTGTTGGTCTGCCGTTGCTGAACCCAGAGTCGTGGTACAGCTGACTCTCCGGCCTGCCAAAGAAGCGCCATTCGGGTCCGTACGTGGTTGCCACCTGTGGTATCTGAACATCATCCATCAGGCGCAAGCTGAGTGTGCTCTCAGCCTTGAGCTGGGGACGAGGTCCACGCGCCGGCAGCATGATCACTTTCCACGGCCACAGCGGTGGCAACAGCCATTCGACAATATCGCGCTTGGCGTGTCCCTTTCCATCGATCTTGCCTTCGCGGTCCACGCGATAGCCGCGCGTCGCAATCACCTTCGCCTCTAGAGGCAAGTCGCCGCTAGGCAAGCCGATGCGATCGAACTGCAGCTTCAGGTAACCCTTGCCGAAGAAGTGGCCAGGTTCCTTCGAGGCTTCCAGGTGGCCAACCAGATAACTGCCCCGCGGAAAGGCTGGGCGACCAAATTCACTTACTTCGTGCAGATGACACAGAACGGGATCCCCGACATCGACCGAGGCCGAGGAGAAGTTTGGTTCATTGAGGGTGCATTGAAGAAGAGTACCGGCGGGCAGGACGACGTCTCGCGCGCTGGCGCCTAAGGTTAGACCTAACAAGGCGACTACCATGGTCCCATACAGCAAACAACGCTTCATAAACTTCACCTCGGTTGCGCGCCCCTTTCACAGGTTTGTCGATCGGAGTGGCAGGTCAAAACGCTGCAATTGCCGGAGAGTTAATCACAACTCTTGGGCCCGGGTCAATGGGTAACGATACAGAGAGACGAAACTTTTTTTCGAAGTAGGGACGAAACTTTTTCCCGAATTGCGGGTTTAACCCGCGTTGAAAAACTTCTGCTATACTTACGCTCCGAAGAAGTGAGGAGGTATGGGCATGGCGAAAGTACTGCACTGCAACGACGTGGTCCCGAATTGCGACTACGTAGCTAAGGGCGAGTCCGAACAAGAGGTTATGCAGCAAGCCGCTGAACATGCTCGCACTGCGCACAACCTGGGCGAAGTCACCCCGGAACTGGCAGACAAAGTTAGATCTGCGATTCGAGATGAAGCCGCGTAAATGTGATTTGCAACTGGAGTCGAGGCGAGCCCTGTGGCTCGCCTTTCTTTTTGGTGGCTGGGCAAAGGTTTGTCTGGGGTGGATGATGCCTTAGTCCGCGAGACGTAAACGCTGTGTGTCTCTACACCCGTTCCAGTTCCGTCAGCGTGCGGTGGTTTACGACGTTCCCGGTGTTTAACGTCGAGGTTGGCTCGAACAGCATAATCCAGCACTCTTCGTCGGCGACAGGGCGATGCTCCACACCTCGCGGCACTACAAGGAACTCGCCCTCCTTGATCCATTCGTGCCGGTCGCGAAACTCCATGCGGAAGCGGCCCTTGACCACAAGGAACATTTCATCTTCATTCTCATGATGGTGAAACACGAACTCACCGAGGACTTTGTCCAGCTTGACGTGCTGCCCGTTCAGTTCAGCTACGATATAAGGCTTCCAGTACTCCGAAATCTTCCCAAACTTCTCGGCTATGTTGACTTTGTCCATGTTGCGCTCCCCGCGTTAGTGCGTCGCATGTCCAGATTCGTCGGAAACGAATTGGTCGCAAAGAAGTTCTCTGCCCCCTCTGCGGATTTTTTCCCGACCTCCGCGCTTGGGATTTAACAAAGCAAAAGCCGCCAGTTTGCGCTGACGGCTGAGGGCTGAATGCCGAGGGCTTACGAATTCTCGTACAACAACACGCCCTCAGTTTTTTCCGCGTCCACGGGCCGATAAAACAGCTTGTTGGCCTCTAGAAAGACCTCAATGAAGGCTGGACGCGTAGTAATCGTGCCCTGGATCAGTGCCTCCGACAATGGGTCTTCAATATACTTCTGCAAGGCTCGACGCAACGGACGCGCACCGTAGGTGCGATCCGTAAGCGTCTGGTTGAGAATCCACTTCTTGGCCTCATCCGCGACGGTAACCGTGATCGACTTCTGTGCCAGGTTCTGATTAAGCTGCGTGACCATAAGCTCGAGAATCTGGATCAAGTCGTTTTCGCCCAGAGCGTTGAACAGGATGACTTCGTCCAACCGGTTCAAGAACTCAGGATTGAAGGTGCGTTTGACTTCGCCCTTAACCAACTCCTCGATCTTTCCCGAGACCATATCTTCCTGACTCGACTGGAAGCCCAGCCCCTCGCGCTTCTGCAAGTGCCTTGCTCCAATGTTCGAGGTCATGATGATGATCGTGTTCTTGAAATCGACCGTGTTGCCCAGACCGTCGGTCAGTTGACCGTCTTCAAATACCTGTAAAAGGATGTTGAACACGTCCGGGTGCGCCTTCTCGATTTCGTCGAGCAGCACCACGGAGTAAGGCGCGCGCTTCACACGCTCGGTCAGCTGCCCACCCTCTTCGTAGCCTACGTATCCCGGAGGCGAGCCGATCAGCTTCGAGACCGAATGCTTCTCCATGAACTCCGACATATCAAAGCGGACCAAAGCCTTCTCGGTGCCGAACATGAATTGAGCCAGAGTGCGGGCAACTTCTGTCTTGCCGACGCCCGTCGGTCCGAGGAACAAGAATGAGCCAATTGGGCGGTTCGGGTTTTTCAGACCGGCACGTGAGCGGCGAATAGCGCGAGCCAGGGCACTGATCGACTTGTCCTGAGAGATGATGCGCTTATGCAGCTCTTCTTCAATGCGCAGCAGTTTCTGGGTTTCTTCTTCCTTGATCGAGGTGACAGGCACGCCGGTCCAGCGCGATACCACGTCCTCGATGTCCTCCCGACCGACAACGCCGGTGGAGGACTCATCGAGGTGGTATTTTTCGCGAAGGGCGCGCAGGTTTTCGCGCTCCTTGCGTTCTTCGTCCGAATAGAAGCGCGCCTTCTCGAACTCATGGTTCGCGATGGCGTTCTCCATACGATGGACGATGAACTTGATGCGCTTCTGGACTTCCGTGATTTCTTCCGGCAACGAAGTCTGGCGGAGCTTCACTCGCGCGCCGGCTTCGTCGACCAAGTCGATGGCTTTGTCGGGCAGGAAGCGGTCCGGAATGTAGCGGTTGGAATGGGACACCGCAAAATTGATGGCTTCGTCGGTGTAGGTGACAGCGTGGAACTTTTCGTAACGATCCTTGATCCCGAACAAAATCTTGGTGGCATCAGCCTCGTTAGGCGGAGGAACTTTCACCGCCTGGAAACGGCGCTCCAGCGAGCGGTCCTTTTCAATAGACTTGCGATACTCACCAGGTGTGGTCGCGCCGATACACTGAATCTCGCCCCGCGACAACGCCGGCTTCAGAATATTGGCGGCATCAAGCGAACCCTCAGCCGAGCCTGCGCCCACGAGTGTGTGAAGCTCGTCAATAAAGATGATGGAGTTTTGTGACTCCATCAGTTCTTTCATGATGGTTTTCAGGCGCTCTTCAAACTGGCCACGATACTTCGTGCCCGCGACGATCAGCGAGAGATCAAGAGCCAGGATGCGTTTGTCGGCAAGAAATGACGGAACCTCACCATCGGCAATGCGCTGCGCCAGCCCTTCTACAATGGCTGTCTTGCCCACGCCCGGCTCGCCGATTAGCACTGGGTTGTTTTTCGTTCGGCGGCAGAGAATCTGGATGACGCGGTCGACTTCGCCATCCCGACCCACCAGCGGATCCAACTGGTTGTCCATAGCCGATTGGGTAAGATCACGGGAAAACTCGCTCAACAAAGACGATTCACGCTGACGTTGCGGCTGCGCCTTTTCCTGGCTGGTGCGTGCCAATTCTTCGCGGATCGTCGAAAGCCGCAAGCCACGCTCATGCAAGATCTCAGCCGCAAAACATTTTTCTTCACGGAGCAGACCTAACAGGAGGTGTTCAGTGCCGATATGCCGGTGCGAAAGCCGCTCAGCTTCTTCTGCGGCGTAAGCTAATACTCGCTTGCACTCATTACTTAGAGGCAGGTCCACCGAGGTCGAGACTTTCTCCCGGATGGTGGTGTGCCCTTCTATCTGCTTGCGGATTGATTCCACCGAGGCGTGCGACCGTAAGAACCGGTTGGTTAAGGCCTTGTCTTCGCGCAGGAGCCCTAGAAGCAGGTGCTCGGTTTCGATGTAGGGCGAACCGAACTGGCTGGCCTCGTAGCGCGCGAAAAAGATAACGCGCCTGGCTTTCTCCGTATAGCGTTCAAACATAATGCCCTTCCCCCTGAAGCTTCCGGCCGAGAGGGAATTCGCTACCCGCTCGACCCTAGCTGAACCCTGGACCCATTCTCATCATGACCCCGTTATGTCCATTATGCAATCAAAGGGCCACGGACCCCAAGCACTGAAAGGTCCTATTAACGTTACCGAAGGAACCCTCCCCGGCGTTCTGCCGGGTATTCCCAAACCCACTTTCTGCACTTTGTCTTACTAATCTTGCTCTTAACTCTTAGATCCTTACATGGCCAACACTACACATTACTTCCTTACTGCTCATACCGCCAGCGATTCCGGATGAACTTCCTCCACGCGCCCACGCTCCAACCGCAGCACGCGATGACAGCGGCGTGCAAAAGACAGGTTATGCGTAGCAATGAGGGAGGTTAGCTGGTGCTCGCGATGTAAGCTGGCAATCAAAGCGAAAACTGATTCCGCTGTCTGCCCATCCAGGTCGCCGGTAGGCTCATCTGCCAGCAAGAGTTTCGGATGGGTGACCAGCGCCCGGGCCAAAGCCACGCGTTGTTGCTCCCCGCCGGAAAGCTCGCCTGAACGGTGGTGGCCGCGTTGTTCCAGTCCGACCTCGCGCAACCAGCGTGAAGCTTCTGGCTGAACCTTTTGCCAGCTCTGCCCACGTATCAGCAGTGGCATGGCAACGTTTTCTGCCGCCGTGAATTCCGGAAGCAGATAGTGAAACTGCCAAACGAAGCCGGTTTCCCGATTGCGAAACTCCGCTGCTTCGTCCTGCGACAACGCGTTCAGCTTCAAGTGGGCGCAGTATACGTCACCTGCGGAGGCGCGATCAAGAGCGCTCAGGATGTGTAACAAGGTACTCTTGCCCGCTCCCGATTCGCCCACAATGGCGAGCATCTCTCCTCGCTTCACTGCAAACGACAAATTCTCAAAGAGCACCAGATCCGATTCACCGGACCGGAAAACTTTCTTCAATCCCTCGACCCGCAACAGCGGCTCTTGTTCCTTTAGATGCAATCTGTCACTCTTTCGTTCCATTCGCGAGTTGTCCGCTGCAGTGATGCCCCAGGCTAATTACAGTTCTACCAGTACCTTTTTCCATTAGATCATGTTGAAGAGCCTGCCGGCAGCTGCACCGCGTGTTCAAGTGACACTCCTTCACTCACCAACGCAGAGAGGAAGCCGCTCTTGGAAATTGGCAAATGAAATGCGCCGCTCGGATACGCGTTATTCGCGACTCGCCACTACTCATAGCGTAAAGCTTCCGCGGGCAAGACCCGCGCCGCCGACCACGAGGGATATACCGTAGCTACAAATGAGACACCCACCGCCACCAAAGTGACCAGCACGCCATCCATCAACCGCGGAGCGAAGGGCACATAGTCAATCGAATAAACCTCCGGCGACAGCGAGATGATGTGATAGTGTCCTCCCGCATAAGCGATGCTATACCCGAGGATGAGCCCAATGGCCGTACCGATCACGCCGATCAGTACGCCTTGCGCCATGAACACGTTTCGTATCTGGCCCTTGCGCGTTCCCACCGACATGAGGACGGCAATGTCCTTCGTTTTTTCCATCACCATCATGATAAGGGAAATCAAGATGTTGAGCGCCGCCACGAATACGATCAATCCGATGGTGATGAACGTCACCAGGCGCTCCAGCCGCAGCGCGTGAAATAAAGCCTTGTTCTGCTCCATCCAGTTGGTAGTGTCGAATCCCCGGCCAGCCTCCTGCTTGAGGTGCGCAGCGATTTCAGGCGCTTCATAAATGTCGTCGATCTTGAATTCGATGACTGAGATCAGGTCGCCCAGCCCAAACAACTGCTGCGCGTCGGAAAGGCGGGCGAACGCCCAGGAAGAGTCATAGTCGAAAAACCCGGAGTTAAAAATTCCCACCACGCGGAATCGGCTGTACTTCGGCACCATGCCGAACGGTGTCAGTTCGCCCTGAGGGCTGGTGACTAGCACAACAGAGCCCACCGTCGCTCCCAGATTGTCAGCCATATCCTTACCCAGCACGATCGGAGGCATGGCCGCAACCCGCTGCTGCACGCCAGCAAGAGAGTCGGGAGATCCGTCCGCCTGGGTAGAGCGGGCACTCCTGCCCGCTGGCTTTGACTCTGCTGTGGCCCCTGCTGGCGTGGACCCTGCCGGTGCGGCGCGGGTGGCTGGACCCGAGTTCTTAGAGGATGGTGACGAACTATCCTCCAACCCCGTCGCCGAACCTTCCTTCACGCTGCTGAGCAAATCTCCCACCTTGCGCTCATACGACGGAATCACGCCCTTGAGCACAGCCCCATGTGCCCGCGGACCTCGTGAAATTAGGACCTGCTCAAAAATCGCCGGCGCCGCAGCCACTACGTGCGGCTGCTTCGAAAGACGGTCCAGCACCGGCGGCCAATCCTTGATGCCATCGTCCGCGACGCGCATCAGGCTGATGTGTGAAGTCGAACCCAGCAGACGCTGTTGCAAGTCCTGGCGAAACCCGTTGTTGACGGCCAACGCCACAATTAGAGAAGCCACACCCGCCGCCACACCCGCAATCGAGATGCCCGTGATAATGCCGATAAAGGCCTGGCGCCGCTTGGCACGCAAGTATCGGCGAGCGATAAAGAGTTCAAAGCGCATGAATAGCTTTCAGCCGTCAGCGATCAGCCACGACTACGGATTATACGGTGCATGTCGCGGTGAACCGCACAGCACCGGGGGAAACCTTGCGGACGCTCCCGGACGGCGAGGATGGCCTGATCGTCAGGAACGGAACACCAACGTCACTAAATCTCGAAACTGAAATGTACGAGGATGGCGACTGACCGGAGTAGTGACGGTTGAGTTCGCGATCACGCTTAGCGTTTGCACCCATGGTTGCCAGAGGCTCCAATGAAAAGAATGATCGTAGCTGCACCCTTTATCGTAGGTCTTACCTCTCACGGTCAGAGTAAGCATGAGATGGGCAACCATGTTATTTTGCCGAATCCAAATTGATTGAGATGCCTGTCCTCTGCGGCACTTGCGATAGGGGGATTTGGACGAAGCCGCGGGCGGTTTGCGGCGGACGCGGAGGGCTATATCTATGCGGAGGGCTATATCTATATAGTATGGGGATTCAATGGCCGTTTCGCCATCTCATCGCCCTCAGGCCATGCTAACTGCAAATTCTGTTGAAACGTAACTTCATGCACAGACGCATATTAT
>Ga0070698_100000983_pt1 | contig 31346 bp, 28 predicted proteins | sample KBSK1502metaG_FD_65477 | JGI IMG/M metagenome (GOLD analysis project Ga0070698, IMG submission 65477) | Corn, switchgrass and miscanthus rhizosphere microbial communities from Kellogg Biological Station, Michigan, USA - KBS K1-50-2 metaG | ecosystem: Host-associated > Plants > Roots >...
TTCCTCGAACAGCTTTTCGCCCGGCCGCAGGCCCGTGAACTTGATCGCCACGTCCTTCCCCGGCTGAAGGCCGGCCAGCCGGATCATCTGGCGCGCAAGGTCGGCGATCTTCACCGGGCTGCCCATGTCGAGGACGAACACCCGCCCCGCCAGGGCGGTGTCCGCGACGCCCAGCGCCGAGGCCTGCAGCACGAGCTGGACCGCTTCCCGGATAGTCATGAAGTAGCGTTCGATGTCGGGATGCGTCACGGTCAGCGGCCCGCCCGCCTTCAACTGGCGCTCGAATAGGGGAATGACCGAGCCGCTCGAGCCGAGGACGTTGCCGAACCGTACCGCCACGAAGCGTGTCGCCGCCGGCCGGCAGGCATGCGCGAGCGCCAGCGCCTGGCAATAGCCTTCGGCGCACCGCTTGCTGGCGCCCATCACGTTCGTGGGGTTGACTGCCTTGTCGGTCGAGATCAGCACCATCGCCCGGCAACCGACCGCGACCGCCGCGTCGCAGACGCGGCGCGTGCCGATCGCGTTGGTCCAGATGGCCTCGACCGGATTGCCCTCGACCAGCGGGACGTGCTTCAGCGCCGCGGCATGGAACACGATCTCGGGCCTGAAGGACGCGAAGCAGCCCTCGATCAAGAGGCGATGCCGCACGTCGATGACGCGCGCCACCCGTTCGATCGCCGGCCACTGCTCCGACACTTCGGCGTCGATCGTGTAGAGATTGAATTCGGAGGCGTCGACGAGGCAGATCGCGGCCGGACCGATGGCGCAGACCTGCCGCACGATTTCCGACCCGATCGATCCTCCGGCGCCGGTCACTAGCACGCGGCGGCCGGCGACGAAGCGATGCACGGGCGTGGGATCGAGCACGATCTGCGGCCGCCCGAGCAGGTCCTCGACCGAGACCGGCTGCAGTTCGGGCGCGTCAGAGGTGCCGGGCCGGAACCGGGTCGGGTCCGGCCCCCGCGCCACCGTCAGGCCCAGCCGGTCTGCGCTCTCGACCAGCGCATGGAGCGGCGCCGGGGGCAGCGTTCGATCGACCACGACCAGCTTGCGGGGCCGGTCGCCCGCGTCGCTGAATTTCTTGACCACCCGCTCCACGTCGGTGACCTTGCCGAGGACTGGCACGCCGCCCAGAAGGTTGCCGTCCACGCCGTCGTCTAGCACACCGACGGGATAGTACTCGGAGGCGTGATCTTCTAGGCTGAGGAGCAGGTTCTTGGCGTCGACGCCGCCGCCGACGATCAGAATCGGGACCTGTCCCGGCGCCATGGGGTGGCGCGAAAAGAACAGGTGGCCCTCGCGGAACAGCCGGTAGCCGATCCGCGAGCCCGCCATCAGCAGCAGGAACACCATCCAGGCGAGGACGATCGAGGTCCTGGGGATCAGATACAGGCGGTTCATCTCGAAGCAGATGGGCATGTAGATCAGGACCGTCAGCGTCGCCGCCTTGACGATGTTGGTCAGGTCCGCGGTCGAGGCGTGGCGCCAGCTCGTCCGATAGGTCCCCAGGGTCAGCAGGCTGATCGCCGCCGCCACGACGAAGGGAAGGAGCGCGCCGAAAACGAGGCTATAGTCGCCGAGCCCGTTGAAAGGGCCAACGAGGCTATAGTTGTCAAGTGCCCTGAAAGTGCCAAGGCGGAGGATCAGCGCGGCATACATCGCCAACCCGGCCATGGCCATGTCGTAGACGAGAGCCGTCAGCCGCATGTTCTTCGCATTGGCGATGCCAGTCATACTCAAAGATTCCCCTTCGATGGCGACAGGGTCGTTGAGAGGTTGGAACCGGCTGGACTGGAGCGGGCATCGTTGCGCTCGCCCTCAAGGTTGACTTTTCTTGCGAGCAAAGCGGAGCGTAGCTTCTGTTAGTAGCATAAGCTCGCGGACGATCTGCGAAAACGGCGCCGCGGCTGTGACCATTTTGGGGCTGGCAGCGATAGGAACGGCTCGCCGCACTCACTCGCCGCACTCAATGGTATCGACAGTTGCGCGGCAAGGGCGCCACAAGGGGCAATCGAGGATCGCGGCTCTGGCTCTACCGGCGAGGAGGCTACACTGGCCCGGCGACCGCACCGACGGGGCGGTCTCGGCGAAGGGCAGGGTACCCAAATGAGGCGCGGGACCAAGCCCCAGCGTGCGGCACTGAAGGTAATTCGTGGCAGTCTCGGCACGCGCCGCGTGCCAAAGTTCGAACCGCGCGGAATCAGCATCCTCGACGCTCCCCCTGCTTGGATGGACGCGACGCAGCGAGCGCAGTGGTCTTACGCGGTACAGAATGCGCCGCCAGGTCTGCTGACCGGTACAGACCGCGAGGTGCTGGCAGCGTGGGTTGTCGCCTGCGTCGAGCACGCGCGTGCTGCGGCGGAGGTTCGGCGCACGGGTCAAGTCGTCAACGCCGTCAACAATCCTTATCTGGGGCATCGTCAATCGGCAGGCGTTCATCATGATCCGCACAGCAGGCGAACTCGGCTTCACACCCTCGGCCCGCGCTTCGCTCGGCATGATCGAGGACAAGGGGGGTGCGGCGGCCCGCGCTTGATCGACGAGGTAAATCCGTTCGATGAATTTCGTTAGCGTCGTTGGTGGCAGCAAAAGCGACGCAGAGGCGCGCGTGCCGTTCGGAAGCTGACCCTCGAACCATGCCGAGGGTGTCGGCAGCTTTCCTTGCCGCATAGGCGCGAAGTGCAATGTGGCCTAGTCAAGTCGTCTCAGCCAACTCAACACCCGGTTTCGTGCCATCGACAGAAATAGTCCACCAATCACTACGCCCGCGGCACTGAATGCTAAGTCTTGAAAGGAGGCGTGACGACCGGGCGAATACAACTGGCCCGCCTCAAGAGCCGCTGCGTACATAATTAGCAGAACACACTGCACGGGAAGCCGCGGACTCTTTTGAAACGTTAGTCCCATCAGTAATGCTGTACCCAGATAGGCCACAAAGTGTTCAGCATGCCCACCGAGTATAGTGCGCCTCATGACAGTCGCTGGCAGCCATGAAAGAGTTGCAAGCGCAATGATGCAGCCGATGCACGCGGCGCGGAGAAAAACTGAAAGCGGCTTTTCAATTTTTGTGGGCATTTCGACACTTTTGGCGGTGCGAACGCTAGCATTCTGCCGGGTTCCGGGGAAGCCATGGGCGGCCGACACAGTTTTCCCGTCGCCTTCCGCCGTTGGGCCGGGCCATTACTCTAGTTCCGCTGGAAATGCCGCCCAAACCATCCGCTCGGGAGTCCCCTCATGGCAGTTGATCGCTCTGATCGAATGGCCGATGGTGTCCCAAAGACATATTCCCGCCCGCGAACGATCAGGCCGTATCTTCATCTCGAAAGATATCTGGACGGTTGGGGGGATCGGTGAAACAGCAAGTAGTCCGGCTAGGCATGATTTTGGCTGCACTTCAATTTGCGGGCGAAGCATGCTGGGCGCAGAGCAAAGCGGCAGATGAGCTCTTTCCACGAGGATCCCTCTTTCCTTGCGCGGCATACTCTGTAGGAAGCGGCCCCGTCTTGCTGGCCAATGCCGATCTTCTAAGATTTCGACCAAGTGGCTTCAACCTGCTTGGGCCGCAATACGGGCCCAACCAAACAGTCTTGCAGGAGGCGAAAGCTTACGGTTTGCGCGCGATTTACTCCGTTGGCGCCGACGTCGATTTCCTGAAGGAAAAGGGACTCCCAAAGCCGGTAGACGAACTGGCGGCAGAGGTTACAGCCCAAGTCAGCAAAGTTGCCCCGGATCGCACGATTGCGTGGTGGTACCTCGCTCAGGAAGAACTTCGTACCTGGCGCCGCGATGAAATGCTCTACCTGGAGAAGATAACCGAGGCTATCCGAAAGGCAGATCCTTTGCGTCGACCAATACTGATGTACGATGCAAACCATCGCTCGAGTGCGGAGATAGCACTGACAGGCCGATACTTGGACTTTGCTGCCAAAGGATCGTATGTAAACTACTCGGGCAATGTCGATCGGCGTGCCTGGCTCGCGGCTTCGATACAGCAAGAGGTCGAGGCGGCACGACAGGCACCCCGCAAGCTGACGCCCCTGCTGATACCCGAAATGTTTCAGAATGCGCCCGCGGGGCGGAAAGGCCAAATAGGACGGTGGGTACGGCACGATGTCGTTCGTGGGCTTATCGAAGGAGCTTCGGGTCTGGTTATTTTTTCCTTCGCACGGCGAAATAACTTTGACGACTATGAAGCGTACTTCTCTGCCTACACTACGATAACCCCAATCCTGTGTGGTGCCGGAGAACTCGGGCAAGCCTTGCTTCTCGGTGAGAATATACCCACCGCGATCGTCGATCTTCCCGACGGGATAAAGGATGTGTCGATCGAAGCGTTCGGAAAAACCACCTCGGTACCGGCCGTCGGACTCCGCACGACACGTCATCGCGACGCTGTCTACGTGGTATTGGCCAATTCCACTGCCAAGGAGATTTCAGGGTCTCTAAAAGGTTTGCCGGTCGAGGAACCGGTTTGGTCCATGATTATTCCGCCAACCCAGCCGGAATCGCTGAAAAAAGCGCACTTTGTGCTCGGACCATGGGGCACGCTTGCCGTCAAGGCGACTTTGCCAAAATAGCACCCAGGCCGATCGAAGGATGAGGACGTAAGATGGTCCTGCGTGCCCTTCTGGCGATCGTTCTCACCGTGTTGTTCCTCGTAGGTCGTTGGAATCTGCAGCGCCTTGCGGTCAATCCCGATACAGTTGATTTTGATGCCATTGTCCAACGAAGCGTGGCCACGGTTCTGATCGAGCCAAGACTGTGGCTGGTCATTGCCGGCGTGCTCTTGTTGGTATTGATAGAGATGGGCGCTTCCGGCGATGTATACGCCCACTCCAGCCGCCCAGAAGCGCGCACCAGTGTCCGCATTTTCTTCGTTTATAGCTTTTACTTGGTAGCGACCATTGCATGGTCTCCCAACGACAATCCGTTTCCCGCAGTCGTCGATATATGCCTGATGCTGGTTACGGTGCTGGTGGTTGAGCGCGCCGCAAGGCATGAAAAATTCGTGGAAGCGTTCTGGCTTTGGTTGGAACTTCTGCTCATCGCTATCGGCGCGTTCGCACTGTTCAGTCAGCTCTTCCTCGCGCCAGCTGCCTCAGCGGATCTACCAGGACGGATTTCGATCCTGGGAGGCGGGCCCAACATTCTAGGGCGGTTCCTCGGGATGTTGTGCCTGTTGATGGTTGCCCAGAGTTTTTGGCACGGCAGCGGCCTGCGCTGGAGTGTCGCCTGGCGCATCGTTGTCGCGGCAGTGGCGCTCATATTGCTGTTACAGACGGGATCAAGGGGCGCCTTTACCGGCTTCTTAATCGGCCTGCTGGCCTTGCTTGTCGCCCGCGGAATGAACGTGCGGTTGATCGGCATCGGCGCGATAGTCATTTTTTCGTTCGAATACTTGTTCAAAGTGATACTAGATGCTGACACGATCGAATTTATCGACGAACGTTGGTTGGTAACGACTCTCGAAGAGGGCTATCTCTCAACGCGGGACGTACTTCTTGCAGAGGCCTATAGATTATGGCTGGAGCGTCCTGTTTTGGGTGGCGGGCTGGCCTCCTTCGAATACTACACATTCGGGTTAGACAGCTATCCGCACAATCTGGTCATGGAAATGGCCCAGGCCGGCGGAATGGTAGCGGTGTTGCTGCTGCTCGCCTGGATCGTTCACGTTATGCTGAGTTCCTGGCACGGGCGAAACCACTATACCGAAATCGGCCTGTCGATGACCGCGCTGATCTTTGGATGTGCCTTGTTCAGCGGCGACTTCTACGATTCTCGCTTGATGTTCATCTTTGGTGTTCTCACGATATCGTCCGCTAGCATCGGCCCTTCCAGGCAGATCTCGTCGGCCATGGAAGATGAGGATGGCAACCTAGGCCTGATCCGCATAACACCAAGCGGCCGGGCGGCAGGCGAAGGATAGATGAATGATGCAGCTACTTACGGAGCCACAATCAGACCGCCAAGACGAACGAACGAGCCGGCTGTTTCTTTCTCCGCCGCACATGAGCGGCAAGGAGCAGGAATTCATCCGGCAAGCCTTTGACTCGAACTATATTGCGCTTTTAGGACCAATGGTTGAGGCGTTCGAGCGCGAATTGGCCGACGAACTGAATGTGTCCCATGTGCTGTCGACCGCCTCCGGGACTGCCGCGATTCACCTGGCGTTGCGATGCCTCGATATCCAGCCAGGAGACGAAATATGGGCATCAACCCTGACTTTCATCGGTTCCGTTGCCCCCATAGTGTACGAACGAGCGCGACCGGTATTCATTGATGCCGATCCCAACACCTGGACACTCGATTCCGATCTGTTGTCAGAGGCGTTGGCTACGGCTGCCAGAAGGAACGAATTGCCCAAGGCGATACTGCCGACCGACGTTTACGGTCAATCCTGCGACCTCGACACCATCGTTGAGACCTCCGGGAAATACGGAATTCCCGTAATTTGTGACTCTGCAGAAGCGATGGGGACGGTTTACCGCGGTCGCAAGGCCGGTTCCGGGGCGTTGATGGCCACATATTCCTTTAACGGCAACAAGGTGATTACGACATCCGGCGGTGGCGCCTTGACGAGCGCCGATGAAAAGCTAATTCAGCGCGCGCGCTATCTTTCGACGCAGGCCAGAGAGCCGGTAGTCCACTACGAACACAGGGAGGTTGGCTACAACTATCGGCTGTCAAATATTCTTGCCGCTATCGGCAGAGCCCAACTACGAGTTCTTGCCGACAGGGTTGCCCGCCGACGACAAATCTTTCAATACTACGTCGATGGATTGCGCGACCTGCCTGGCATCAGCTTCATGCCAGAAGCTTCGTACGGTCGTCACAGCCGCTGGCTCAGCGTAATGATCATAGATGCCGCTCAGTTCGGCGCCGACTTCGAAACTGTTCGGCAGGCGCTCGAGGGCCAAAACATTGAGAGCCGACCGGTCTGGAAACCTATGCACCGCCAACCGGTGTTCAGTGGCGCAAGAACAATAGGAGGCGCTGTCGCAGACAGCTTCTACGCCCAGGGGCTTTGCCTCCCTTCCGGTTCAAACATGAGCCAGTCTGACCAAGACCGCGTTATTGAAATCGTGCGTAGTCTCTCAGGACGTTGTAGTCGCGAAGCTAGTCCTCGATGACGACGCGTGCGTGGCTGAGAACAGCGTCTCGCTCAACAGCTCGTTCCGCCGGACGCGCTTCGCGCGGGCCGCTCAACGTTGTGCGTTGCTCCAGAACGAACCCGCCCATCCTGCAGGCGGGCTACGCCGAAACAGTATTCGCGACTTAGCCACACGTCGCCAACGCCAAGGCACATCAAGCGCGGCCTGGTCGAGGCGCGTCAGCCGCCGCTGGCCTGCCAGAAGCTGTTCTTGATGACCGGCGAACTCCTGGCGTCCAGGCACATGGCACTGATCACGGCCAGGCTGTCGGCCTGCCGCAGGTGGCGGGCACGCCCTCGAAAGTCGCCGGGCACCTGGATGCATATTCGACCCGTCGACGGTGCCGGGTTCATGATTTCGCCGATCAAATGCCCGGGGCGATTGGGAATCTCTTCGATCTGATATTGCCGGAGCTGCACCGCCGCGGGCGTTCCAGGTCCGTCAGGATAGCCGACGGGCCTGCCCGAGCGATGCCACGAACTGATCACCCGTCGGACGCCGCTGCCAGACTACCGTTGTTCCAGCCGACTTTCTCAAAGTCGAGGCACGAGCGACGATGAAGACACTTCTGTTGTCGCCGGCCACGTTTGGCCTCGGCTTATCGATCGCAGCCGCACAAACGACCTTCTCTGAGGATCAGTATGTGGCGCGCATTCTTCATTGCCTCGGGTCTCGTGCTTCTGCTTTTCGCATCGTCGCATGCCTCGTCGTTTGATGGAGCCTGGTCCGTTCTGCAAGTTTGCGATTCAACAAAGGAGGGAGCCCGGAGATACACGTGGCGCTACGATGCTACCGTCAAGCACGGTCATCTGGTCGGGCAGTATCGGCTAAAGGGACAGCGGCCGTCGCTGACATTGGAGGGTAAAGTAGAACCCGACGGTAGCGCTACTCTCATTGCGGAAGGGCTCTCTGCTAGTTCGGATTACAGTGTCGGGTTTGCGCCGCCGCAAGGCCGGATCTCATTCCGCGTCACTGCTAAGTTCGAAGCAATGCTAGGCACGGGACGCGCGGGCGTCCGCGGCTGCAGGTTTACGTTTAACAAGCACTGACACTCGTGCCCCCGCTTCAGATTTGTTGACGAAGGCGACCCAGACGATTGCTCTTGGGCCGCCCAGGCGCGAGGCTGACCGGCACGGCTTTCGGAGTCACCACAACTTGACGGGCCCTTCGGCGCTGCCGTTCCTCTCGGCAAAGAACTGCCCATCCTCGCTGATACCGGGCGCGCCTTTTTTCTGACGTGGTGCGGATCACCGCCTGCGGCTCGCGCGGGACTCAGACCAGCTCTTTTGCATCAGAGGATCCGTGGCCACTACTCTCTCCGCAGCGATCCGGATGATGTCGGAAGGCATCAAATTCCGCGCGCGAGCTTCGTTTGCGAACTCAAGAATCCTCAAGTAGAGACCTTCTAGATCCGGCCGTTCAGGATTGGCGAATGTTCCAGGGTGGAACAGCACGCTAATGACGCCGCCGATTTTCTCCAAATGCCCGAAGAGATTCTTGAAACTCAGATAGCCATCCTCTCCTTCGACCAGATTGGCTTCCATGAACACCAGCGGCAACTCGATCACTTCGAATCGCCTGCCGACGGCTTCGTTCAACGGACGGAATGGCGCCGCGATGCCTGCTTTGTAAGCGTTTTGAGAGGACCAACCGATGCTTTCATCAAAGCGGATCCCCTGTTCCGCCACGAATGCCGGGCTTTTTCTTGGATCGAAGCGTAGGTAGTGGGCGCGTCCCGCGGTTACCGCTTCGCCGATAAGAGCCTCGATTTCGGCCTTTTGTGATGCAAACCTCTCGGGCTGGTGGAATGTATCGTAATTGTAATGGATGCCGATCTCCCAGCCTGGAGGCACTCGTTCCAAGAGTTTTCGAACAGCCCCTAATCCACTTCTTGCACCGAAACGGCCGCCCGTGCCGTTCAGCACATACATGACCGAGCGGTAACCAAATCGGCGTTCCACAGCCAACATTTCGAATAGATCATCGAGAAAGTACCGGTAAGGATGCCGGTAGTTGGCGAAGATTTTTCCCAAAAGCCCCAGTTGCGGGGCTCTTCCACGAAAGCAGGGTTGGAAGATCCGGTAGACCCTGATCGCCTGGGTGATTACGTCATCACCGCGCAGGGAATCGCAGTCGTGCGACAGCACGAGCGCCGGTGTCTCGATGAGGTCATCCAGTCGGAAGGTGGGCAGCACGCCCCGTTCCATGGCAGCAATTGCATCGAGCAACAGAGCAAGCGCTTCATTTACGACCGGCACCTTGCCGATGCCGGCAGCCGTTCTGGGGCTCGCAGCAACCGGCAATCGGCCATGTCGATCTCGCACAGCAATCTCTGCGTCTTCTCGGAAGCTCAACAGATCGTATACGTTGCCAAGCATATTCCAGGCAGGCGTCAATGCCCCCGTTGGATGACGCCACCAAGCCGGAGTCGTCTCATTGGGCAAGGCCTGCCATTCGCCGCCGGGCCGAGGCAATGGATTGAACAGGGTCAGGAACGTGCCGTTGAATGGAATCTGCCAGGGCTCTTGCGGAGAGAACGGGGTCGAAATATCCGACGGCAATACAATCTCTGGTCCGCGCGCATCTCGCACGCTTTCGCCAGCCACCACCCTGATCCGGGTGTTGTGCAACAAGCGAAGTCCCTTTTCGGTGGCGATGAACCGGGCGGCAAACAGAATCTCCTGGAGCGCATATTCCGCAGCCTCCTGCGACATCGGACGGTGCGAGCATCCACCCACCGACCTGGCAACAGGCTGCCGCACAGCGTCGTCGGAGATACGGCGGGGCGACATAAGAAACGGTTCGGGTATGGCCTTCAAAGACCGCGTCTCGAAGTTCCCATGACCTATTCTCTCGCGCAGCCAGGCACCTAAGAGATGATGAAAGGCAACGCGCAATCCGAGTTTGCGGACAACCACTTGATACAGCAGGACGCCCGTGCTGCCCCAGGCAATCGCGTGGGCTATCGCGGCCCCGGTTATTCCGTACATGGGAACCAATGCCAGCGAGAAGACCATGGACAGCACTACGGCCAACACATGGACCATCGTCACGGTACGTTCACGGCCAGCTATGTTGAGTAGCATCTCTTGCGGGCCAAGCGAGCTACGTAATAGCCAGGTCGCCGCCAGGATCTGCAGGCTGATGGCGCCGGCAACGAAGTCAGGCCCGTAAATCCCGAGTATTGGCCCCGCCGCGCAGAACAGCACCAGGAAGACAACGAAAGTCACCAACAACTGCACGGCATTCATCTTGCGGATAAACGCCTGATAGTCCTCCTTATCCTGCTGGTGGTAGTTGCGCGAGATGTATGTCCCGACGACAGCGTAGAAGGTCGTATCCACTACACCTTGGATTGTAAGCAGATACAGGTCGACACGGTAAATCGCCGATTGCGCCACGCCGGTCAGCGAAGCCACGACAAGCCAGTCTATGGACAGAGCACTCAGGTATACCAGGGTCGATGCCATTATTGGCAGCGACACCCGCACCCATTCGAACAGTTCGGTTTTAGGCGTAACGCCAACAAGACGCCGGAATACCAATCGTCGAAGCGCGTCCAATTGGACGATGAGGGTCAACGCCGCAGAAACACATGCGATCGAGCCAATCACCTGAAATGACAGGTGTCCAAACAGTGAGGCAATTATTGCTCCGCCAAGTACAAGAACGGGCGGCATGAAAGATGTTGCTGTTTGTCCCTGCAGAGGAAGCCCGCAGGCCCTCAACAGGTCGAGCGATACAAACTGCAAGGTCGTCAAGGGCAAAAGGATGGCAAACAGGAAGAGTCCAACGTGCAGATCACGCGTCAGATCGTGCCGAAAGATCGCTGCCACAAGGACGGCCGCCCCCGAGATCAGCAGGGTCCCAGCCACCGTCACTTTGAGCGTCGCGTAGATGTATCCGGCCTGGAGGTCCCTTCGTTGCTGCGCGGCAAACGCGGGCACAAATCGAACGGCGGCCGGCCCCAAGCCCAGAGACCCCGCACTGGCGACGATATTGGTCACTCCAATAAGAATGAAATAGTTTCCCAGATCCGTAGTCGTGCTGAACCATGCCATTACCAGATGCGCGACAAACATCAGCGCCATGCCGAGTGCGCGCATTGCCACGCCGCCGCCGCCGACAAATATTGTGGTGGATAGAGAAATGGGCTTTTGGTCGACGGACGCGCCGACATATCGTTTGATTGCGTCAATGAAATCGCGATAGCGGGGCCCGAGCATGTTCTGACCTGCTAGTGATTTCGGATTGTCCCCTTTTCGCCTTCCTTTTGGCGGAGTGGCTACGGGGAAGTTATCACGTCTATTTGCCAAATCTTAGAATCCTATACAGGTCACATGAGTGATCGCGACCGGTGGAGCGCGTCATCGCCTTCTACAACAAACGCCGGACGTGCGGGCAATGGCTCAAGGGAGGCAAGAACGCGATCAAGCGGACGCGACTGTCATGCTGGTCGGTCGCCACCTATGCAGCGCGTTACAGGGATCGATTACGCGGCGCTCATCTCGTTTTGTAGCGATAGATCGTGCAACCGCCGTTGGCGTCGGTGACCACCCTGGACCCGTCGGCCTGGCTGGGGATCGGGATGGCTCCGGCCGGTTCGGCGGCCTTTCTGCCAGGAGCTTTCGGCAGACTGCCGGTTGGGGTTGGAAGTGGCGGGCTTTCACCGGGTTTCAACTGGACGATGTTGCAACGGCTCGAACCCGAATAGACTGAGCCCCCAGCCGTTTGGGCCGCGGCTATCGATACGGTGAGGCTAAACGCGAACAGCAACACCAGAAGCGTCTTCATCGCATGTTCCTCAGCTTTGGGGCGGAGGTCTGCTGGAAGCAGGCTATTCCGGCCGCGCTACCCGACGGGTGACCAGTTCGTGGCATCGCGGCCCAAACGGGTGAGCGACCCTGACGCAGATGGTTACGCATGCGTCAGCCGAGCGTACTCCTGTCGAAACCGCCCGCGCCGTTGCAGCTCCAGCGCCACCAGGTCGCGCCGCGCGAAGCGACTGACCAGGGCGGGATTCCCCCTCTCGCACGGAGCGGGCAGCTTCTCATGCCCGACCGGTCGCGAGCCGCTTCGTTTGCGTGAGCCTTCCGTCAGCGCACCGTGCGCCAATTCGCCTTCGAGGCCTGCGTAACTCTGCCGTCGGCCGCGGGGTTCTGAGGTGGGCAGTGGAAAAATCGCCGATGCCAACGCACTGTTGTCCTATTTCGTAAGCGTCTGATTGCAGGCCGCAGAGCGCGGCCCAACAGGACACCCTCAGCGCTCGGCCCCCAGCATGGCGCGGACAGTCTTCGCAATGGCGTCCGCTCCCATCGCATAGCGCTCCCGCAGGTAGTCCTGGCTGCCAACGACCGTCGCGAATTCGTCGCGCAGGCCAATCCGGCGAAACCGTCGCGGCAGCACGCCGCTTTCGAGGCACCACTCGGCAATTGCGCCGCCTAGGCCCCCGGTCACCGTGTGCTCCTCCACCGTCACGATCCCGCCAGTTCCAGCGGCCGCGCTCGCGATCGCTTCATGATCGACCTGGCTGATCGTGTGATGACTGATGACCCTGCAATCGATGCCTTCGCGGCTCAGGGCAGTCGAGGCTGCAAGGAGTTCGGCCACGATGCCGCCGCATCCGACCAGCGTCATCGCGTCGCCCTCGCGCAGGCACCTCGCCTTGCCGAGTTCGAACCGCTCGCCCGGGCGATCGGTTCGGCCGGCATTCGACTTGTCGAGGCGCAGGTACGCGGACCCGCTGGCCAAGGTCAGCGCGATCGTCGCCTGCTCGACCTCCCAGAGATCGGCGGGCGCAACCACGGTCATGCCGGGCAGCGACCGCAGGATCGCGAGATCCTCGGTGGCGTGATGACTGAAGCCCAGATTGCCGTAGGAAAACCCGCCGCCAATCGCCACCGTCTTGACGTTGGCGCCGTGATAGCAGGCATCGTTGCGCAGCTGCTCGAGACAGCGCAGCGTCGGGAAGTTCGCGATCGAGTAGGTGAAGGCGATGTGGCCTTCCAGGGCCATGCCGGTGGCGACCGCGGCAAGATTCTGCTCGGCCACGCCCACGTTAATGAATTGCTCCGGCAGTATCCTGCGATACTCGTCGAACACTCCGAAGCCCAGGTCGCCGGTCAACAGCACGATACGTGCGTCGTCCTTGGCTAGGCCGGCGAGCTGCCGGATGAAAGCGTCTCTCACGAGCTACCCTCGAGTTCGCGTTTAGCGGCCTCGTACTCCTCGCCGCGCGCCGTCCGGTAGTGCCAAAGGACGGAATTCTCCATGAAGGACACCCCTTTCCCCTTGATCGTATGCGCGATCAGGCAACTCGGCTGTCCGGGCGCGAACGGCACCGCCTCGAGGCAACGGGCGATCTCTTCGTGGTCGTGCCCGTCGACCTCGCGCACTGCCCATCCGAAGCTGCGCCATTTTTCGACAAACGGCTCCAATCGCAGCGTGTCTTCGACCCGTTCGAGGCTCTGCAGCTTATTGTAGTCGACGATCGCGATTAGGTTGTCCAGCCGATGGTGCGCCGCGAACAGAATGGCTTCCCAATTGGACCCTTCGTCGCATTCGCCATCGCTCATGAGAGAAAACACCCGGTGCAGCCGCCTTGCGCGCTTTGCCGCGAGCGCCATCCCCGTCGAGACGGGCAGGCCGTGACCAAGGGAACCCGTCGACAGCTCGACGCCGGGCACCCCCTTGTGTGACACGTGCCCGGACAGCTTCGAGCCGTTCTGGCCATGGCTGTCCAGCACGGACACCTCGAAGAAGCCACATTCAGCCACGGCCGCATATACGCCGGCTCCGGCGTGCCCCTTCGATAGGATGAAGCGGTCCCGATTCGGCCATTGAGGGCTCGCGGCCTCGATTCGGAGAATCCGGCCATAGAGCACAGCCAGCAAATCCGCCATGGAAAACACCGACCCGATGTGCGAGGTGCCTCCGAGGCTCGTCATGCGCAACGCATGCAACCGGATCCGCTTCGCTAGGCCGACGGTGTCCAGGGTGTTTCGTTGAGTGAGCATTTTGTTGTGTCCTCCCCGCCGTCACCGCCGTCACAAACGCCCAACGCTGCCAGACGCCCGACGGTCGGCTCAAGTCCCTACCACCCGCGCCGCGCCGGGAGGCGGTGTCGGCTTCAGTGGTTCGCTCCGACGCGCCACGGCAATCAGCTCCTGCTGTGCCCCCCAGGCGCGCAACGTCCAGACGACGAGGGCGAGACCGCCTGGCCGGTGTACCAAACTACAAAGCGTCGCCAACACAATGAGCACATCCAGCGGCACGGAGCTGTGCCGGATATAGAACAGCCCCAGCCTGCTCTTCCATGGCCTTACCAGCTGTTGATAAGCCAGGTGCGCATCCGGCTTCGCCCGCACGATGTCGGCCAGATCCCAGAATATGATTGAGGAGAAATCGGTGAGACCGGGCGCCACGCCCAACAAGCCGCGCTCCTCCTCGGTATACGTGGCGACTTCGGGGAGGAGCTGCGGCCTCGGACCAACCACGCTCATCTCTCCCCGCACGATATTCACGAGCTGCAACAGCTCGTCGATCTTGCATCCGCGCAGCAGTCGACCGAGCCACGTCAGCCGCGGGTCGTCGGCGGCCGTCGTCATCTGGCCTGACCGACCATCGGTTACGATCATCGTCCGGATCTTCAACATACCGAAAGGAACGCCGTTTCGTCCCGCCCGCAGGCTGACGTACACGGGGTTGCGGCGATCCACCGCCCACGTGGCCGCGAGGGCAAGCGCAATGACGGGCATCAGCACAACGATGGCCAATGCCGCGGCAGTCCGATCGAGGACTACCTTTACCCCATAGCCGAGCCTGTGTATTATCCTATCGCAACCATAACAGTTCGCTGGCCATTCTCAATCCAAATCGGGCAACTCGACCGATGGAGCAAGTAGAGGTCAAATCGCTCGCGACGAAGGTCGGGCGGATTGGCTTCGGCTGCGATCCTCTCGGCGAACACGGATGGGGCGCATTGGACCGATCGGCGATGGCGGCTGCCATCCACGTGGCGCTGGATTCGGGCACCAACCTCTTCGACATTTCGGATGTTTACGGCCTCGGCCGCGCCGAAACGACTTTGGGCGAGGCGCTTGTCGGGAAGCGCTCGCGCGCCGTCATCGTATCGAAATTCGGTATCCGGGTGGAGGAAGGCCGCGGCACGTTTTATGACACTTCCGTAGCGTGGATCAGGAATGCCCTGGAAGCGAGCCTCCGCCGCCTGAGGACGGACTTCATCGATGTCTATCTGATGCACTACTGGGATGAGCGGACGCCGCTCGATCTGGTCTTCAGCACGCTCGAGGAAGCGCGCCGGGCCGGAAAAATCCGCGCCTATGGCTTTTCCAATGCCAATCCCAAGGCCATGCTCGAAAACATCCCGGCCGGACTGAAGCCGCATATGGCGGCGTTCACGCTGCAGTACAATCTCCTCGATCGGCACTTCGAGGGCATCATCGAGAGTGTGATCCAGGACGATGGCCTGACGTTCCTGTCGTGGGGAAGTCTCGCGGAAGGTTTGCTGACCGGAAAGTTCGCACCTGGACTGGACCTCAGCGCCGACGATCGACGGCGTCGGTACCGGAATTTCGTCGGCCAACGGTTCGAGGAAAACCGCCACATCGTTGGCCGCATCGCCGCTCTCTCCGGTGTCCTGGAGCGGCCGTGCGCCTCGATCGCCCTGCGCTGGATTCTTGATCGCTTGCCCGGTTCGGTGGCGCTGGTGGGGATGAAAAGTTCGAAGAACGTCGTCGACGCGATCGGCGCTCTTGGCTGGTCGCTCTCGCGCTCGTCGATAGACGAGCTCGACGCGCTGACGCTGCACCGTCGACGCGAACGGGCCGACGGCATGCAGTTCATCAACCCGGCGGACGCGACTTCACCGTTGCCCTAGCTAAAAGGGGGTCGCCCCGACGACAGCTTCCAGCGCACCCAATGGGGTGAAAAGCCGACCACTTCCTTGAATTAACGCAGGCCGACCGGGGCGCCCAGAAAAGTATCATACATAATCCATGGCGGATTGCCCGGCTCTTTCAGGGCGAGCCCACTACCTTCGGTTCGATCCGCTCGTTTCGCCGTCCTTTGTCTCGAACCGCGGAGTCCAGTTCGACGAGAGTGTCGGATGGACCGGCCAGAACGGCTATCGCGCCGGAATCGCCGCTCCCTTTTGCCCGCTCGACCCGGCTACCGGCAATCCTCTTCCGCTGATCGAGCGTCCGCTGATGTTCATGGACGCGAATCGTTCGGACGGCGCGGACGGATTTGCCGTCTTCAGCGAGATCTTCACCCACCTCAAGAAAATCGGCGGTGTCCTGAGCCTGTTGTTCCATCCCGGAACGTTCGCCAACCCGGAGAAGCCGGCTCTCACCGGGCTTTATGCGCGGGTTTTCCAGCATCTCCGCGAGAATGACGCCCGCAACTATCTGCCCAGGGATATCGTGCGGATCGCGGACGATCTGCGCAGCGGACGCTTGCTGCCGACGGAGATGATGGCCGGGCGGCTCGGTCGCTGAGCTTCAGGCGGCGGTTCGCGAGGGCTTGCCGGATCCCAGGGTCGCAACATGGGCGACGTGGTCGGCGAACGCGCCGTAGACCGTCTCCGCCCGGAATTCCCGTTCATAGATCGAGCGCGCCGCCGCCTTGCGGCGCTCGAGCTCGGCAGGCTGGGATATGATGTTGCCGATCACTCTCTTCAGGTCCTCAACATCCTGGCTGGCGTACGTGTAGCCGCATCCGGCATCGTGAATCAGCCTTCTCAGCTTGCCTTCGAGGCCGGTGATTATCGCAAGGCCCCCCGCCAGATACTCGATCATCTTGTTGGAAAGTGAATTCTGAAAATCGGGGGTACTGTGATAGGGCGCCACGCCCAGGTCGGACATGCTCATCAGCGCGAGCAGCTTGGTGTGATCGACCCAGCCCGCAAACACCACCGATGGATCATTGCCGATGCGCTGCTTGATCTGCGCCAGGTCGCCATCGCCGCATATGACAAGCTGAACGCGCTTGCCGAGATCGGAGGGCAGGCCGGCCACCGCCTCGATCACGTGATGAATTCCCGTCCTCGCTCCGATGTTGCCCATGAAGCACAGGCGCAATGCCGGTGGGCGATCGCCGGTCGGGCGGTGCAGCAGCCCCTGCCAGAAATCGTTCGCCTCCGCGCGCTCGGACGGCGACAGTTCCGGCAGCTTGTAACCGAATGGAAATGCCCGGTCGGTCGGCCGGCGCCGCCGTCCGGCCCGGCGTGCGCCCCAGTCGACGAACTCCTCGGTGATCCCGGTGATCGACGTCGTGGACGCCAATGCACGCCGCGACGACAGGAAGTAGGGTGCGAGGCTGACATGGGCGGGGCCCCGTAGGAACCTCGGCACCGCCTCGGCCCAAATGTCGGGCCACAGATCGCGAACATCGCCGATCGTGGGAACGCCATGCTCGTGTCCGTAGCGGCCTGCGGCGGCCACGAGCTCGATCGGCGGATAGGCGGCAAGGATCACGTCGGGCGGCTGCTCCGTCTTCGTCAGGCGCCTGAACTCGCGCTCCATCGAATAATTGAAGAGAAGCCGCTGGAACGAAACATTTCGTTGATAGGAATATCCCTTCATCAGCACGATCTCGTAGCCTGGACGGGCGCTGTATCGCATGCCGTGCGGCGTCGAGTCGGTCTTGGACCTGTGATCGAATACCGAGCTCCACCACGTAACCCGAGCGCCGCGCGCGCAAAGCTGTTCCACCAGCAAATCCATTCGGCCCGACCGGCCCGGCAAGTTCGTGCTTGATATCGGCCGCTCACCGACGCTCACGATCCAAACACGCACTTAATTCTCCATATCCGGTACAGAGAAACGACTTGGCGTTCAGTTTGGCGCCGTCGATCGAGCCGTCAAGCGGTCGTACGGGTCCGTAAGCTTCGTCGCTTCGTGCTCCCAACTGAATGTACGCTCGATCAGCTCGCGGGCGTTCGCTCCGCGCCCCCGCACCTCTTCCGGCGACTGCGCGATCGTCCGCATCAGCTGCGCCAACCCCTTGGGAGTGGCATCGCGCAGCAGCCATCCCGTCTGCGGCGTTTCGATGAACTGTTCCCAGACCTTTTGATACGTCAGGATGACCGGCGTGCCGCACCCCAGGCACTCGAACAGCTTGTTCGGCCGCGCATCCTCGAGGTTGCCGTGCACTTCAATGGGAATTATCGCCGCGGTCGCCTGCGCGTAGTAACCAGCCACGTCCGCCGGTGCCACGCGCCCGACAAAACGAACACGCTCGGATGCCGGCAGGGATCGCAGGCACGAATGATAGGCCTCGTCCACGGCCGGACCCACGATGGTCAACTGAACCCCAAGGGACTCGGGCAATAGCGCCAGGGCCTTGATCGCGAGGTGGACCCGCTGCTCGGGCACGATGCGGCCGACGAAGACGAAGTTGGCCGCGGGCCGGCTGGCCTCCGCCAGCGACCGCGGCGGCAATTGCTCGCGGGACGGGAAATTCGACACCTCGACGGTCCGATCGCTGGGAAAATTTCGCGCAATCGACGGATTGGGCGACAAAGGCCGAACAGAAGCGCGCCGCGGTTTCGAGGGCAACGACCGCCCACGCCGTCGGATAACGCAACCACGGCCAGCGGAACTCCACATTCTCTCGGGCATGCCGGCGAAAACTCTCGTGGCTGTCGAATATCAGGACGGATTTCGGCCGACATATCCTGAGCAACAGCAGGACGAGCAGCAGCTCGGGGTCATGGACGTGATACACATCCGCCTGCTCGCGCAGTGCCACGCGAAACGGCGCGATGAGGCCGAGAACTCGTCCTCGCCACCCTCTAGTTCATCGTTTCCGAGGATCGAATCGTATCATGCGGCGCGGTCGAGCTTGTAAGTCTAAGTGTGGACGACGGGATGCTGGTTGAAATGCTCGACAGCGGCCATGAGGCGATCCTTGAGTTCCTGTTTGGAGGCGACACGGATGTGGCGCAGCACGGATCGGGTGAGCTTGGAGAAGAAGCCTTCGACAAGATTGAGCCAGGAGCCGTGCTTTGGCGTGAACACGAACTCGAAGCGGCCGGCGCGCTGCTTGGCGAGCCAGTCGCGCGTCTCCTTGGAGACATGCGCCGAATGATTGTCGAGGATCAGCTTGATCGCGGTTTGCGACGGATAGGCGCCATCCAGCAACTGGAGGAACTCGACGAACTCGCGGCTGCGATGTCGGTCCTTGACCAAGGCATGCACCTGGCCGGTGAGCAGGTCGATCCCGGCCAGCAGGCTGACCGTGCCATGGCGCTTGTATTCGTGGTCGCGGCAGAAGGCCTGATGCAAACCAGGTTGAGGCGGCAAATCCGGCGCCGTCGTGCCGATCGCCTGCACACCCGGCTTCTCTCGTAGGAGACGATCGCCACGGCGTCGCTCGGCGGCTTGCGCTTCAGCAGCTTGACCTGACGGTAGACGTACAGAACCTCGGCCATCTTCGCCGCAAACTCCGGGTCGCGGCGCTCCAGGTAGTAGCGCACCTTGTGCGGCTTCACATCCTGCGCATCGAGGATCTTGCAGACCGTGCCTTGCACCACATCGGACAGGCAGCCGTGGCCGGCCTACGGACCGTGCTCGCGCGCATGCTGCGCCAACAGCCGCGTCGTCCACAGCTCATGCGGATAGCCCAAATCCTTGGCCTTGCGACAGGCCAGATCGACCAACCAAGCCCGGGCCTCGACGGTGATCGAGGGCTCCCGGCCGGGTCGCGGACTGTCGTCCAGCGCCGCCATCACGCCAGACGCCAGCGCCCGCTCGACGCAGCGCTGCACTGTCTGGTGATGCACACCCTGCGCCCGGCCAACCGCGAGCAACGACGGCTCCTCGCGATACGCCAGCAGCATCCGCGCCCGCATCACCCGTGCCGCCGGTTCCGTCCGCGAGCGCGCGATCACGCGCAACTCCGACAAATCTTTCCGGCCAATGCGCAGATCAAGCTCTCGTCGAGGGGCGGCCATGGCTATGTTCACTTTCGTCAGACACTCACCAACGCCTACCACACCTCGCCACTCGCTCGGAAGCGCACACAACTGATTGGTTCCTTGGAATCGATGAACTAGGAGTGACCCGGCTTCACGGCGGACTGAACGTTGACCAGGCACGACCTCTGAAGGAGCTTGAGCCGGAGAATCTGATCAGCAGTCAACTTTGGCATCTTAGGTGGTTCCGGCACACCGCACCCTCCGCCACTTTTCTCCGGAGTGGCGGAGGCTCCACCACAAGAGCCTACATCAAGACGGATGGTGGCACGACGTGGATGGCTTTGGTGTCTGTCGCATAGCGACAAATATCGGCTACGGCGCGGGTTTCATCACCGCATGAAACCGATAGTCATAATACATCGACATCGGCATATCGATCTTCATCCCATTTTCCTTGGCCATGGCAGCGAAGAGCTCAGGCGCGTACGCATGTCCGTCCGGATGGAAAGTCCTTCCTTTGCCGATCAGGGGCCAGGCGGCCCCTCTTGCCAAGACAACACCTGAGCGCATCACGATCTCGAAGCCAGAAGGCACATCCCTATGGCGCCCGAGTCCCATCATTCGCAGAACAGCCTTCCGGCTGTGCATGATGTCGAAGATCACAATTCGGCCACCCGGCTTGAGGCGCTTACTGGCCCGCATGATGAAAGCAGCGATCTCATGGGAGGCGAGGTGTTGAGCGACACCGCACATGGTGATGGCGTCGAAATCGCCGTCCACTATTTCCCAGACGTTCTCGGCGGACCCGCAAAGGAGGGCGATATTCGTGTCTCGAAGGTTCCTTTGAGCCTCGGCAAGCATCGTGGGCGAGCGTTCAACGCCGATGCACTCAGGGAAGTTGGCGGTGTAGTGGGAGAGCAGTTTGCCGGTTCCGCAACCGACGTCGAGAAGCCTGCCGCCGCTTCCAAGATGCAAAAGTTTCTCGCGCCCTTCCCTGGCGATCCCATCGGGCGTCGGATCCCCGCGTCTGTCGTCGGACTTGTCCGACCAGTATTTCTCCCAATCCATGCCCGCATTCTACCGCACCGCGTCCACCAGCGACAGTAGGTGCCTTGGCCTGCTCCCTATCCAGGTTGAGTTAGAGTTATGGGATGGCCCGCCCCTCCACCCGGTAGCATTTGCTGAACAGCTTATGGCTGGTTGGGATAACCGGAAGGGAAGGAGCCTGATTATGGAGGTTGCAGTTTTAGGAATCGACTTGGGAAAGAACAGTTGCAGTGTGGTGGGGTTGGACTGGACTGGTGCGGTTGTTATGCGCCGACGTCTGCATCGTGAGAGCGTGATCAAGTTGGCGTCTGGTTTGGCACCGTGCGTGATGGCGATGGAGGCTTGCTGTGGTGCGCACCACCTTGGCCGTCTCTTGCGTGATCAGGGACACCAGGTCCGGCTGATGTCGCCGGAATATGTTCGGCCTTATGTAAAGTCGCAGAACAACGATGATTGGGATGCCGAAGCGATCGCGGAGGCTGCGACGCGGCCAAAGATGCGGTTTGTCGAGCTGAAGAGTTGCGAGCAGCTCGACATGCAGTCTCTGCACCGCGTGCGCGACCGGCTGGTCGGCGAACGGACGGCCTTGCTGAACCAGCTGCGAGCCGTTCTGATGGAACGGGGTATCACGATTGCGCAGGGGCGGCGCAATTTGGAGCAGCACCTCGCCGCCATGCTGGAAGGCGAAGAAGTGCGATTGCCAACGAGTCCGAGTCCTGCTCAAGGACATGAGGGCCGAGTGGCGCGAATTGGACCGTCGTATCGAAGCGTTCGACGACGAGTTTGCGGCCTTGGCCAAGACTGACGAGGCCGCCCGACGCCTGGTGAGTATCCCCGGTATTGGCGTGCTGAACGCGACGGCCCTGGTGGCAGCGATCGGCAATGGCGCCACATTCGCCCGCGGTCGCGACCTTGCGGCCTGGCTTGGGCTGGTACCCCGGCAAGTGACGACAGGCGGCAGGCCGCACCTGCTGGGGATCAGCAAGCGGGCAACAAGTATCTGCGTAAGCTATTGGTCCATGGGGCCAGGGCGGCCTTGCCATCGCTATCGGCGAGTCCGACACCAATCGGGCAATGGCTGAAAGGCCTGCTGGCACGCGCGCACAAGAATAGGGTCGTCGTTGCGCTGGCCAACAAGCTGGCCCGATTCGTGTGGGCAGTGCTTCGCCAGGGCGGCACCTACAATGCTGCCGCGATGAAAGCGATGTGATTGAGATTGGCCGGCCGCGCAGACCGGCGCAGGCGGCTAACGAGGTCTGTGGATGGTGGAAGCGAGATGGCCTGACAGTGAAACCGGCGTTCTGGCAACCTGGTACCGAAAATGGCGGTCACACGCCGGTAGAGTTATGAGGATCGGGACGCGCGGCTCTCCATCTTGGCCGGGGCTATGCTCACAGGCCGGATACGTTGATGCAGACTGCCAAGAACCAAATCGCTGAAACTACTTGCCGACGGGGCGGGCCATACGTTTCGGTGAATTGGGCTTTGAGAGAAGTTTTGAATGGGCACGGAAGGACTACACGTTCGAGCAGGCCATCGTAGTGGCGCGACTGGCTTGGCGGGGTCGGCGTGCGCACGCTGTTCATCGAGCCAGACAGTCTTGGGAGATGGCAACTGCGAGCGACGGCACTACAACACCGTCAGGCAATACTCGTCGCTCGGCCACCGACCCGCACCAGAAGCCATCTTGCCGACAGCCCGTGGCGTGCCCTACGCTTCGCTCCGGTCCAGCCCACGGGCTAGCCAAAGCGGCGGGACACTAACTCTTGAACTGGTACCGCTTCAGGGACAGAGCACAACCACCTCAGGACGGAATGAGGAGTGCACGCTGTGGCCTTTAACCGAAACTACCTTTCGTGGAAGACCTTAAAGGAGACAGTCTGGACCGACACCGTAACGGTCAGCATGTTTGGCAACGAATATGCACAGGAAAGATTCAAATACTTCTCCTCCCGTCACCCCCAATTTCCTCTCATCCCGCGTAAGTCGCTGGGTGCTGCCATGATAAACCTTCAAGGAAGCTACGCCGACTATCGACGGAGCAAATTTAGAGGCATCGCAAAGAAAAATCTGAAATCGGCGAAACGGCGAAAGTATTCGTACGCGAAAATCGATGCGGTCTCGGCCATTGACCAGATGATGGAGATCAACAGATCCCTTCCGGAACGCGGCGGGCGGCCCATGCCCCCTCTGTATTTCAATCGTTCGAAATTTGAGAGCATACTTAGAGAGATTGGCAATGCCCACGTCGTGAAGTGTCCGGCCGGAAAAATTGTAGCCTATGCCCTTGTGCCAAACCTCGGAGATCTCTGGACGGTCGACTACGTGCTCGGGCACGGCGATCATCTGAATTCGGGAGTCATGTATTTGCTGATGGGCCACATCATCGAAGAAAAATTTGAACTCGCGAAAACGGCTGGCAACCCGAAGTGGATAATGTACGACACCTGGCTTGGCGCCAGAGCTGGCTTGCGCCAATTCAAAGCGGTCCTGGGTTTCTCTCCATATTGGGTTCGCTGGAGGTGGGCCGGATCAGTCTAGCGATCGGTGCAGGCGGCAAAAGCCGGCTCGTGACGGGCATTGAGGCGCGCAAAATCGTCGATCAGCTCAAGCACGGCCTTCGGGCAGCGCCGTCTGTCGAACAGGCTGATGCTTGGTCCGTCTTCCACCGGCATGCCTGACAGGATCATGCTCTCTCGCCGCACGATTCGAAACGAGGCTCGCGCGACCACCGCCTGCGAGAGGGGCCGCCTGGTGGTTGGCGGTGAACACAGCCGGAAACCCTCGCGGAGAGGGCACGAACGTTGATGCCATACCACCTTCGTGTCATGATCGGCCTGGACGATTCGAGATCGAAACGACGATGAAGCAGACCGGCTGGCGTCTCATCGTGAAGAAGGTGGTCGATCGGACCGTCGCTGCGGGCCTCTTGATGGCGACGGCCCCCATCCTCGGCGTCGCAGCCGCTGTCGTGCGCGCATCGATGGGCGCCCAGGTATTCTTTCGTCAAACGCGGGTTGGCCTCCACGAAAAGACGTTCGAGGTCATCAAGCTGAGAACGATGAGTGACGCGCGTGGGCCGGATGGCGAGCCTCTCCCCGACGAGCAGCGATTGACGCGTCTCGGCCGGTTCCTTCGCACGACGAGCATCGACGAACTGCCGCAGCTCCTGAACGTCGTCCGGGGCGACGTGAGCCTGGTCGGGCCCCGACCACTCCTGCCTAAGTATCTGGAACGATACACGCAAGAGGAGCGCAGGCGGCACGACGTCCTGCCTGGGATAACAGGGTGGGCGATCATCCACGGCCGGAACGCCGTGGACTGGGACGAGCGATTAGCGCTCGACGTTTGGTACGTCGACCACTGGAGCCTTCTCCTCGACGCAAAGATCCTTGCCCTTACGGCGCGCATCGTCCTCTCGCGCGCGGGCATCACGCAAGCCGGGCATGCAACGATGCCCAATCTCCCTCCATTGCCCGAGCGTCAGGCCGCATGGGCCGCAGCAAAACGTGCTCCGCAGGTGCCCAGCGTGAAAGTGCTCGTTACCGGGGCGGGGGCCCTGGTCGGTCAGGGAATCATCCGATCGTTGATGGAGTCGTCGCTGTCGCCTGTCATTGTGGCCGCCGACCCGAGCCCCCTCTCGGCAGGCCTTTACTGGACGCGCCACCGGCACCTCGTTCCGATGGCGAGCGATCCGGCGTACGTGCAGGCCTTCGAGAACATCCTCGACCGCGAGCGCCCCGACGCGGTCATTCCCGGCACGGATTTCGAGCTCCTCCTTTTCGCCGAGAACCGCGCGCGCTGGGAGGAGCGGTTCGGAACCCACGTCATCGTCAGCAATCCAAACGTCGTGCGGATCGCCGATGACAAGTACCTGACCTGCCGTTTCTTTCGCGATCACGGGTTCGCAGCGCCCGACTCGTGCCTCCCAGGAGAGGAGTCCGCCCTCATCGAGCGCGTCGGCTTCCCGCTCATCGTCAAACCGCGCGTGGGTGCACGCTCCGTCGGCGTCGTGAAGGTGCAGACCAAAGACGAGCTCGCGCGCGCTCTCGCCACCGGAGACCGACTCGTGATTCAGGAGTGCGTCGCGACGGAACGTGCAGAATACACGGCAGGCACGCTCACCTTCGAGGGCCGGTGTGACGCGAGCATCGTCATGCGGCGCGATCTCCGGGACGGAAATACGTACCGCGCCTATGTCGAGGCATTTCCCGAGCTCAACGTCGAGGTGCGCCGCATGGCCGAGGCGCTCGGCTCGCACGGCCCAGCGAACTTCCAATTCCGCCTCGATACGCAGGGACGAGCGAAGGTCTTCGAGATCAACGGACGGTTCAGCGGCACGACACCGCTGCGCATGCGTGCTGGCTTCAACGAGGTGGAAATGGTTCTCAGGCGAATCCTTCGCGGCGAGCCAATCAAGCAGCCAAGCGTTCGCCCGATGACGATGTTGCGGCATTTCACCGAGACCGTCGTTCCTGCCGGAGAGGAGCTGTCATGAAAGTCGCCGTTACGGGTGCCTCCGGGTTCGTCGGGCGCCATCTCGTACGCGGTCTGCGTGCGCATGGCCACGCCGTGCGTTCGCTCGTTCGGGACCTCTCGAAGGCGCCCGAGTCCGACGAGGCGCGCGCGGTAGACCTGTCCTCCGCGTGCCCGCTCGATGAACCGATTGCAGGCGTCGACGCAGTGGTTCACGCCGCCGCGTATCTCCCCGCCTCGTATGCGGACCCCGCAGAGGCGCGGAAGCTCCTCGACGTGAATGCCCTCGGGACGCTCGCCGTCCTCGAATCCTGCGTTCGCACTTCGGTCCGGAAAGCTATCATCTTCTCGAGCAACGTGTATCGCCACGGCACAGAAGCGGTCACCGAGGAGGCCCCTACGTACCCGTCAGTGCACGCGCCCTATTACATGATGAGCAAGCTCTGCGCGGAGGTCTGGGCCGACCACTTCGAGCGGACGGGCAGACTCCAGACCGCCAGCCTTCGCGTAGCCTCGGTATACGGGCCCGGCCTCGAACGTGGTATGATTCCGAAGTTTACGGCGACCTTGGTTCAAGGAAAGCCGATTACCGTCAAGGACGGCGGCCGCTACCGATCCGACCTTGTGTTCGTGGGAGATGTCGTCGACGCGACGGAGCGCGCCCTGTCGCGCGACGTGCACGGAATCTTCAACGTGGGCTCGGGGACGACGTCGAGCTCCCTCGAAATCGCCGAGGCTCTCGTTGCTCTCACGGGCGCCTCACGCGACCTCCTCATCGTCGAGCCGCCGGCGAGCGGCGCCGTCCCCTCTGGATTTGCGCCACTCGACGTCACACGCGCCCGCGAGCAACTTGGTTTCGCCCCGCGCGCCGTCAAGGATGCTCTCGGCGCCTACGTCGACTGGTACCGGTCCCGGCGATGACAACGATCGCCGTCGTCAGCGACGTCCATGGCAACGCGCGTGCTCTGCGTGCCGCGCTCGCGCAGGCGCGCAAAGGGCCCCTCGATCGGATGGTGTTTCTCGGCGACCTGCTCACGTATGGCCACGACGTCAACGAGGTCCTCGATCTCGTCGCCGAAGCGCAGCAGAAGGACGGCGCAACCCTCCTCGTCGGCAACCACGATCGCATGTATTTCGACATGGTCGAAGGGCGTCATGACTATTTCGACGGATTGCCTGATTGGCTGAAGGACACGGTCAATCTCACGCTCGAGGCACCGAGGACGGCGACGCTGGCGAAGGCACTCTCCTGGGTGGAAGAGATGCGGCTCGATGACCGGGCGATCGCAGCGCATGCAAACCCTTACGGCAAAAGCGACTGGCGCCTTTTGAACTCGTTGAACGAGCACCTGGAAGCCGGGGTGGCCCTGGCCCAACGATCGCTCGACGTCGGCGTCTTCGGTCACACCCATCGGCCGCGCTTCTTCGACGGTGTGCGCCCTCTCGGAGCTGTCCCGTTCGACGAACCGCTCGAAGCCAGCCGGGGGAATCCCATCGTCATCAATGCCGGGGCCGTCGGCCAGCCCCGTGACGGCACCAGCCAGGCCGTCCTCCTTCGGCTGACGCTGACGGAGAAAAGCGTGTGCGCGACATTCGAGCGCGTCGCCTACGATCTCGCGGCGCACATTGCGGCCCTCCGCGCCGCGAAGCTACCGAGTGCCACGATCGAGCGGCTCGTGAGCTTCTTCGCCTGAGTATCGGCAGACATGGGCACCGCGCGAGATGCCGCGATCGCCGCAGTCGACGAGGAACCCCCGTCCGACCGTCCACGACCGCGTCCACTGCCGGTGTCTCACGGCAAATCTGTGTATCCAGTGTCAATTTTCATGTTACCATTTTAGTAAGGTAATCAGAAAAGGCCGGCTGGTCTTTATCGGTTTTATCGGCCACGAACTCGCTGAGTCATAGTGTTTTTCTGTTGTCCGCAATCCCATCGTGTCGCCGGAGCAAACCTTGCTCATCTGGCTAGCAAGCATCGGAGAGCGGCCGAATTCAAGCACGGATCCGCCCGAACGCGCCCTACGCATGAGCCTCCTGGCAGACGCCATCGTGCGTGCAGGTGGTGAGGTAACCTGGTGGAGTACAGCGTTCGACCACACCCATAAGCGCGTCGTCACACCGAGGGGCATGAGATATAGGGTAGGGCCGCGCTACGAGGTCATTCTCACCGGGGCGGCCGGCTATGAGCGCAACGTGTCGGTGCGTCGGCTGATCTTCAACTTTCGCACTTCACGGCAAATCGCCCAACTGGCGGCGCTAGAACCCAAGCCCGACCTTATCCTGACATCGTATCCACCCATCGAAGTGGTATCGGCGGTCGCGGCCTACGGTCGGCGCCGCTCGATTCCAACGATTGCCGACATCCGCGATCTCTGGCCCGATATCTGGCTCGACGCGGCACCAGCCGCGGCAAGACCGATCGCAAAGCTGGCTTTGTCTCCGTATTTTGCGCTTTCGCGGTCCTCATTGGCCTCGATCACGGCGATCACCGGCATCACCGACGAATTCGTAGCTTGGGGCCTGGCGCGCGCGGGACGGGCAGCTGGTGCGTTCGATCGCGCCTTTCCGTTTGGCTACAGCCTGCCCATCCTGGCGCCCGAGACGATCGGCGTTGCCAATCAGTTCTGGAGCGAGCTGCTCGAGAACGGGAAGGCTCAGCCCGCGCTTCGACTGTGCCTGATAGCCAGGATAGGAGAGCGGACTGGCCACGACCACGTGATCGAAGGGATACGGTTGCTTCCCCCGGAAGCAAAGGCCCGCGTCCAGCTGGTCATCTGCGGAACCGACTTGCGACGGGCAACGGAGAAATACGGGAGCGATCCGGCGATCGTCTACGCCGGATGGGTCGATCAGCCGAAACTGATCACGCTAATGGAGCGATCGGATCTGGGGGTCATTCCCTACCGCAATACGTTCGACTTTCAGAATTCTCTTTCGAACAAGACGATCGAATATCTAGCTGGAGGCCTCGCTCTGACCACTGGCCTGGACGGCAAGGTGAAACAGCTCATTTGCCAAAACGACTGCGGTTACCTTTACTCTGACCAGAGTTCGTCGGCGTACCGGGACCTGCTGCTTGAAATTCTAGCTGACAGGAAGACCCTAGAGAGGCGAAAAAGGGCCGCGCGCACGCTGTATCAGGAGCGGTTCAGGGCCGAATCGGTCTATGGTGACTTCACGGACTACTTGTTCGAAGTCGTGGCGGCGCACCGCAGAGTCTGAAGTCTCCTTCAAGTCGCATCGACGATGGCTGTGACAATCCTCTCCTGGGTCGCGCTTTCCAAATAGGGATGCATAGGCAGGCTCAGAACTTCTCCCGAGAGCTGCTGCGCTACCGCCAACGAGCCAGCCGCTGGGAAATGGCGGTAGGCTGTTTGTTGGTGCAGCGGCCTGGGATAATAGATCGCCGTCGGCACGCCGGTCGCCTTGAGCTTCGCTGCGACCTCGTCGCGCCGGCTGCCGGGAATGCGAACCGTGTACTGCGCCCACACAGATACCGCATCGTCTGGGACAGACGGGGCGAGGACACGGTTGGAGAGCGCCCGTGCGTAGCGATCCGCTACAGTCTGCCGAGATTCGATCTCATCGGCGAAGATATCGAGTTTGCACATCAGGATCGCCGCCTGGATCGTGTCGAGCCGGCTGTTCACGCCGATGCGCACGTTGTCGTACTTGTCCGTCCCTTGCCCATGCACACGCAAGGACTTCAGCGTGGCGACCAGATCCGCGTCGTCGGTCAGGATGGCGCCGCCATCGCCGCAGCAGCCGAGCGGCTTGGCCGGGAAGAAGCTCGTGGTGGTGATCGGCGCCAAGGTGCCGACCTTGCGGCCGCGCAACGTGGCGCCGAAGCTCTGGGCGGCATCGGCAATCAGCAGCAGGCCGTTGGCGTCGCAAAACGCATTGAGTGCGTCGTAGTCCGCCGCCAGACCGAACAGGTCAACGGCGATCAGCGCGCGCGGCTTCAGCCCATTGTCCTTCGCCGTGCGCAGTCCAGCCTGCAGCTGGCCGACGTCGATATTGAAGTCGGCCTGGATATCGACGAACACCGGCGTTCCACCGACCAGTGCCACCGCCTCCGCCGTGGCAGTGAAGGTGAAGTCGGGCACGATCACTGCGTCGCCCTGGCCGATTCCCTTGGCCATCAGAACGAGCTGCAAAGCGTCAGTGCCGTTGCCGCAAGCGACCGCGAAGCGCGCGCCGCAGAATGCCGCCAGCTTCGCCTCGAAGTCGGCGACTTCCGGTCCCGAAATGAAAATGCCATGGTCGAGCACCCTTGCGATGGCGGCCTCGATCTCGCGGGCGATGCGCCGACGCTGGGCGGCAAGGTCGATGAAGGCAATCGGCTGAGTCACGCCACGGTCCCCTTTTCCTTCGAAGGAATCTCCTCGAGCCGGTCCGGCCCGGCCAGGCGATAGCGCCGCCCTTCGCGCGGGCAGACGAAGTCCTTGCCCAGCCGCTCGCCGGAATGGCTGACCCAGCCGATGCGCCGGGCCGGCACGCCAGCCACCAGGGCGAAGGGCAGAACGTCCTTCGTCACCACGGCGCCGGCGGCGATGAAGCAATATTCGCCGAGCTTGCTGCCGCAGACGATGGTGGCGTTGGCTCCGATTGTGGCGCCGCGCTTCACCAGGGTCGGCCGGAACTCGTTCTTGCGCTCGATCTCGGCCCGCGGGTTCATGACGTTGGTGAAGACACAGGACGGCCCGCAGAAGACGCCATCCTCCAGGGTGACGCCGGGGTAGACGCTGACGTTGTTCTGGATCTTGCAGCGGTCGCCGATCGTCACGTCGGGGCCGATGCTGACGTTCTGGCCGATCACGCAGTTCTCACCGATACGGGAGTTCTTCAGCACGTGGCTGAAATGCCAGATGCGCGTGCCCTTGCCGATCTCGGCGCCGTCGTCGATAGCGGCCAGGGGATGGACAAAAAAGTGGTCCGGCACCTTCGGAGGCACCGTGACGTCCACGAGATGCACGCTGGACCGGCCTTCGAGGGAGCGCTGCCCGGCCTCAAGCACGGCCAATACGGCCAGACCCTCGCGGCCGTCGGTGCGGGCGTTCGTGCCGGCCGCAACCGACTCGAGGAAGTGCCGGCATTCGTCGCGCAGTGGCTCGGCTTCCGCCAGCTCGACCGGCTGACCCGTGGCCTTGCGCGGCTCGGGCTGGCCATCGATCCAGTCGATGGAATGCGGAAAAAGCGTCAACTTCTGCTGCCACGGCAAGCCGTCATCGAACACCGCCATCGCCTTGTCGCCGATGACGACCAGTTTCTGCTCCTTGAAGGGATGCAGCCAGGACACATAGACGTGGGCATCGACGCCATTGGCGAAGCGCAGGTGCATCATGGTCGTGTCGGCAATCGACGGATGAAGGTGAAACGAACCTTCGGTATGCACGCTCACGGGCGCCTCGCCGGCCAGCGCCAGGATCATAGAAATGTCGTGCGGGGCAAAGCTCCAGAGGACGTTCCCCTCGCGCCGCACCTTGCCGAAACTCAGACGATTGGAATAGACATAGCGCAGCCGGCCCAAGGCGCCCTCGCGCACCAGGGCGCGCATTTTTATGAAGGCGGCATGGTATTGGAAGAGATGCCCGACCATGAGCACGAGGCTGCGCTTCTCCGCCTCTCCGACGAGCCGGGCACCCTCCGCGTGGTGCAGGGCGAGCGGCTTTTCCACCAAGACATGCTTGCCGGCCTCGAGCGCCTCCGTGACCATTCGGGCGTGCTGTTCG
>Ga0070698_100000984_pt1 | contig 31337 bp, 24 predicted proteins | sample KBSK1502metaG_FD_65477 | JGI IMG/M metagenome (GOLD analysis project Ga0070698, IMG submission 65477) | Corn, switchgrass and miscanthus rhizosphere microbial communities from Kellogg Biological Station, Michigan, USA - KBS K1-50-2 metaG | ecosystem: Host-associated > Plants > Roots >...
TCGTAGAGGTTGTCGATGCCCAGGTGGTCCTCGACCTTGGTGATGCCGGGCTCGAGCACCGAGATGGTGCGCTTCTTCTCGTCGACCTCGTAGTCGACGTCCTTGGTCATGCCGCGGGCGATCCGCGCGAACTCGTCGTACCAGCGGACTTCGTCCTGGGTGGGGCCGCTGATGATGAGCGGCGTCCGCGCCTCGTCGATCAGGATCGAGTCGACCTCGTCGACGATGGCGTAGTTGTGGCCCCGCTGCACGCAGTCGGCGATCGCGTTGGCCATGTTGTCGCGCAGGTAGTCGAACCCGAGCTCGTTGTTGGTGCCGTAGGTGATGTCGGCGGCATAGGCGACCCGACGCTCCGCAGGGGTCATCGCCGGCAGGATCACGTCGGTGGTCATGCCGAGGAACTGGTAGACCCGGCCCATCCACTCGGCGTGGTACTTGGCGAGGTAGTCGTTGACGGTGACGACGTGCACGCCGTCACCGGAGAGTGCGTTGAGGTACGTCGGCAGCGTGGCCACCAGCGTCTTGCCCTCTCCGGTCTTCATCTCGGCGATGTTGCCGAGGTGGAGCGCTGCGCCACCCATGATCTGGACGTCGTAGTGGCGCTGACCGATCACCCGCTTGGCTGCTTCGCGCACGGTGGCGAACGCCTCCGGCATGATGTCGTCGAGGGTCTCCCCGGCAGCCAGGCGCTCCTTGAACTCAGGAGTCATCGCCTGCAGCTCGGCATCGCTCATCGCGACGAAGTGGTCCTCGATCGCGTTCACTGCCTTCGAGATGGCCTCGAGCTGTCGGAGAATCTTGCCTTCGCCGATGCGAAGGATCTTGTCGAGCACTGCAGGCACGGTGTCGCGCTCCCCTGTGGAGTGGCTGGGACGAATCGCGGCAACTCTACCCAGCAGGCGGTGGCGGGCGGCATCCTCGGCTGCCCGTGACGACCACCGTCAGAATTCATGTGAATCACTCTTGACATTGAATGTGTTATTCGCGTCAATGGTAACTGACATGAATACGAAACGCACGTACACCATGACCACCCGGGCCGAGGCGGCCGAGGCAACCCGGCTGCGCATCCTGGGGGCCACCGTCGACCTGGCCTCGAGCCGCCTCCTGACCGAGATCGGGCTGGACGCGATCGCGGAGGCAGCGGGGGTCAGCGTGCAGACGGTGCTGCGTCGCTTCGGGACTCGTGCCGCGCTCATCGAGGCGGCGATGGACTACGCGCGCGAGGCGGTGGCCGAGGAACGACGCACTCCGGTGGGCGACGTGCGCACGGCCGTCCGCACCATCGTCGAGCACTACGAACGACGCGGCGACACGGTGCTGCTGATGATCGCGCAGGAGGGTTCCGACGAGCAGCTCGGCCGGCTGACCCGGAACGGCCGGGTGATGCACCGGGCCTGGGTCGAGGAGGTGTTCGCGCCGCAGCTCGCGGGGCGCGCGAACGCCGACGAGCTCGTCGACCTGCTCGTGGTCGCCACCGACGTCTACACCTGGAAGCTGCTCCGGCGCGACCGTCGCCTGAGCCGGATCGCCACCGAACAACGCATGCTCCACCTGCTGGGCGCCCTGCTCGACGCCGCTCCCGGCTCCTCAGAAAGGCAGTGAGATGGCCAACCTCCTCTTCGTCACCTGGGACGGCGGTGGCAACGTGCCGCCCCTGCTGGGCATCGCCGTCGAGCTGCAGCGACGCGGCCACAGCGTGCGGGTGCTCGGGCATCCCGCGCAGGAGGAGGAGGTACGACGAGCAGGGCTGAGGCTCACGTCGTACACCTCGGCGCGACCGTTCCGCGGCACGGACCCCCACTCACCACCGGAGATGATCGCGACCTTCGGCGACCGCGGCATGGGCCGCGACCTGCTGGCCGAAGTGCAGCGCGAGCCCGCCGACCTGGTCGTGTTCGACTGCCTGCTGTTCGGCGCCATGGAGGCCGCCCGGGACGCCGGCCTGCGCTATGTGATCGTGGAGCACCTCTTCGACGCCTACTACCGCAAGCGGTGGCTGCGCGGTCCGATCGGCATCGGGCTCGGCCTCAAGCGACTCGGCGTGAAGAAGTCGCTGGCGGCAGCGGAGCTGGCACTGGTGGCCTCGCTGCCCGAGCTCGACCCGGGCAGCGGGCGTGCCGGCCTGAGCTACACCGGACCTGTGGTCACCGGCGTGCCCGCCTCCCCCGACCGGCCCACCATCCTGGTCAGTCTGAGCACCTTCAACTTCCCTGGCATGACCGAGGTCCTGCAGCGGATCCTCGACGCCTGCGAGGGACTGCCGGCCCGACTGGTCGTGACGACCGGACCGGTCATCGAGCCCGCCGACCTGCGGATCCCGGCAGGGGCCGAGGTGCACCGCTTCGTGCCGCACGCAGAGCTGATGCCGCAGGTATCCCTGGTCATCGGCCACGGCGGGCACGCGACGACGATGATCGCCTTGGCGCACGACCTGCCACTGCTGGTCGTCCCGATGCACCCGATGCTCGACCAACCGATGGTGGGGGCGGCCGTCGAGGCTGCGGGGGCCGGGCGCAGCCTGTCGAAGGACACCCAGCCCGGGCAGCTGCGCCCGGTGATCGCCGAGCTGCTGGGCGACGGTCCGCACCGTGCGGCGGCAGCCCGGCTGGGGGCGTCGATCCGGTCGCGCAAGGGCGCCCAGGTCGGTGCCGACCTGATCGACGGGCTCGTGGCTCAGGGCAGCGCGAAGAGCCGGCCGAACGCGTCGGCGACGTGAAGCACCCACGTGACTGACAGGTGCTGCTTGTCGCGGTAGACGGCGATGTGGTCGGCCACCATCGGGCAGCGGTTGTCGAGGCAGGCGAGCCCGTTGACGTCGACGTAGCCGGTGCCCGCCGCCGCGGCTGCCCGGACGAACGCGCCGTTGGTGCTGAGCACACGCGGGTCGGCGGCGCTGGTGCACGCCGCCATGGTGGCGTCAGGTTTGGCGAGGCATCGGGTCGGCTGGTGCTCGAGGTGGGACACATCGCCCATCAAGACAGTGGGGAACCCCAGGGCCGCGACGTCGCGCATCGTCTCGGTGGCAGCCTGCTGCCACTCCGCTGGATCGAAATGCTCCGAGAGCAGCAGGTCGGGCGGGTAGGCCCGCGACGACACGATGACCAGGTCGGGGTGGAGCTGCGAGATCTGGCCCAGCGCCCACGTCCGGAAGTCTTCGCACGCGGTGAACTCGCTGCCGCCACGCTCGTCGTACTGGAGGATCGCGAGCGGTGAGCACCCCCACTTGAGGAGCGGGTCGACCTCGAAGCCGTCGCGCTTGCCCAGCGCCGCGAGGGCGGGCAACCACATCTGGGCGTGCGAGTCGCCGAACAGCACGACTCTCGCGTCGGCGCCCTCCTCCCCCTCCGGGCACACGTCGTGGGAGGACTCGGCCGGGTCGGCGGCACAGCCCGGGGCCGTGACCGCGTGGTCGTTGCCGAGCTCGGTGAGGTCCTGGGCCAGCGGGAACGGCACCGGTGCCGCGACCGCCGCGCGGTCGAGGGACTCGGCGAGCTCGTCGTGGATCTGCTCGCCGGTGCGGACCGTGCGCAGCGCCTCGGGGACCGAGTCGGCATCGAAGCTCGCCGCCGCATCGGCACGCGCCTGGAGTGTGTCGTGCTCGTGCCAGCCCGCCACCTGCACCGAACCGAAGGCGAGCCCGACCGCGACCGGCCACAGCAGAAGCCCTCGCCAGGTCGGGGTCCAGAAGCGTCGCCGGCGGAACGGCGTCTCGACGACGTAGTAGCTCAGTGCCGCGAGCGCGACCGAGATCGCCACCAGGGCCACCGACGCGGCCCAGGGTGGCCACCCCGCGACGTGGGACCGGCCCAGCAGCAGCACCGGCCAGTGCCACAGGTAGAGGGAGTAGGAGATGTCGCCGATCCAGGTGACCGGACGCCACCCGAGCCACCTGGCGGCGCCCACGTCGTCGCGTTCGGCACCGGCCGCGAGGACCGCGGCGGTGCCCAGCACGGGCAGCAGGGCCGCCCAGCCCGGGAACGGGGTCTTCGGGTCGAACGCGAGCGCGGCCACGGCGATCGCCCCCAGCCCCGCGAACGTCAGCACCGGACGCCAGCGCACCGGGATCCGCAGCACCGCCGGACCGGCCAGCGCGAGCAGCGCCCCCGTGGCGAGCTCCCACGCCCGCGCCGGCGTGGAGAAGTAGGCGGCCGCCGGATCGGTCGCCGTGTCGATCACCGACCAGGCGAGCGAGAGTACCCAGATGACCGCCACCAGGAGGGTGGCCTGACGCACGACGTACGTCGCAGAGCCGGTCGTCGAGCCGCGGTGCCGGCGGATGGACCAGGCGAGCAGCGCCAGCGCGGCCGGCCAGACGAGGTAGAACTGCTCCTCGACCGCCAGCGACCAGAAGTGCTGGACGGGCGAGGCCGGGGTGCCGGCGGCGAAGTAGTCGGTCTCGACGGCCGCGAAGTGCACGTTGGCCAGGAAGAGCGCCGCCCACAGCACGTCGACGCCGATGTCGGCAGCGCGGGTGACCAGCAGCTGGTAGGCGGCGTAGATGGCGACCACGCCCAGCACCAGGCAGGCGGCGGGCAGGATGCGTCGGGCCCGGCGGGCGTAGAAGGCGGCCACGCTGACCCGGTCGGACCGGTGCAGCTCGCGGACCAGCAGCTGGGTGATCAGGAATCCGGAGAGCACGAAGAAGACGTCGACTCCGACGAACCCACCGCCCAGCCAGCCGATGTCCGCGTGGTCGGCGACGACCAGCCCGACCGCGACCGCGCGTAGTCCCTGGATGTCGCGGCGCGTTGTGCGCGCGCGCGTGCGGGTTGTCGCAGACAGCTTCGACTCGGAGGACTCGACTCTGGACACCAGTCGTGCTCCCTCCGACGTCTCCGCGCCCCAGGCCAGCCGGGCGCTGGCAATGGCTCGCGGAGAAGCACGATACGTGTCAGCGCGGAAAAAGCCTGATCACTGTGATCGACGACGCGGGGAACGTCTGGCGGAAGCTCGTCTGGCCGACCGATCTGGTCGACGTCGTCACGTGGACGTCGGGCGGCAGGCCCGGCCGGTTCCAGTCCCAGAAGTGGGCTGGCTCGACGCGGCGCAACTGGGCGGTGTCCCTGCTGTGGAAGGCGTCCAGCTGGATCCTGGCGGTCACGTCCTGGCCCGGCAGACGGTTCACGACGAGGAGGTGGAGGGTGCCGTCGGCTGCCCGGATGGCGGTGACGACGAGGGCGGCGTACGTGCCGGCGCCCAAGTGCGGGTCGCGGACCGGATTGCCCAGGACGCCCGTGGCCAGGACCCGGCCTCCGGCCGTGAACATCGGGTTCAGCGCCTCTCGGGTCTCGGCCACCGCCGTGTACGTGTAATCGGGTGCCGGGCCGAGTACGGCGCGGTCGGAGCCCCACAGAAAGTCGTCGCCCATGCCCCAGGGGATGCCCAGCCGCAGCCAGTCGGCGTACAGGCTGGCCATGTAGGCGGCATGGCTGGCTGACGTGGCCCACGACGGATAGGTGTCGGAGTCCCCTCTGATCATCGAGAACTCGGTGAGCCACAGCGGAGCACGGCCGCGGATGTCACCGAGCAGGCGAGCGACCCCGTTTCTGCGCCGGTCCTCGGCCAGCATCGCGCGGTCGTGCCCCTCGACGGGCGTGGCCCAGTCGGCACGGGCACCGTCGCCGGGGGCGAAGCTCGTGATCGGGTGGGTGGTCAGGCAGTCGAAGTGGCGCGAACCCGCCAGGCTGACGAACGCCGCGGAGGCCCACGAGGAGCACACGGAGATGTGCGGGTCGACCTCCTTCATGCGGCGGGCGAACGCGAAGAAGCCCTCATGGTCGCTGCGGTACGACGCCCTCACGATCGCACCGGCCGGCGGGATGGCGCCGTGCTGGCCGTCACCGAAGGTGACAGTCCCGGCCATGGGTTGGACCGTGAACACGAGGTCTGCCGGTCCTGCTGTGGCCAGGTCGTCGACCCGCGTCCACGTGATCCCGGCAATGGTCACGGCCACCGAGTCGATCGCCACCGGCGGGTAGGCCACCCCGAACTGTTGTCCGGCTGCGCCGTTGGACGCGACCCCGGCCACCGGATGGTCACAGGCCTTGCCCAGGCGCTCGGCGGAGAAGGTCCGCGAGGCGCCGAAGGCGTACTGGCGCACCGCGACGTCGGTGTCCTGAGACATCCAGTAGCGCTGCGACGAGTGGTCCTGCTCGTTACCGATCTCCCAGCGCGTCACGGCGTACGGCGCGGGATGACCGTTGGCGGCACGTTCCTCGGCCCAGTCCACGCCCCCGTGGGGGTTGGTGGGGGTCCCCGCGGGCGCGTTCATGTACTCGACCCAGTCGGCTGCGGCCGCGGGGGTCGAGACGACGAACGGCACCATGATGAACGGCGTGCCGTGGATCGCCCGGGTGAACTCCATGTACTCATCGGGTCCGAACGCCACGGCGTTCACCAGGTCCGGGTAGCCGGTGGCAGGCGAGCCCCGGCCGTCGACCTGACAGCCGTGGTCGGGCCCGATGGCGCGTCGCCAGTCGTAGAAGTTGGCAACTGTGCCGCCCGGGAACCGCACGGACCCGACGCCGGCCTGCCGAGCCCGAGCCACCACGGCCGGAACAGGGCTGTCGGTGGCCGGGTCCCACAGTCGGTAGCCGTTGTTGTTGAAGTGGTGGTTGACGCCGAGCAGGTGTCTCGAGGCCTGGCGACCTGGCCGGTCGGCATGGACCACGATCGTGGTCGTGGTCGCTCGGGCGGCAGGCCCCGCGTCCAGCGAAGGCGCGGGTGCGGTCAATGTCGACGCCGTCAAGGCTGCGACTCCGACGGCAATCGCGGCATGAATCGTCTGCATGGGGTGCCTCATGCACTCAGCCCCGAGATCTTGTCGCGGGATCGGCCTTCCGGCAGGAGCCCTGCTCCTCGAACTTGCCCCGGCCGGCCCGGCCGCGACGCGATGCCCCCTTCATGACGGCAGGTGCATCCTGGTCGTGAACTCCGTGCTGACCCGACGTGCCCAGCTCATGCTCAGGTGCCCGAAGTCCGCGTAGATCACGAGGTGGTCCACCACCATGGGACAACGACCGCCGAGGCAGACCAGAGGTACGACGTCAACATACCGCGCCCCCTCCGCGATGGTCAGGCGGCGCAGGGTCGCATTGGCGTCGATGACCTCATCACTCATCCCGAAGGCACAGTCCCCCAGGTCGGCGTGCGAGGTCGTGAGGCAGTCGGCCGGCTCGAACTGGGGATCGGTCGTGTCCGCCAGGACCAACACTTCGGGTGCCAGCCTGCTCAGGCGCTGGAGCTCCGACGAGACCCCTCGGGCCCAGTAGTCGGGGGCGGACAGTCCGTCGCGTGGAGAGACCCGTGCGAGATCGCTGCGCGCCGCGACCACGATCACGTCCGGGTGCAGGGCGGTGATCTGGGAGAGGGCCCAGGCGCGGAAGACCGGGCACTGCGAGAACTCGACGCCGCCGGTGAGGACCTCGACGTCCCACGGCGGGCAACCGCCCTTGACGAACGGCATCACCCGATAACCCGCGATCGCGCCAGCGCGATCCAGCGCGGGCAGCCACTGGCCGAGGTGCGAGTCACCGAACGAGACCAGGAGCCGCTCGGACGAGAGATCGCCCAGCGGACACAGCCGATGGTCGGTGTGGGCGCCACCTGAATGGCAGTAGTGCTCCTCCCAGCGGTCCCGGTTCAGGTGGCCCAGGTTGTCGAGCTCCGCCGGGATCGGTGCGCGCTCGTCGGCCAGCACGAGGGCGGCTCGAAGGTCGTCGGCGAGCGTCGGCCCACGAGGACTCGCCTCGGGGGCCAGCCCGAGGAGCTGGCCGAAGGCCGCGGAGACATGCCGCGCCCAGTCCACGGTCACGTGGCCGTAGTCGGCGTACACGGTCCGGCCTCCGGCGACCAGGGGACACCAGCCGTCCGCGCAGACCAGCGGCGTCAGATCGACGTACGTCGCCCCGGTCCTGGCTGCGGCCCGCTCGATGTCGGCGTTGCCGCGGACCGCGTCACCGCCCTGCTGGATCATGCAGTCGGCAAGATCCGAGTGCGGGTCCGAGAGGCAGTCGGCCGGCTCACCGCCCCGCTCGGAGAGGTCGGAGAGGACGACGACCCGGAGGACCTCGGCCACCAGCCTGCGCAGCAGGCTCTCCTCGCCCGTTGCCACAGCGGCGGCGGCTTGATCCGTCGAGTCGGCGACGACCTTGCGGTAGTCGATGATCTGCCCGACGACCACGACCGCCGGGCGGAGCCGGTGGATCTGGCGCTCGGTCCAGGCCCGGAACGTCGTGCAGCCGTCGTACTCGCCACGCCCCCAGCGGATCGGCGCGTCGTACGGTGGGCAACCGAACTTCACCAGCGGCACGACCCGGTAGTGCCGCTGCTTCCCGTCCTCGTCCAGCGCCGCGAGCCACTGCCCCATGTGGGAGTCCCCGAGCGCCACGATGGTGACCTTCGACGTCGGATCGCCGATCGGGCAGAGCTCGTGCCGCGCCCTGTTGAAGCCCGCGTGGCAGAAGACCGGCTCCCATCGCTCGGAGGTGAGGTCGACGCCACTCAGCTCCGGCGGTACCGGCGCCCCGTCGCGAGCGTCGCGGACCGCCTGCCCGAGTTCGGCGGCGATGTCGGGTCCGGCCGTTCCGGTCTGCGTCGGCACCGGTGTCGCCGGGTGGTGGCGGTAGTACTCCGCCGCCGCGGCTCGACTGCGGTCGAGCGCCGACTGGGCCAGGGAGGCCGACGTTGCCGTGGCCCCCAGCACCAATGCCAGGGACGCTGGCCAGAGCACGAGGGCCCGCCGCCTCGACACCCAGGGCACGCGTCCGGTGCGGAACGGCTGCTCGACGAAGTGGTAGCCCACCACCGAGAGCGCCACGATCACCACCACGAGCGCCGCCGAGCGCGCCAGCCCCGGCCACGACGGCCACGCAGGAGCGAGCACCAGCACCGGCCAGTGCCACAGGTAGACCGAGTAGGACCGGTCCCCCAGCCACTGCAGCGGTCGCAGCGCGAGCAACCGCCCGACTCCGGTGGGGTCGACGCCGGTGCCTGCCGCGAGCAGGGCCGCGGTCCCGAGCACCGGGACCAGGGCCGGCCATCCGGGCACCCGCGTCAGGTCGTCGTACGTCACCGCTGCGAGGAGCACGCCCGCCAGCCCGAGCAGGCCGAGCGGGAGCCGTGCGCGGGTCAGCAGCCTGCGAACCACGGGAGTGGCCAGGGCCAGCGCCGCGCCCACCGCCAGCTCCCAGGCCCGGGTGAAGCTCGAGAAGTACGCCGTGTCCCGCGACGAGCCCAGCTGCGCCACGGCCCAACCGAACGAGACCAGACCCGCCACCAGGACGACGCCCCATGCTGCGGTCCGAGGCCGGCGCCGGGCGAGCAGCAGCACGACGACCAGGAGCCCCGGCCAGACGACGTAGAACTGTTCCTCGACCGCGAGCGACCAGTAGTGCTGCACCGGCGACGGCGCCCGCCCGGCCGCGAAGTAGTCGGTGCCGAGCCGGGCGAAGCGCCAGTTCGCGGCGAAGAGCGCGGCCCAGCGGGTGTCGGCCACCACGTCGGCGACTCTCGCGACCGAGCGCGTGGCGCCGACGTACAGGCAGGTCGCAGCGAGGACGAGCGTGGCCGCTGGGAGGATCCGGCGGGCGCGACGAGCGTAGAAACCGGGAACCGAGATGCGGCCCCGTTGCTCCTGCTCGCGGATGAGCAGGCCGGTGATCAGGAACCCGGAAACCACGAAGAACACGTCCACACCGAGGTACCCGCCGGTGAGGCCCGGGACACCAAGGTGGCCCAGCACGACGAGCGCCACCGCCAGCGCCCGCAGTCCCTGGATGTCGGCCCTCATCCCGTCAGTGTCGAACCCTCGGCCGGGCGCGCGCCATCGCCCGACCGGGCCCCCCAGACCCCGAGCAGCTGCTCAGCGCGCCAGCGCTGCCGCCACCGGCGCGCTGAGGTCGCCCTTGTGGGCGACGTGGATGTCGTCCAGCCCCAACCAGCTGGCCAGGTCGCGCAGCTCGTCGGCCAACTCCGGGATCGTGTCGGGAGGCGGATGGGGCTCGAAGAAGGCGGACTTCACCTGGAGCACCCCGGCCTTGCGGTCGGCCTTGAGGTCCACCCGACCGACGATCCGGTCGCCGAGGAGGAAGGGCAGCACGTAGTAGCCGTGCACGCGCTTGTCCGGCGGCGTGTAGATCTCGATGCGGTAGAAAAAGTCGAACAGCGCCTCGGCCCGGTCACGCTCCCAGACCACCGGGTCGAACGGGCTCAGCAGGGCGCGGGCGCCGATCCGCCGGGGCAACGCCGCGTCCCGATGCAGCCAGGCGGGGCGCGACCAGCCCTCGACCCGGACCGGCACCAGCTCGCCGCACTCCACCAGCGTGTGCACCGCGGGCTTCACGTCGGCCGCGGCCATCCGGTAGTAATCGGCCAGGCTCTTGAGCGTCGCGACCCCGTGGGAGCGCGCTGCACGTCGCACCAGCTCGAGGTTGGCTTCCTCGCGGGTCGGCGTGGGCGCCTGGAGCACGACCGTCGGGAGCACTCGCTCGGGCAGGTCGTAGAGCACCTCGAACTGGCTGGTGCGGCCGGCGATCGCCAGCTGGCCGGACATGTAGAGGTAGTCGAGCATGGTGCGGGTGCTCGACCAGTTCCACCCCCAGTTGTCCTTGACCCGCGGCAGCCCGTCATCGAGGTCGCGGGCGGTGGAGGCTCCCCGGTCGGCGACCTCGGCCATCAGCGAGGACTCCAGCGCAGGGTTGTCGTCGGCAGTCATCCACTTGCCGCGCTGGCCGCGATAGCGCTCCATCCGGTGCTGCATCACCGGCCACAGCTCGACGGGCATGAACGCCTGGACGTGCGCCCAGTACTCGATCATGGTGCGCGGCTTGCGCTCCGACGCGCGCTGCAGCAACGTCACGTCGTACGGGCCCATCCGGGAGTAGAGCGGCATGAAGTGCGCCCTCTGCAGCACGTTCACCGAGTCGACCTGCAGCACCCCAGTGCGCCCCACGGTCCGCTGGAACGTGCGCATCGTCGGGACGGCGTGCGTCGGATCCCGGAACCCCTGGGCCGCCAACGCGACACGTCGCGCCTGGGCGAGGGACAGGGCTTGCACGGGGAGGACGTTACCCGGGAGCAGGGACACCCCACGAAAGCGTGTGGACGGACCGAGCGACGAAGGAGCGAGGGAACGTTCGGGCCCGCCCCCGCCCTGCAGGAGCGGAGACGAGGGAGGAACGACCGAGCGCAGCGACGAAGGGCGCGGGTTATAAGGGCCCGAACACGCGAACGTAGTGAGCCAATTGCAGAGCTACGGGATATCTAGAAGCTTTTCCCTGACGGCGTACATGACTGCTTCCATCCGCGAGTGCAGCTGCAGCTTCTCCAGGATGTTGCGCACGTGGTTCTTCACGGTGTTCTCGGAGATGAACAGCTGCTTGGCGATCTCACGGTTGTTCAGGCCCTTGGCGACGAGGCGGAGCACTTCGAGCTCGCGCTCGGTGAGGCGCAGACCGGTGGTCTGGTCGCGCTCGGGGCGCGACATCTGCTTGAACTCGTCGATCAGCTTGACGGCCATCGAGGGGCTGATCAGCGATTGGCCGTCGGCGACCACGCGGACGGCCTGGGCGACCTCTTCGATGGAGGAGTCCTTGAGCAGGTAGCCGGAGGCTCCGCTCTTGACCGCCTCATAGAGGTCGGCCTCCTCGTCGCTGACGGTGAGCATGATGATCTTGGCGGAGGGGACGACCTCCTTGATGGCGACGCAGGCCTCGATGCCGGAGCGCTTGGGCATCCGCACGTCGAGGAGTACGACGTCAGGTGCGGTGCTGGCTGCCTTGTTGGTGCCCTCGACTCCGTCGCCCGCCTCGCCGACGACCTCGATGCCCTGCTCGACGCCCAGCAGCATCGTCAGGCCGCGACGAAAGAGCTCCTGGTCATCGACCACCAGGACGCGGATCGGCTCGTTGCCCGCCATGGCGTCGTCACTCACCCCAGCATCATGGCACGAACGCACCATGTGAGTGCGTCAGGGGCACGCCCGAGTTGGTTCGGCGGGGTGGTCACGATGGGCCACCCCGCCGACGTCGAGGGCCACCCAGGCAGGCTGGCCCGAGTAGTTCAGTCCCCTAAGTCCAGTGAGATGACGCCGTAGTCGTAGCCCTTGCGGCGGTAGACGACCGAGGGCCGTTCGCTCTCCTTGTCGACGAACAGGTAGAAGTCGTGTCCGACCAGCTCCATCTCGTAGAGAGCCTGGTCGAGAGTCATCGGCGAGGCGGGGTGCGACTTCTCGCGCACCACCAGCGGGCCGTCGCCGGTCACGGCAATGGGACCGACGAGACGTTCGGTGACGATCGTGTCGTCCTCGATCAGCATCACTCCCTCGGCGGCGCCGGTGAGACCACTGGTGGCCTGTCCGACGGAGACGGGAGTGCGCGATCCGTGGTGGACCCGACGTCGATCAGCCGCTCGGCGCATCTGCGCAGCCATCTTGTCCAGGGCGAGGTCGAGTGCGGCCATCTTGTCCTCGGCCGCTGCCTCAGCCCGGATGACCGGACCCTTCGAGAACGCCGTGAGTTCCACGCGTACCGCCCGGTCGTGCTGACGGGGGTTGCGTTCCTTCTCGACCTCGACCTGCACCCGGATGATCCGGTGATCGTGCTTCTCGAGTCGCAGGAGTTTCTCTTCGACGTGACTCCGGAACCGCTCTGACAGATCGCAGTGACGGCTGTTCACCACAACATCCATGGGCTACCTCCCGTGCTTGAGTGTGGATGGGTATGAAGTCCGCCCGGCCGACCTGGTCTTCGACCCCACAATCGCCTGCTGAGGCTTCCGCAGCTTGAATGCCACTACCGGCCTTCTCCCGGGACCCGTCGTATCTGACGACGGGGACGAGGCAGGACTTACGTCTAAGCCGCACCGTGATCGGCTCTCGCGAGCCTTACGTGGACCGCTTCGCCTGCGACTGGCATCGGCTTGCCGGAGACCCTTCCCCTCAGTCGGGGAAGGTGCGCCGGCGCAACCACGGACCCGGGCGGACTCCATGAAATGACGTTAGTCGGTGTCGCGACGCATGACCAGCGATCGACCTGAATGTTCGCTGTGGAGTGCTGGCGACGGTGGCCTGTCGCCCCGATGGATACGACGGGTCGCGGCGATCGTGGCGATTCCGGTGACCCTGATCCCGACCGCGGCCAGGGCGCGCTGGGCCTCGCCGGCGGTTGCTCCGGTGGTCAGCACGTCGTCGCAGAGGACCACCGAGGCGGCGCGAACCCGGTGGTCGACGCCGGCGAGCAGCCGGCTGGGGCACCACTGCGTTCCGGTGAGGTTGGCGGCCCTGGCCTGCGCCGACAGCCCGGCCTGGTCGGCGGGCCGGCCGCGGATCGCCAGCAGTCGCAGGGGTGTCGCGTCGACGCCGGCGGCGGTCAGGTGCCGCGCGGCGGCACGCGTGATCGCCCACAGTGGCTCGTGTCCGCGCGAGCGCACAGTGGCCGGGCGTGAGGGCGCCGGCACGAGGAGCAGGGGCGTGACTCCCTGGCCCGCCCCGAGGACGGCAGTGGCCAGCAGCTGCCCCAGGAGTCGGGTCACGCCGAGCATGCGGTGCTCCTTGTGCCCCACGATCATCGCCTTCGCGAGCCCCTCGTAGTCGAGGCAGGACCAGCTCCCGGCCAGGCCCGGCGGGCATGGATCCGGCGCCAGCGCGCGGGCCGTGTCCGGAAGCCCCGTCCGGCAGGACGGGCAGACCAGCCGTCCGGGCGCACCGCACCCGAGGCAGGAGGAGCCGAGGAACAGGTCGGCGAGGGCGTCGTACATCCGGCCATGGCAGCGCCGGTCCTGCCCCGGCGCAAGGCGTCGACCCGTGGCTGTGGAGATCAGCCCACGTAGTGCAGGACCTGCAGTCCGGTCGGGAGCTGTGGGCTGTTGGCCAGCAGAGCCTTGAAGCCGCCACCGGAGCTCTGCAGGTAGATGGGGTCCTCGGTGCGAGGTGAGCTGATCACCTGGGCGTCGAGGTCACCCTGCAGCGAGTAGACCGCCTGGGGATCGAAGGTCGCCGGCGACCCGTCGACGGAGGCGCTGCGGAGCTCGGACTGCCGGCCGGCGATCGCGTTGACGAAGAAGATGCTGGTCGGCGTCCGCCATCCCAGGTCGCGGACCCGCAGCAGCCCGCCGGGGCCGCCGACGATCGGCCGGGCCACGGTCCCGTGGAGCCGGCCGGTCGCGAGGATCCGGCTGACCACGACCTGGTCGGAGGGAGCCTCGTCGAGCGCGGCCACCAGCCGGGTCCCGTCGCGCGACACGAGGAAGTCGGTCACCCGCTCGCCCGAGATCCCGGGGACGTTCACCCGTTCGAGGGTGCCGTTGTGGAACACCGACACGACCGCGCCACTGGGCCGGCGGTCGACCATCCAGAGCCGGCCTGCGGTGTCCCACGCCGGGTGCAGCAGGTCGACGGCGTCGCTCATCACCGTGCGGGGTACGGCGTACAGTCCGCTCGCCGAGCCGAACGCACTGGACAGGATGACCGACGTCCCCGACTCGCCGACGCCGGCGACCAGCGAGGCGTCGAGATTCAGCGAGATGTCGGAGAGGCCGTACTGCTTGGTGCCGAAGGGCCCGGTGATCGGCTGCTCGACACCGTCGACCACCCGCACCACGCGGCCCTGCCGGAGCCCGAACAGCTCTTCATCGGCATAGCGGCCGGCGGGGTCGAAGGCGGAGCCGTAGTCGACCCCGAACTCGGTGGCCCCGCCGGGCAGCACCAACGGCTCGCCGTCGGCGAGCAGCTGGATCGACCGGATCTGGGGGTCCTGACGCAGCGTCCACGCGAGCTGGTCGGCCATCAGGTCGATGGTCTCGGCCGGCAGGGAGCCGACGTCGCCACGCAGCGGCACCTGGGCCACGCCGTCGGGAGTCACCGTGACGGCGAGATCGAGGGCGGCGTTGTTGGGCAGGAAGGAGCGCTCGAGGCCGGAATGGATCGGGCCCTGGAGCAGGCCCCGGACCAGGCTGGTGGGCAGCTGGTCGCCACGCGGGAGGAACACGGGTTCGGGGACGAGCACCCGGGCGTTGGGGTTGAAGAAGTAGAGGTTGGCCGGTTGGTAGCTGGTCTCGAACCACGCCTCGTCGACGATCAGCGCGTCGGGCACGCTGGTGATCCGCCACTGGCCGTCCTCGGGCTCCATCGGGAACCTCAACGTCAGGTCATCGGGATCGGCGGGCCCGAGCCACTGGCCGCGGGCATCGAGCCGGTTCACGCCGAACAGCGTGACGTTGACCGTGCCGAAGCCTTGCGGCGTCCGCGCGGTGTCGTAGGTCAGGATGCCGTCCTCGGGACTCCACGAGGCCGCCTGGGCGCTGCTCAGGAACTGGCGAGCCACGACCGTCGAGACCGGGGTCGCGGTCATCGCCTCGAACCAGCCGTCCACCGTCTCGGTGGGGGTCTCCCCCACCAGCGGGGGCCGCGGGTTGAACTGGAACTGGTCGTCGGTGTTGCTGTTCGGCGGGCCCGGAACGTCCTGGACCTCACCGCTCTGCGGCATGCTCACGCAGCCGGACAGGGCTGCCGCGACGAGCAGCCCACCGGCCAGCCAGCTGACGGTACGGCGGCTCATGACGCGCTCTCCGCGGCCCGGGACAAGCCTGCGTCGGACGGCACCAGCGGCAACGGGCTCTGCCGCAGCGGTCCGCCGACCCTGCGCGGCAGCGTCAGCCGGAACTGCGCACCCGCGCCAGGCTGGCCCCACGCCTGCAGCCACCCGCCGTGCAGGTGGGTGTCCTCGAGCGAGATCGACAGGCCGAGCCCGGTGCCGCCCGTGGTCCGCGCCCGAGCCGGGTCGGCTCGCCAGAACCGGTTGAAGACCATCGCCGACTCGCCGGGCGCCAGCCCGACGCCGTAGTCGCGGACCGCGATCGCGGCCGAGTGGGCGTCGCCGGCCACCAGCACCACGATGTCGTGGGACTCGGCATGGTCGATCGCGTTGGTCACCAGGTTGCGCACGATCCGCTCGACCCGGCGTACGTCGGCCTCGGCCAGGCACGGCCCGTGGGGCGACTGCACGACCACCCGGATCCCGCGCTGCTCGGCCAGCACCCGCGTCACGTCGACCACGCGGTGGGCGACGTCGACCAGGTTGACGTCGTCGGTCTCGAGGACGGCGGCCCCGGCGTCGAAGCGACTGATCTCGAGCAGGTCGGACAGCAGGTGCTCGAACCGGTCGAGCTCGGTCTGCAGCAGCTCGGCCGACCGGGCAGTCGCGGGGTCGAACTTCTCACGAGCGTCGTGGAGCACGTCGCTGGCCATCCGAACCGTCGTCAGCGGCGTGCGGAGCTCGTGGGACACGTCGGAGACGAACCGGCGCTGCACCCGGCTGAGCTCCTCGAGCTGACGGATCTGGCGCTGCAGGTTGGTCGCCATCTGGTTGAACGACGTGCCGAGGCGGGCGATGTCGTCGTCGCCGGCGACGCGGAGCCGCTCTTCCAGCTGGCCGGCCGCGAGCCGTTCGGCGACTCGTCGAGCCAGCCGGATCGGGGTCACCACCTGCTGGGTGACCAGCCAGGTCACCGCCCCCATCAGCACGAGCAGCAGCGCGCCCGCGGTCAGCAGCGCCCGGGCCACCAGATCGAGGGTCTGCTGCTCCTGGGCCAGCGGGAACAGGTAGTAGATGGTGTAGGACTGGCCGTCGGCAGGCAGCTGCACCCGCGAGCCCACCACGATTCCGGGCTCGTCGGGCCGGTTGGTCCCGTCGAGGTAGGAGATCCGGGTGTAGGTCCACGAGGTGGTGGAGTCCTGGCGGAAGTGCTCCTCGAGGCGAGCCGGGACGCTGCCCAGGTCGAGGTCGGGCGAGGCGATGGTGCCGCCGGCGGCCAGGCCGGCGGCATCAGGGCCGGCCGGCCCGCTCAGGATCACGCTGAAGCCGCGGGTCTGTCCGCGCTCGATGATCGGCTTGACCAGCTGGGACTTCTGCCGGTCGGGATCGAACTCGGTGCCCGGCACCCCGGCGAGGCGCTTCTCGGCGTCGCCGGTCTCGGTGGCGGCCTCGGCGACCACGGCCTTGACCCGGTCGTCGAGGAGGCCGGCGCGGGTCTGCTGGAGCAGGAACCATCCGACCGCGCCGAAGACCACGGCGGAGAGGACCACCGTGCTGAGCACGACACGCGCCTGGATCGAGCGGCGCCAGAAGGTCAGGCCGCGTCGGAGGGCGCCGGCTGCGGTGCGCACGGCGGCTAGGCCACGCCGGCCTTGTAGCCCACGCCGCGCACGGTCAGCACGATCTCGGGGTTCTCGGGGTCGTGCTCGACCTTCGACCGCAGCCGCTGGACGTGCACGTTGACCAGCCGGGTGTCGGCCGCGTGGCGATAGCCCCAGACCTGCTCGAGCAGCACCTCGCGCGTGAACACCTGCCAGGGCTTGCGGGCCAGGCAGACCAGCAGGTCGAACTCGAGCGGGGTCAGGCTGATCGACGAGCCGGCGCGGCTGACGGAGTGCCCGGCCACGTCGATCGACAGGTCGCCGATGGTGAGGGTCTCCGGCGACGGCGCATCCAGCCGGCGGACCCGGGCCCGGATCCGGGCCACCAGCTCCTTCGGCTTGAACGGCTTGACGACATAGTCGTCGGCCCCGGACTCGAGGCCGACGACGACGTCGACGGTGTCGCCCTTCGCGGTCAGCATGACGATGGGCACGCCGGACTCCGCGCGGATCTCCTTGCAGACGTCGATGCCGTCCTTGCCGGGCAGCATCAGGTCGAGCAGGAGTACGTCGGGCCGGTAGTCACGGAACTCCGCCAGCGCGAGGTCACCGCGGGGGCACACCCGGCTGTCGAAGCCCTCCTGGCGCAGCACGATCGACAACATCTCGGCCAGCGAGGCGTCGTCGTCGACCACCAGGACCCGGCCCTTGGGATTGAGCGGGCCGGAGTGCTCAGGCTGCGTCATGCAACAACTCTAATCGTGGCAGGGGTGGCTCGGGTGCGTGCATCGCAACGCGGAGGAACGAGGGCGTGCTTGGAGGCACGTCGAGCGACGACAACGCAGCGAGGTGCGTGCCTGAGCCGCTCCTGACGTCAGTACCGGTAGGTGTCGGGCTTATAGGGACCTTCGACGGCGACACCGAGGTAGGAGGCCTGGTCGCCGCTCAGCGTCGTGAGCTTCACGCCGAGCGCGTCGAGGTGCAGGCGAGCGACCTCCTCGTCGAGGTGCTTGGGCAGCACGTAGACGCCGACGGGGTAGTCCTCGGTCTTGGTGAAGATCTCGATCTGCGCCAGCACCTGGTTGGTGAAGGAGTTCGACATCACGAAGCTCGGGTGGCCGGTGGCGTTGCCGAGGTTCATCAGGCGACCCTCGGAGAGCACGATGATGCTGTTGCCCTTCGGGAAGGTCCACACGTCGACCTGCGGCTTCACGTTCTTGCGCGTGGCCACGCCGTCGGCCTCGAGGCCGGCCATGTCGATCTCGTTGTCGAAGTGACCGATGTTGCCGATGATCGCCTGGTGCTTCATCCGCGACATCTGGTCGACGGTGACGACGTCCTTGTTGCCGGTGGCGGTGATGACGATGTCGGCGACCGGAAGCGAGTTCTCGAGGGTGTCGACCTGGTAGCCGTCCATGGCCGCCTGCAGGGCGCAGATCGGGTCGATCTCGGTGACGATGACGCGCGCACCCTGGCCACGCAGCGACTCCGCGCAGCCCTTGCCGACGTCGCCGTACCCGCAGACGACCGCGACCTTGCCGCCGATGAGGACGTCGGTGGCGCGGTTGATGCCGTCGATGAGCGAGTGGCGGCAGCCGTACTTGTTGTCGAACTTGGACTTGGTCACCGAGTCGTTGACGTTGATGGCCGGGAAGAGCAGCGAGCCTTCCTTCATCATGTCGTAGAGGCGGTGCACACCGGTGGTGGTCTCCTCGGTGACGCCCTTGATCTCGTTGGCGATCTTGGTCCAGCGGTCGTTGCTGGTCTTCAGGCTCTCGACGAGGACGTCGAAGATGATCTTCTGCTCGTGGCTGGTGGCCGTCGCCGGGTCAGGCGCCTGGCCGGTCTTCTCCATCTCGACCCCGAGGTGGACCAGGAGGGTGGCGTCGCCACCGTCGTCGAGGATCATGTTGGCGAACTCGCCGTTGGGCCACTGCAGGATCTGCTGGGTGCACTCCCAGTACTCCTCCAGGGTCTCGCCCTTCCAGGCGAAGACCGGGACACCGGCGGGGGCGTCGACCGTGCCGTTCGGCCCGACCGCGATCGCGGCGGCCGCGTGGTCCTGGGTCGAGAAGATGTTGCAGGAGGCCCAGCGGACCTCGGCGCCCAGGGCGACCAGGGTCTCGATCAGCACGGCGGTCTGGATCGTCATGTGCAGCGAACCGGCGATCCGCGCGCCGGCCAGCGGCTTGCTGTCGCCGAAGCGGGCGCGCATGGCCATCAGGCCCGGCATCTCGTGCTCGGCGAGCTGGATCTCGGTGCGGCCGAAGTCGGCCAGGTTGAGGTCGGCAACCTTGAAGTCCATGGGGTTTCCTCACAGGAGACTGGTCTGATCGACGATCACGCGCTGCCGTGTGATCTGCGCTTCAGGTTATCCCCGGCCCTTGCCCACCAAAGAATCCTCGAGGACCCCGACCCGGGTCAGTGGGCAGGCCTGCCCCCGCGGCGGGGTACGACGTGCAGCGCGCCCACCGCCAGGAAGCCGACGAGCAGTCCGACCAGGGCCGAGCACGCCGTGTTGACCAGCCAGCCCAGGGCCGCGCCGATGCCCTCGACGGCATCGTGCACGTCGTGCTCGAGGTGATGGACGAGCGAGTAGGGGCCGTGCCAGCCGAGGTCGTCGGCGCCCACCAGCAGGATGTGGCCGCCCACCCACAGCATGGCTGCGGTGCCGACCATCGACAGCACCGCCAGGAGCCGCGGCATGGCCGAGACCAGACCGCTCCCGATCAGCTGGGCGCTCCGCGACTGCCGGCCGGCGAGGTGCAGGCCGACGTCGTCCATCTTCACGATGATCGCGACCACGCCGTAGACGAGCGCGGTGATCAGCACCGCCACCACCGCCAGGATGATCAGCCGGGAGACGAACGCCTCGTCCGCCACCTCGTTGAGCGCGATGACCATGATCTCGGCCGACAGGATGAAGTCGGTGCGGACGGCCCCGGCGACCAGCTCGCGCTCCTCGTGCGCCGTGTGGGTCACGGTCTCGAGGTCGCCCACGTGGTCGTCGTGGCCGACGACCCGCTCCCAGACCTTCTCGGCGCCCTCGAAGCACAGGTAGGTGCCGCCGATCATCAGCAGCGGCGTCAGCAGATCGGGCAGGAACTGGCTGAGCAGCAGCGCCACCGGAAGGATGAACAGGAGCTTGTTGCGCAGCGACCCGATCGCGATCTTCTTGATGATCGGGAGCTCGCGCTCGGCGGCGAGACCCGAGACGTACTGAGGCGTGACAGCCGTGTCGTCGACGACCACCCCGGTGGCCTTGAGGCTCGCCCGGCCGGCGGCGGCGCCGACGTCATCGATGGAGGCGGCCGCCAGTCGCGCCAGGGCCGCCACGTCGTCCAGCAGAGCGAAGAGTCCGCCGCTCATGTCAGTCCTCGACCAGTCCGATCTGGAGATAGGCGGCGGCGTAGGTGCCGCTCAGCAGGAGCGAAGCGTAACGAGCGACCTCGGAGCCCGACTCGGCCGACACCGTCTCCACGCGTACGCCGTGAGCTGCGGCCGCCGCGAGCAGCCGGCCCCGGTGCTCGCGCACCACGGAGTCCTCGGCGCCGTCGTCGAGCACGAGCAGGACGGGACGCAGCTCTCCTGCGCCCTCGTTGAAGGGGTCGTCGAAGACGTTGCGCGGCCGACTCGCCTCGATCACCGGCAGCAGGTGCTCGGCGTCGCCGGCCAGCGCGCCGCGTCCGCTCGAGCGCCGGATCGACTCGGCGACCCGCCGGGCCGCCCGCGCCGCCAGCACCGAGCCACCCCAGACCACGGGGTTGGCGTCGGCCAGCGCGATCGCCAGGGACTTCGCAGGGTTGACCGCGAGGTCATGGTGCGGCGAGCAGTTGAAGGCGACCTCGTCGAGGGCCGAGGCGACCTCTTCGGGATCGGTGGCCGGCCCCAGCTCGGCGCGATCGAGGTAGTCGAGCATGACCACCGCGGTGGCGAGCTGGTCGCGGGTGGTGGTCGGCAGGATCGTGGTGTAGCGGCCGGCTGCGTGCTCGGCGACCATCGAGTCGGGCGGGCACGCGACCACGACCTGGCTGCCACGGCGTACGGCCTCGGCGACGGCGGACGCCGCGGCGACGTCGGACCCGTCGGGCGCCAGCATCACGACGAGGTCGAGGCTGCCGGCCCAGCCCGGGAGAGCAGGGCCCGGCCAGGCCACGAAGGGCACCGGGCAGGCCGGCTCCAGGACCGCCCGCAGCAGCCGGGAGTCAGGACCCGCCGCGATCACGGCGCGTGGACGGGCCTCGCGGCTGCGCTCGACGGCCTCGATCGCCGCCGCGGCCGCATCCACGGCCTCGCGGCGGATCCGGGCACCGGACTCGGCGAGACCACGCAGCATCAGGTCGAACGTGGCCAGCGCTCGTTCGTCGTCGAGCCGGGATTCGTCGAACCAGACCGTCATCGCCGGATCAGGGCTTCCGGGCCTCGTCGATCAGCAGCACAGGGATGTCGTCGCGAACCGGATAGGCCAGCCCGCAACCGGAGCAGACCAGCTCTTCCCCGACCGCGTCGAGCGTGGCCAGGCAGGACGGGCAGCGGATGATCTCCAGCAGCTTGGGGTCGAGGTTCATGCGTCCCTCCGGATCACCGCGAGCACCTCGTCGCGGATCGTCGTCATCAACTGGTGGTCGGCTCCCTCGGCGTTGAGCCGGAGGAGAGGTTCGGTGTTGGAGGCGCGGACGTTGAACCACCAGTCGGCGGCCTCGATCGTGAGGCCGTCCAGGTGGTCGACGGTGACGCCGTCGCGGGCGGCGTACGACGCCTCGAGCTCGGCCAGGATCGAGGCCTGGTCGGCGACCTCGGAGTTGATCTCGCCGGAGGCCACGAACCGCTCGTAGTCGGCGAGCAGCACCGAGAGGGGCGAGTCGGTCTCGGCCAGCGCGGCGAGCGCGTGCAGGGCGGCCAGCATGCCGGAGTCGGCGCGCCAGAAGTCGCGGAAGTAGAAGTGGCCGCTGTGCTCGCCACCGAAGACGGCGTCGGTCTCGGCCATCGTCTGCTTGATGAAGGAGTGGCCGACCCGGGTGCGCACCGGCTTGCCGCCGAGCTCGGTGACGATCTGGGGCACCGACCGCGAGGTGATCAGGTTGTGGATGATCGTCGACCCCGGGACCCGGAGCAGCTCGCGAGCCGCGATCAGGCCGGTGAGCGTCGAGGGCGACACCGCCTCGCCACGCTCGTCGACCAGGAAGCACCGGTCGGCGTCACCGTCGAACGCCAGCCCGATGTCGGCACCCTCGGCCAGCACACGCTTCTGCAGGTCGACCAGGTTGATCGGGTCGATCGGGTTGGCCTCGTGGTTGGGGAAGCTGCCGTCGAGCTCGAAGTACATCTCGATCAGCTCGACCCGGGCGGCACCGAGACGCTCGAAGACCGCGGGGGCGGTCAGTCCGGCCATCCCGTTGCCGGCGTCGACGACGACCTTGAGCTTGCGTCCGCGCACGGGGGCCAGGCTGAGCACGTGGGCGGCATAGGCGTCGAGCACCGAGTGCTCGGCGATCGACCCGGACCGCGTGGCCGTGACGAACTCGCCGGAGGCGACGACGTCGCGGATCTCGGCCAGGCCGGTGTCGAGGCCGATGGGCTGAGCGTGGGCGCGGCACAGCTTGATCCCGTTGTATTGGGCGGGATTGTGGCTCGCGGTGAACATCGCGCCCGCGTGGCCGAGGTGGCCGGAGGCGAAGTAGAGCTGGTCGGTGGACGCGAGCCCGATCATGACCACGTCGGCTCCGGCCTGCGCCGCGCCGTCGGCGAAGGCACCGGCCATGCCGGGCGACGAGGGCCGCATGTCGTGGCCGACGACCACGGTCGGCGCCTGGGTCACCTGCACGAACGCGTTGCCGGTCTTGCGGGCCAGATCGTCATCGATCTGCTCGGGCACGAGGCCCCGGACGTCGTACGCCTTGAAGATTGCCGCGAGGTTCGCCGGATCGCTGGTGTCGACCATGGGCCGAAGCCTAGTCAGTCGGACGTCAGCACGCGGAGGTGTCCCCGGCGACCGGTCTCGCGACCGGTCTCGGCGGACGGTGCGACCTGCACCGGGGGCGCCGGTCGGGCGGCTTCGCGGACGGCGTCGGCCAGCGCGAGCAGGTCGTCACCGGAGGGCTGGCCGGCCGACAGATCGGAGGCCAGGCGGATGACCTCCCAGCCGCGGGGCGCCGAGAGTCGCTCGCTGTGCTGGGCGCACAGGTCGTAGGCGTGGGGTTCGGCGTAGGTCGCGAGCGGACCCAGCACCGCCGTCTGGTCGGCGTACACGTAGGTCAGCGTGTTGACCGCGGGGCGGCCACACGCGGTGCGCGAACAACGACGGGCGGGGGTCACGAGGCGACCGTACCCCGCGCCGGGTTCACCCCTGATTAGGCTCTCCGCATGACGAGCGCGCGCGGCAGGATCCGTGACCGGCACGGCCGCGGGATGCGGGGCCCCGAGATCCTCCCCCGGCAGCTCGGGACCCCCGAGCGGCCGACCTCACGCGAGCGCTTCGACGAGCTGGTCCTGGAGCTCGTCGAGGAGATCGAGCGGCGCTGGTCGGCACACCTCGGGCTGGTGGAGTACGCCGTGGAGGACGCGCCCCAGATCCCCGACGACTGGTCGGCCGAGACCGTGCCGCTGTCGTCGCTGATCCGCGGCCAGGGCGCGCAGCCCACCCGGATCGTGGTGTTCCGCCGGCCCATCGAGCATCGCTGCGAGACCCGCGAGGATCTTGAGGCGCTGGTCCTGACCGTGGTCGTCGAGCAGGTGGCAGAGCTCCTGGGCATCCCCGCCGAGGACGTGGACCCGAGGTATGAGCAGGACTAGTTCACTGCTTGCAAGGCGGGGATCAGGCCGCTGGTCACCGCATCGCCCAGTGGCAGCGTGATCTCGCCTCGCGCGCTGTCGATGCGGACCGCACCGTGCAGGGTCGCGGTGGTCGACGAGACCAGGACGTAGGCGGTGTGGGCAGGCAGCGCGAGGGTGGCGCCGGTCAGCTTCTTCGCGGCAATGCGCCGGTCGAGCAACAGCTTGCCGCCCGCGGAGTAGGCGGTGACCTGGGCGGACCCCGCCTCGTCCGGAGCAGCGACGACCAGCGTCGCATCGCCGTCAGGGACGACCAGGCCTGCGTGGGAGAACGCGGGGACGGCCACGGCTGAGCTGAGCTCGTCGTGCACCAGCGACCGCACCGAGGCGGTGACCGGTTGGCTCGACGTCACCAGCAAGCCCACGGCGTCGCGGGTCTGGGCGGTGCCGATGATCGAGTCGACGTTGCGCACCAGCACCGACTGCGGTGGCACCGAGATCTCGTCGAAGCCCTCTGGAGCGAAGGTGCTCTGCGCCCCGATCACCTTGACCTGGACCCGGGCCTCGTCGTCGGTCGGGTTGGCGACCACCAGGGTGCGGGTGCCTGAGCCGGTGGGTACGCCGACGATCGTGTTGACCAGGCTCGGCTCGAACTGCGGCGAGATCCAGTCGGCGGTCGACGTGCGCTCGGTGAAGGAGTCGAGCAACGACACCCCCAGGCGGCCGCGAGCCACGGCGACGTGGACGGCCAGCTCACTGCGCGAGGGCGCCTGCTCGGACAGGTCGATCGTGGTGACCGTGCCGCCAGGCACCGTCAGCCCCCTCAGCCCGTTGACCGCCAGCACGCCATGACTGCTCAGCACGGTGACGTCGGCGATCGCCGGACCGCTGTCGGGGTTGATCAGCTGGAGGGTCGAGGAGTGGATGCTGGCCGCGCCGACGCCGGTGAACCAGGTGTCGGGGCGGGGCGCATGGCACTCCACCGCCGCAGCGCGCCGGTCGTCGAAGCGGGTCGCGAGCAGGCCGGGCGCCATGCCCTGCCGGCCGTCGGCGACGGTCGGGTCGGGTTCGGCGATCCAGGTGACCTGGTTGCTGTCCACCTTGGCGTCCCGCTTGGCACCCCCGAGGTGCAGTGAGATGCCGCCGCGGGTGTCGGCCTGGACCGTCCCCAGGCCGATCTCCCCGCGCGGGGCGCTCGGGCAGGGCAGCTGGAGGCTGGTCAGCGGGGCCTCGGTCGGGGCGACCGGAGCAGCCGCAGGCACGGGCTCGTGGTTGGTCAGCAGCGCCGCGAGCACGGCCACCACGGGGACGACGATGGCGAGCACCATCGACCTGGACAGGCCGCTGGGCGCGATGGCGTCGACCCTGCGGCGGCCCGCTGGGCGGCCTGGCTGCTCGCTCATCGGGACGCCTTCCGGGTCGGGCCGCACAGCACCGCGACGGCGAGGATGGCGACCAGCTGGAGGGCCACCAGCAGCCAGCGCAACCACGATCCGTGCCCGGAGATGCCGGTCGACGTGGGGGCGGCGGTCAGGTGCCAGGCGCGGGTGTCGGGGTTCTCGGCGCTCGCCTGGGCGAGGCCGGTCGTGGCGTCCAGGTCGGCCGCGACGTCTCCGTCGGCGGGCGCGGTCAGCACGACGTACTCGATGCCTGCCGTGGCGAGCTCCTCGACGACCGACTTGCTCGTGTCGGACACGAGTGAGCCGATGATCCCGGTCAGTGCCGGATCGGGCTCGGCGTAGGCCTGGATCTCGTCCTCGCCCAGCGTGATGCCGTCGCCGCGCCAGACCCGGTAGCTGAGCCCGTCGGCCACACTGCCCCGCAGGACGAGGATGCCGTGCTGGTCGCCCGTCTGGGCGTTCTGCACCATGTAGGCCGGGATGCCGGTGTCGGCGTCACGCGTCAGGTGGTTGTCACCCGAGAAGAGAGCCCAGCCGAGGCCGGCGGCGGGGGCGATGGCGGCCAGCGCAACCGCGCCGAGCACGCCACTGCGCAGCCAGGCCGGTTGCGCGGTGCCCGGCCAGAGCCGCTGCGCGCCGATGGCCGCGGCGACGATCAGCGCACCGGCCACCAGGACCGTGAGGAAGCCCGCCGAGGGCCTCGTCTCGGCGGTGGCCAGGCCCAGGGAGACCCGGCTGGTCGCCAGCAGGAGCACGACCGCAGCGGCCAGGGCGCACCACGGAACGAGCACGGCCGCGCGCGACTCGCTGCGCACCAGGGCCAGCAGGGCGAGCAGCAGGACGATGAGACCGATCCAGACCGGAGCCGCGGCGTCGTCGAGCCGGCCCGCGACCAGGTCGAGGCCGCCGCTGAGGGGCCCCGGCAGCCGGCCGGCCTCGAGCAGCAGGGCGCCGGCATGACCCTGGAGGAGCGTCGGGAGGATCCACGGCAGCAGCAGCACCGGCACGATGCCGACGGCGGTGGCGAGCGGGCCCCACACCGAGCGGTCCCGGATCGTGCCGGGCGCCACGCGCAGCCCGACGCCGAGCAGCGCAGCGACGAGGAGTACGGCGTACACCCAGGCGGTCGGGGTGAAGGCGGCGATCAGGGCCAGCAGCAGCCCGGAGCGCCAGGCGGCCCGCCAGCGGCGGTCGGCGGTCGGGTCACCGAAGCCGAGCGCGGCGTGCACGAGCCAGGGCAGCGTCGCGCTCGCGACAAGCGTGCCGAACCGGCCCTGCGCCCAGGCGCCCGAGACGATCGGCACCAGCCCGTAGGTGATCGAGCCCCATGCGAGCAGCCACGGGCTGGCGCCGTGTGGATCGGCGATGTGGCCGAGCACGCGGAGCAGCCGCCAGGCGCCCCAGGCGGCGATCGGGCTGGCCAGCAGGAAGATCAGGGCCACCACCGCTCCCGCATGACCGAAGAGCGCAACACCGGCGGCGATCAGCGGCAGCAGGTAGGCGGGTGCCGGCGCGTCGGTGCCCTGCGCGACCGGATGCCAGGACTCGGTGTGCAGTCGCCACCAGTCGCCGACGCCTGTCGGAACCGGCGAGAGTCCGGGCGCGCTCAGCGCACCGGACCCGATGGCGTCGTGCGCAGCGACCAGCACCAGCACCACGAACCCGGTCAGGATCAGCGCGATCGGATTGGTCAGGAACCGCGCCAGCAGCCCGGTGTCCTCGCCCAGCTCGTCGTCGGACCGGGGCGCGGCCGGGACCTCCCCCCGCTCGGCCATCCGGGCCGCCCGACGCCGCTCGGCGACGTCGGAGGCCTGGTTGGTCGCGGCGGCGGCCAGGTCACTGACCAGGTCCAGACCGTGCCGGTAGGGCAGCCAGCGTGGGGCCAGCAGCCGTCGTACGTGCTCGTCGTTGGCCGCGAGCGGGGAGCGGGCTCGACGGGCGGCCAGCAGCATCCGCGGTCGGGAGAAGACGGAGAGTACGGCGGCCAGCTCGTCGATCGCCTCGCCCGGCGACCGGACGGCCACGAAGCCGAGCACCCGCAGGAGCGACCCGAAGAACAGCCGCACCAGCTGGAGCGGCAGTGCCCCGGCGCGGCAGTTGACCAACAGCGTGTAGAGCGCGCCGGTGCGCTCGGCCAGATGGGTGTGCCGACCCGTCAAGGAGGTCTTGCGGACCCCGCGGTGGGCGGCCTCGGCGTGGAAGACCACGGCCTGCGGGACGATCAGGGTGGTGTGCCCGGCCCGGGCGGCCCGCCAGCCGAAGTCGAGGTCGTTGCCGAAGATGGGCAGCCTGTCGTCGAAGCCGCCGAGCTCCTCCAGGACGCTCCGGCGCACGAGCATGCCGGCGGTGTTGACGGCGAGCACCTGGCGGATGTCGTCGTGCTGGCCCTGGTCGTACTCGCCACGCTCGAGCCCGGTCTCGCGGCGACCCGTGCCGGAGATCGTCACGCCCACCTCGAGCAGGCGCTTGAGCGAGGGCCACTCGCGCAGCTTGGGGCCGAGGATGTCGGCCTCGGGCTCGTCGGCGGCCGCGGCCAGCAGGGCCTCGAGGGCCTCGGGCGCGGGGGTCGAGTCGTCGTGCAGCAGCCAGATCCATTCGGTGGCCGGTGTGGCGGCCAGCCCTGCGCGGACGGCTTGCGGGAAGGTGGCGTTGAGCTTCTCGCGCACCACCTGGGTGATGCCCGAGGCTTCGATCAGGGCGACGGAGTCGTCGCGGCTCCCGGTGTCGACGGCGACCAGGAGGTCGGGGCGGCGGGTCTGTGCGGCCAGCCCCTGGAGCACGGTGGGCAGCCATCTGGCGCCGTCGTGGGAGACGAGGAGCGCGGCGACCGACCCGGATGGGTCATGGTCGCCGCTGCCACTCGACACCTCGCGCTCGCTCACGGCGGCCAACCCTAACGGGCGGTCCAGACCGCACGAGCCAACGACTCAGACGGCGCGCTTCTTGAGCTTGCGTCGCTCGCGCTCGGACAACCCGCCCCAGATCCCGAAGCGCTCGTCATTCATCAAGGCGGACTCGAGGCATTCGTTGCGCACGTCGCACGTCAGACAGACCTTCTTGGCCTCACGCGTCGATCCGCCCTTTTCGGGGAAGAACGCCTCGGGGTCCGTCTGTGCGCACAGGGCGCGCTCCTGCCAACCAGCCTCGTCGCCGTCCCCGTCCAGGAGAAACAGTTCTCTCACGGCATTGCCCTTTCGACCCGGTCATCACCAATGGTTCCTGACCCACTTGTGTGGCCCTGACGGACCACCTTTTCCGGTGCTTCGAAACGCCGTGAGAGCACGTGATGAACATCACCGCGTCGTTCCGAATCACACTGATGGAATTACATGCCTGTCGTACCGCGGAAGTCAAGCCCGGATCTGCTATGCGTGACCCAGCCGACAAACCGTCCAGACAAATGGGGCAAGGTTGCCCCATGTCTGCCGCAGATCTGACAAACCCCTTCCGTGTCACCGTCCTGTCTGGTGGGATGGGGGGCGCGAAATTCCTGCAGGGCCTGCGTCACCTGCTGCCGACCGCCGAGATCACCGTGGTCGCCAACACCGCTGACGACATCTGGGTGCACGGCCTGAAGGTCTGCCCCGACCTCGACACCGTGATGTACACCCTCGGTGACGGCATCGATCCCGAGCGCGGCTGGGGTCGGCGTGACGAGACCTGGAGCGCCAAGGACGAGCTCGCCGCGTACGGCGTGGAGCCGACGTGGTTCGGGCTCGGCGACCGTGACATCGCCACGCACCTCGTGCGCACCCAGATGCTCGAGGCCGGCTATCCGCTGTCCGCGGTGACCGAGGCATTGTGCCGGCGCTGGCAGCCGGGCGTCCGCCTGCTGCCGATGAGCGACGACCGGGTCGAGACGCACGTGGTCGTCGCCGACCCCGACGCGCCGAGCGGCAAGCGGGCCATTCACTTCCAGGAGTACTGGATCAAGCTCCGTGCCGCGGTCCCGGCACAGGCCCTGGTCTTCGTCGGCCTCGACGAGTCGAAGCCGGGTCCCGGGGTGGTCGAGGCGATCAGTGACACCGACCTGGTGATCCTGCCGCCGTCCAACCCCGTTGTCTCGGTCGGCACGATCCTCGGCGTGCCCGGCGTCCGCGAGGCCCTGGCAGACACGGCAGCCAAGGTGGTCGGCCTCTCCCCCATCGTCGGCGGCAGCCACGTGCGCGGGATGGCCGAGCAGATGCTCACCTCGATCGGCGTGGAGGTCTCCGCCGGCGCCGTGGGCCGGCACTACCGGTCCCGCGCGACCGGTGGCGTGCTGGACGGCTGGCTGATCGACACCGTCGATGCCGCGCAGGTGGCAGCGGTTCAGGCCGCCGGCATCGCGTGTGCCGCCGTACCCCTGATGATGACCGACCTCGACGCCACGGCGGCGATGGCCCGGGCGGCCATCGACCTGGTCGGATGAACCTCACCGTCTGGGCGCCCGAGGGGGTGCCTGAGGTCGTGGCCGGCGCCGACCTGGCGGCGCTGCTGCTGGCTGTCACCACGCTCGAGGACGGCGACATCGTCGCGGTCACCAGCAAGGTGGTCAGCAAGGCCGAAGGCCGGGTCGTCGCGGGGGACCGGGAGGACTGGATCGCCGCCGAGACCGCGCGCGTCGTCGCTCGTCGGGGCCCCACCACCATCGTGCGCAACCGCCTGGGGCTGACCATGGCCGCCGCCGGGGTCGACGCCTCCAACGTGACGCCCGGCCAGCTTGTCCTGCTGCCGGTGGACCCCGACGGGTCGGCTCGCCGCCTGCGCGCCGAGGTGCACGCCGCCTCCGGACGCACGGTCGGCGTGATCGTCACCGACACCGCCGGCCGGGCCTGGCGGGTCGGGCAGACCGACATCGCCATCGGCGCGGCCGGGCTGGCCGTGAGCGTCGACTTCGAGGGCCACGTCGACCCCTACGGCAACGAGCTCTCGGTGACGCTGCCGGTGGTGGCCGACGAGCTGGCCGGTGCGGCCGAGCTGGTCCAGGGCAAGCTGACCGGCCGGCCGTTCGCCGTGGTGCGCGGCCGTGCCGACCTGGTGCTGCCGATGGGCGACAACGGACCCGGAGCCGCGTCGCTGGTGCGGCCCGAGGGCGGCGACCTGTTCGGGTACGGCGCGCGCGAGGCCGTCATCGCGGCGGTCGCCGGTCAGCCGGACGCGCAGCCGCCGTTCGGTGAGCGAGCGTCAGCCGAAGAGCTCTCGGCCGCGCTGGCTCGGGTGCCCGACGCCGGCCCCGAGGGCGTCGCAGCGATCGCGTTCGCGCACGGTTGGTCACGCTCCGAGGTCGATTCCGCCGGGCTCGCACGGATCCGACCAGACGTTCCGTAGACTCACCCCTCGACCGCCCCAGCCTCCGTCACCTCACGCCGGTGACTCAGTGAAAGCCCAGGATCCGTGGCCACCAGCTTTGACAAGAACGAGAAGTCCGCGCGCCGCGCTGTCGCCGACGACATTCGCAGGCAGCAGCAGCGGAAGGAGAAGCGCACCACGCTCTCGATCGTCGGGGTATGCGTGGCGATTGCACTGATCATCATCGCGGCCGCGGCCTTCAAGCCGATCAAGGACTGGTGGGACCTGCGGCAGTTCAACGGCAAGAACATCGAGGAGATCGGCGCCCCGGCGACCGTGTGCGGCAAGGTCACCACGAAGGACGCCGAGGGCTCCGGCAAGCACGTTCCCGAGGGCCAGAAGGTGCTCTACACCGACGCGCCCCCGACCTTCGGCGAGCACTACCCGTCGCCCGACCCGATGGCTCGCAAGCTCTACACCGCCGACGACCGCCCGCCGCTCGAGGTGCTCGTGCACAACCTCGAGCACGGCTACAGCATCCTCTGGTACGACACCACGATCGCCGCCGACAAGACCCAGATGGACCAGCTCACGGCGATCGCCACCAAGCTCGAGGGCACCGGCAACGGACGGCTCAAGTTCAAGGCCGTGCCGTGGCTGCCCACCGACGAGGACGGCAAGGCCTTCCCCGAAGGCCAGCACGTCGCGCTGACGCACTGGTCGGCCGGCGGCGTCGGCGACGCTGCGACGGGCAAGCAGGT
>Ga0070698_100000985_pt1 | contig 31326 bp, 23 predicted proteins | sample KBSK1502metaG_FD_65477 | JGI IMG/M metagenome (GOLD analysis project Ga0070698, IMG submission 65477) | Corn, switchgrass and miscanthus rhizosphere microbial communities from Kellogg Biological Station, Michigan, USA - KBS K1-50-2 metaG | ecosystem: Host-associated > Plants > Roots >...
TCAGTCAGGTTCGCGGCCCAGGAAACCTCGAAAAGCAGCGATCCGCCGTTCTCGAATCGAATCATTCCGTACGCGCTGTCTTCGACATCGAATATCGGGACTTTTACCAGTTGCGGAAATTTTTGATAGGTCTGTGCCGATACGGACCGAGGCTTGGGCGTACCCATGAGGTACCACGCCGCGTCGATTGCGTGGATACCGAGATCGATGAGCGCTCCACCGCCTGAGCGCGAACGGTCTGTGAACCATCCGTCAATCCCTCCCGGGGTTCCCCGAGAACGCACCCACATGGTTTTTGCGAAATAAATTTCGCCAAGACGCCGTTCGCCCACCACTTTCCGGGCTGCTTGGTTCGGACCAGAAAAACGCATTTGCCTTCCGAAGAAATAGATTAGACCGCGCTTTGCCGCTTCGGCGTGCAATCCGTGCATCTGTTCCGCATTTAAGGTAGGAGGTTTCTCGCACAACACATGTTTTCCGGCTTCTAGCGCCTTCAGAGTTATCGGGTAATGCAGAGAGTTGGGCAGACTAACCACAACAGCGTGCAATTGGGGATCTGCCAGCATTTCCTGGTAATCGGCAAATACTCGAGTCGGCGCATACTTTTGGCGAAAATTTTGGCGTCGCTTTTCGTCCAGATCACACGCCCCATACAATTTCGCTACACCGCTTCCTTGTATTCCTTCGGCATGACGTTCGCCGGGCCAGCCGAGGCCAATAATTCCGATATTCAACTCTTGCATCCTAATTGAGGTTTACCATTGGCAGCGGATCTAGCAACCGTCGGCAGCGAGCGGAGCATTCATTAAAACCGGCGATCCGTGATTGGCGATTGGCGAAACACGCCAAAGATTGGTAGGGCGAAAACCCGACTACGCGAAACGCTTCGTCGCGGCCATACCCTGAGATAGGCACATCCTCACGGTTAGGGCGCGCCGTAGCTTGCGAAGGCGGCCTCGGCGCGGTAGGAATGTCGCACTGTCTATTTGCGTCATTCGCGCCGGGTTTGAGCCATTTGCGCGCCGTCGGTGTTTGGTTGTCGATGATCGGTGACCGGTATTTTGACCCGAAGGGCCCTGGGAAGCATGCCCTAACCGTGAGGATGTGCATATCTTAGGGTGTGGCCGCGACGAAGCGTTTCGCGTAGTCGGGTTTTCGCCCTACCAATCTTTGGCATGTCTCGCCTGCGACCAATGACCGATTACTGATTACCGATTACCGATTACCGATTACCGATTCTGCTCCGGACTCGGCGAGGCCTCCGGAGTCGCGGTTGGTTGGGTGGCGCTATTCGGTGTAGCACCTGGTTTAAGGGATCCAGGCGGGGTTGGGCTTGTCTCCACCGGACCGTGTTCTTTTTCGTAGCCGGCTAGCGTATCGCCCAAATAGTAAATTGGCAGCGCCAACAGCTGTCCCAGTATGTCGGCCACGTCCTTGTTTCCTCGCACGAAACTGATGAAACCGTTATCGGTCCGGCTCAGCACAGAATAACTCTCGTAATCTCGCATAACTCCTGCCAGCGACCTCAATCCTGCAGCCGAAACGGGCGACAGATCGCCAGGATTGGAGGCAGCGAGCTGTTTCTCCTGCAAGGCATAATAGGCGCTCTGGAATTGTTTGCTTACATATTGTAACGAGCTTCCATGGTCGGGTAGCCCTTTCGAAATCGTTGCGAAATCAGTTCGATTTTTTAGACCTGGAATCTTTCCAACCTTTGTATCCTTGAGCGCACGCACCAACTTGTCGTTTGATGCAAAAACCAAGTAATCGGCGAAGCGTGCGAGCGTCGGACGAAGGTATGGTAGAGACCCCGTCATGTTAACAATGCGAAGCTTCAAATCCGGCTCATCCACCTTGGCCACATCCTGAGTCAGCTCGGCGAGCGCTTCCAACATGGTAAACAGCTTTTCGTCGCGAACCTTCCAGAGAATGGCCGCCGCCGGCTCGGCTATTTCCTGTTGGCCGCCTCCGATCGGTATTTGCACTTTCGAATTCGAATCGAGCGTCACAATATAGCCGGCCTGATCACCTAACGAAGCCAGGATCTCGGATAGTTCCATCCCGGTGGCGCCAGCGACTTGTTTGGGAAATTCCTGCACGAACTGAACCGCATCCGGGATTTGGGATGCAGTGAGATCTTTTTCTAAAGAGCTCCAAAGCGCAGAGAGATCGAAATCAGAAAAAGCGAACGCCTCCGTGTTTGCCGGTATGAAATCGATCATATCGAACGAACGCGGCTGCTTGCAAAACGTGGCCCAGAGAAAACCGGTAGGAGCTGGCGCAAATGCGACCGATTTCGTCAAGTAGGAGGCGGCGGATTCTTGCTTGGAACTGCCTCCGATCGCCTGCAGTCCCGATAACCCGCTGGAGGTAAGTAATTGCAAGGCGAGATCAAACTGTTGTTTTGTTTTTGCCGATTGCTCAGGCGTTAGCTTTCCTGACAGTAGCGTAGCATCGCGAGCCGCAGTGATACCCTTGGTGATCTGCGCCAAGATTTTGTCGATTTCGCTATAGCAATAGAGTTCCCCATCACTATCGAGTTGCGAGGCGACAATCGAAAACGGCGTTTTTGGGCTGGCGAAAGCAACCGCCGTAGGCGATGAGACTGGCGTCGGAGTAGCCTCCGCTTTGTTCGGAGCAGGCGGTTGGTTGTTACACCCATTGAAGAGAAGACTAAGCAGCAATAAAGAAGCGAAACGGCGCTTGATCATAAGTGAGAGATGCTGGGAGATTGCCTTGACTGTGCAACGAGTGACGAGACAAATTTGGCCGTCTCCGACAACTTTCTGGTGGCCGGCGCGTGGCGATGTCGCCCGCAGCGCTACGTCTTAGCTCAAGAATGAGTTCCCAATTTACCATTGAACAAATCAGAGAGGCAGCTCAGTCGGCCAGCGTGGCGGGCATCATTCATGCCCAGATCGAGACCAAGCTAGAAAGGCGTACTCGCGAGTTGAAGCCGTTTTTGGAACTCACGGTTCGCGATCTAACCGGCTCTCTGGTCGTCCGGGTTTGGCAAGATCATCCTTGTTTTGCCTTTTGCGGCGAACTCCCGGCCGGTGCGTGCATCGCTTTAGAAGGCGAATTTGTGTTGGGTACAACGTTCGGCTTAGAGCCTAAGAATTGGTCAATTCGGTCCCTGAATTCCGAGGAGAGACAGGTCTTATTCACGGGTTCGCCGGAATCGCAAGAGCTGCAGCAACGTGCGTACGCAGAGATCGAAAGAACGGTCGCCGCTGTTGCGGATCCGCGTCTACGACGAGTGAGTGAGCTCTTTCTCGATGAGTTCGGCGAACGGTTCCGCCGAGCAGCCGGTGCTCGCAGCGTGCATCACGCGCGTCGTGGTGGGCTCGTACAGCATGTTGCTCAAATGCTTAAAACAGCGACTGCTCTGACCAGCGTCTATTCTTATCTGAACCGCGATCTCTTGCTTGCCGGCGTGCTCTTTCATGATGCCGGTAAGCTATGGGAGAATGCTTTCCCGAAAGAGGGCTTTCAGATGCCCTATGACTTGCTGGGCGAATTGGTAGGCCATATCACAATCGGAGCAGAGTTGGTTAACCGGCTCTGGACTAAGCTGCGGCAGGAGCCAATTTACCAATCGTGGAAGAATGTGAAGCCGGAGAGCGAACTTGTCCGCTGGCATTTGCTTCACCTGGTCGCAGCGCACCACGGAGAAAAGCAGTTTGGATCTCCGGTCGAACCAAAAACCCCGGAAGCAATTGCACTACACTTTATCGACAACCTGGACGCCAAACTAGAAATCATGACCGGTGCCTATCGCACTGGACATCGACTGAGCGCTGATATCATTGAGCGAGTGCGCCCGTTACCCGGCCATTTGGTTGAACCGCTTCCGGTTTATGTTCAGGGCGAGGAATCGAGTCGGTAGGGATGAAGCTTTCGTAAGGATTAGCGTACGAGTCGCAAGCATCTTTTTGCTAACCGAAGGGCCGCGGGCAGCGCATAGCCAAGCTTCAAGCCCATAATCGTAAACATAACATTTTGGGCAGCGTTGGCGCATTGGCCAAGACGATGATCGCCCAGTCCTGAAGAGAATAAGAACGGCCAAACGCAGGCATTTGGCCGTTCCAAGCGTCTCTCTAGCCTCCAAGCCTCAATGAGTAGCCGAATGAACTTCTCGACGCTCCGTTTTGCGCCAAGTTATCCATAGGATCAGCTAACGTTGCCCTTCTTTGAAACGTTCATGACTGCTTGGAGAACCATCGAGACGAGTCTCTCGACTGGTGAAATTTAGCGAGACTCGAACAAATTAGGCAAGCGCGGGTTGCAGTTTTCTTTCTTCCGTCTTCGGCGTCTCACCCCGGCGTTCCCGATCCTTCGAATGGTTCTTGGCCAAGAAGAGATAGATCGAGGGCACGACAAACAGGGTAAAAAACGTGCCGATGATCATTCCGGGAACAAGTACCCGGCCAATGCTGTTCCTTGCTCCCGCACCCGGACCGGTAACAAACATCAGCAGAAAGTGACCGGAGACGGTTGCCACGGAAGTCATCAAAATAGGGCGAAGACGAGTGCCGCACGCCTCAACGATTGCATGCAATTTATCGCGACCCTGTTCCTGAAGTTTGTTGGCAAACTCGACGATCAAAATGCCGTTCTTTGAGACTAGTCCCACCAACGTGATCAAGCCAACCTGGCTATAAATATTCATGCTGGTGAATCCCAGGAAGCAAAAGGCCATTGCCCCGACCAGACCCAGCGGCACGGAGCCAAGCAAGATTATCCAGGGATCGCGGAAGCTCTCAAACTGCGCCGCCAGCACCAGGTAGATTACGATCAGTGAAAGGATCATCGTCGCAAAGAAAGCGTTTCCTTCTTTGCGCAGTTGGCGCGACTCGTCTGCATAGTCGATCGTATAGCCGCGCGGCAAGATCTTGGCGGCTTCATCTTCCAAGACTTTCAATGCGTCGTCGATCGAGGCACCGAAGCCATTGGCTCCGGAAATGGTAAAAGAGTTGAGCTGCTGGAAATGATTGAGCGTTTCGGGCTGCACTTCGCGTTCGAGATGCGCGATCGTCGAAAGCTGAATTTGCGTGCCGTTCGGGCCACTGACGTACCGGTTGGTTAGATCTGCCGGCGTCAGCCGCTCCCCCCGTTTCAGCTGGGGGATTACCTGATAACTTCGCCCCTGAATACTGAAATAATTCACATAGCCGCTACTGAGTAATGTGGTAAGGTCACCGCCGACTTGCTGAAGGTTGAGCCCCATCGCCGCAACCTTATCGCGATCAAATACGATTCGGGTCTGGGGTTGGTCATATTTCAGATCGGAATCCGCAAAGAAGAACTTTCCGCTCTTATTGGCCGCGGCCAGAAGCTGGTTAGAAAAATCCATCATCTCTCGCGGTTCCGCGGTGGAAAGTACTACCATCTCCACCGGAAAATTGCCGCCGCCCGGGAGAGCCGGAGGAACTGTCGTAAGTACATTGACTCCGGGGATCGCTGCCATCTTCCTGGTCACCTCGGGTAGTAATTGATCCATTGATCGGGTACGCTGTTTCCACGGCTTCGCTACCAGACCGGAAAAGCCGGGACCGGGAATCGGCGTGACTTGGAAGGTTTGGGCGGTTTCCGGGAAGCTCTTGAACACATCGTTTACGTCCCGGGCAAAGAGCATCGTCTGATCCAGTGTGGAATCCGGCGCCGATTGGACGATGCCGAAAATGACTCCTTGGTCTTCTTTGGGCGCTAGTTCGTTCTTCGACATTGCCAAGAACACGAACATCAGTGGCCACAAGATGACCGAGAATATGATGACCACAGGGTAAACGCCCAACAGCCCCGACAGAACCCGGGTATACCCACCGCGCAGGGCGTCAAATCGCCGGGTGATCCAGCCAGCGAGACCCCGTTCCGTAAAACCCGGTTTTAGCAGCCGGGATGCGAGCATCGGCGACAATGTGAGCGCGACCACCCCGGAAACGACGACAGCTCCCGCCAGTGTAAAAGCGAACTCACGGAACAGCGTCCCCGTCAACCCGCCCTGGATACCGATCGGCGCATAGACAGCCGCCAAGGTGATCGTCATCGCGATGATCGGACCAAACAACTCGCGGGCTCCTTTCAGCGCTGCGTTAGTCGGAGTCATCCCTTCCTGGATATGGCGTTCCACGTTCTCCACCACCACAATCGCGTCATCTACGACCAAACCGACAGCAAGAACGATCGCCAGCAGGGTTAACAAATTGAGGGTAAAACCGAAAAGCAGCATCAGAAAGATCGCGCCGATCAACGAGACCGGGATGGCTAGAACCGGGGCGATTACGGCGCGAAGCGATCCCATAAAAAGGAAGATGACGATCACGACGATGCAAAGCGTCTCGATCAGCGTTTCCGTGACATCATGGATCGCGCTGCTGATATATTCCGTGGAATCGTACGGTATATCCAACTCCATGCCGGTCGGGAGCTGTTTCTGGATCTCCGGCAGCGCCGCTCGGACCGACTTGATTACGTCCAAAGCGTTGGCCGTCGGCAGAACGAAGATGCCCATGAAAGTGGCCGTATTACCCGAGAACCGTACATCTGAATCGTAGCTCTGAGCTCCGAGTTCGACGTCGGCGACATCGCGTAACCGGACAATTGCACCGTTCGCTTGCTTGATTGCCAATTGTTTGAAGTCCTCAACCGATTGCAGGTCGGTATTCGCGACTAAATTGATCGCGGTCATCGAGCCTTTCGTCTGACCCACCGCCGAAAGATAATTATTCGCCTGAAGAATGTTTTGTATTTGGGTTGGCGAAATGTTCAGAGCCGCCATACGATCCGACTTCAACCAGATCCGCATCGCAAAAACGCGAGCTCCGAGGATCTCAGCTTGTTGAACCCCGTTGATTGTCGACAATTTGGGCTGAACTACCCGGGTCAGATAGTCAGTGATCTGGTTGCGGTCCAAATCCTTGGAGTAAAAACTGAGATACATCGATGCGAACCGATTATCGACCGATGTGATTTGAATCACTGGCAACTGGGAAGCCGGCGGCAGTTGGTTGCGTACCTGATTGACCTTCGTCTGCACCTGGGTCATCGCCGCATTCGTGTCGTAGTTCAGCTTGAGGTGTACGCTGATCGTGCTGGTGCCGAGCACACTTTCCGAGGTCATGTAATCAATCCCCTCGGCGCTGGCAATCGATTGTTCCAGCGGTGTCGTGATGAAGCCCCGCACTAGGTCAGCATCGGCGCCGTAGTAGGCCGTAGTCACCGTGATAACCGAGATATCGCTCTTCGGGTATTGGCGAACATTCAGATTGCGAAGGGCCTGGAATCCTCCAAGAAGGATCAGAATGTTAACTACCCACGCGAGAACAGGTCGCCGAATGAAAATGTCCGTAAAGTTCATCGAGTTGTCCTGGGTTCGAAGTCTCCTGAGGGATTAACTGTCGGAGGGATTTGGTGAGATGTCGCTGCCGGGTGTGGTTTTGTTATTTACGATGATTGCCCCGCCACTTCGCAACCGAAAGACGCCGGAAGTAACAACCTCGTCTCCGGGATTCAGGCCAGAAACAATAGCCGTAAGGTCGCCTTTGCTCTGTCCAAGTTTAACGAACTGTTCCTTCACGCCTTTGTAGGTCTTGCCGTCTGGTGACTTCAACTCCGATACGATGAACACGGAGTCACCGTAGGGCGCGTAATGAATGGAGGAAGATGGGATTGCCACCACCTCCTGAGCCTCCGGTAAGACTACCTTCACTTTTGCGTACATCCCTGGTCGAAGCAGTGTGTCCGAATTGGGCAGAGTGGCTTGGATCTGGATGTTCCGGGAGTTTTGGTCCACTAGCGAGTTGATCGCCGTGATCTTTGCGTTGAAGACCTTGTCGCCGTAGGCATCCAAAGTGATTTCCACGGCCTGACCAACTATTATTTGGCTGAGGTTTTGTTGCGGCAAACTAAAATTTACGTAGATGGGATCGAAAGATTGAAGAGTGACGACCGCGTCGCCAGTGTTCAAGTATTGGCCCAGATTAATTTGTCGAATTCCTACGATCCCGGCGAAAGGCGCTCGCAGTGTTTTTCGGGCGATGACCGCTTTGTATTGATCGACAGTGGCCTGCGCCTGATGAAATTGAGCGGTAGCACTGTCGAAGTCCGACTGTGAAACTGTCCTTTTCGCGAGCAAGCCCTCGTTTCGAGTGAGGGTAATTTGGGTCCAGTCTCTTTGCGCTTCGGCCTGGGCAAGCTGCGCTTGTTCCTGGTCAGTGTTCAATTGAACAAGGAGGTCACCCGCTTTCACCTGGCTTCCAGAATCGAACGCAATCTTGCTCACGATTCCCGCCAGATCAGTGCTGATGGTAACACCGTTGATCGCAATGACCGTGCCGATCGTTTCGAGCGTCGGTTGCCATTGGGACTTTTCCGCCACCTTCGTGGTGACAGCGGTGGGCGGCGGCGCAAAGGCCCCCGACTTCGCCATCTGCATGAAACCCATGATCTGGTTCACCTTAAATACGGTCAGTCCGCCGTAAATGAGCGCAACGACCACGATCATCAGCACAATCGCGACGAGATACTTGATAAATTTTTTCATAGAGGGGCGAAGGTTAGGCCGCCTTGGAGGTGTGGTTATCCTCCGACCGGACTGCTGCAAGTTGGAGTTGGATTTTTTCTAACAGAGCGATTAGCACCTGGCGCTCTGCTTCCGTGAGCGAATCTACCAACTCGGAAAACCAACGGCAATAAGCCGGTCGGATTCGATCCAATAGCTGTCGTCCCTCTTTCGTCAACTGTACCTGGATCTGACGCCGATCTGTCGGATCAACCTCGCGGACTACCAATCCGTCCCGTTCCATACCATCCAAGAGTCCACTAACGGTGGCCCGAGTAACCCCGGTGCAATCCGCGAGTTCAGCCGGGCTAGGGGGATCGGCACAATGCCCGGCAATCATTAAAAGATTAAATCGGCCAGGGCGTACACCTTGGGATGCAAGGAATTGATCGTTTAATGCAAGTAATTCATCTCCCGTTTTTAGCAGATGCATCCAGGTGAGGCACGCAGACGGATTGAGTTCCGGGTACTGTTGCGATTCCTGCAGCAATACATCGTAATGGGGTAATTCCTTGATGATTGGTTCGCCGCGCGCCATGGTTAACCGCCTTAAATATTAGGTTCCTAACTGTTGTCAAGTCCCTCCGTGAAAGTTTTCGAACGCATTCCGCGAGGCTCGTCCGCGAATCGGTAGGGACCGGCTCCTGCCGGTCCGGCTTCGGATGAAACGAACAACACCGCGCAACGGGCCAGCGTGAGCCAATCCCCACCGATTCGCCAATCGACAACAGAGCGAGAACCCGCTGGAGCAGAACAAAGTTACACTTTTTCCAAATAAATGCTGAGCAGAGCTATGTCCGCCGGCGTGATCCCGCTGATCCGGCCGGCCTGGCCGAGTGTGCCGGGCCGAATTTTGTTGAACTTCTGGAACGCTTCCGCCCGAAGACCCACGATGTTGGCATAGTTTATCGCGGTAGGAATCGCTCTCGATTCGGCTCGTGCGGCCCTTGTTATCGCGTCTTCCTGCCTTCGTATGTACCCTTCGTACTTAGAGTCCGTTTCCACCTGGTCCCAAACCGATCGCGGAAACTGCTTGGCCAGATCGTCGGGAAGCTGGTCGACAGTAAACTCTGGACGTTTCAGCAATTGATCCAGCCGGATGCCTTGATAGCGAGTTGAAGCAGCGAGTGCTTTTGCTTGTCGAATCTCCGTTTCGCGGATAGCCACTCGGCGCCACGGCAGAGCACCAATGAGTCCGGTGGCAAAGGCTTTGGGAGTGAGACGCAAATCAGCGTTGTCCTGGCGCAGCAGCAATCGGAATTCGGCGCGGCTCGTAAACATGCGATACGGTTCCTGCGTCCCCTTGGTCACGAGATCATCGATCAGCACACCGATGTATGCTTCGCTTCGCTGCAGGTTAAATGCCGGCCTTTCCAGAACTTTCAGTGCCGCGTTAGCACCGGCAATCAGGCCTTGGGCAGCTGCTTCTTCGTAACCGGAAGTGCCATTAATTTGGCCGGCGAAGAACAGCCCAGGTACAAGGCGCGTCTGGAGCGTTTGATCGAGCTGGGTAGGTGGACAATAGTCATATTCCACCGCGTAACCGGGCCGTAAGATCTCGGCCTTCTCCAGGCCCGGGACCGACCGGATAAAAGCGTATTGGACCTCGAAAGGCAGGCTGGTCGAAAGGCCATTCACATAGATCTCGCCGGTCTGCCGGCCTTCAGGTTCCAAGAACAACTGGTGTTGTGGCTTTTCGGCAAATCGGACCACTTTATCCTCGATCGAAGGACAATAACGAGGGCCGACACCTTCAATTTTACCCGAGTACATCGGCGAAAGACTGAGGTTTGCTCGAATGATTTCGTGCGTCCTCTCGTTTGTGTACGTGATCCAGCAGGGCATTTGTTCCACGTGGAACACTCCGCCGGTCCGCCGATTCAGGGTAAATGGCTGGTCAATCGCCTCAAAATCGTCCTCGCCGTAGGAAAATAGTGGAGGCGGGACATCGCCATCCTGGCGTTCGCACCGGCTGAAATCGATGGAACGGGCGTTGAGCCGGCATGGCGTGCCGGTTTTGAAACGTCCAACCTCGAACCCGAGTTCTCGGAGGTTGTCACTCAAAGTGGATACGGAGTCGCCCATACGCCCGCCGGCCTGGTTCTGCTGGCCAACATGGAGGAGCCCCCGCATGAAAGTGCCCGTGGTAACAACGACACTCTTGCCGCGGATGGCGAGACCAAGATTAGTTAAAATTCCCTCAATGCCATCCGGCGTACCCAGAAGTTTGGCGACATTGCCTTGCATAAGCCTCAGACGCGGTGTCGCTTCCAGCAGCGCCTTCATTCGAAACTGATAAGCCTTCTTGTCGCATTGGGCGCGCGGCGCGCGTACGCTCGGGCCTTTATTCGCGTTGAGCATGCGAAATTGGATCCCCGTTGCGTCACAATTCTCTGCCATCATGCCGCCCAGCGCATCGATTTCGCGGACCATGTGACCTTTCGCCAAACCGCCGATCGCCGGGTTGCACGACATTTGTCCAATCGTATCCAGGTTCTGGGTAAGCAGAAGCGTCTCGCAGCCGAGCCGGGCGGCGGCAGCGCTCGCCTCAATCCCGGCGTGTCCGGCGCCGATCACGATTACATCAAATGTTTGTGGGTAGCTCCACATAAACGGAGAAAAGACGTGATTCTACTTCCGAACCGAACGAATGCAAAGAGTCGAAGCCACTCTGCCACGGAAATATCGCGGTTGCCATTGGCGGGTTGCCCTTTTCGGTGGGGACTCATTTTCGGTCGGGACCGGCTCCCGCCGGTCCGTAAACGCATCCCTTACCGCTGAACCGGACGCGCAGGCCGCCGTCGCCACGCTTTGGCGCGCCCTCGGGTTTAGGTTCGGAAACGCCGTAGAGCTAGCCGCGACGTAGGCTTTGCGAAGTCGGGAGCGCTTCCCTACCGCTGAAACGGCGCGAGATTTTCCGGAAGTTCCACGTGGAACTTTCCTTCTGCGCCGAATCTTTCGCTCAACGCGGCAAATTGCGCCCGCGCCGCAGATTCCCATCGATCCGTTTATCTCCCTTCCCGCGCACCACAGAACTGAATTGGCCTAACCGGAAGCTCGCTGCCATCAACTGGCCTTACCTGGTAAAAATAAGGAAATGCAGCGCGCAAGCTCTTGACACTCCACCTTCTCCCGCCGATGGACGGCGCAGCATATCCCAATTATTGAAAATTCATCTTTTTCTTTCGCGTGACAATGCAAGCACTTTCCGGCACAATGGTTAGGACTACATCTATGGCTAAGTCTTTGGACATCTCCCCAGTCAAGTCTTTCGCCGAAGAGGTAGAGATTCTCCGCAAGTCTTTTCGGGCCTGCTTAGACGTTTATACCCAGCGCATCGAGACCGAACTCAAAGAGATCAAAGAGGCTGCCCTAGCGCAAAATAATGGTTCCCAGGTTCCGGCCAGCAAGATTCGCGATCTCCGCGATATGATCATTCTGTGCCGAACTCTCGACATCAAACCGGACAAGGGGCGCCGCAAGGACTTGAAGAAAATCGATAGTCTTATCGACGAATTGCATTTGATGATTGAAAATTGGCGCTGAGCGGGTTGCTGGAGTCCATCTGGCACTCGCACGCCTTTGGTTTGTCTGCTCAAGTACTCGATTTTTGACGCATCGGCCAGTTCCGGTCCTCGCTTCGTCACTCCTTAGCGTTCCATCGGGTTAATGCAGACGCACAATGCCGCTTCGCACTACGGCGTGCCTCGGCGTCGAGGAGAGGGTAGAAGCTAGCCGCAGGTGGCGCCGGCCCTGTCAGGAACCATCCCAGTAACAATTAACAATTGCTCTCCACTGCCAGGTTCTAGCGCGCATTCTCGCAACACGTTTTATCATTGTTTTACTCCGTTGTGTAGTTGCCATTGATTTTTCGATTCACTTTGATTTCGTTACAGGGTCGTCTATCTATTTCGCGGCCATGCTACCTGGAATCATCCTGACACTTTGCGCCATTCTTTATCGGCTTCTTTACGTGTTGGCCGGTTCGCCCATAAACTGGGCAAATTTTTCTCCCGTTGCCGCCATCTTCCTTTGCTCTGGCGCGTTCCTCTATCGGCGCGCCGCGTACCTCTGGCCGCTGCTCGCGCTCTTCGTATCGGACGTAATTATTAACGCCCATTATCGCGTGCCACTCTTAGATACCCGGATGCTTGCCGGGTATTTTTGTTTCGGCCTCTTGCTTTTGCTCGGCCGCTGGTTGGGTCGAAGACAAAAGAGGAAAGCATTTTGGATGCTCGGCGGCGCAATCGCGGGCTCTCTGCTCTTTTATCTTATAACCAACACGGTCGATTGGTTCTTCGACTCGTCGGTACCGCTTCCAGTCGTAATCTATCCGAAAACGCTCGGAGGATGGCTGCAAGCATTAACCATCGGCCACTCTAATTTTCCTCCTACCTACCTTTTTTTGCGAAACACACTAGTGAGTGATTTTCTGTTCACTGCGGTTTTCCTGCTTACGCAGTCCGTTTTCCGTTCCTCCGTCCGAGAAGCCACTCCCTCAGCTGCACAGCAAGAACGCCAAACCTTTTAACTTATTCGTATGTATTCCGTGGCTGATCCGTCGTCCGATGTTGCCGCCGCTATCAACCGGCAATTGACCAATGAAGACAAACTGCGGTTCCTGCAAGACATGTATCGCATTCGCCGGTTCGAGCAGACCTCTCTCAAATATTACAACCTCGGCCGAATGGGAGGCTTTCTTCACCTTTATTCGGGCCAAGAAGCCGTAGCCGTCGGCACTGTTTCTCTGTTAGGCGAGAACGATCACATCATCACCGCTTATCGCGACCATGGACACGCTCTTGCTGTCGGTATGGGCATGAATGAATGCATGGCCGAACTTTTCGGTAAGGCGACCGGTTGTTCAAAGGGCAAAGGCGGCTCGATGCACTTCTTCGCGCCGGATAAGCGGTATTGGGGCGGCCACGGCATCGTCGGTGGGCAGACTCCCTTGGGCGCTGGCATCGCCTACGCCCTCAAATACAAGAATCTTCCGGGCTGCTGTCTTTGTTACCTGGGAGACGGCGCCATTAATCAAGGTCCCTTTCACGAATCGCTGAACTTGGCTGCACTCTTCCAGCTTCCGGTCGTCTATATCATCGAGAACAACGGCTATTCGATGGGTACCAGCCAAAAGCGTTCTTCGGCTTTCAAGAGTTCCCTGGCCGAGCGAGCCGAAGCTTACGGCATGGCGTGGGACGTGTTTGGGGGCGAGGACATTTACGAGGTTCGTGCCCGGACGCACGTCGCGATGGAAAGAGCCCGGCGGGAATACCAGCCGACACTATTAGAAATCCAGACTTACCGTTACTACGGCCACTCGGTCGCCGATGCCAACGCCAAGAAATATCGAACACCTGAGGAAATCGAAGAATACAAGAGCAAACACGATCCGCTTCGGATCTGGTCCAAGCGCCTAATGGATGAAGGCATTCTCAAGGAGGCGCAGGCCGAAGAAATGGATCAGAAAGCAAAAGAGGAAGCAAACGCTGCCGTCAAATTCGCCGAAGAAAGTCCCTACCCAGACCTGGATGATATCTTTGAGGATGTCTACTGGGAGATTGACCATCAGACCGAAGGGGTCCGCGGGACCCACTTCTTCAATGACTGACTACTGCCATGCCTGAAATCACTTACCGGGAAGCGCTCCGCGCGGCGCTCGATGAAGAAATTCTCCGCGACGAAAATGTCGTCGTTATCGGGGAAGAGGTCGCGCAGTACAATGGCGCCTACAAGGTTACCGAGGGACTCTGGAAAAAGCATGGCGATCGGCGGGTAGTCGACACACCGATCAGCGAGGCCGGCTTTATTGGGATGGGCATCGGGGCTGCCATGCTGGGCCTGCGGCCGGTGATGGAGCTCATGTTTTGGAGCTTCGCCTATGTTGCCTTTGACCAGATCGTTAACAATGCCGGTTGCATCCGCTACATGTCAGGTGGCCGAGTTCATCTGCCCATCGTCATCCGTGGACCCGCTAATGGCGGAACCAATGTCGGCGCCACTCATTCCCACACCCCCGAAAATCTTCTCGCTAACAATCCTGGATTAAAGGTCGTCACCCCGGCAACCGCTTACGATGCAAAGGGTCTTCTGAAGACCGCCATCCGCGATAACGACCCCGTCATGTTCATGGAGAACACGTTGCTCTATGGCGAGAAGTGGGAAGTGCCAGAATCGGAGTACCTCATTCCTCTCGGTCTCGCTGATGTGAAACGTGCCGGCGAGCATGTCACACTCATCGGTCATGGACGCGCGATATTGACCTGCCTGAAAGCCGCTGATTTTCTGGCCGCCGAGCATGACATAAGCGTTGAAGTGGTCGATCTCCGATCTATTCGACCACTGGATGAAGAGACCGTATTGCAGTCAGTCCGAAAGACGCATCGAGCGGTTGTCGTCGAAGAAAACAAGCCATTCTGCGGCGTCGCCGCCCAGCTGGCGGCCGTCATCCAGGAGAAAGCCTTTGACGATCTGGACGCTCCGGTTGGCCGGGTTTCAGCTCTCGACGCTCCAGCGATTTACAGTCCTCCTCTCGAAAAACGTCAGTTACCCGATCCGCAGCGAGTGATCGGCAAGGTTCTCGAAATCTGCTAAGCTCCTACGCGAACTATGCCCATCACTATTGAGATGCCAAAACTCAGCGACACGATGACGGAGGGGACTCTTCTTCGTTGGATAAAAAAGGTCGGAGATTCCGTTGAAGTTGGTGACGTCATTGCTGAGGTCGAGACAGACAAGGCCACAATGGAAATGGAAGCATTCGATGAGGGCACTTTGGCGGAGGTCTACGTCGAAGAGGGCCAGAAAGTCGAAGTGGGTCAAAAACTGGCTATTCTGACGGGAGAGGGAGAAGAGACACCGAAACCGCAAAACGGATCAAAAAAAGTCAGCGCAGATAAAAAAGAAAAAGAGACAGCCGCCGAGCCACCCGAAAAGAAGGCTTCGGTCAAAGAGCCGGTCCATTCGGCTGCAGAAGTAACTCCCGAGAGCCCAAAGCAATCCGCGCCGTCCGCAGAAACGTCCCAGTCGCGTCCCAAAGCGTCGCCGCTTGCTCGCAAAGTCGCCGCTGAACTCGGTGTCGAATTACGTCAAGTCTCCGGTTCCGGTCCCGGTGGTCGCATCGTTCGCAGCGATGTACTCTCGGTCGCTAAGACCGAGCCAAAAACTCCCGAGCGCCCGAAAACGGCTCCCAAACCGGAAGCGCTCCAGACTGATCAACGTATTCCCCTTTCCGGCATGCGCCGGACGATCGCCAATCGGCTCCTGGAGGCGAAAACCACCATCCCCCACTTTTACTTGCAGGCGGAGATCGACGCGCAGCCATTGATCTCTTTGCGCCAGCAGATCAATAGCGCAGCCGAAGCCACCGGCTTACCGAAGGTCACCGTCAACGATTTTATCCTCAAAGCTACCGCCGTTGCTGCTGCCCGCGTGCCGCAAGCGAACGCAGCATTTGCCGACGACGCAATCATTCAGTACGCAGACGTTCAACTCGCCTGCGCCGTGGCCATTGACGAAGGGCTGGTCACACCGGTGATCAGAGAAGCTCAACGCAAAAGCCTGAGCCAGATCAGTGCTGAGATAAAAAATTTGGCGGCCCGCGCTCGCTCGAAGAAACTCAAGCCCGAAGAGTATCAAGGCGGAACAATCACCGTATCAAATTTAGGCGGATATGGGGTTGAGCAGTTTTTCGCGATCATCAATCCTCCTCAATCGGTGATTATCTCGGTCGGCGCGATTGTCCCTAAGCCGGTGGTTAACACCGAAGGCCAAATTGTTGCAGGGCAACGCATCGTCCTCGGACTCAGCTGCGATCATCGCGTGGTGGATGGGGCAATCGGGGCACAATTGCTCGCTGAATTGAAGCGGCTCTTGGAAACACCAGCGTTGATGTTGATCTGAGCCGGTAGCGACGCGCCCCTGAGCGTCCGTGAACCCGCTAGGGACCGGTTCCCGCCTGTAAACGGACACGCAGGAGCTTGTCCCTACCGAATTACTACTTTATGAAATACGATTTGATCGTTGTGGGCGGCGGGCCTGCCGGCTACGTCGGCGCCATTCGCGCGGCTCAACTGGGCAAAAAGGTGGCCTGTGTAGAAAAAGAGAGAGCCGGCGGAACCTGTCTCAACTGGGGCTGCATTCCAACTAAATCGTTACTGCGCAACGCAGAACTCTTTCAGCTCATGCAAAAGCGGTCGGCCGAGTTCGGATTCCGCTTTGAAAAGCTCTCGTACGATTGGCCCAAGATTATTTCTCGAAGCCGTTCCGTAGCGGATAAACTTGCGGGCGGCGTCGAATTCCTTTTCAAAAAAAACAAGATCGACTATCTGCGCGGTGAAGCGACTATTCCGGCCGCTGGGAAAATCATCTGCAAGGATCGCAACGGCAAAGAAGAGACTGTCGAGGGGGACCATATCCTGCTCGCGACCGGCGCTGTCTCGCGGGAAATGCCGGGGCTAACGGTTAATGGCAAGACCGTCGTCAACAGCCATGACGCCATGATCATCGATCCTCAACCGAAGAAACTGATCGTAATCGGGGCCGGCGCCATCGGCGTAGAGTTTGCCTACTTCTTCAATGCCTTCGGAACCGAGGTGACACTCGTCGAAATGCTCCCCAACGTTTTGCCCGTGGAAGATGCCGAAATCAGCGTGGCGCTCGAGAAGTCACTCTCCAAACAGGGCATTAAGATCTTTACCAATTCTAAAGTCGGTTCCGCCAAGGTTGAAAAAGGACAGGTCCGTGTGAGCCTCGAAGGAAAGCAAGCCCAAGAGTTGGAAGCCGACTGCGTGTTGATCGCTATCGGTGTGAGCCCAGTCGTACCGGCTGGGGTACCGATCGCTCTCGATAAGAAGGGATTTATTTCGGTTGACGAGCGCTACCAGACCAACGTTCCTGGTATCTTCGCCGCCGGAGATGTCATTGGACCGCCCTGGCTCGCCCACGTTGCCAGCTGGGAAGCAATCCAGACGGTAGAAGGCATTTTTACCAAAGGCTTCCGGCCGCAGCGTGTGAAGGAATTTCCGGGCTGCACCTATTGCCAGCCTCAGGTGGCCAGCATAGGCCTTACTGAGCGAGCCGCCAAGGAACAGGGACTCAAATTCAAGCTCGGCAAATTCCCGTTTTCGGCCAATGGCAAGGCCCTAGCGGCCGGGGAGCCTGAAGGATTCATCAAATTACTCATTGCTGAGCCGCACGGCGAAATTTTAGGAGCGCATATTGTCGGGCCCGAAGCAACTGAGCTTATCGCGGAACTCGGACTCGCTATGAAGCTCGAGGCGACCTACGAGGAAATTGAGGCGACCATTCACGCTCACCCGACCCTGAGCGAAACCGTGCATGAGGCGGTTGGCGCCGCTTTCGGCGAAGCGATCCATATTTAGTGGGTGGGTCGCCGGGAGTGCGGCAGGTAGGACCCATGGGTCTCATAGGACTTATGAGTCCGATTCCGGTACTCCTAAGACTCCATTGCGCGTGCCCATCATCGAGTCGTTCCGGCAGGCACCCGATCTGCACCGGACTGTCCGGTGCCCGTCCTTGCGCGCAGCACGACTAATCTCAACGTCACCCGAAATACGGTCCGACCTTCACGAGAAGAGACCAACGTCACGTCACCGCCATGAGCCCGAGCCAGCTCTCGAGAGAGGCTCAAGCCGAGACCATGGCCCTCCGTGACTCCTCGCGGATCACTCCGGAAAAAGCGCTCGAATAGCTGCGGGACCAGGGCCCCGGGAACGCCCGGCCCGCTGTTACCGATTTCAATCCAGACCAGTTTTTGCACCGAATCTATTCCAGCTCGAATTTCCACCTTTCCGTTTGGTTCGTTATATTTGATCGCGTTGTCGAGCAGGTTCCAAAGGATCTGATTCAGACGTCCGGCATCGACTCCGGCCATGATGCTCTCCGGCAGGTTCTTTTCGATGCTGATACCGTGTTCTTCCGCCAAGATTTCGGCGTCTTCCGCGCAAGCCCGGATGATTTCGCAGGCGTCCACCAAGGTTAAATCCAATTGCAGGCGTCCAGCATCCGCTCTTGATAACAGGAGTAGGCTCTCGGTTATTGCGGACAAGCGTCGGGTCTGTTCTAACAAGCCGGCGACCCCCTGCCTGTCGTTCTCTCCCAGTGTAGGCGATTCCAACAGATCCTCGATACTATTCCGCAGAACAGTAAGAGGCGTCTTAAGTTCGTGCGACGCATCTGCACTAAACCTCTCGGTTTGACGAAAACTTTCATTTAATCGGGTAAACATCTCGTTCAAGACCCGCGTCAGACGGCCGATTTCATCATCAACCGGTGGCTCGTGCAGTCGCGCATCAAGACGCTGAGCAGTAATTTGTTCTGCCGCTTCCGCTACGGCCGAAACCGGGGCAAGGGCGGTCCGTGCGATCCACCAGCCGCCAAACCCGGTTACCACCAACATAAAAGGGAGAATCCCTAACACCGCCAACGCTCGAGAGCCTGCGTCCTCCTCGATGTCTCGCATGTCTCCCGCCAGGCTCAGGATGAGCTCATCCTTTTGAAACGTCCCGAGCCGATAGTTCTTCCGGTGAAGCTTGGCCGTTCGCATGCCCAAGGTTGAGACCGGCAAGGACACCTTTGGGCTTTCAAAAGAGCGGTACAGCAAGCGTCTTCCCAAATCTCGGATTTCGATTAGACGCTTGCTCGCCGAGTACGGAATCAATTCTTTAATCCTAGCCAGTCGTTCCGACTGCGAAAGCCGGGCGCGATCTTCCCACTGTGTGAAGAAATATTTCGCTTCTCCCTTCAGCTGAGTATCAAGCATGTCGGTCTGCGCGCGCTTCAAGTAGAATCCCGTTCCGATCGCGCACGATACCACAGCGATACCGACCAAGAGCATCGACCAGACTGTGAGCTTCGTGCTGAGCGGCCAACGTTTCATTCGGGACCTTTGAGAATATAACCAACACCTCGGACCGTTTGCAGCAGTTTTACTTCGTGAAAATCGTCGATCTTACGTCGCAGCCGATTGATATAGACGTCGACCACATTCGTACCGGTATCAAAGTGGTAATCCCAGACTTGCTCACAAATGCTCGTCCGTGAGAGGACTCGGCCAGGGTACCGCATGAGAAATTCCAGCAAAGCAAACTCTCGCACCGCCAAATCAATTTTCTGTCCTCCGCGCGCGACCTCGCGAGTCAGCAAGTTCATGGTCAAATCGGCCACTCGCAACGTGGTCGCCCGGTCACCACTGCTTCGCCGACCGAGCGCATTCACGCGCGCGACCAATTCGCGCATCGCAAAAGGCTTGGCCAGATAGTCATCTGCTCCCAACTCCAGCCCTTCCACTCTTTGTGACACCTCGCCGCGTGCAGTCAGTAACATTACCGGAGTCGCATTTTTCTCTTCCCGCAGCCGCCGCAATACAGCCAACCCATCCTTACCCGGCATCATGATATCAAGGATGATGACATCAAAAGTTTGCTTGCCCGCTTGATCCATTGCCTGGTTTCCGTCGTAGGCCGTTTCGACCTCATAGCCGGCCTCTCTCAAAGCCTTGCGGATGAAATGACTGACCTTCTTTTCGTCCTCCGCAAGCAGGACTTTCACTGATTCGCTTTTATACATAGCATCGACGGTTTCGCTGACCTTGAGTCGTCGCGTTCCTCTTTCGAGTTAGACATTGTCGCTTTCTTTTATCACTTCGCCGTGCTCGACCGGGCAAACCCTCCAAGGTTGTTCACACACTGATGAGTGCTGCTTATTCCTTAATGACCCTAGCTTAATAATCATCTACGTGTGGACAACTATGATTCTCATCCGGCAAGAGGCTTCAGCAATAGAACCGCAACCGGTTTGACCGTGTGAACAACTAACCCGTGCTGCACCAACATGCACGAACAAGCTGGAGCCACCATGGAGTAATCCGAGTTATTCACAGCTTGTCCTGAATTCTTCAGATGTTGGTCCACACTGATCAGCAGGGCTAAACCCTTGCCTTCGCAACGATGCCGGCCATAACCTGAACCCAGTGCTTGCGGTGATGGATACTTTATCGCCCTCCAACCAGCCAGAATGAACTACCCTTGATTCCATCGAAGAATCAGGCCCAATCAAGAATCGATCCGAATCCAGGATCGAAAAGCCTCTTGTAGGTTCGGACCGCAAACCCATCAGTCATCCCGGCGACGTAATCGCACAAAACTCTTGCCCTGCCTTCGAGGGATTCTTGATTTCGCACAATCTGATCGAATGCCTCTGGCAAAAGGCGTAAACCTGAGTCCTGAGCGGCCAGATAGCTCTCGCACAACGCGGTGAAGATTCCTTCCAGGATCACTCGGCCTTTTCGCTCCAACTGGTGCAGTTGCGAATGATCGAAAACTAAATCATGGGACAATTTCTTGTAGAGATCCGCTTCTGCGCGAACCGCTGGATCAATAAATAATGTAAAGCGATAGCGGTTGCTAAAGGACGACAGTGGTCCGTTACGCTCCGTTAGCCCGGTGGCACGAATGAAGGCCCCGATTTTCCGGCTAAATCTCGCTTCTGCTTTCCGGTCTTTGATCGCTGCGATCACAGTTTCAGCATGTTGGAGTTCATCCGCGCTTAAACCTCTTTGGCTCGCCCAGGCCTCGACTCGTTCGCTGCGGAGAAATCCTGCATTAATACTATCAACCAAATCATTGAGACAATAGGCGGTATCGTCTGCCCAATCCATAATCTCGCATTCTAAAGAGCGAAACTTGTTCCAGTCTTCAATGTCCGGAAGCTCGTTCCCGTCGCAAACGAACCGTCGCAGATACTCCTGTCCGTCATAAATGAAGTGATTACGGGCATCCGCCGTATCCCTGAGCAGGCGTTTGTATTTGAGGATCCCATCCACAAAGGCACGTGTGGGGTTCATTCCGCGGCGTGCGGATCCTCCGGGATAAATGGTCTCGGTGATAATCCGCAGACTCTGCGCATTCCCTTCGAATCCGCCATATTGTACCATCAGTTGATGCAACGTTCGTTCGCCGGCATGGCCAAATGGAGCGTGGCCGAGGTCATGAGCCAGGCAGACGGCTTCAACCAAGTCTGGATCGATACAAAAATCGGTTCCTAAAGCAGCAGAGCTTTTCTGCAAGAAAGAACAGATTGAGCGCCCGATCTGTGCCACTTCCAAGGAGTGGGTCAGGCGCGTCCGATAGAAGTCAAACTCGCCGGAAACAAACACTTGGGTTTTGGCTTGCAAACGCCGAAACGCGGAGCTGTAAATGATGCGATCTCGATCAACCTCAAAAGGGGAACGGAAATCGTCCGGCTCTCGAGGATGTAGCGACTCAAGATCGGATGAATTGTAAAAACCGTTTCGAGGCGAAGGTTTCAACGTCATCGCGTTGCGCTACTCTGCGATCATCCGGGGCTTCTGGCCAGATTCATTCCGTCTTTTTCTTTGGCGTAGCGGTCGTCGTTGCCGTCGCGTCCGGACTAGGCGAGAGATAAACCCGCGGAGTATCGGTCGGAGTAGGCGAAACCATTGCCGGAGAGGGTGAAGACGCTGGAGGAGTCGGAGAAGGCTCCGTCTTTTTCACAAAGTCAGTTCTCGCTTTCAGCAGCGGATCCAAGCTCCAATCGCTCACGAGGAAAACCCAGTGTTCTAGCTTCTGCTCGTTTGCCAGCCGGGTTTTCCATTGCTCCAGCTGCTGGTTGAACTCATCGTTCTTCTTGGTTTTCTCCTCGGGAGTTTCATTGGCACCTGGTGTCCGCGCCTGGGGAAGATTTGCGCTCACCTTCACTCGGACAAAGTGAGTTTGTTCCGGACCCGCGCCGCCGATTTCCAACCGGTAATGAAATCCTTCGAACGTTTCTAACTCAACCTCCAACGGCTGCTGGAGGCCGGTCTCGCTAACGGGCGAATTCTCCGGACGAACGTCTTGCAAGGAAATGGAAAGAGAGGAGAGCGGATTGGCGTTTTCTTTCTCCAAGCTCTCATTGCCAGCAACATCTTGGAGTTCCCAATCCGCGTGCTCATCTTTCCGACTTACTTTCCAGCCGGAAGCGTTGCCGACACTCCCCCGGACTACCGACCGCAGCTTCTGGGTGTCGATAAATTGTTTGTTCAGCCAGGTACTCGGATTCAACGGATCGAGATTGGGAAATGTTTCGTCGATCAGGTACACCTGATCTTTTTTATCCGGATTAGAAGCAAAACGTCCCGAGCCGAGAGCGCTTTCAGTGGTTGACGGCCTCTTTCCAAGAATAAGCGAGGCGATCTTTTTGTCACCGGTACCAAGCAGCTCGATCTCGGTGCCGGACTGATCACCCTGACCAGGCGGAATCAGTTGAAGCCTTCCCAATTGAGACGGTCCGACCTCCAATGCCCGCACATATTTCAAGTCCCAAATTGAGCGAAGTAGTTCCCGAATCTTGGCAAAGTCAGCTGGATATCCATATCGTTCCGCGACTTGCCAGATGTCGCTGGAGGTTTGCAGGGTCAGGTTTTCTTTCCCGGTTTGTACCCGGACCTTGGTGACGTCATTGACCGCTAAATTGGGATAAATTTGCCGGTCACCGGTTTCTCCTTTCCAGGCTGAGGATTGCCTCATCTGGAAAATTGTTCCGGCGATCGTCAGCACCAGGGCGAGGCCAAGTAGCAAATAAACCTGTTTTCGTTTCATCGAGCAGCGCGACTTCGACGCTTGAATATCGCAAATCCCAAACCGGCTAACGTGATGAGCAATGGCACGGCGGCGATATTGATCCACTTCAAAGTGTTTTGCAGGGAGTCGATTTCCTGTCTCAAATCCTTGCGCACCTGCTTCAGTTCTTTATCAGACTTTGCTTCATTCTCCCGGAACTTCTTGATCTCAGCTTGTTGTTGAGGAGAAAGGACCGTCTTTTGGTCGGACGGGTTGGTGTTCTGCAGAGCGGCTAACTTTTGCTTGGTTTGGGCAATGCTATTTTCGAGCTCATCAATTTTGCTCTGGTAACGTTGCTCTGCTGCTGCCTCCATCTGGTTGACAACCAGGAATGGTCGGTTAGCAGAGGCGCGACTCCGAATAGACATGAGATTGGAGTCACCGGCCAACATCTCGACGCTGCTCTCGATAAAGTTCAAATTTCCATTAGTGGGAGAAAACACCGTTTGGTTGAGAACCTGCTGTTCGCTTCCGGCGATAGTGTCGAACGCAAAATCGGCGTCTCCGACTAATATCACCACGCCTTCGTTCGTAGCTTCCTTTAGCGGCACTGACGTTGAACTAGCCGAAGGAGTGGGTGTGGGAGTCGCGGAAGGATTTGGGGATTCCGGTGGAGGTGCCGCCGGCTTGCCATTAGGAAAAGCGGTTTTGAATTTTCCAGTCAACCGGACGGCGAGCGGATAACGCGTGTGGGCGGGCTTGAGCGCTTTGCGGACCGCGTCCGATCCCATCTGCACGGTCATCGCGTCGATCAGACTACTCTGTTCGGACGAGGAAATGAGAACTTCCTCCTTCAGGCCGGCAGCGGGTGTGCCGAGGAAAGCGCCGGCAAACGGAAACAGCACATCATTCGACGCGGCACCCAGTGGATCACTGCGGTTGATAGCATCGGCGGTCAGCGATAAAACACTGGGATCCGATTGAACCACGTTAGACTCACGCTGGATTTTGGTCGCAAAGGCCGGATCTGCCACGACCTGATTCGATGTGAAATTGATGCCCCAGGCTTTGAGGAGTTTGTCGAGGGATGCGGAAAAACCTTCGCCTCCCATCATCCCGGCCTGGCCACTCATTTGAAAATCGACAAACGAGAACGGATCGAGTAGAGCGACCATCTTGCCGCCGCGCAGGAGAAACTGATCAATTGCGTATTGAGCTGAGTCGGTAATCCCTTTTGGGTAGCAAAGCAGGAGAACAGAGATATCATCGTCGATCTTATCGGCAGTGAGCGGCACTTCTCGGACCGCGTAGTTTTCCTTCAGCTCCTGCGCGAACACCCATGGCGCGCTGCCTTGCTGCCGCTGCATCATCATCATTGGACTGTTTCGTCCGAGTACCGGGAGGGCGCTCATTACGCCAATGACCGCTTTCTTGGGATTAGCCACGCTGGAAATGGCTCGAGAGACATCATACTCAAGCAAAGACTCGCGGCCTGGACTGAGAAATGGAATCGCCGCTTTCGCATCGAGGCAACTTACCGCGAGGCCCAGATAGACTTTATCACTGAGATTGACCGTCTGTCCCTCTACACCGTCGAGTCTGGCTGAGTCCTCGGCATCCGAGTCCGGTTTAGGGTCGAGTTTGACGATCTTGATTTTGCTGTGGCTCGCCTGCTGAAATTCCGCGAGTAGATCTTCGACTTCCTGGGCGTAGGTGCGTAGATAAACCGGCGTCGAGGCGTTATCCTTACTGTAATAGAAGCGAATCTCTACCGGAGTATCAAGCTTCTGCACGATTCGCTGCGAGCCCTGCGACAAGGTGTATAAATGGTTCTCGGTCAAATCCCAACGAAATTTCTTGAAGTTTCCTAATGCGTTAAGCGCGACGAGTATGATCAACAGAGCTACGACGCCGACGACGGAAAAAAGCCAATTCTCTACAACCTTTTTCATTGGTTTTTACGCGCGATGAGCCCGGAGGATTACGCTCGTAGTGAAGAGTGAAAAGAGCATGACGCTGATAAAAAATAGCAGGTCGCGACTGTCAACCACTCCTCGTTGGATGCTGTCAAAATGGGTCATGACCCCGACAGAGGTGACAGCGTCAACCAGCCAAGCTGGGGCCCAAGCCGAGAGTGGATCGGTTATCGGCCGCCATCCGCACAGGATCAGCAGAAGAGAGATAACCACAGCCAGAATGAAAGCCACGACCTGATTTCGGGTCAGTGCCGAAGTAAGGGACGCGATCGAAAGAAATGCGCCGGCTAAAAGGAAGCTGCCGATATACCCGCAGACGATTCGACCAAAGTCTGGATGGCCGAGATACGCTACGGTTATTACCAAAGGAAAAGTGAGGGCCAGCGCGATGCAGAGAAAGATCCAACTCGCCAGGAATTTTCCGAGAATCGCCTGCCACGGCGTAACTGGCATGGTCAGCAGCAACTCCATTGTGCCCAGACGGAGTTCTTCTGCCCAAAGCCGCATGCCCACCGCCGGAACGAGAAAAAGGTAAAGCCAAGGATGCCAGAAGAAGAAAGGAATCAAGTCAGCCACCCCGCGTTCAAAAAAGCCACTGACCAACAAAGTGAATGCAGCGGCCAACAAGAGAAAAATAACGATGAAGACATAAGCAACCGGGGAAGTGAAATAGGCCCAGAGCTCCCGTTTTGTGATAGTCCAAATCGTCTTCATGCAGCGGTTTTGGTGTCAGGCAGCGTGATGGCTCGGAAAACATCATCGAGCCGGCCTTCGTCGATTTGAATGTTCTCGACTTTCCAGCTACTTCGGCCCGCTAACGCAACGAGCTCGGGCAGGACTAGGCCCTTCGGTGTTAGCCGAACCGTCACTCGGTTGTCGCCGGCGGACAAAAGCTCGCACCGCGAAACGGTGGCCAGCAATTCCAATTGAGAAACGAGCCACTGCTTTTCGGCTCCGTTCACGGTAACAACGATGTTGCCGGCTGACGGCGACTGTGCTTTCAGCTCTTGGGGCGTTCCAAATGCGACGATGGCGCCTTGGTCGATAATTAAGGCGCGGGTGCAGGCAGCTTCTACTTCTTCCAAGATGTGGGTCGAAAAGATGATGGCTTTATCCGTGCCCAGACGTCGAAGCAACGATCGGACCTCGTGTTTTTGATTGGGATCAAGACCGTCGGTCGGCTCATCCAGAATCAAGACTTCTGGATCATGAATCAATGCCTGGGCGAGACAGGTGCGATGCCGAAATCCTTTCGACAACGTGTCGACACTTTGTTGCATTACTCGGTTCAGGAAACACATTTCAACGACGCGCTCGATGGCTTCGGCCTTAGCCGCCCCATATAATCCCCGCATCTCGGCGCAAAAACTGAGAAAGCCGGCCACCGACATGTCGCTGTAGATCGGCGCGTTTTCGGGCAAATATCCAATGCGACGCTTGGCTTCCAGTGGATTCTCCGAGATATCAAACCCGCCGATCGTTACCGTTCCTTCGCTTGGTGGTAGATATCCGGTAATCATCCGCATACTAGTCGATTTACCGGCGCCGTTAGGTCCGAGAAACCCGAGGACCTCGCCTTTGGCAACGGTAAACGTGATGTGGTCGACTGCGAGTTTCGGACCGAAACTCTTGGTCAGCTTCTCAACGTTAATCATATGGAGGTCATTGCGGACCTTCCTTTTCTGGAAGGGAGCTTAAGACAAAGCGCGAGGCTGTCTCTTTGTCAAGCGATCGGCACCCAACTAGCTCGCCGAGCAGTGATTGGCGGCAAGTCAGACCCATGAGTCTCAGGCGACTCATGGTTCCCCGTTCTAAACCCACGATTTCTCCGTTGACTTTCGGCCAGTTCACGCTCGAAGGATATCGCTGGACCATGCCAAAAAATTCGATTCCCCGATTGATCTATGCTGCTAGCGAATCCTCGGCCGATATGCTCTACGCCACTCGATTCTTTGTGCCAGATCCATTCTTGTATCTGGAGCAGAACGGCAAAAAAAGCATACTGCTTTCCGATCTGGAAATCGATCGCGGTCGCCGGGAAGCGAAAGTGGACGAAGTGATTTCCCTTTCTTTGATTCAGCGTCCTTTGGAGAAGGGTTTAAAAAGGAAGCCAACGATCGAACAGACGATCGAACGATTTTTACGGCAACGCAGGGTCAGGCGCGCAGCGGTGCCGAGCGATTTTCCACTCGGTCTAGCGCATGCGCTAAACGTGAGCGGAATTAAGCTGGAGCCAATATCCGGCTTATTCGATTCGCAGCGCGAATTTAAACGCGACGAGGAGATCAAGCAGGTTCAACATGCGATAGCGTTGGCTGAAGTGGGATTGGCCAGGGCTGACGGGGTTCTTCGGGCATCAGAAATCAAGCCCGGGCGTAAGCTTTTTTGGGGCGGTAAAAGGCTCACCTCCGAATTACTGCGTGCGGAGATCGAATGCGCCATTCTGCGGGCTGGTGGGCTGCCGATGAACACGATCGTGGCCGGTGGCGATCAGGCCTGTGATCCCCATCACCGCGGTTCTGGGCCACTCGCGGCAAATTCATTGATCATTCTCGACGTATTTCCACGAGCTGCCGATACCGGTTATTACGGCGATATCACACGAACCGTCTTGCGCGGCAAAGCAAGCGAAGCGCAAAAACGCCTTTGGCACACTGTCCTGGAAGGTCAAGAGCATGCCTTGAAAAAGATTCGCCCGGGTGTTTCCGGACAAGAGCTCCAGAAAGAGGTGTCCGACTTATTTACGGATCGCGGGTTCCCGACTGAAGTCCGCGAAGGCCGCTGGACCGGCTTCTTTCATGGTCTCGGTCATGGCCTCGGATTGGAAATTCATGAATCGCCGCGGATCGCCGCCACCGAATTCAAGAAGGGTCAAGTCTTCACGGTGGAACCCGGCCTTTATCTTCCAACTGTCGGCGGCGTGCGCCACGAAGACGATGGAGCAGTAACCGGAAACGGTTTCAGAGTCTTATCGAAGTTTCCGAAAGTCCTCGAGCTGTAGTTGGAGGTTACAGGTTACAAGTTGCAGGTTGCAGGTTAGGGGTTGGCTTTCCGCCGTCGATCATATTTTCGACCAAGCTTTTCGGATCCGCTCAGATAACGGCTGAGACCGCCGAGCAGCCGAGCCGCTGAAGTGCCCATAGTGTCTAGCTCTTCGTACGTTGATTCCGGAATCAAACCTATGTCCAGGGAATAGATCAACTGCGCCCGTAGTTCACCCACTGAACCTTTGGAAATGCTCAAAAACTGAATGAATTCCGCATTCCCATCGCGTTCGTATCCTTCAGCGAAATTCGAAAGGACCGAAATCCATGCCCGCTCCATCTGATTAGCCAAATTTCGATTTGGGGTGAACGAAGGGGTTCGCACTAACAGTCCGGTTTCACGAACAAAGGCCCGGCATGTTTTGAACGCGTCGAAATCCCGAAAATCATTCACTCTTGCCATTCCGGAATCTTAGCAGGCTGCGCAAATACAGCAACCTAAAAATATATTGTTATTATATCAAAGCGAAGGTCTGAGCGGGAGTCGGAAATATGACCATCGTCAAACGCTCGACTTGTAACCTGCAACTTGTAACTCGCAACCCTCAACTTTAGTAGGCGAACAGCGCGAGCGAGAATACCAATGCACCCCAGAGTACTCCCAGACCGCCGAGCGCTCGCCAGCGAAAAAGCGATTTTGTGATCCAATTGATTTGGTCACGCAAAAGATACGGTTTACCAACCCAGAACATCCCGAGCGTTAGCCAGATATAAGCGAGGACTACGAGCAACAGCCGGGAACTCTCCGACCGAAGAAACGCCGCCGATAAAATAGGCTCGGCCACCAGCATCGCCAGAATACCTAGTGCACGTGCCGCCAGGAATTCTTCGACGAATAAGACAGTAAGAATAAACAATACCGGTACCGCCACCTGGAGATAAACTCGCAACCAGCCAAATTCCTCTAGATCGACACTAGAGACCAACCAGAAGCACCATACGGCGTCAAGGGCCAGGATCCCGATTCCCGCAGATTTTGAGCGGGGGAGGCTGATCAACCATCTTTGAGTTTCACCGGTCCGCAGCAGCGCATACAAATGTCCGACGATTAGGGCTGCGCCGACGATGAGGCCGACAACGTGAAGAGTGAAATCGTAGATGCGTGGCGGGTAATCCATGAAGCGATTAATTGGAATGGATAGCGGGATCTCCGTACAGCGTATATCCGGTGGAACGAAGTATCCGCACCGGGAGAAGCTGTCCGACGTGACGCGGCGAACCTTCGAATACGACGATTTTGTTTCCACGGGTACGCCCCATTAAACGCTCCGGATTGGTTTTACTCGGTCCCTCACAAAGAATTTCGACCTGCCGGCCGACCAGCGCTTCACCGCGTCGTTTCGCCCAGGAGTTTACCACTTCCAGAAGAGCGTGATTCCGATCTTCTTTGATCGTTTCGGCAACCTGCATGTCGAGCTCAGCGGCGACGGTATCTCTTCGCGGTGAATACTTGAAAACAAAGGCGTTATCAAAACCAACCCGTTCAACGAGCTCACAAGTTTCGCGGTAATCGTCTTCGGTCTCTCCCGGAAAGCCCACGATAATATCGGTGGTGATTGCAATATCGGGTGACGTCGCCCGAATGCGGCCGACCAAATCCAGATATTTGTCGCGGTTATAGGTGCGCCGCATCGCTCGCAGAATTCGATCGGATCCAGATTGCACTGGGAGATGAATGTGTTCTACCAACTTTGGCAGGCGGCCAAAAGCTTCGATCAGATCTTGACGAAAACCGATCGGATGAGGCGAGGTAAAGCGGATACGCTCGATTCCTGGTACCTCCTGTACCGCCTCAAGTAGTTGCACGAACGGGCTTTTGCCGTCCATCTTAGGAAATTCGTGTCGCCCGTACAGGTTTACGATTTGACCGAGCAAGGTCACTTCCTTAACGTCGCGTGCCGCCAACTGCTCCACTTCGGCGACAATTTCGTTGATTGGACGACTGCGTTCTTCCCCTCGGGTGAAGGGCACGATACAAAAAGAACAATGCATGTTGCATCCCTGCATGATTGAGACGAAAGCGCTCACCGTCTTTGGCCTCAGCAGATGTTCGCGAATGGTACTCTGCGAGCCGGCCTCCTCCTCCACATCAACAATGGAAAATCGTACGTCGTCCCAACGCTGCGAGGCTTTTCGGTCCAGTGCTTGTTCGACATATTCGGCGACTCGGTGAAATTTCTGGGTACCGACGACTAAATCGAGGTGAGGAACGTCCTTAAGCAGCGACGAGCCCCGGCTCTGTGCCATGCATCCAAGCAATCCGTAAACCACCGGGCGTTGCCGCGATAGCGAGCCGAGCATACCGATTTTGCCGAGCGCCTTCTGTTCGGCCAAATCCCGTACGCTGCAGGTGTTGAGCAGAACGACGTCTGCGTCTTCAGCGTTCGCAGTAATCGCATGGCCTCGGGCAATGAGCATCTGCGCGACTTGTTCGGAGTCGCGCTCGTTCATCTGGCAACCATAAGTTTTGATGTAGACCTTAGCCATGGTGGGTCACGAGAGCGCGTAAACTAGCGCGAAACGAAAAGCAAGTAAACGAGAGAGAGGGAAAGGAACACCGAGAACGCACGACGGCGCCGAGAGCGTTGGGAACGGGTGGCGACGGGGCGTTCCCGGAAACAAACCGTAGATTGGGTTGGTCGAACCTACTGGTTTCCGTCGTCGGTAACTTATGGCTAAGGCTAGGGCAATTACCTAGGGCTCGCGCATTCTCGCCATTCCTCCGGTTATTCCACTTGACTTCCGCGGCCTACAAAGATGCAAATGTTTACATAAAGATGTAAAGGTTTACATCACCTCGACCTCTGACCCCCAGATCGCGCTGGCTACCAAGCAATGGCCAACAGCGTCGATCTCAGCGTGTTAGCTCCGACTCGGTAACGATCCCGAAGGCTAATTGAGGCTTACTCTTTCGGCGTGCCTATGGGTGAGTCAGGGCGCGCACTGATGCGCTATCGCGGCAGCGGTTTCTTCTGTTTTCTTGCTTGACTTCGCCGAGCAACAAGCGATGTAAAGTTTTACAGTAAAGGTTTACATAACCCCGTAACTCCCAAACACCCCCCTTTAGCCATGGAAGGCTCTTCCTCCCCTCGGCCCTACCGCCGCTACGTCGGTTTCCCGGCTCCGGAAAACCGAACCTCCGTTACCAAAGTAAAACCGCA
>Ga0070698_100000986_pt1 | contig 31324 bp, 30 predicted proteins | sample KBSK1502metaG_FD_65477 | JGI IMG/M metagenome (GOLD analysis project Ga0070698, IMG submission 65477) | Corn, switchgrass and miscanthus rhizosphere microbial communities from Kellogg Biological Station, Michigan, USA - KBS K1-50-2 metaG | ecosystem: Host-associated > Plants > Roots >...
TGGGTGAAGCCAGGGAACCGCCGCAGGCTGCGGCCAGAACACCGGCCATGACGAGCATGAGGGCGCCAGGCCCCGCCCGCCGGAGCCGGGACCGAAGTCGCCGGTGGCGGCCACCATGCCGTCTCCGGTCGTCAATCATGCCTCTCCCGGACCATGTCGCCTTCTCTCAGTTGCCGCGCGGCGGCCGCCCGCGCGGCCGGCTGGCAGATCCCGGCACCGGGAGACCCGGGAACGGCGTTGCCGTGCACGCCCCACCGCCAGAAGGAGTGGATGCTGGCGCCGGGCATCATCATCGCCGACGGGCATCAAGGCACCGCGCGGATCGAGTGTGAATTCAGTGTGAGTATGCGGCGCGAGGCTGCCGGCAGGCTGTCTGCGCATCCCCACGGCTACTGGTATGCCGGCACTGCCTGTTCCGCGGAAGCTGACCAGGGTTCGAAGATCGGCTCAGCGACAGTCCAGAACGCCACGGATCGTAGCGCCCGCCGGTCGTCAGCGATAGCGGTCCAGCGCGGGTGCTGGACGGTTCACGCAGGAAGGTGCTGGACGGTTCACGCAGGAAGCTGTCGCTGGCGCTCTTCGAGCTGGCGGAAGATGTCGCCGTAGCTGCCGTGCATATCGTGCGGCACCCGCCATACGTCGACCGTCCCGAAGCAGCCGAGCGCGCGAACGTGAACGGTCGGGGCCTCCGGACGGGCAGCGTCGCGCCCCCACTCGCGCCGGTGACCGAAGATGGTGAATCCGCCGACGTCGACGTTCACGCCTTCCGGCACATAGACATCGACGTTGCCGAAGGCCACGAGGACGGTCACGGCTGTCTGCGGAAGGTCGATGGTAGCTTCGCGCAGGTCGAAGTCGAGGTCTCCGAGGGCACCGGCGGCGAAGGTCCACCGGCGTAGCCTTAGCCGCCCGCGTCGCGTGACATGACCCAGCAAGGCCACGGTGAAGCGGGCCGGCTGGCGGCGCGAGCTGGCTACCTCAAAGGACACCTCGGGCAGGTCTTCGCGGACACGCGCCAGTTCCCCGCCGAAACGGGCCCGGAGGGCGGCCTCGACTCGCTCAGAGAACTCCTCAAGCGTCAAGCGTCCCGCAAGAAGGTGCTCGCGAAGCGAGACGACAGCCTGCTCGCGGTCGGCATCTGAGACGCGAAAAGACGCATCCTCCATGGTCGCCACGCTAGACGACGCCTGAGTCATGCGTTACCCGTCCCACGCCCCTGAGCCGGCGCCTCCACCTCTGTCTGGGCTCGGGGAGCGGCAGATCAGTACACCGGGTCAGGGCTGACGAGGCGATGGGTGCCGGGGCTGGTAGATAGGGAACTCTGAGCCGTCCGGCAGCCGGATCGCGGCCAGCAGTCCCCAGCCCTGATCGGAGACCTCCCGCGCCACCTCGGCTCCTTTCCTGCTCAGCTCGGCGAGCGTGGCGTGGATGTTGTCGCACATCAGGTAAAGCTCGTGGTGGCCGTCACCGTCGGCCGGATGAACAGCGAGCTCGGCAGGGGGCAGGGCGAAAATGAGCCAGCCTCCGCCCGCGTCGGCCGACGACAGGCCCAGCACGTCCCCGAAGAACGCGCGGACCTTCTCAGCTTCCGGGGAGAACACGATCGCATGCATGCCGGTGATCACGCCCATGATCTTAGCCGCCGGCTGCCGGTCATCGCGCGTCGGCAGCCGCGGCCGACGACGCGTCGCGCAGTCAGGCTCCCAGGCCCGCATTCCGCTAACACGCGCGCCTAGTCGCCGCACCCCGACCCGCGGCAAAAGCGGTGTTGACCGAGGCTGAGCGAGCCTGAGGTGAGGCCACGAGGATCGGCTGGCCGGGTTCGCGACGAATGTGGCCGCCGGCTTTGTGCGCGACGGTCCGCTTGCGGACCCGTTACGGGGTGAGCAGCAGGTTGAGGTGGATCTTGGCGGCGTGCAGGTGCGTCCCGGGCTGGCCTTGCGGGGGAGGTCAAATTGACCAATCATTCAGTTCGAGCGGCGGGCCGGAAGGGCTCGCCGGCGCCGGCCGGGGTTTCGCTGGCGTGAGCGCGCCCCGGGGGAGGAAGGTGAGCGGTGAGCTTTGAGGCCGGGACCATGCCGGATGCGACGTCTAGCACGCTGTACTTCGGCCCGTGGTATCGGAAGTCGCCGTTCTTCGAGGCGACGCTGCGGTGGGGTTGCAAGGCGTACGACGTCTACAACCACATGTACCTGCCCGCGTACTACGACGACCCGACCGCCGAGTACTGGGCGCTGGTGAACGACGTCACGCTGTGGGACGTGGGCGTGGAGCGGGTGGTGCAGATCAGCGGGCCCGACGGGTTCGCGCTCGCGAACATGCTCACCTGCCGCGACCTGACGAAATGCGCGGCGGGGCAGGGCAAGTACGCGCCGGTCATCGCCCCCGATGGCGGCATCGTCAACGACCCGGTGCTGCTGCGGCGTGATGAGAACACCTTCTGGCTGTGCCTCGCCGACGGCGACGCCCACCTATACGCGATGGGGCTCGCCCACGGCAGGGGACTGAACGCGACGGTGTCGCTGCCCGAGGCCTATCCGGTGCAGGTTCAGGGGCCGAAGGCGAAAGACCTCATGCGGGAGCTTGCCGGTGAGGCCATCCTCGGCGTGAAGTACTACTGGAGCCTCGACACGACTATTGCGGGCATCCCGGTCGTCGTCAGCCGCACGGGCTGGACCGGCGAGATCGGGTACGAGGTCTTCCTCACCGATCCCGCCCGCGGCGACGAACTCTGGGAGACGATCATGGAGGCGGGCGCGCCGCACCGGATCAGGCCGATCGCCCCGTGCGAGGCGCGCCGCATCGAGGCGGGCATCTTCAACTACAACTCCGACTTCACCCTGGAAAACAACCCGTTCCAGATCACCGGGCTCGAACGGCTGGCGGAGGCACAAGAAGCCGACTACGTCGGCAAGGCCGCTCTGGAACGCATCCGCGAGCAAGGGGTCACCCGCAAGCTCGTCGGCATCGAGGCGCCCGGCGATCCCTCGTTCTTCGAGATCACCGAGGCGCGGCCCGCCCTGGCCGGCGGGCAGCGCGTGGGCCGCGTCACCGACCTTGTCTGGTCGCCGCGGCTTCAGCGCAACATCGGATACGTATGGGTGCCGGCCGAGCTCGCGGACCCGGGCAACGATCTCGACATCGAGTGGCAGAACGGAGAAAGAACCCCCGCCAAGACCGCGGCGATCCCGTTCATCGACCCGGCGAAGACCACGCCGGCCGCCTAGGGAAGCTCAGCGTGGCTGCGGACACGCCGTAGTTCTTCGGACGCTTATGGAAATCGTGGAACCCCGACCGTGGCCGGGGTTCCACGCCGCGAGAAGGCCGCGCCTGTCTATGACAGCCGCCGACCGCATGTCCGAAGCCCTCCGAGGCTGATCCGGCGGACCCAACTGCAACCAATACTGCAACCAAGGAAAATCAGCGATGGCCGCAGAGGCCGCGAATTCCCAGGTCAGACGTGGTGGTGAGGTCTTCAGGGATGAAGACCTTGTGGTGGGGCGGGTGGGGCTCGAACCCACGACTGGCGGATTATGAGTCCAGCCCGCCAGCACCTGGCATCAGGGTGTCTGACCTGGGCAGATATACATGGACGCGATCATGGTTGCGCCCATTTAGGCACGTATTTGGCATGATCAAGCTCCCTACGAGCGTTGGAAGCCTCTGGTCACAGGTCGACAGCCTCGGCGCGAATGTGGCCGTCCCGCGGCCTGAGGGAACTCCGCGTGACGATGTCGACTCCGACGCCCAGCAGGTCCTCCAGATCCTGGAACAAGCCGACATGATCAAGAAGGGAGGCGCTTGGCTCGAAATCGACAAGCAGGTCGAGGTCGCTGCCTGGGCGAGCTTCTCCCCTAGCGACGGAGCCGAACACCGCGATCCGGCGAGCCCTGCGCTTCCGCGCGACGCGGAAGATCTCCGCGCGGCGGTGCCGCAGTCCCTCCAGGGTCAGCACGTCATTGGCCACGGCTCAAAGGTATCGTCGCGTACCGAGACAACGCGCTCGCTGCGGCCCGAGAATGGATGGTCACCCTTGCGGGCGATGGTAGATCTCCGAGCGGTGGTCAACATCGAGGACGTGGACAACGCGGCTGTTCTCGTCGATCCGGTAGACGACGCGATAGGTGCCGCGACGGGCACCGTGACAACCCGCCAGCGGCCCGAACAGCGGCTTGCCGACCCGCTGAGGGTTAACGGCAAGCGCGGCATCGCAGAACTCCAGCACCGCGGCGGCAACAGCTTCGGGAAGCCGCTGGGCGATCGCTCGCCTGGCGGCAGGCTGGAACCGGATCTCGTACCGCTCTCCCCGTTCGGCCGTCACGTGCCGGTGACGCGGCGCCGGGCCAGATCCTGGCGAACGGTAGCCATGTCGGCGCCAGGCTCACCGCGCCCCAGAGCCGCCAGGCTCTCCGAGATGCGCGCGACAGCGTCGCTGTCACCGAGGATTTCCAGGGTCATCTCCAGGCCCTCAAGGTCATCCACCGACAGCAAGACAGCCTCGGGCTCCCCGTTGCGAGTGAGCGTGATCCGCTCATGCTGCTGCCGTACTCGCCTGGCCAGCTCAGACAGACGCGCCTTGGCTTCAGACAGCGGCACAGGTGTCGCGGCAATCGTCATGGTTCGAAGTATAGACCTCACTAGTCTATGTCCGGACCAACCCCCCGGACATAGGAGACAAGCGCGCAGTGCAGCTAACGCTGAGCACGTGTGCTGGCTGTAATACCAGGCCAGGGCTCACGTTCCGGCTACGTAGTAGCCCTTGCCGATCACGGGGGTGATCAGGCCTTCGTCCTTTAGCGTCGTGAGCGCCCGTTCGGCGGTGATGTGAGAGACGCCGTGCTCTTGGCTGAGTGTCTTGACGCTCGGTAGCCGCTTGGTGATCGTCCCGTCCTCGATCTGAGTGCGCAGCAACGCCGCGATCTGCACATACAGCGGCGTCGATGACTCATGATCGATTCCCACATGATCACATTAGGTCTCCCTTGCATCCTTCCTCATCCCCGGGAATCCAGCAGGAACCATATGGTTCCTATATCCTCATCTCATGGGCCCCCGACCAGATGGCTCGTGCTGCCGGAGGACGCATGCAGGATGAGCAACCGCCTACCAGTTCGGCAATCCCAGGTGAGGACATCCCGGACTGGTGGCCCTATGCCGCTGAGTTCCCTCACTGGCATGTATGGCGCGGCGTGTGCGGCCTGGTATACGCGCGGCGGCCACGCACCAGCCCCCCGCTGGTGGTACGCGCGAACAACCCCGCGGGTCTGCTCGCTCAGATCAGGCGAGCAGAGGCGAGACGGCCTGACGGCATCTCTCCCTCGCGCTGACCGCCCTGAACCCCGGATTAAAAGCTTGAGCGTGGCGAGTTCGCAGGGGTTCATAGGCGTTCGTGCCGCAGGTCAGACTGCGTGCGCGTACTCCGGTGAACTGGGCCGTACCGGAGTTAACTGCAACCCAAATTGCAACCATCGGCGTTGACGATCTTCCCGGTGAAGGCTCGAAGCTTGACAGTTCAACAGCGGTGGTAGTACCAGCCTGGCTGGGATCCCGGCAGCCGCGACAGTCTGCTGCGTAGCACCCGAACGTTGCGCCGGGTCAGGCGGATGCTGCGGCGATCATCTTTTGCCCGATGGTTCTGCTCGTCGCGGTCACCATGCTCGTCTACACGCTGGTGGCGTTCCATCCCGCGGCCGGATTGCCGTCCTTGTCCGACGCTGAGCAGGTCAGGGCCGCCGCCAAGCGTCAGCAGCCCGTCATGGATGCGAGAGGACCGGAGGGCTGTCCGGATTGCCACAATTGACGAAAAGGCGCAGCTCCAGCATGCTGTGACGCACCTGTCCGAAGGCCCGGAGGATCGGGGCCTGCGGGTGAAATGCGTGGAGTGCGGGGCGGAGACCGCTGAGGTAGCTCAGTTCTGCGTCCGGTGCGGGGCCCCGCCCGTTGGGCTGCCGCCAGTGGCAACGGAGCCAGCCGATGGCGGGCCAGGCGCTTCCGCCCCGAGTGCGGCGGGCAGGGACGCGGGATCACGGCCTGGGCGGGCCCGCCGGTACTTCCGGTTGTTCCTCGCCTGCTGCGTGATCCTCTGCTGCGTGATCGTCAACGACGTTTTGCTCGCCCTCTACGCCCCTTCGGTCTGGTACAACACCTCGAACTCGGCGCTGGTCAACTGGATCGAAGGGACCATCGCTGTGGTCGGCCTCGTCAGCCTTTGCGGGGCGGTCATCTTCCTGGTTGCCTTCGTCCGTACCCTCAGCGAGCGGCGCCGCCGCCGCGTCCGCCAAGTGGTGTGGGCGCTGGTGCCGATCGTGTCTGTCACGGTCCTGGCGTGGTGGCCGTTTCTGGTGCTCGCGCTTATCCGCCGACGGGCCCGGGATCGGGCCGTGTTCGCCGCCTGCCTGGCCGCCGTGGCCGCGGAGATCGTCATATTCGCCCTTCTGGCGGCGAGGGTACCCCCCGCGCCGACGTTCCCAGTGGACGTCGCGGCGCTCACTTTTTACGCGATGGTCCTGCTTCTAGCGGTCGCCGCGCCCGTCTACATCCTGGTGGCGTTCCGTCCCGCGGCCGGATTGCCGCGCTTGTTCGACCGTCGGCGGGCCAGGGCCGCCGACGGGCTGGACGTTGCGGGAATCGTGACCATCTGCAAAGGCCAGGGTTTGTTCCTGCGCGCCGATGATGCCGGTGTCCTACTGCGCAACAACTATTTTGGTGGCGCCCGCCGGATCCGGATCGCCTGGACCGAGATCAGCCACTTCACGGACGGAGGATACACAAAGGAGGGCGTGACCAGCTGGATGCTCGTCATCGTCTTGCGTACGGGGAAGCAGGTGCGAGTGCATTGCTCGGCCCTAGGGCCTCCCGGCGAGGTGGTGGCCGCTGTCAAGAAGGCAGCCCAGCCCCACGGGATACCCGCCGAGTTGGCCGGGGTTCCGATGAAGGACGGGCGGCCCGTCAGGCGCGGTCTCTACCACGACCCCGGCGGTCAGGTCAGCCTGAGGTACTGGGATGGCACGCAGTGGTCGCCGCTTGTGCCGTTGGACATCGTGAGGCCGAGACGCGTGAGGGCTCAAGAGAGTCCAGCCTCCTGGTCGGCGCTGCCGACGGCCGACGGGAACTGGCCATACGTCGCGGCCCGGGCCACCCGTCTGATCGCGTTGTTCGCCGTCCTTACGGCCGCATCGGCCGCGCTCGTGGCTGCCGCACTGGTGGTGTACCACCTCGGATGGGATCGCGTTGTTACGAGCGACCAGGGCAACCTCTCTACCTTTGCCTGGATTGGCGCTGTGGCTTGCGCGGGGCGGGCACTGGGTGCGTTGCGGGAGCGCAGGCTGCTCCTGAAGCTGGATAGAGCGATCAAGGACGGCGCGGCCAGCGCTATCGGCCCAGCAGCCCGGGCGTCGATTTCGTTTCTTCCATCGCAGGTGACCGGCGGCATTCCCCTGCCAGCCGACATCGGGGGTCCTGAGCCGTCACCGCGGCGCCCCCAGGGACGCGGGAAGATAGAACGGCTGTTCCTCACCGTCCGCGAGCAGTTCCTGGTCGAGATCACCGGCGACCCCGGCCAGGGCGGCCGGCGGCACGTGACCAGCATCGCCGAGCTGAACCGGCTGTTCACCGCCTGGGCCGAAACCGTCTACCACCGCCGGGTGCACTCCGAGACCGGGCAGGCGCCCCTCCAGCGGTGGGCGCAGGGCTGGGCCGGGGCCGCGCCGCCGCTGCCGGCCCCCGCCCAGCTGCACGAGGCGTTCTTGTGGAGCGAGCGCCGCACCGTCCGCAAGACCGCGACGGTGTCGCTGCACGGCAACATCTACCAGGCCGGCCCCTCCCTGGCCGGCCGGAAGGTCGAGCTGATCTTCGACCCCTTCGACCTGGCCAGCATCGACGTGCGGTGGCAGGGCAAACCCGCCGGGCAGGCCATCCCGCACGTCATCGGCCGCCACTCCCACCCCAGAGCCCGGCCCGAGCAGCCCGCCCCGCCGCCCGCGCCCACCGGCATCGACTACATCGGGCTCATCGACGCCGCCCACGACGCCGAGCTGGCCGGCGACGCCATCAGCTTCGCCGGCCTCAGCGACCCGCCCCCCAGCCCCGGCGGCCCCGCTCAGCTGCCCGGCCAGATGACCATCGACGAGGCACTTTCCGGGAACCCCGGCGAGGCACTCCCCGGGAACGCCCAGGAGGAGCTGTGAGCATCGAGAAACTCCAGGCCCACCACGGGTTTACCCGGATGCCCTTCCGCCGTGACCTGGCGCCGGGCATGCTGCACCGCCACGCCGCCCACGCCGAGGCAGCCGCCCGGATCAGCTGGTGCATCAGCGAGCACGCCCTCGGCGTGATCACCGGGGAAGTCGGCGCCGGCAAGACCGTGGCCCTGCGCGCCGCCCTCGCCAGCCTCGATTCCTCCCGCCACACCCTCATCTACCTCGGCAACCCCTCCGTCGGCGTCCGCGGCATCAACCACGCCATCGTCGCCGCGCTCGGCGGCGTCCCGAAAACCCACCACGCCACCCTCACCCCCCAGGCCATGGACCTGCTCGCCCGCGAGCACGACGAACGCGGCCGCGTGCCGGTCCTGGCCATCGACGAGGCCCACATGCTCGAACCCGGCCAGCTCGAAGCCATCCGCATGCTCACCAACCACGACCTAGACGCCGCCAGCCCGCTGGCCTGCCTGCTCATCGGCCAGCCCACCCTGCGCCGCCGGATCAAGCTCGGCATCCTCGCCGCGCTCGACCAGCGCATCGCCGTCCGCTACACCATGCCCGGCATGACACCCCAGGAGACCACCAGCTACATCACCCACCACCTCAAGCTCGCCGGCCGATCCGACCCGCTCTTCAGCGACGACGCCATCACCTTGATCCACGCCACCAGCCGCGGCCTGCCCAGAGCCGTCAACAACCTCGCCATCCAGGCCCTCATCGCCGCCTACGCCAGCCGCAAGGCCATCGTCGACGAATCCAGCGCCCGAACCGCCGCCACCGAGGTCACGTCAGACTGACCACCAAACCGCCAGCACGCCCACCAAGGCCCCGCCGGAACACCCCCGGCGGGGCCTTTCCCCGCACCCACATCCTCACCGCCAGCGACGCCGCCATCATCACGCTAAGCGTCTGTGCACATGGGACTCGACATCAGGTCGGACTCGGCATATGGCCTCTTCGTCCCGAAGCCAAGTCGTGGTGCAGGCTACCTGCGCTGCGGCATACATGACCGGGGAACGACCGTCCGTCAGCGTCCGCTGGCGTCCACTGTCGTCAGTGGTGGTTGTTACTCACTTGGTTACTCGGCTTCGAGCGGCTTCGGCCAGGCCACCTGGATGCAAATCGCTGGTGTCTGCGACCACGCTCACGTCGTGCCCGAGGCCGAGACCCCCGGACTGGACAATCGAGGGACCGTCAGCCCGGGGGTCCCTGGTGGCTCCCCAGGCCAGGTACGGGGGCAACCCTGCCGGGGGCCAGGGGAAGGGTCTAGGGCGACACTACGCTCTGCTTGAATCGCCGTACAGGGACTTGACCGAGTCATTTGATGGCCGCCGCGATGCCGCAGGCTTCCGCCAACCGCTTCGCCAACCCTCCAAGGTCGCTAGGGCAGCAGGCCGCCCCACTGAAAAGCGGAAGGTCGGCAGTTCGATCCTGCCCCTGACCACCAGTCAACTAGCAAGGTGTAGGCCTGTGACCAGGCCAAACGCATGTCGCGGTTCGATTCGCTCTGCGTACTTAGTAGCCGCTGTTGCCCGTTCGCGACCGCTGTTGGCCCCCCGCTGGGGCACGTGGGGGGCACGACGTATAGTCCCCTCGATGCGAACTATCGGCAGCCAGGTCGGTGACGGTCGAATCCGCAGGGCGCGTGGCCATCCAAGGTTCGTTGCGGTTGCCGGGCAGCAACGTCGTTGCTGCATAGTTGTGCTGCACGCTGGGCTCTTGACACTTAAACGTGGCACAGACGCTGAGCAAGCGGCTCCGGAGCCGGTGCGTCGTCCTTGGCGCAGCCCGCCCGTACATGAGAGCGGCACGGTACTTGGTCCACGTCTGGTCCACGCCGCATCGCCCGGCTTCAAGGTCCGATCAGAGTGCTGAACGCGGCTGCACTCCCTCCAGCGGCGAAGAGGCCAGCCAGTGCCGCTGCGGGCAGCGTCCCCCCGTTCATGAGAGTGAGTACTGCCACTCCAATGCCGCAACAAGTCGCGAGCAACAGGATCAGCGCGCCACGGGTGCTGAACGGTGGCTGGGGTCCCGGAGATGTCGGACTCGTGGGCATCGGGGTAGACCTTTCATGGGACGTTGCTGTCTGTCAGCGTGCCATGAAAAGATGAGATGATGGAAGGTACGAACAGCCCACGATTTCGTCCCACGGTCTGGCCGGGGCCTCCTATCCCCTGCCCCAAGGTCACCCGCTCCGGTGCCCGGCTGCGGGCAGGCGGCAGATGGGGTGCTGGGGTTGTCGAGTGCTACTTCGACGCCGACATAACTGAGGTGGAGCTGCCTGACGACTTCGTATTGCGGGAGATCTCCGAGGTTGATCTCGCTCCCGACGCACTCGCCGACTTCACTGGTCGGTGGGGTTCACTGACGGGGTGGGGGCAAGCGAGGTTGTCTTGTATTCCGTATGAATGGGTACCAGGGCAGGTTCGTTGGGACATTTCGAGGCTTGAGCCGGAAATACCCCCGAGCGGTCCCCGAACGACCTGGATGACCCCAGTATCAGCGATTGCTCTCCACGTGCTGACCCTCCGAGCCCTCGCATCCAATCTCAAGATTCACTTCGACGGCGGGGGCGTCCGGGACTTCGCCTCAGCCTGGCTGTCCCACGGCTTTCCAGTACCGGAAAAGGAAGGCCAGAGTTGGTTGTGGTTTGATACTCTAATTAATGCTGCACTACGACCATATCACGCGCATGTGCAGTTTTACCCGAACGCTGGGACGCTTACTGGTGCCACGCCAATGCCAACCCTGTATCAGGCATGTGCGCTGCAACTATACAATTACATCGCGGCAGCAACCCCGTTTGCTCATTGCGCTAACGAGCGATGCGGACGCATCTTTACACGTCAACGTGGTCGCGCGCAATACGGCCAACACAGGAGTTCAGGTGTCCGTTTCTGCTCGCACTCATGCGCGAAAGCTCAGGGTGAAAGGGAACGACGGCGACGGTTGCGCCGCACAGGTGGTCAAACTCCGAGTGATCCAGATGCTGCCTCCTGACGCGTGGTGCGAGCAATCCGCAGATGAGCGGAGACTGTCAGCTTGGGAATGAGTGCGCGAAACGCTATGGTCAGCATTGCCGCAAGTCGGCGACATCTTGCCTTGACTGTGAGTGCCCACCAGATGCCCTGGTTGTCCCACCGATCGGGCACGCAGCGGGCACGACTCTCATTGGTGTCAGTTGTTGATGTCACCATGCGCTGGGGGTTGGTTCCTATCACGCTGTCGAAGTCTGCACATCCCGGTCCAGCCTGACTTCCGCTTCATAGGTGTGGCGTCACAGGTCCAGGCGCGTTTATGGTTGTCTGTCTGAAGGGTCATGCGGCGTGTCGGCTTCGTGAACGTTCCCCGGTGCCGCCATCATTGTCTCTGGGCCGGCTTTCTCGGCCAATTGACTGTGTCGTTCAAGGGCCTTTCCGAACTCAGTTATCGTGTTGCGCCATCGTTGTTGCAGTGTCCTAAGGCCAAAGACTCCACCAAGCCCGCGTTGCCAGCATACTCGCGCCAATGCTCTGTAAAGTGGCGCGACGATCACTGTTATGCCAATGATCGCGGCGACAAGTGGACCTAGTGGTATCCGACGAAGCGGGCCGCCGTTGAAATGCAGCAAGACAAGGTACGTTGCTGTCAGGCCGCATGCTGTCGCCGTTATCAGGAAAAGCAGAACGCGCTGCGCGTCACCAGTGCCCTTGATGTCCAGCTGGATCGTGAAGAATGTGTGCGGAAACCACATCAAGAGCACAAGCGTAGCGAGCACCATGTATGTCTCTATAGAAGCGAACACGTTTGTGTTGCCGAAGTTGACATGAACTTTGCCGCCGCCGGAGGCAAGGAAAGCGAGAAACGCTACGGTTTCACCAATTGCCACAAGACCTATTAAGCTCCCTCCTGTACGAACGAGAGTTCGACGCAGACGTACTATCCTGCGTCCGTTTCCACGCAAGCTACCCCACACTGCGACAATGAATGCTGATATGAGGAGGACAAGCGCTATTACCGCAGTCGCGTGACTTGCTGGCCAGAGGATAACTGCGAGGACCGTCAGTCGGCCTGGCACAGTCTTCGGGAAGAACACTGTCGTTTTCGATCTACGGCCCCGACGCCTCGGCGTGCTCTCAGCAGTATTCATCTAGGCGATGCCTCCAGCCGCAGTCATCACGTTGCACTCGCTGAGGCCGTCTACTACCCCGCCTGTTGTACCGCCGGAGCTTCTGACACAGGGTCGAGACGACAGCGCAAGGCCCTTTGGCGCTGTCCTCACAGGACTGTTTGCTTAAGAATCACTCATGAAGAGCCCGCTCCGCTAGGGTCAGTCCCTGCGCAATGTTGCCACCATGCAGCGCGGACATACCCACCTGGAGCGCGTGTTGGGGCGTCCGTACCACTGGGCAGCCCCAGATCGGTAGATCGGATGATCGCTGGCCAGCGGAGACGTTCTCGCAGCTTACGGGCTCGTCTCGTCCGCGAGTGACCGTGAGTGCCCGATGAGCTTCGCGGGTACTGGCCCAAGCGTGGCCCGGCAGCCTGCCGCGATCTTGACGCTTCATTGTCAACCGCTGCTTTACGCGCGGGGCCGGTACCGGTTGGCGCGTCACGGCGAGCTACCAGCGACTCGCGGAAACGGGGGCGGCCCGCCAGGTGTCGGCTCGCCGAGCCCGTAGGGCTCCCGCCCGGCAGGGCTCGGCTCTTGCCGACGCCCCGGCGCAGACCGCTCCCCCGGTCATTCCCCGCCGAGGTCGTCGCCCTGGTCGTCATCGTCCCACCGCTTCTCGCGCCTGAGCCATCCGGCTTCCGGCACCCCGGCGCGGACAGAGCAGCGGCCTTGACAAGGGGCGGCGGCCCGTAAGCTGTCCGGCGATCGGGCGGCTTCTGGCCTGCCCGCACTAGCCCGATGTGGGCCGCCGCGAGGGTTCCCTTGTCAAGGTTGCTGCGGCGTGCCCGCAGGTCCTCTGGCGCGCGTCAGCGCGCCCTTGAAGACGTAAAGAAAGTTGTCACAACATCGGACAACACCCGTTGTCGGCGTCTCCGCGGACACGTTTCGGCTGGTCAGGCGAGCACTGATAGGTCGTGGCCATGACCCGATCCCCGACAACAGATGTTTACGAGTGCCAGTTGCTGCATTGCACGAGTGTCTTGGCGGAGGTTTGGTCAGGCCACACGATCTGGACGGCTGGTGCCGTCTCGGTGACGGCGCTGGTAGTGCTGGCGCACTGCCTGCCGAGTAACTCCGAGCCGGGCGGCGATCTCCGGCCACCCGACGTCGAGGCCGACTGCGTGGTCAATCAGCATGGCTAGTTCTGCTTCCGCCTCGTCCCGCACCAGCCGGGCGTGCTCGATCTGCTCAAGCACCTGGGCTGTCGACATGCGGCTAACCCGTGGCGCGCGACCTGCCCGTTCCGCTGGTGCCTGCTGCTGCCAGCCCGGCCGCCCCTGCTTAACCCTCGGACTCGACCGACGCTTCGACTTGCTCATGGAATCCAGCATGCCGCCCAGACATGACAGCACTGGCCTTCGCTCGCTTGAGGATCGACAGCGAATGGCTGGACTCCTCCCTCCTGATCGTGTGAGTTACGTCACATTTTTTCAGGCACCGCGGTCATTGGCGGACAGTGACGGACAACCACGGACGTCTGCAGACACTGCAACCCTGGCCTGGCATGCGCGCGACGGTTTGCGTCAGGCCGATACTGGCTACACTGTGGATGCAGGAGCCGACAGAGTGTTGCCGAAGGTGCCGGGCTGAATGCCCAGGGCACCGGCAGTATCAAGAGCGCCTTACCGGCGTGGATGAGGAACTGGCGCATTACCTGCGGGGTCTGTTTCCCCGTCAACTCGCGCCATTGCATGGGCATCGGGCCTACACCTGCGTCCTGTCTGACCGGGGCACGCAGGGGCCGACTGTTCTGCGCCCACCATCGGGGCCACTCCCGCCCCACGACCAGGACAGATTTCCCGTCAAGGAATCCAGTCCTGCCTGGTTCCCCCACCACCCGGAAGGAGCATCACCATGGACAATCGGCTGTGCCGGTCAGTTCGGCGGTCTGAGCCAGGCGGCCGGTGCGGCGCGGCGGCTGGCGGGCGCGGTCGTGCCCGGCCTTGACGACGTTCGCGGCCGCCGAGAGCGGGACAAGCTCACCATCGCGGAGGTGTGCGCCGATCTCGGCATCAGCCGCCGGACGTTCTACGAATGGCGGGCGAAGGGCAGGGCGCCCAGGTGCATCACGTTGCCGAACGGCAGCCTGCGCATCCGGCGGTCCGAGTACCAGCGCTGGCTGGCCTCTCGTGAGGAGGCGGCCTGATGAGCGGCGGCACGACCTACGACGCCAGGGTCTACCGTACCGAGGTCTACAAGGGCAAGGAGGTAACGACCTACCACGTCCGGTGGAAGGTGGGTCGCATACGGCTGCACACCCGGCTCGTGGGCAAGATCACGAAGGCCGATCGTTTCCGCAGGTCACAGGCTACAATCTGCGGTTCTGAAGAGTGGGGCGGGTGGGGCTCGAACCCACGACCGGCGGATTATGAGTCCGCTGCTCTGACCAGCTGAGCTACCGCCCCGCGGGGCTGCGTCCTCAAGCTACAGCAGGCGCTAACCCCGATGCGCGTCAGGCCAGCGACCGGAGGCCGCGATGCCGGCTACCTGACACTCAGCTGCATCGCCATTGCGTGCTCCACCAGCGCGATGAGCGCCGACTTGGTGGACTTCCTGTCCCTGGCGTCACACTCGATCATCGGCACGTGCGGGCTGACCGACAGGGCCTCCTGCACGTCGATGACAGCGTGCGGGAAGTCCCCGTTGAAGCCGTTGACGGCAACGATGAAGGGCAGGCCGGCCGACTCGAAGTAGTCCACCGCAGGGAAGGAATCAGCCAGCCTGCGCGTGTCCACGAGGACGACCGCACCGATCGCGCCCTGAATCAGGTCATCCCACATGAACCAGAACCGGTGCTGGCCTGGCGTGCCGAACAGGTACAAGATCAGGCCGGCATCCAGGGTCACCCGGCCGAAGTCCATCGCGACAGTGGTGGTGGTCTTGTCCGGCGTATGCGACAGGTCATCGACACCGTCGCTCGCCGAGGTCATCACAGCCTCGGTTGTCAGCGGCGTGATCTCCGACACCGAGCCGACGAAAGTGGTCTTGCCCACGCCGAAGCCGCCCGCCACGACAATCTTGACGGACGTCATGGCCGCTTCGGCCACGTCCCCCGAACCGGCTTTAGAGCTTGCGAAGTCCACTGAGAACCCTTTCGAGCAGGTTAAGGTCCGGGCGCCCGTGCGCATGGTCCATCTGGTGGACCCGGACCAGGCCCTGGACGGCCATGTCGGCGATGAGGACACGCGCCACGCCAAGCGGCATCCGGAGCACCGCGGAAACCTCCGCGACAGAGCGCCAGTCCCGGCAGAAGCCGAGGATGGCCTGGCATTCCGGGCTCAGCACCGAGAGGTCACGTGCCTCATAATGCGAGGCCGCCACCATCGCCTCGATCTGCAGCTGATACCGGGGCTTCGTCCGGCCGCCGGTAACGGCGTATGGTCGGACCAGCGCGCTACCGGCGCTTTCTTGCGCACCGTAGGGATGCGAGTCATGCTGACCCGGATCGCGTGGGTTGGGTATGCCGCCCGCTGGCGGATCACTCCTCGGAACGGGCTTAGTATCGGCCTGTTCAGGGAAGTATCTGCCGTCAGCTGGCTCCCAGTCATTCCTGGCTGAGCCCGGCACTGGCGTCTCCTGTCACTGTGCGCCATTCTCCGGCCAGTCCGGCGGCAGGGCGCTACGCACTTCCGGGGTGAGGGCGCTGCCCACTCGCTCGACGAGCAGCGCCATCTCGTAGGCCACAAGGCCCATGTCACAGTCAGCGGCGGCAAGTACTGCAAGGCTCGACCCGTCACTGATCGCCATCACGATCAGCAGGCCGCGCTGCATCTCCACGACAGTCTGGGTCACGGCGCCGCCCTCGAAAACCCTGGCAGCGCCCTGGGTCAGGCTAGTCAGGCCTGATGTCACCGCCGCGAGCTGGTCCACCCGGTCGGCCGGGAACCCGTGCGAGAACGCCATCGGAAGGCCGTCGGACGAAACCACGATCGCGTGCGCGACGGAAGGAACCCGCTCGACAAAGTTCGTGATCAGCCAGTTCAGGTCCTGCGCCGGGCGCACTAGCGGACTCACGGGCGCTCCTTCCTTTCGTGACCTGCCTCCGGTTCTCCCGCTGGCATCGCAGGCCGCCCCGCGCATGCCGTCAGGCTCAGCCGCCGCGATGCCGTCAGCATGCCAGCCTCCTCGATGGCATCAGTGCGCGCCTCACGTGCCACCGTCGTCCTCTCGCTCCTGGGACTCCTCGGTGCCGCGCCCGGCGGCGCGGCCTTCCTTGACGCCTCGCTGGAAACTCGCGAATCGATCCCTGGTGGCTGCCGCCGAGCGAGCCGGCGCGGGCGCGGCGGCCGGCTCGAGCCCAGCTGTGCCGGGCACGAGGTTCGCCTTGGGTACTCGCTTCGGCAGGCCAGCCGGAGTGACGCCACCCGACGAAGGCGCGCTGACTACTTCTGCCGCGCGCCAGCCCTCGTCGGCGGGCGAACTCCAGCTGTCTGACTTCCCATCCCCCTGGCCTGGACCAGCGACAGCGTGTCGTCCGCGGCGGAACCAGTCGGACTCCACTGACTCGAAGATGGGCAGCCGGTTCTCCTTTCCGACGGACGCTGCGGGCGGGACGACCACGCCACCTTGCGCCGACGAACCCGGCGTCCAGCCGCTGGAGGCAAAGCCATCCTCGGCAGGCGCCGGCCGTTCAGCCGTCTGGCCGGCCGTGGTCGGAGCACCAAGTACCGGCTGCGGCCCGGTACCCACGACCGGCTGAGGCGCGGTGCCGAATGCCTCGGCGCTGGCCGCGAACTGATCCGCATCAGCGGCGGCCGGCTCCGCGGCGGCGGGCTCAGGGGACGTGCTGAACGCATCCGTGCCCGCTGAAGCGCCGGAGTCAGAACTCGGCGTGAAAGTACTCGGGCTCGCGCCGAATGAGTCGGCGCCGTTCCCGAAGGGGGACTCCTGGCCGGTGCTCGCCGCAGGAACGTTGCCCGCAGGCGAGGGCGGGCCCGCCCCGAGCGGGGCCGCTTCCGTATCCGCCGCTGGCTGCGGGCTGGTACGGAACGCCGGCAGCGGGCTCGTCGTCGCGCCGGGCTTGGGCCCCGTGCCGGGGCTCCGGCGCGGCCGCAAGCTGCCATTGTCATCGGTGTCGGCCCGCAGCGGCGCGAACCTTGGCGTCCTGGCGGCGGTGACAGCTTCTTCTGCGGCAGTGCGCTCGCCGCTCCCCCACTCGCCCGTGCTGAAGACCCCGGCCACGGACCCGGCAGGCGCCGGGCCCGCCGTGGCGAACCCGGCCGCGGAGAAGCCAGCCGACGCAGCGGTCTCGGCCGCGGCATCCAGCGCGCTCGCGTCGGACCGGCGCAGCCCGGGAGAGCCGCCCTCGGTCTCATGCGTGACCGCCTCGTCGGGCAGCCAGACCAGCGCCGTCAGGCCGCCGGCCGCAGCCGGCCGCAGCCTGACCCTGATGCCGTGCCTGGCGGCCAGCCGCGCGACCACGAACAGGCCCATTCGGCGCGAGACCGCGACGTCGACCACTGGCGGGTTGTCGAGCCGCCAGTTGGCATGGGCCATCTCCTCGGCACCCATCCCCACGCCGTGGTCGGTGATGTCGAGCAGCACACCGCCGCTGCTCAGCAGGTGACCCGCAATAGCGACCGGGGTCTCAGCGGACGAGAAGGATGTCGCGTTCTCGGCAAGCTCGGACAGCAGGTGGACGACATCATTGACTGCCTGCCCGCGCACCGCGATCCCGGGCTGGACATTGAGCGTGACGCGCTCGTATTGCTCGATCTCCGATACCGCCGCACGGAGCACGTCCACCAGGGCGATCGGCTGATTCCACCGCCTGGACACGTCATGGCCGGCCAGGACCAGCAGGTTCTCGGAGTTACGGCGCATCCGGGTAGCGAGGTGGTCCATCTGGAACAGGCTTGCCAGCCGCTCGGCGTCCTGCTCGCCTAGCTCGAGGTCATCGATCAGCTGGATCTGGCGCTCGACCAGGGACTGGCTGCGGCGGGAGAGGTTGACGAACATGGCGTTGACGTTCCCGCGCAGGGCAGCCTCGTTGGCGGCGAGCCGCAGCGCCTCCCTGTGCACCTGGTCGAAGGCGCGGGCAACTTCCCCGATCTCGTCCGCCGAGTCAACGTCGATGGGTTCCACGTCCAGCGGAGCGTCATCGCCGTCGGTCTCGCTCATCCGGCGGACAGTTTCCGGTAGCCGGATCCCGGCCACTTCCAGCGCGCCGGCCCGCAGCTTACGCAGCGGGCGCACCATCGACCGGCCGACGATCGTGGTGAACAGCAGCGCGATTATCAGGACGAGGAGGACCGCGATGCCGACGGCGACGGCGGAGAAGATCGCGCCGTTACGCAGCGTCGTGGCCCGGGAGATGATCGAGCCGACAAGCCGCTCCTCGACCCCGCGCAGGGCGTTGACCGGGTAGGCCATGGCAGCGCTGGCGTTGGCGATCGTCGGGTCGGTCGGGGCCGCCGGGGCGCCCGCCGTCTGGGAACCCGGTACCAGCGAGCTTTCCGCCAGCGAGATCGCCTGCTGCTCCTGGGACTGTGCCCGGTCCGCCAGGGTCCCGGACAGCGCGACGTTGTACAGCTCACGCTGGTCAGCCGTCGCGGAAATCTCAAATGCCGCGACGTCGCTCTGCTGGTCGGCCTCGGCGGCCCTGATGGCCGCCAGCTTGTCCGGCCCGAACACGCCCTGGCCGGCCAGGGTGGGCGTGAGCGCCGAGGTCAGGATCGCGGCCTGCTCGGACGCTTGCGCCTTCATCCCGGAGATCAGGCCGAGCACCCGGACCGTGTCGGCCAGCGAGGAGTCGTTGCTGCCCAGCGCGATTTCATTGTTCAGGGCCAGTACTTCACTGATCCTGTTCGCGTATTGCTGGATCACCACCAGCGAGGAAAGCGCCGTCCCGGTCGAGGCGGCCCGCAGGGCGGGCAGTCCCCTGATCGCCGTGATAGCACCCTGCGCATCCTGCCGCACCAGCGGCGGGTACGAGCTGCCGATCCCGGCGGCCCGGCTGAGCACCTGGGCCTTCAGCGCGTCGGTGATCAGGTAATCCCGCCTCAGCACTTCCCGTTCGTAGCTGCCTGCCGACTTCGCCGGGCTGCCGCGACCGCCGGCCTTGCCAAGCACGATGAACCTGATGGTCTCATTGCGCTCGATCTCCAGCGCGTGAGCCAGGCCGGCCACCTTCCCGCTCAAGATCGCAAGCTGCTCCACCTGCTGATCGGCCATCGCGCTCTGCGCGGAAGACCCGATCCGGATACCGCCGAGGACGATTGCAGTCAGCGTGGGGATGGCGATCAGCAGGACGAGGCGCGATCGCACGCGCCAGTTCTTCAGCGCGCGGCGCGAGGCCGTGCGCGCCAATGGCAATTCAGCACGTGCGGGCTGGCTGCCATCGGCCGACGCATCAAAGCCGTCCGGCGGCGGCCCGTTCTCGGCCCGGCCGCCCTGCGCCTGGCTGTGCCTTGGGGCACCTGATGCCGGGCCGGCAGCCGGGGCCGGCCGACCCGCCTCCGCGGTGGCGCTGCGGGTCTTCCTGGCCCTGGACCTCACAGCCTCTGCACCTCTCACCTCGCGACTCGCCTCGCAGCCAGGACCAGGCCGCCGGCATACGGCCATCGCGGCGGAACCGGCATGTCGTACCCCTTCCAAGGCGACAATGCTGCCAGCGCAGCGCCGCCGCACGACCAGCGACCAACGCTGACATGCGGTTTGCCAGCGCATACCCACGATACTTCGCGTAACTACGGAAAGACCGATGTTACGTTACGTGAGCGCCCTAACTCGGCCACCAGTAGGCTACTTGTCGGGCTACGCTTATGTCCCCAGAACAGCTTGTTCGACCCAAAGCCCCGCAAAGGAGCCCCATGCGGCTTGTCCGAAGTGGCACTCGCACGTCACGCAGCCACAGCATGAGCAGGCGATTCTGGCAGGCCGCGGCTTTCCTGACGGCAGGGATCGCGATGGCAGGCTGCGGGGTGCTTGGCGGGAGTTCGGGCGGCATCAGCTCATCGGGGAATCTAACGATCACTGTGGCCGCCGTTCCTGGTGTTGGCGACGCACCGCTCTATGTCGCACAGCGGGACGGGCTCTTCCGGCAGCACGGGCTGGATGTCACGATCAGCAACTACACGTCCGTTGAGCAGGAAATCCAGGCCCTCAGCAGCGGCCGCGCCGACGTCGCGGCCGGTGACTACGCGGACTTCTTCTACAAGCAGACCCACCCCGGCCGCCACCCGCTGGGGTTGCGGCTGATTGCCGACGGCTATGACGCGGCCCCCAACGTCATGGCGGTCCTGACGCTGCCAAAGTTGCACATAAACAGCCCACAGGATCTTCAGGACAAGAGGGTCGCCACGCCGGCCGCACAAGCGATCAGGCAGACCTCGAACCTGCCGTACAGCATGGAGATGCTGGCAACGCAGGCAGTCTTGCGGACCGACGGGGTTAGCCCGACGAGCATCAAGTGGATGCCGATGCCCGAGCAGCAGATGATCAATGCGCTAAGCACTGGCAAGGTGAGCGCGATCCTGGTGACGGAGCCGTACATCCTGAGGGCAGAGAGCCAGCTCGGCGCGATATCGGTGCTTGACTCGTGCAGCGGGGTGTCGTCCGGGCTGCCGCTGCTGGGCTACTTCACTGTGAACGCGTTCGCGAGCGGGCATTCGCATGCCGTGCAGGCGTTCCGGTCCGCGCTGCTGCAGGCCCAGTCGTCCGCCGCCATGCGCGGGCCGGTAGAGACGTCGCTGACCAGTTCGATGCACATGAGCTCACAGGACGCGGCCCTGCTAACCCTCGGCCAGTACCCGACCTTCCTCAGCATCGGCCAGGTGCAGCGCATCGCCGACCTGATGTACGACTCCGGGCTGATCGCCACCCCGCTGGCCGTGCGGAAGCTCATACTCCGCTAACAGCGGACGGCGGCGTCCGGCAGGCAGCGGAAACCGCAGGCCTCCGGCAGGCAGCGGAAACCGCAGGCCTCCGGTTCGGGCCCGGTCAGCCGTCCCCGCCGCTGATCCCCAGCTCACGGGCGATGACCATGCGCTGCACTTCGGATGTGCCCTCGCCGATTTCCAGCACCTTGGCGTCCCGGTAGAAGCGCGCGACCGGGAACTCGTTCATAAAGCCGTACCCGCCGAAGATCTGGGTGGCATCGCGGGCGTTGTCCATGGCCGCGTTGGAGCAGGTCAGCTTGGCTATCGCGGCCTGTTTCTTGAACGGCTCCGCCGCGACTAGCCGGGCTGCCGCGTCATACCAGGCCAGCCTGGCCGTATGCGCCCGCGCTTCCATCTCGGCGATCTTGAACTGGATACCCTGGTAATGGCCGAGCCGGTGGCCGAATGCGGCCCGCTCGCGGGCGTAGCCGAGGCACTCGTCCACGCAGCCCGCGGCCAGCCCGGCCGACAGCGCGGCGATCGCAACCCGCCCCTCGTCTAGGGTCTGCAGGAACTGAGCGTAGCCGCGGCCCTGCTCGCCGAGCAGGTTCGCGGCCGGAACCCGGCAGGACGAGAAGGCAAGCTCCCTGGTGTCCGAGGCACACCAGCCCACCTTTGAGTACTCCGGCCCGACGGTGAGCCCTGGCGTTCCCGACGGCACGATGATCGCGGAGATCTCCGGCCGGCCGCCCGACCTGCCCGTGATCGCCAGCGCGGTAACGAGCGACGTGATCGACGTGCCGGAGTTGGTGATGAATGCCTTGGAGCCGTCGATCACCCATTCGCCGTTATCGAGCCGCGCGGTGGTCCGCATTCCGCCTGCGATGTCCGAGCCGCCGCCCGGCTCGGTCAGCCCGAACGCGGCAAGCCGGTCGCCCTGGCACAGGTCGGGCAGCCAGCGGTCGCGCTGCTGCGGAGATCCGAACCGGTAGATAGGCATCGCGCCGAGCGCGACGGCCGCCTCCAGCGTGATGGCCACCGACGAGTCGACCCTGGCCAGCTCGTGCAGGGCGAGGCAGAGGGCGAAGTAGTCGCCGCCCATCCCGCCGTACTCCTCCGGAAATGGCAGCCCGAACAGGCCGAGCTTGGCCATCTTGGCGACAATCTCGTAGGGAAACTCGCCCCGCTCGTAGTAACCGCCGATCACCGGCGCCACTACATCACGGGCGAACCTGGCAACGGTGGCGCGGAGATCCTCATGCTCGTCATTGAGCAGGAAGCTCACCATGCGTGCGATGCTACCGGCCGCCGGCGGCAGGCCAGGCTGCCCGCATCGGCCGCGGCACGGCTGACGGCCGGATGTGCCCAACGGCAAACAGTCGCGTTACGCTCTCGTCCTGGCCAGTCTCCCGCTGCCAGCCGGCTGTGCGGGACCCGGCGCGGTCACGAAGCGATGGCTGCTGACCTGACGCAGCCGTTCTGGAGGATGTGATGGCAACCCTGACCTGCCCCGTCTGCGCTGCCGAGGTCAAGCCGGATGACCTCATCTGCTTCACCTGCGGCGCTAACCTGCCGCGGGTGCGCTCCCGGGACGATGACCCGCCCGCGTCGGTGACCGTCATGCAGGAGTACCTCAAGGGGGAGAACTCCAGCGGCCCGATCTCCCCGGCCGTGCTGCGGCTGGCCTTTCCGACCGGGAATGTCGAAGTACCCGCTGGGACCTCACTGCTGCTCGGCAGGGATCCCGAGGATTCCCTGGTCGCGGCGGCTTTTGCCAGCTACGAGAATGTATCGAGACGACACGCGACGGTCACTGTCGATGATTCTGGCCATGCGACTATCCGGGACGAGCACTCCACCAACGGGACCTTCGTCAACGGCGACCGGGTCCTCCCCGGCACCGGCGTCCGGCTTGCTGACGGCGATGTGGTCCGGCTGGCCGGCGACGTGAGCGCCGAGGTGTCGCTGCCTCGCCAGGAGCCCGATCCGGCCACCCTCAGCCGGGACGATCACCGGGATCCGCAGTGAACCACGGCTCGCCAGGCTCATCCCGGTAACATCGGACCCCACCGGCACCGGAGGCAGCAGTGGCCGCAGTGGCCCAGACAGCAGGCGCGCCGCCGCAGGCCTATATGGGCCCGGGAGTGGCCGGCTTCATGATCCTCGGCGTGATCTACATGGCCTGCCTGTACAACACTGACCCGCGCCGGATCACCGAGGTCGGGCTGGACGAACTGGAGGCCACCGAGCGATGAGCGATCCGCAGGTCATCAGCTTCCGGCCGGAGCCCGGCCAATACGCTTGGACGTTCGGCGGCGCCGCCCCGGTTGCCCGCATCCGGCCGCCGGCCATCCTTGAGGTCTTCACCGAGGACGCCTTCGCCGGCCGGGTCCGCAGCGAGCGCGACCTGGTCACCGAGGTCTGCGAGTTCCCGTACGTCAACCCGCAGACCGGGCCGTTCTATGTCGAGGGCGCCGAGCCCGGCGACACCGTCGCCGTGCATTTCATCTCGATCGAGCCGGCCAGGGACTGGGCCGCGTCGACAACGATCCCGCTGTTCGGCGCGCTGACCGGGACCCACCTGACCGCGCTGCTGAACGACCCGCTGCCGGAGCTGGTCTGGATCTACCAGCTCGACACGGCAGCCAGGACCTGCCGGTTCACCGCCAGGCACGGCGATTTCACGGTGGACCTGCCGATGGATCCGATGCACGGGACCGTCGGCGTCGCGCCGGCCATGCTGGAGGTGCGCAGCGCGCTGGTCCCTGACGCGTTCGGCGGCAACATGGACACGCCGGAGATGCGCGCTGGCGCCACCTGCTACCTGGGCGTCAACGTCGAGGGGGCGCTGCTGTCGCTCGGCGACGGCCACGCCCGCCAGGGCGAGGGCGAGGCCTGCGGCGTCGCGGTCGAATGCGCGATGAACACGGTCCTGGTCGTCGACCTGATCAAGGGCGCCGCATGTCCCTGGCCGCGGCTGGAAACCGGCGAGTTCCTGATGTCCGCGGGATCCGCCCGCCCGCTGGAGGATGCGTTCCGCATTGCCCAGCTGGACATGGCGCAGTGGCTCGCCGCCGAGTACGGGTTCGACCTGCTGGATGCCTACCAGCTCATCACCCAGGCGATCGAGGCGCCGCTGGCCAACGTCTGCGACCCCAACTACACCAGCCTGGCCAAGATGCCCAAGCGCTACCTGCCGGCCGCCGATGCGATGGGCGGCGCGCATGCGAGGCTGCGCGAGCTCGCCGCCCAGTACCGGGGCCGCTAGCGGCTTACCCCGCTTCCTTGATCGCGGAGAGTTTTAGGTGCTGCGACCCCCACAGCCCGCCGCGATCACGCAGGGCGGACGCGCGGGGCGGGCGGCATCACAGATCGTCGGCGGCGTAGACGCGGTCACCGTCGATGTAGGTGGCAAGCACCGCGACGCCGGCGATCTCCGCTGGCGGCCCGTCGTGCGGATCCCGGTCGAGCACGATCAGGTCGGCGAGCCGGCCTGGCTCGATGATGCCGGTCTCGCCGTCCAGGTGATTCACGTAAGCGGAGCCGATGGTGTACGCGGCGAGCGCCTCGGCCAGGCCGAGGCCCTGCTCAGGCAGGAACGGCTCGGCCTGGTCCCCGGTGGCGCCCGGTAGCGCCCTGTTCACCGCGACATGGATGGCGCGCAGCGGGTTCGCGCTGGTCACCGACCAGTCGCTGCCCGCGGCTAGCCGGGCGCCGGATCGGAGCAGGTCGCCGAACAGGTACTGCCTGGCGGCCCGCTGCGGCCCGATGAAGGGAATGGTCAGCTCGTCCATCTGCGGCTCATGAGCGGCCCAGAGCGCCTGCATGTTGGCGGTGACGTTCAAAGCGGCGAAACGGGGGATATCGGCGGGATGCATGACCTGAAGGTGCGCGATGTGGTGCCGGTGATCATTGGCGCCGTTGGCGGCACGGGCAGCTTCGACGGCACCGAGCGCCTCGCGCACCGCACGGTCCCCGATGGCGTGAAAGTGCACCTGGAATCGCTCGGCGTCCAGGCGGGTCACGACCTCGCTCAGCTCCGCCGGGTCGACGTAGGACAGGCCGCGGTTGCCCGGCTGGCCGCAGGAGTCGTGATAGGGCTCGATCATCCCGGCGGTGAAATTCTCCGCCACGCCGTCCTGCATGATCTTGACTGTGTTCGCGCGGAACCTGCCCGCCTGGCCCTGCTCGCGGCGGCCGAGCAGGTCGGAGAGCTGGCCGAGGCCGCGGTGCCGGTCCCACCAGAGCGCGCCCTCGACCCGGGCGGTGAGCTGCCCGCTCCGCGCGGCCGCCAGGTAGACCGGCAGCGGGTCAGCCGAGCCCAGATAGTCCCCGACGATGGCGTCCTGCCAGGCGGTGATTCCCCTGGCCTGCAGGTGCGCCTGGGCGAGCAGCAGGCCGGCCAGCCTGTCCTCGAAGGTAACCGGCGGAACATGCCTGCCCACCAGAGTTGCGGCACCCTCGTGCAGCGTGCCCTGCGGCCCGCCGCCTGCCTCGCGCTCGATCCGGCCGTCCGGCGGATCCGGGGTGCGGGCGTCGATCCCGGCCAGCTCAAGCGCCCTGCTGCTCGCCCACGCCCCGTGTGCGTCCCGGTTGAGCAGGAAGACCGCCCGGCCGCCGGTGACCTGGTCGAGCAGCCCGCGGCCTGGCGTCCCGCCGGGGAACCATTCCATCCGCCAGCCGGCCCCGGCGATCCAGGCCTGGCCGGGGCGGGAGTCCGCGTAGGACCTGATCCTGGCGAGCGCCTCGTCCAGGGAGGCAGCGCCGATCAGGTTGCAGCCGGTCATCGTGACGCCGGCGAAAGCGGGATGCACGTGCGCGTCCTGGAAACCCGGCAACAGCGCCCGGCCGCGCAGGTCGATGACCTCCGTCGCAGGGCCGGTCAGGTCGCGGATCTGCTGGTCCCCCGCCGCGGCCACCGCGATGATCCGGCGGCCGGCCACCGCCACCGCGCTGGCGGCTGCGCCGGCCGGAATCAGCCGACGTCTTGCCTGGTCAGCGGTGTAGACCGGGCCGCCGGTAAAGACCAGGTCGGCTTTCATCGGAAGCTACGCCGCGCACTCCCGGCAGACCAGCAGGTTGCCCTTGGTCTCGGCTAGCTGGCTCCGGTGATGCACCAGGAAGCAGCTCGAGCAGGTGAACTCGTCCGCCTGCCGCGGGATCACGCGGAACGAGAGTTCCTCGTTCGACAGATCCGCCCCGGGCAGCTCTAGTGATTCGGCCACGTCGTCCGGGTCAACGTCAATCGTGGAAGATGACTTGTCCATCCGGCGCGCCTGGAGTTCCTGCAGGCTGTCCTCGGTGAGTTCGTCGTCCGTCTTCCGCGGGCTGTCATAGTCAGTAGCCATCTGGGCCATACCCCTCCATGTTCATGCTCCTCGTCGCGCGGGATGTAACGCTCGGGAGGCCGTAGTTGTGCCCGATTCCGGCGGCGAATTCTGTCACGTCTCGAAGCCGGCTACACGTAGCCAGCCGCCGCGACAGGTTCGTGTCGCCCCAAGGACAGGGCCAGGCCGCGTGACAGGCCGGTTCACCGGCGAGTAACTTACTCGATCAGCCCAGCTCTCCGGCACAGAGTGCGTATGGTACGAACGGCACATCCTGCCACGCCGGACCTCGCGGAGACGACGCATGCCCCAGGTCGCGCCACTGCGTCCCGACGATCCAAAGCGCGTCGGGCGCTACCGGCTGACCGGACGCGTCACCGGTATACCCGGCGGCAGTCCCGTCTACCTTGGCCGCGCTACCGACGGCGACCGGGTCACGGTCACCATGTTCGCCGCCGAGCGGACCCCGGACGGTGCCGCCAGGGACAGGTTCACGGCCGAGGCGCGGGCCGCCCGCCGGGTTGCGCCGTTCTGCGTCGCCAGGATTCTCGACGCCGGGCTGGAGAACGGCCGGGCCTACCTGGTGAGCGAGTACGTGCCGGGGCCGCTGCTGTCCGAGGTGGTCGCCGCGGACGGGCCGTGCGAGGGCGAGGAACTCGAGGCACTGGCGATCGGCATGGCAACCGGCCTGGCCGCCGTGCACCAGGCCGGGCTCGTGCATGGCGAGTTCGGCCCCGAGCACGTGGTGCTCGGGACCGAGGGGCCGCGGGTTGTCGGTTTCGCCATTACCCCGCCTTACGGCACGGCCACCCCGGCCGCCGACATGCTCGCCTGGGCGCAGGCAGTCGTGTTCGCCGGCACCGGCAAGAGGCCGTCTGGCCGGTTCGACCTGGCCGACCTGCCGGAGCCGCTGCGCGGCCTGGTGGCAAGCTGCGGCACGCCGGAACCTGGCGCCCGCCCGGCCGCCCGGCAGGCCGTGATCAGGCTCCTCGGCCAGGACAATCCCCCGGCCGGCGTGCTCGCGGAAGGATCCAGGCAAGCCGCCAAGGCGGCGATACGCGCCCCGGCGGAGCCGCCGCCCGGCGTCGCGCGGCCAGGGCCGCCGGCCCGGCCCCGGCGGGCCAGGGCGATCGGCTGGGGTGCCGCTGCCACAGTCTGCGTGCTGGCGATCGCGGTGGCTGTGCACGTGCTGCAGGACGCAAGCTCGGGCAGCCCCGCGCGTGCGGTCACGCCGGCCTCGGCTAACCAGCCTGCCGCATCGCGCTCACCGTCGCCGTCCGCGGCGGCAAGCCGGCCGCCGTCACCGGCGGTGACGCTGCCTGCCGCGGTTGAGGGCACCTGGTCGGGATCCGTGCAGCAGGGCAGCGGCAACATCGACACCGACGTCAAGCTCACCGGTAATTCGCCGGACGGCACCATTACCTACTCCGGTACCTCCTTCACCTGCTCGGGCAATCTCACCCTGAGGTCGGTGACGCATGAGACCTACACGATGAGCCAGGAGATCGTGGCCGGAGTCTGCCTGAACGGCGTGGTTACCCTCCGGCAGGAGCCAAACGGGACGCTGAAGTTCAACTTCAAGGGCGCATCGAGCCTCGCCGCCACCGGCACGCTTACCAGGCAGTAGGAACGGCTGCCTGAGCGCTGCGCCGGGCGCTTCTCGTGATTACTCGTCTCGCTCGGGATCCAGGCCCGACAGCAGGTCCTGCAGCGCATCGAACAGGCCCGGGCCGGCCGCGACGGTCATCGACGGGCTGGCGGGCCGGCCTGCCAGGCCCGCGACCCGGGCCCCGGCCTCCCCGGCGATGAGGCCGCCTGCCGCGATATCCCAGTAGTTCACGCCGCGCTCGAAGTAGCCGTCGACCCGGCCGGCCGCCAGCGAGCAGAGGTCGACCGCGGCCGACCCGCCGCGCCGGATGTCCCGCACCCGGGGCAGCACGGCGGCCACGACCGCACCCTGGACCTGACGCCTGGCCGCACCGTAACCGAAGCCGGTCGCGACCAGCGCCTGGCCGAGCGGCACGCCGGCATTGCACCGCAGCGCGGCCGGCGGCCCGCTGCCCGACCACAGCCAGGCGCCGCCGCCGAGCATCGCGCAGAACTCCTCGCGACGCTGCGGCACGACCACGGCACCCGCCAGTACCGTGCCGCTGACCTCGACCGCGACGCTAACCGACCAGTCCGGCAGGCCGTACAGGTAGTTCACGGTCCCGTCCAGCGGATCCACGATCCAGCGGACCCGGCCGTGGCCGGACTCGCCGTCCTCCTCGCCGAGAATCGCGTCTCCCGGCCGCTCGGCCAGAATCTTCGTCCTGATCAGCGTCTCTGCAGCCCGGTCCATCGCGGTCACCACGTCCGTGGGGCTCGACTTCGTGGTGAGCACGGCCGGGCGGCCGACCGGGCGCCGGTCATGCAGCAGCTGGCCGGCCTCCGCCGCGACCGACCGGGCTAGCTCAAGGAGTTCGCCCGCACGGGGCAGGCTCACCGCTGAGCCCCAGGCCGGCCGGGCTGCGCGGCGGGCCGGGCCGCGCAGCATCCGTCCGGGCAGAAGTCGGGCAGCCCGCCAAGATCGCCGAGCACTGCCCTCGGTGCGCCGCCCAGCCGTTCCTGGACCAGCTCGGTGATCATCGCGATAAAGGCAGGGTCCGTGCCCGGGGTGGCCGCGCGGGCTAGTGGCAGGCCGAGTCGCCTGGCGGTGTCGGCGGCCTCGACGTCGAGGTCGAACCTGACTTCCATGTGGTCGGAGACGAAGCCGACCGGGACGAGGACCACCGCCGGCGCGCCCGCGGCGGCCAGCTCGGCGAGGCAGTCGCTGACGTCCGGCCCGAGCCAGGGCTGGGATGGCGGGCCGCTCCGGCTCTGGTAGGCGAGCCGCCAGGACCGTCCGCCGCCCACCCGCTCAGCGACCAGCCTGGCCGCCTCGGCAAGCTGTGCCGGATACGCGCCGCGGCCGCCCGGGCCGCTTGCCGCGGCCATGCCCGCCGGGATGCTGTGTGCGGTGAACAAGATCTCGGCATTATCTGAAACGGAGACCGGCAGCGACTCGATTGCCCGGCGCGTGCTCGCCGCCAGCGGCTCAATGAAACCGGGATGGTTGAAGTACTGCCGGATCTTGTCGATCCGCGGGGCGGCAGGTCCCGCCTGCGCCCGGGCAAGCTCGATGTCATCGAGGTACTGCCGGCAGCTTGAGTAGGAACTGTAGGCGGATGTCACGAAGGCGAGAGCGCGCCGGACGCCGTCGGTAGCCATCGCCCGGACCGTACCGGCCAGGTAGGGCTCCGAGTTCCGGTTCCCCCAGTAGACCGGGAGCGCTATCCCAGCCGCGGCGAAGTCCTTCTCGATGGCTGCGATGAGGTCGCGGCACTGCTGGTTGATCGGGCTTACGCCGCCGAATCGGTAGTAGTGCTCAGCCACCTGCTCCAGCCGCCCGGGCGGAACGCCGCGGCCGCGGGTGACGCTGCGCAGGAACGGGATGACCTCATCCCGGCCCTCCGGCCCTCCGAAGGAGACGAGCAGGAACGCATCGTAAGGCGACATGCCTCCATCCAACCAGGCGACCCAGCCGGCCCCGGATGGCCAGGCACCAGATGGCCAGGGCACCCGGACGGCACACCAGGTCCGTCAGGGATAGTCCCTGGCGTACTCCGCGGCGAGGCCGAGCACCTCGCTGACGTACCAGCCGGCGTGGTTGTAGTCGAAAATCGCCTGGTACAGGGCATGGCCACCGCGGGCTGCGCCGTCCGCGCAGAGCATCCTGGCGGCCGAGGGCACGGCATCATAGGGGTTCATGATGTCCGGCGGGCCGGTCCGGCCGAAGCCCGCGATGCCCCAGGCCCTCCAGGTGGACGGCAGGAACTGCATCGGGCCGAGGGCTCCGGCGGTTGACGGCGCGACATTGGTCCCGTCCGCGCTCTCGATCTGCCCGATGGCGGCGAGGACGGTCCACGACATTCGCGGGCAGTACCTTGCCGCCGACTGCCTGAACAGGCTCAGATAGCTGCCCGGCAGCTGCCCGGAGACACTGGCGGTGACCGGCAGCTGCCGAGGGCGCAGGCTGACGATCCTGGCCGCGCCGCCGAGCACCGCGCGCACTTGCCCGGTGAGCCCGGCCAGCCCGGCGCCTGGCGCGCTGATCAGCGCGGCGACGCTATGCACCAGGCCAAGCTCGCGCGACATCCTGGCGTTCACCAGGATGTCCACCCTGGTGATGCCTAGCCTGGCCGCCATGCCGAACGGCACCGACCTCGTGCTGGCGCCGGCCAGCCGGTAGGAGGCACCCGGGCGCAGCCCGAGCCGGGCTCGCGCCGCGGGTGACGCGACGAACCTGCCGCCGGCCAGCGCGGTCCAGAAGCCCTGGTCCGACGCGGTCCGCAGCGGCGTCCAGGACCGGAACTGCGCCGGGTGGACGCCGATCACGCTAACCGGACGGCGGCCGGCCTTGATCTCGCCGCCGTCGAAGGCAATCACGTTCCGGACACCGCTGATCTTCCTGATCGCGGCGACCTTGCCTGGGGTGAGCCCGGATGGCTCGACGATGAGCAAGTCGGGCAGGATGATCTGCCGGAAGGCCGCGGCATCCGCGCCGTTCGTGCTCGCCGTGCGGCTCGCTGCCGCCGCGCCGGGCGCGTGACCGGCGGGCCACGGCACGAGTCCAGCCCGGTCCTGGTTGTGGCCAGCAGCGAGCGCAAGCACCAGACCGGAAACCGCCACGCCGCGCAGGGCGGGCGTGACGGCTGCGGAGGAGCGCAGCATGTTGCGCAGGAGCAGGATGTTGCGCAGGAGCAGGCTTCTCATCGCAAGGTCCACGATAACCGGCGGCGTCAA
>Ga0070698_100000987_pt1 | contig 31315 bp, 29 predicted proteins | sample KBSK1502metaG_FD_65477 | JGI IMG/M metagenome (GOLD analysis project Ga0070698, IMG submission 65477) | Corn, switchgrass and miscanthus rhizosphere microbial communities from Kellogg Biological Station, Michigan, USA - KBS K1-50-2 metaG | ecosystem: Host-associated > Plants > Roots >...
GCTCAGCAGTTGATGCCAACCTTGGCCCAACTGTGATGCATTCAGCATCTCGACTATGAATCACAGACCGATTCACTGCGTCAACACTAAGTTAGCGCCTATGAGTGGCGCGCTCCCAGCGAAGACTTATTTGTGCGGCCGCGACGGCTCGGAGATCTCGGCGATCGCCTCGCCGACCTCCTTCAGGTCCGCGGCGCGAGGTTCGGTGGCGATATCGCCCAGGGACACGATGCCGACGAGGTTCTTGTCCTTGTTGAGCACCGCGAGTCGACGCACCTGCAAGGCCTTCATGCGGGCCAGGACCTCTTCGGCATCCTCGTCCTCGAAGGCGTACGAGATGTCCTCGGTCATGCAGTCGCGCACCAGCATCTCGACCGGCGAGCGGCCCGTCGCCACGCCGCGCACCACGATGTCGCGGTCGGTGATGGTGCCGACCAGCCGCCGGCCCTGGCACACCGGCAGGGAGCCGACGCCCATCGCCTCCATGGCCTCGGCGGCCTTCTGAAGCGAGGCCTCCGGCGCCACCGTCTCGACGTCGCGGGTCATGACTTCGCAGATTTGCATGCAGGGATAATGCGCCGACCACCCATCGGTTGCCTCCCCCGTCATACGGGGGAGGTGGCCCGCAGGGCCGGAGGGGGAAAGCGGCAGATGAGGAGTCTTCCAGTTCCAGATCTGAAATTCTCAAGGAGGGTCTGTGCGGCCTTCCCCCTCCGCCGCGTAAGACGCGGCACCTCCCCCGTATGACGGGGGAGGCAACTAACCGCCGGCCGGCACCACCACCCGGGTCTGGGAGCGAACATGAGGTGCAAACCGGTCCCAGCCGCGCATGGCGTTGAATTCCTTGGTTTCCACCGCGGCCGGCGAGTCGAGCTCGTAGACCGTGGTGTAAAGCTTGGTCCGCGTCCGCCGGCCTTGACCTCGGTCACTTTCGGAGACCTCGCCCGTCGTAACGTAGCGCCGGCCCGCCCGCACGCCGGGACAGGCCAGCGCATCGGGCAGATGCACGTCGTCGTACCAGCGGTTCCAGTCGGCTTCGACCGCGGCATCGACCTCGGCCGTGACGATGAGCAGGCAGTTGGGCAGGTTGGTCATTCGGCATTCCTCTTGCACTGATGCGTCCGGCACGATGGAATGCCGGCCAACCGGATAGTTCAAGAGGGGGTTTCATGCGCAAACTGATTTGGCTGGCGGCGGCGACGGCGGCGATCGCCTGCACGGGCGCCGCACAGGCCCAGGATACGCCGCGCAAGGGCGGCACGATCCGCATGACCGCGCCCTATGCCGCGAGCTTCGGCAGCCTCGACCCTCACACCACCCCGCGCGCGCAGGACGATATCGTCAGCAAGGCGCTGCAGCGCACCCTTTACAATTGGGACTCGGCCAACGGCAAGCTGGTGCTCGAGCTTGCCAAGTCGGTGACGCCGTTGGAGGACGGGCTCACCTATACCTACAAGCTGCGCGACGACGCCTATTTCCATAACGGCCGCAAGATGACCGCCGACGACATCATCTGGTCGTTCACGCGCATCATGGACGGCAGCAAGGGCTATCCCGCCGCCTGCTACGTGCGCATCATCAAGGGCGCCGTCGATGTCGAAAAAGGCCAGGCCAAGGAGATTTCGGGCCTCAAGAAGATCGACGACTTCACGCTCGAAATGACGCTGACCGACAAGGTCGACCCGGCCTACTACTTCTTCCCGGGCTCGACCGCCATCCTGCCCAAGGAAGAGGTCGAGAAGGGCAATTTCGCCGCCAATCCGGTGGGCCTGGGCCCGTTCAAATTCAAGGAGCACGTTCCCGGGTCGCGTGTCGTGGCCGAGCGCTGGGAGAAGTTCTACAAGCCCGGCAAGCCCTACGCCGACAAGGTCGAAGTGCTGATCATGGCCGAGGCGGCCGCGCGTGACGTGGCGTTCCGCAACAAGGAGATCGACACCTCGATTCTCGGCCCCGCTCAGTACGTCGCCTATCGGGCCGATCCCGAGCTCTCCAAGGGCATCCTCGAAGTGGCCGAGATGTTCACGCGCGCCGTTACTTTCAACCATGGCCACAAGCCGTTCCAGGACAAGCGCGTGCGCCAGGCCTTCAACCACGCAATCGACACCGACCTGATCATCAAGCGGCTGGTCAAGGACAAGGCCTATCGCGCCGTGAGCTGGCTGCCGCTTTCCTCGCCGGCCTTCGACAAGACCGTGAAGCCCTATGCCTTCGATCCCGACAAGGCCAAGAAGCTGCTGGTCGAGGCGGGCTATCCCGACGGCTTCGAGTTCGAGCTGACGACCAGCCAGAACGAGAGCTGGGGCCTGCCGATCGTCGAGGCGATCATCCCCATGCTGGCCAAGGTCGGCATCAAGGTGAAGCCCAAGCTGGTGGAAGTGACGGTGCTGACCGACATCGCCATGAAGGGCGAGCACCAGGCCTATATCGGCTCGAACCTGACCGGGCCTGATTCGCTCACCACCTTGCGCTGCTACTACTCCAAGACGCCGCGCACGGCCTGCAACTATACCAGCTACAACAATCCGGCGTTCGACAAGCTTCTGGACGACGCCGCAGCCAGCCTCGACCCGGCCAAGCGCAACGACCTGCTGCGCCAGGCCAACAACCTGATCTACGACGAAGCGCCGGTGTGGTTCTTCAACTACAACAAGGCGGTGCTGGCCTATCAGCCGTGGATCCACGGCCTGCAGGCCAACCCGACCGAGATCACCCACCAATACGTCGAGGACATCTGGGTCGACGCCAAGTCGCCGGCGAAGTGATCGCTTCTCAGCGACGCATATTCCTCAAGTCATGTTCCTCTCCCCCGCCAGGGGGAGAGGCTAGGTGAGGGGGAATCGACGTGCGTAGCCCCCTCACCCAACCTCTCCCCCTAGCGGGGGAGAGGAGTATGACTCATGAACGACGCCTGTTGACCTGATGCTGCTCGTGCTCGCTCGCCGCCTTGGCAACGTCATCCCGACCTTGCTTGCCGTCGTCGCGCTGGTCTTCCTGCTGTTCAGCGTCCTGCCCGGGAGCTTCATCTCCGGCATGAACGAGGACGGCCGTTCGCAGATCGACCCGGCGGTGATGGAGCGCATGCGCAAGGAGATGGGGCTGGACGACCCGCTGATCGAGCGCTTCGTCAAGTACGTCGCCCATACCGCCATGGGCGACCTTGGCACCTCGTTTCGCACCCGCGAGCCGGTGACCAAGCTGATCGGCGTTCGCGTCTGGCCGTCGCTCAAGCTGGTCCTTGCCGCCATGACCTTCGCCATATCCGTCGGCGTCACTCTGGGGTTCCTCGCAGCACTTCGGCCCGGCAGCCTGATCGACACGATATCGATGGTCGGCGCCATCTCGGGCCTGTCGCTCTCCCAGTTCTGGTTCGGCCTGATGCTGATGTACCTGTTCGCGTTGCAGCTTCAGTGGCTGCCAAGCTTCGGCTATGGCGACGGCGGCCTGCGCTACCTCATCCTGCCCGCGGTCGCGCTGGGCGTCGGCCCGATGGCGCTGCTGGCACGCACCACGCGCGCCGCCGTGCTCGACATTCTCAATGCCGATTTCATCCGCACCGCCCGCAGCAAGGGCATGAGCGAGCGCCGCGTCGTCGAATGGCACGTGCTGCGCAATGCCCTGGTGCTGGTGATCACCATCGTCGGCCTGCAGTTCGGCTCGCTGATGGGCCAGGCGGTGGTGGTCGAGAAGCTGTTCGCCTGGCCGGGCGTGGGATCCTTGATGGTCGATTCGGTATTCCAGCGCGACATGCCGGCGGTCCAGGGCTGCATCCTGATGATCGTGCTGTTCTTTCTCCTCATCAACACCCTGGTCGACATCGCCTACGTCGTGATCGATCCGCGTATCCGCTATGGCTGAGGCCGGCCGGTGAAGTGGGGCTCCAACACCTGGGTGGGCGGCAGCCTGGTCGTCCTGGCGCTCGGCGTGGCTATCTTCGCGCCGTGGATCGCGCTCACCGATCCGGTGATGGACGCCAACCTGATGAACGCCGAGCTGCCGCCGAGCTGGCAGTTTCCGTTCGGCACCGACGCGCAGGGCCGCGACATCTATTCCCGCATCCTCTACGGCGCACGGATTTCGCTGACCGTCGGCATCGTGAGCCAGGTCTGCAACAGCCTGATCGGCGTCACGCTCGGCCTCACCGCCGGCTACTGGGGCGGCTGGTGGGACGATGTGGTGAGCGGCATCACCAACCTGATGCTGGCGATCCCTTCGCTGGTCTTCGCGCTGGCCATCATGGCGATCCTCGGACCCGGGCTGATGAGCCTGGTGATCGCGCTCGGCCTGACCAGCTGGTCCTATTCCTGCCGCATCGCCCGCGCCCAGGTGCTGTCGCTCAAGAGCCAGGGCTACGTCCAGGCCGCGCGCATCCTGGGCTATGGCGACCTGCGCATCATGTTCACGCAGGTTTTGCCCAACATCCTGGGTCCGCTGATCGTGATCGCCACCCTGGGCATGGGCGGCGCCATCCTGGCCGAAGCCGCCCTCTCGTTCCTGGGTCTCGGCATCCGCCCGCCCTTTCCGAGCTGGGGCAGCATGCTGTCGGAGGCGCGCGACCAGATCAGGGCGGCGCCCTGGCTCTCGGTGTTCCCCGGCCTCGCCATCTTCTTCACCGTGCTCGGGCTCAACCTTCTGGGCGACGGCCTGCGCGACATTCTCGATCCACAATCGACGACGCGCCGCGCATGAGCACGCCGCTCCTGAAAGTCGAGGATCTGCGCATTGCCCTGCAGGGCGAAGGCGCCACCTTCAATGCCGTCGAGCAGGTCTCCTTCGAGATCGGCCGCGGCGAGGCGTTCGGGCTGGTGGGCGAATCGGGCTGCGGCAAGAGCATCACCGCCCTCGCCGTCATGGGATTGCTGCGCCGACCGCTGTCGCTCGCAGATGGCCGGATCGTCCTCGACGGGCAGGAAATCCAGGACCTGCCGGCCGCCGAGCTGCGCCGGCTGCGCGGCAAGCGCATCGCCATGATCTTCCAGGAGCCGATGACGGCGCTCAATCCACTGTCGCCGGTCGGCCGTCAGATCGCCGAGATGTTCGTATTGCACCAGGGCGCCAACTGGAACGAGGCGATGGATCGCGCCGGGGAGGCGCTCCGCCAGGTCCGCGTGCCCTCGCCCGAGCGGCGCATCAAGGACTATCCGCACCAGCTCTCCGGCGGCATGCGCCAGCGCGTGATGATCGCCATTGCGCTGGCCTGCGGCCCCGACCTTTTGATCGCCGATGAGCCGACCACGGCGCTCGACGTCACGGTGCAGGCCGAGATCATCGACCTGATGGCCGAGCTCTGCGCCGCCAAGGGCACCGCCATCCTGATGATCAGCCACGACCTCGGCCTGGTCGCCAATATGTGCCGACGGGTGGCGGTGATGTATGCCGGCCGCATCGTCGAAGCCCAGGTCGCCGAGGCGATTTTTGCCACGCCGCGCCATCCCTACACAAAAGGGCTGGTCGATTCCCTGCCGCTACTGGGCGAGCGTTCCCGGCGCGGTCGCCAGCGTCTGCGCGAGATCTCGGGCGTGGTGCCCTCGATCGCGGCCTATCCGTCGGGCTGCCGCTTCAATCCGCGTTGCCCGGCCGTGACGGACATCTGCCGGTCTGTCGCGCCCGACATCACGCCCTTGCCGGCCGACGGCCTCGTGCGGTGCCACCACCATGGCTGAGCCGCTGCTGAAGCTCGACGAACTTGCGGTCCATTTCACCGTCGGCGGCGCGCTGCGTGGCGGCGTCAAAAGGTTGAAGGCGGTCGATGGCGTCAGCCTCGACGTGAAGCCCGGCGAATGCCTGGGCCTGGTGGGCGAATCGGGTTGCGGCAAGTCCACCCTGGCGCTGGCCATCATGGGCCTGATCCCGCCGACTCGCGGCCATATCAGCCTGAACGGTCACGAGATATCGAGCCGCGAACGCATGGAGACGGCGCGCACGGTGCAGATGGTCTTTCAGGACCCCTACGCCTCGCTCAATCCGCGCCAGACGGTGCGCCGCACGCTGGCCGATCCGCTGCGCCTGCACGGCGTCACCAACCGGACCGAAGTCGACCAGCGCGTCATGGACATGATGGCCAAGGTCGGATTGCGTCCCGACCACGCCGACCGCTACCCGCACGAATTCTCCGGCGGCCAGCGCCAGCGCATCGGCATCGCCCGCGCCCTGATCTTGCAGCCCAAGCTGGTGATCTGCGACGAGCCGGTGTCGGCGCTCGACGTCTCGATCCGCGCCCAGATCATCAACCTGCTGCTCGATCTCAAGGACGAGATGGGGCTCAACTACATCATGATCAGCCACGATCTCGGCGTGGTCGAGCATGTGAGCGATCGAGTGGCGGTGATGTATCTCGGCCGCATCGTCGAGCAGGGCGGCTGGCGCGAGATCTTCGAGGACCCGCGCCATCCCTATACGCGCGCCCTGATTGCCGCCATCCCCGACCCGTTCCATCTCGTCGCCGCGACGGCCAAGGCCAAGGCGAAGGGCGAAATCGCGAGCGCCCTCGACCCGCCGCCGGGCTGCCATTTCAACCCACGCTGCCCGCTGAAGGCCGACCGCTGCGTGAGCGAGGTGCCGCTGCTCGAAGCCGTCGCCCCTGGCCATCGCGCGGCTTGTCATTTCCGGGATCGCGTGAATTGATGGGACTCTAAAGTCCCATGAAGAGCACCGACGTCGACCGCATCACCGATTGGATCGTCCGCCGCGGCCTGGAAGGTGCGGAGGAAGCCGACCTGCTGCGTGAATTCTGCGACAGATGCAACGCTGTGCGCCTGCCGATCACGCGCGCGCTCGTCGTCATCGATACCCTGCATCCCGTGCACGAAGGCACCGTCTTCCGCTGGCGCAACGACGATGTCGAGGAGAACGCGGCCACCCAATACGGCCGCACCACCGAAGGCGCCGCCGCCGAAGCCTGGCAGCGCAGTCCGTTCTACCAACTGCTGCAGAGCGGCGGCGAGGAGCTCCGCCGGCGCATCGGCTTCGGCGAGCCGGCTGACTTCGCCATCATTCAGGAAATGAAGGATCTGGGTCACACCGACTACGTCATCTTCGTCCATCGCTTCGCCGAGGGTGCCACCATCGGCGAGATGGATTGCGTCTACTCGAGCTGGTCGACGCGCAGCGCCGAGGGTTTCAGCGAAGCCCACATTGCTGCACTGCGCCGCCTGGTGCCGGCGCTGGGGCTCGCCATCAAGAGTGCGGCGCTGGCCAAGGTCGCCGACACGTTGGTCGAAGTCTATCTCGGCCGCGATGCCGGGCGGCGCGTGCTCGAGGGCCGCATCCAGCGCGGCGTCGCCGACCGCATCGAGGCCGCCCTGTGGTTCTCCGACCTGCGCAGCTACACCACCATCACCGATAGTGCGCCGCCGGGCGAGATCATCCCGCTCCTGAACGACTACGCCGAGGCGGTGATCACCGCGATCCACGAAGCCGGCGGCGACGTGCTGAAGCTGATCGGCGACGGCACGCTGGCATTGTTCCGCGCCGACGATCCGTCGGAGGCCTGCCGGCGCGCGCTCAAGGCCGAGGAGATTCTCAGGGCGCGCGTCCGGGAACTCAACGAGAGACGCCAGGCCGCCGAACAGCCGGTCACCAGCGTCTATATCGGCCTGCATATCGGCGACGTATTCTACGGCAATATCGGCAGCGTCGACCGGCTCGACTTCACGGTCGTGGGACCAGCGGTCAACGAGACCAGCCGTATCGCCTCGATGTGCCGATCGGTCGACCGGCCGGTGCTGATCTCCTCGACCTTCGCCCACGCCCTGCCGGCCGACGAACGCGCCCACCTGGTATCGGTCGGCCGCTTCGCTCTGCGCGGCGTCGGCCATGCCACGGAGCTTTTCACGCTCGACCCGCAGTTGCTCTGACTCAACCCTGCGGCGATTCCGCCTAAGTCCGCCTGGAAAAATTCCGTCGACCGACTTGCGCCCGCTCCTGCGCACCGCCTACGATGACTGCCATAAACAAGCCGTTCAACGAGGCGGCAGTCCTGGGAGGACACAACATGGCAAAGACTAAGCGTCGTAGCGTACTCAAGCTTGCCGGCGGCGCCGCCCTCGGCGGCATGGCGGGCATCCTGGCGACCGGCCGCACGCCGGCCTTCGCCCAGCAGAAGACCGTCCACTGGTTGAAGTGGGTCGACTTCGTGCCGGCGACCGATCAGATGTTCACCAAGGAGCTGATGCCAGCGGCCGAGAAGGACCTCGGCATCAAGATGAAGCTCGAGACGGTGAACGGCAACGATCTGCAGCCGCGCATCACGGCCGCCATCCAGTCGGGCGCCGGTCCCGACCTGATCATGTCGTTCAACAGCTATACCCATCTCTATGCCAACAGCGTCGTCGACATGAGCGCGCTCGCCGAGGACGTCGGCAAGCGCGAGGGCGGGCTCTACAAGTACGCCCGCGCCATCTGCAGCGACGGCAAGGTGTTCATGGGCATGCCGTGGGCCGTGATCGGCGGCATGATCGCCTACCGCAAGTCGTGGTGGGACGAGATCGGCGTCACCAAGTTCCCCGACACCTGGGAGAGCTACCGCGAGGCCGGCAAGAAGCTGAAAGCCAAGGGTCGGCCGCTCGGCCAGACGCTCGGTCACACGTTCGGCGACGCGCCGGGCTTCAGCTATCCGTACCTGTGGTCGTGGGGCGGCAAGGAGGTCGAGGCCGATGGCAAGACCGTCGTCATCAACTCCAAGGAGACGCTCGAGTCGGTCAAGTTCATGACCGGCTTCTGGAAGGACGCCCATGACGAGGGCGGCCTTGCCTGGGACGACACCAACAACAACCGTGCATTCCTGTCGCAGACCATCTCGGCGACGCTGAACGGCGCTTCGATCTACATCGAGTCGCTGCGCAAGCCGGACCAGTACAAGACCGAGAGGGGCGAGTTCCTGAACAAGGACATCCTGCACGCGCCGCTGCCCAAGGGCCCGGCCGGCCAGTTCGGCTTCCATCTGCTGCAGTCGAACATGCTGATGAAGTATTCCAAGAACCAGGACGCGGCGAAGGAGTTCCTGAAGTGGCTCCACGCCGAGGCCAACTACCGGAAATTCTTCGAATCGCAGAAGGGCTTCGCCACGCCGTGCACCGCCAAGTGGGAAAGCGACAAGCTGTGGGACGTCGATCCGGTCATGACGCCCTACAAGGTCGCGGCCAGGCTCGGCCAGGCCATTGGCAACGCCGGCCCGCCCAACGCCAAGGCCCAGGAAGTGCTGTCGAAGTACATCATCACCGACATGTACGCCAAGGCCGTGCAGGGCATGCCGGCCGAGGACGCGGTGAAGTGGGCCGAGTCGGAACTGAAGAAGGTCTACGCAGGCTGAGCCTCGTCGGCGTCGCGTAATGCAAGGAGTGAGTGAATGGCAGTAACCGCAGTCTCGGGCGCGGACGTTCGGCGCCCCGTCCCGCGACTGCGGCGCCTGGAGGACGAGCGCTGGCTGGCGATGGCGCTGCTGCTGCCCACGGCTGTGCTGCTCGGATTGTTCATCGCCTATCCGTTCATCGAGGGTGTGCTGCTGTCGTTGACCAGCCAGCGCGTCGGCGTTCCCGGCGAGTTCGTCGGCCTGCAGAACTTCGTCAAGATCTGGAACGACAGCATCTTCCGGACCACGGTGTGGAACACGTTCTGGTACACCGGCGTCACCACGGTGTTCAAGCTGGCGCTCGGCCTGTGGCTGGCGATGCTGCTCAACCGTCACTTCAAGGGCAAGGCGCTGGTCCGCGCCTTCATCCTGCTGCCCTTCATCATCCCCACGGTGCTGTCGACCTTCGCCTGGAAGTGGATGTTCGACCCCACCTTCAGCGTCATCAACTGGACGCTGTTCCAGCTCGGCCTGATCACCACCCGCATCAACTGGCTGGGCGATCCGGACCTCGCCATGACCTCGATCATCGTGGTCAACATCTGGCGCGGCGTGCCGTTCTTCGCCATCTCGCTGCTGGCCGGCCTGCAGACCATCAGCCCCGAGCTGAACGAGGCCGCCGCCATCGACGGCGCCCGGCCGTGGAACCGCTTCTGGTACGTCACCTGGCCGCTGCTGCTGCCGGTCACCATGGTGGTGATGCTGTTCTCGGTGATCCAGACCTTCGCCGACTTCCAGCTCGTCTACGTCATGACCGGCGGCGGACCGGCCAACGCCACGCATCTGTTCGCCACCTACGCCTACCAGCTCGGCATCGGCACCGGCCTGCTCTCCGAGGGAGCGGCGATCTCGCTCGCCATGTTCCCGTTCCTGTTCATCATCGTGGTGGTCCAGCTTCTCTACATCCGCCGCGTGGAGATCCGCTGACCATGATCGAAGGTGCCCTCTGGAGACGCTGGGTCTTCTACAACATCCCGCTGATCCTGTTCGTCTTCGTCCTGCTGTTTCCGTTCTACTGGATGATCATCACGACCTTTCGCCCGGACGGCGAACTCTACCGGCCGTGGAATGCCGTCAACTACATGCCGTTCTGGACCGACCATCCGACGCTCGAACACATCAAGTATCTGTTCGAGGAGACGTCGTTCGCGCGCTGGATGTTCAACACGATGTTCATCGCCTTCGCGTCGACCATAATCTCGCTGTTCTGCGGCGTGCTGGCGGGCTATGCGCTGGCCCGGCTCAACTTTCCCTACGCCGGCAGCCTGGGAACCGTGATCTTCGTCACCTATCTGGTGCCGCAGACGCTGCTGTTCATCCCGCTGGCGCAGATCATCCGCAATTTCGAGCTGGGCGACACGCCGTGGTCGCTGATCCTGACCTATCCGACGTTCCTCATACCGTTCTGTACGTGGCTCATGATGGGCTACTTCAAGGCCATACCGAAGGAGCTCGAGGAGTGCGCCCGCATCGATGGCGCCTCGCGCTGGAAGGCGATGGTCTACATCATCATTCCCTGTGCGGTGCCCGGCATCCTGTCCGCCGGCATCATCGCCTTCACCCTGTCGTGGAACGAGTTCATCTACGCCCTGGTGTTCCTGTCCTCGCCCGACCAGAAGACCGTGCCGGTCGGCGTCACCTCCGAGCTGATCCGCGGCGACGTGTTCTTCTGGGGGCCGCTGATGGCGGGCGCGCTGCTGGGCTCGATCCCGGTGGCGATCGTCTATTCGTTCTTCGTCGAACACTACGTTTCCGGCCTTACCGGCTCGGTCAAGGGGTAACGCGTCATGGCCGAGGTCAGCCTCCACAAGCTCAACAAGAAGTTCGACCTCAGTCACGTGGTCAAGGACGTCGACCTGCAGATCCACGACAAGGAATTCATGGTCTTCGTCGGACCGTCAGGCTGCGGCAAGACCACGACCTTGCGCATGATCGCCGGCCTCGAAGCCGTCACCGCCGGCGAGATCCGCATTGACGACCGGGTGGTCAACGAAGTGCCGCCGATGGATCGCGATATCGCCATGGTGTTCCAGAACTATGCGCTCTATCCGCATATGAGCGTCGCCTCCAACTTGGCGTTTGGCTTGAAGATGCGGAAGTTCGAGAAGGCCGAAATCGAGAAGCGCATCAACAACGCCGCCAGCATCCTCGGCATCGAGAGCCTGCTGCAGCGCAAGCCGCGCCAGCTCTCGGGCGGCCAGCGCCAGCGCGTGGCGCTCGGCCGCGCCATCGTGCGCGACCCCAAGGTGTTCCTGTTCGACGAGCCGCTCAGCAACCTCGACGCCAAGCTGCGCGTGCAGATGCGCGTCGAACTGAAGAAGCTGCATGAGCGGCTGGCCGTCACCTCGGTCTACGTCACCCATGACCAGGTCGAGGCCATGACGCTGGGCGACAGGGTGGTGGTGATGAAGGACGGGGTGGTCCAGCAGGTCGGTGAGCCACTGGAGCTCTACAACGCCCCGTCCAACCGCTTCGTGGCGGGCTTCATCGGCTCGCCGGCCATGAATTTCGCCGACGTGACCCTGGTGGAAAACGGCGGCAAGCCCGTCGCCGAGGCGCCAGGGCTGCGGATCGGGCTGCCCGGCGCACTGGCCGCACGGGCCCGCTCCAAGGCCGGCCGCAAGGCCACGCTCGGCATCCGGCCGGAGGACATCCATATCGCGAGCGCCGCGGACGCGCCGGAATATTGCTTCGATGCCGTCGTCGAGGTGGTCGAGCAGCTCGGCTCGGAAATCCTGCTCGATACCCGCGTCGGGCCTGCCCTGATGGTGGCGAGTGTCGAGCCGACGCTGCGCATGCGCGCCCACGACAACCTCAAGCTGGCGCTGAAGCCCGAGCGCCTCCACTTGTTCGACGCCGAGACAGAAGCGGCGATTTAGTCTTGCCGGACCGCGGGCCTCCAGGCCCGCCTCATGAATCTGAGCGGGCCTGGAGGCCCGCGGTCCGGCAAGAGACTATTGTTTCGGCCCGACCCAGGACTCCAGGACGTCCCACTTGGCCTTGCGCTGCTCGGGGAGCGGCTTCTTGAAGTCGTGGCCGTAGGTCGCGGTGTCGAACGAGCCGTAGGTCGGGTTGGCGATGACCAGCCACTGCTTGCCCCAGTAGGCCATGTCCGAATCGAAGGCCTTGGCGCGCTCGGCCTCGCTCGAGCGATAGCGGTCGTCGAAGTCGCCGAAATTGTCGCCGATGTTGAGCAGGACGCGGTAGTCCTTGGTCACGACCGCGCGGCGCGTGCTCTTGGCGCTGCCCCACTCTTTCTGCTCGTTCTGCATCAGGAAGGTGTCGACATTGCCGCCCATCGGGAAGCCGAGCTTCTCCATGTTCTCGCGCGTGTCTTTCTCGGTCGAGGCGTCGCGGTTGGAGATGTAGAAAACCTTCACGCCCTTGGAATCGGCGTATTTGGCGAAGTCGACGGCGCCCGGGATCGCCGTCGAGACCTGCGCGGCGCAGAACTGGTTCCACGTCTTGGTGCTGAAGGTCTGGTTGTTCTTCAGCATCCACACCTGGTAGAGCGAGTTGTCGAGCAGCGTCTCGTCGACGTCGAGCACGACGGCGGGCGGCAGGTTCTGGTAGTCGCCTTTCTGCTCCCCAGGTGCCGCCGTCCAGCTCTTGTCGGCCAGCGCCTGATCGAGTCTGATCTTGGCCAGCGCGAACACCGTGAGCGCATTGCCTCTGTATTCGACCGAGCGCTGCGTCCACAGCGTGGCCAGCAGCATGTCGCTGGGCGCCACTTCCTGCGCCCGGACGGCGCCAGCGGAGAGCGCGGCAAGTACGGTGCCGAGTACCAGGAACTTCCTTGCGATCATGGTCCGATCTCCCTCAACAGCCTTTGTTTGGTCGCCTCGTCGGCGAATGACGCCTCGATTGCCGTCCGCGTGATGTGCCTGAGGACGGACTCTGCAAGACCCGCCTTGTCGTATTCGTCCCCGAGCGTGGTGTGAAAAAAGGGCGGATCGTCGGAACCGAGCGTGACGCGAACGCCCGCGTCGATCAACCGATGGAGCGGGTGGGCGTTACGGTCCGGATACAGGCCCAGTGCAATGTTGCTGCCGGGACAGACTTCCAGGACGATGCCGCGGCGCGCCAGCTCGGCCATCAAGACGGGATCGTCGGCCGAACGCACGCCGTGGCCGATACGGCTGACCGGCAGCTCGGTGATGGCCGCCCACACGCTTTCCGGCCCCAAAACCTCGCCGGCATGGACGGTACAGCCAAAGCCCTTGTCGTGGGCCAGCCGATAGGCCGGCGCGAAGTCGGCGGGCAGGTATTTGGCCTCGTCACCGCCCATGCCGAAGCCCACGACATAGCGGTGCGGTTCGCTCACCATGGTGCGCACCATGGCCAGCGCGCGCTCGGGCCCAAGATGACGGATGCAGATGATAATGATCCGGCCCTCGATGCCGAAGTCGGTTCGGGCACGGTCGATACCGGCCTCCAGCGCCTCGAGCCAGGCGCTGTAGGGGATGCCGAGGGCCGCCGGCCGCTCGGGCGAGCAGAACATTTCGGCATAGACGGCGCCCTGGCGCGCGATACTGGCGAGGTAGGCGTAGATCACGTCGCTAAAGTCCTGCGCCGTGCGCAAGGTGGTGCAGACGAGGTCGTAGGCGGCGAGGAAGCTTAGAAAATCGGTCAACACATAGTGGCCGCCCTCGCCGATCAGGCCGATCGGCACATCCAGGCCGTTGCGCGTCGCCAGCGCGCGGGCCAACGCCGGTGGGACCGATCCTTCGAGATGGACATGCAGTTCGGCCTTGGGAATCACACGAACCCTCGCAGCGGCAGGTCAGGCCTTTGCAGCCAGTTGTCGGGTGCATATTCGGCACGCCCGTCGATCAGGTGCAAGGCATAGGCATGGCGCGGCCGGGCCGACCGGTTGGGCGCGCTGGCATGGGGCAGCAGTCCATGCAGCACCACCAGGGTGCCGCGCGGCGCTTCGAGCGCCACCGGCGGCATGGCAGGCCACGGCGTCTGGTCGAGCGTGTCGGTCACCAGGCGATCTCCGACGCGATGGAAGCGCTGCCGCAGCGGCCCCAGATGGCCGCCGGGCAGCGCCATCAGGCAGCCATTGTCGCGATCGGCATCGTCGAGGGCGATCCACAAGCCGGTAACGGTGATCGGATCGGTGTAGAGATAGGTCGCGTCCTGGTGCCAGCCGACCTCCGCGCCGATCTGCGGCTGCTTGAACAGGTACATCGATTGCAGCAACAGCGGCTGCACGAGGCCCAGCGCGCGCGCCAGCTCGGCCACGCGAGGCTGGCGTGAAATGCGGTCGAAGACGGGATCGAGGTCATGCAGCGCATGGCCGATCTTGTTCAGCGCCAGCGGCACCGGCTGATCGGTCGCGTCCTCCTCGAAGAAGAACCCGATGGCACCGCCCGATTCCTGAAAGTAGCGGTCCCTGGCATGGCCCTGGTCGCGCGCCGAGAAGATCGTGCGGGCTGGGCCGGGATCGAAGGCCGCGACAAGCTCGGCGGCGCGGGCCTGCAGGGCATCGCAATCGGCCGGCGGCAGGAAGCCTTTCAGCACGAGGAAGCCGTTGCGCCGATAGGCCGCCAGGTCGGACGCCTTCATTGGACGACGCGCTCGATGACGACCGGCCGTTCGGCGGGCACGCCGTCGCCGATGCGGATCGCCCGGCGTACCCTCTCGATCGCGCCGTCGGCATCGTCTTCGCTGGCGGCATGGACGATGCAGAGCGGGCTGCCGGCGCGGACCTGGGCGCCGATATCGATGACATCGCTCAGGCCGACCGACACATCGATCGCATCGTCGGCATGCGAGCGGCCGCCGCCCAGACCGACCACCGCCATGCCGACATCGCGGGCATTCATGCCGACGACATGGCCCGACTGCTCGGCGGTGCAGGGTTTTATGACCGGCGCCTGCGAGAGATAGCGTGCGCTGTGGTCGAGGAAGTCGCCCGGTCCGCCCAACGCCGAGACCATGCGGCCGAAGACCTCCGCCGCACGGCCGTCGGCCAATGCCGCCTCGGCACGCGCCCGCCCGGCCACGACACTAGGCGCGAGGCCGCCCAGCGCGATCATCTCGCCGGCCAGCGCCATCGTCACCTCGTGCAGGCGCGGCTCGTGGGTGCCCTGGCCTTTCAGGTATTCCACAGCCTCGACGACTTCGAGCGCGTTGCCGACATTGCGGCCCAAAACGCGATCCATGTCGGTGATCAGCGCGACGGTGGGCAGGCCGGTCCGGTGGGCGACGGCGACCAGGCTGCGCGCAAGACTGCGCGCCATCTCCTCGGTGTCGCAGAACGCGCCCGATCCGCACTTCACGTCCATCACCAGTCCGTCGAGGCCCTCGGCGACCTTCTTCGACAGGATCGAGCTCACGATCAACGGAATGGACTCGACGGTCCCCGTCACGTCGCGCGTGGCATAGAGCCGGCGGTCGGCGGGCGCCAGATCGTCGGTCTGGCCGATCACCGCGCAGCCGACCTCGCGCACGACCTTGCGGAAGGTGGCGATGTCGGGCTGGGTCTCGTAGCCCGAGATGGCCGAGAGCTTGTCGAGGGTGCCGCCGGTGTGGCCGAGCCCGCGGCCGGAGATCATCGGCACGAAGGCACCGCACGCCGCCACGATCGGCGCCAGCATCAGGCTCACCTTGTCGCCGACCCCGCCGCTCGAATGCTTGTCGATCACCGGCCCCGGCAGGCCAAGATCGCTCCAGTTGAGCCTGATGCCCGAGCCGCTGAGGCCGAGCGTGAACGCCGCCCGCTCGGACGTCGTCATGCCGCGGAAGAACACCGCCATGGCGAAGGCGGCGACCTGGCCCTCGCTCAGCGTGCCGTCATGGATGCCGCGAACGATGAAGGCGATCTCCTCGGCCGACAGCTTCCGGCCGTCGCGCTTCTTGCGGATGATCTCCTGCGGCAGCACTCAGAACCCTGACAGCAGAAAGTCAACCGCCGCGATGATCGTATCCCTTCGCTCTGCAAGACTCCCGGCCGCGGACCCGAGGTCGTTCAGCGAAATCGCGGCGAGATTCGGCGTCATCAGGATGTAGGCCTCGCCTTCGAACTGCACCATTGGCATCAAACGCGTCACGGGCTTTCGGGCGAGGACCGCTACTCTGGTGAGCGGGATCACGACACGACTCTGCATCTCCTCGAGAAGATCGGATTGTATGTCGACTAGAAACGGGAATGCAGATCGACTTCGTGGACTCTTGTTCCGGTAGACGGTGAATTGCGTCACTCAGAAACTCCGAAGGCCGTCGGAGAACATACCGTGCTTCTCTATGTACTCGTTGTAGGCAGCAATTGCGTCGCGATTCTCCTGCCGCCACTTCTTCCGTCTCGTTTCAGCGAGTTCCTTCTCCAGTGCTTGCTCGAGCGTAGCGGAGAGATTGATCCCGGCTTCCCGTGCGGCGACTAGAAGGTCGCTGCGGACGCTCACGTTAGTAGCCCGCTTGGTGATTGCTTTTGGACTCTGACGGGGCATCTATGATCTCCAATCTATGCGTCTATGCGCATTCTATATCAGTTCTTCATGCGCATACATACTGCGTATCCATACCACAGCGTTCCTACTGATAGTTCGCCAAAAAGGTGCGCAATAAACGGCGAACTTCGCCGGATGCTGCGCTCGCTACGGCGATCGTTTGATCGTGGCCGAGAGCGCCGGGCACGAGGCCCGCGGCGTAGTTGGTCATCAATGACAGGGCAACGACCTTCATGCCGGCATGGCGGGCGAGGATTGTTTCCGGCGCCGTCGACATGCCGACGGCATCGGCGCCCAGGATGCGCGCGGCGCGGATCTCGGCCGGCGTCTCGAAGCTCGGCCCGCAGAACCAGACATAGACGCCGTCGTGACAACGGATGTTCGCCGCCCGCGCCGTCGCCATCAACTGTTCGGTCAGCTTGGGATCGTAGGCATCGATCATGTCGACAAAGCGATTGTTGCCCGATCCCAGGCCGAACAGCGGATTGACCCCGGTGAAGTTGATGTGATCGGTGATCGCCATCACCGAGCCGGGCGGCATGTCGAGCCTCAGGCTGCCTGCCGCATTCGTCTGCAACAGCGTCTCGCAGCCGATCTCGGCCATGGCGCGGATCGCGCCCTTCATCTCGTCGGCGCGGCCGTTCTCGTAGTAGTGCGCGCGACCTTGCAGCACGGCAACCGGCGTGGGCCCGACATGACCCAGCACGAGTTGCCCGGCATGGCTGCTGACGCTGGTCTGCGGAAACCCCGGCAGCTCGGCATAAGGGATGGCGGCAACGGGCTTCACCTCTTCGGCGAAGCCGCCCAGGCCGGAGCCCAGCACGACGGCTACCTTCGGCCGGAATCCGGGCGCCTTGGCTGCAATCACCTCGTTCATGGCTTGGCGAGATGGTGCGGGCCGAAGGACAGCGGCAGGAGCTGGCCCAGGGTCACGGTGCGATGCAGCCCGTCGGGACCGCAGAGATGGACCGGCGTCTCGTCCGAGGCGAATTCGCGTAGCTTCTGGCGGCAGCCGCCGCATGGCGTGATGACCTCGGGGCCGGGACCGACGATCAGACATTCGAGGACGTGCTTGTGGCCCGCCGCCACCAGGGCCGAGATGGCGCCGGCCTCGGCGCACAGGCCCTGCGGGTAGGCCGCGTTCTCGACATTGCAGGCGCCATGGATCGACCCGTCCTCGGCGCGTACCGCCGCGCCGACGTGGAACTTCGAATAGGGCGCGTAGGCGCGCAGCATCATGCGTTGCGCGAGGTGGAGCAGGTCCTCCATCAATGTTCCTTTTCGTAGGGTACGCCGGCAGCCTTGGGTGCGGTGGCGCGGCCGATGAAGCCCGCCAGCAAGAACACGGTGAGAAGATAAGGCAAAGCCTGGATCAGTTGCACCGGCACTTCGCCCACCGCCGGCAGCCGCACGCCCTGCAGGCGGATGGCCACGGCATCGAGCAGCCCGAAAATCAGACAGGCGCCGAACGCCGGAAAGGGCCGCCACTTGCCGAAGATGATGGCGGCAAGCGCGATAAAACCCTGCCCCGCCGTCATGTCGCGGCTGAAGCCTGCGTTCTGGGCGACCGAGAGATAGGCGCCCGCCAGGCCGGCGAACAGCCCGCACAGCAGCACCGCGCGGTAGCGTAGCCAGGACACCGAGATGCCGGCGGTGTCGACGGCAAGCGGCATCTCGCCGACCGCGCGCAGGCGCAGCCCAAAGCGCGTACGCTCGATCACCCACCAGGTGAGCGGCACCGCGGCGAGCGCGAGGTAGACCAGGACGTTGTCGCCGGCGCCGGGCAGCAATAGCGGCAGCAGGCGCTGGTCGCCGACCAGCGCAGGCGTCTGGCCGCCGCGGTTGAACCAGGCGGCGCCCAGCACGACGGTGAGGCCGGCCGCCAGGATGTTGATGGCGACGCCGCTCACCACCTGGTTGCCGCGATAGGTGATGCAGGCAAAGCCGTGCAGCAGCGCCATCGCTTCGGCGGCCAGGATCGCGGCCACCACGCCGAGCCAGGCCGAGCCGGTGACCGCGGCGGTCGCGGCGGCAAAGAAGGCGGCCATCAGCATCTTGCCTTCGAGGCCGACATCGATGATGCCGCTTTTCTCGGAGAACAGGCCGCCCATGGCGCAGAGCACCAGGGGCGTGGCCACGCGCAGGGTCGCGGCGACCATGAGAAAGACGAAGGAAAGCGCCTCGTCCATTAGACGCCTTCCTCCCCACGAAGTGGGGAGGTGGCCGCAGGCCGGAGGGGTCGGAGATTCATGACCCCTCCGCCCGCTGCGCGGGCACCTCCCCTCGCGAGCGAGGGGAGGCAAAGAGGGCCATCAACCATTGCAGCCAGGGCCGCGGCAGGTGCATCAGCGCGCCGGAGAACAGGATGATCAGGCCCTGGATCACCACCACCATCTCGCGGGTGATGGTTGGGATCTCGAAGGCGAGCTCGGCACCGCCCTGCTGGAGGGCGCCGAACAGCAGCGCCGCCAGCACGATGCCGAGCGGATGGCTGCGGCCCATCAGGGCGACGGCGATGCCGGCGAAACCGTAGCCCGCCGGGAAGTCGAGCACGATGCGATGATGAACTCCCATCAGCTCGTTGACGCCGACGAAGCCCGCCAGCGCGCCGGAGAGGCACATGGCGAGCATGGTCATGTGCTTGAGGTTGGTGCCGGCATAGATCGCCGCCTCGGGATTGTGGCCCATGGTGCGCAGCGCATAGCCCCACGGCGTGTGCCACAGGAACACCCAGACGGCGATGCAGCAGACAACGGCCAGCACGATCGAGAGATTGAGCGCCGACGGCGCCACCGGGATGCCGACGGCGGCCAGGACGTCGTGCACCGACGGCAGCTTGCCCGAGGCGGTGAAATTGCGGCTCTGCGGGGTCATCGAACCCGGGGCGATCAGCACGTTCACCATCAGGTAGACCATCAGCGCCGAGGCGACGAAATTGAACATGATGGTGGTGATGACGATGTGGCTGCCGCGCCACGCCTGCAGCCAGGCCGGCACCGCGGCCCACGCCGCGCCGAACAGCGCGGCTGCGACGATCGCCAGCGGGATCATCAGCCAGGCCGGCAGGAAGCGGTCGAGCGCCAGGATGGCAAGCCCGCAGCCCAGGCCGCCGATATAGGCCTGGCCCTCGCCGCCGATGTTGAACAGCCCGGCATGAAAGGCGACGGCGACGGCCAGGCCGGTGAAGGTGAAGTTGGTGGCGTAATAGAGCGTGTAGCCGATCGACTCCGACGAGCCGATGGCGCCGACCACGAGCAGCCGCAAGGCATGGAACAAATCGACGCCAATGATGCGCACGATGATGCCGACCGTGACGAAGGCGAGCGCGATGTTGAGCACCGGCAGCACCGCGATCTCCGCCCAGGCAGGCAGCGGCCGGCGCGGCGCGCTCATAGCCCCTCGGCTTCGCTCGGGGCAGGCTGCTGCGCCCCCGCCATCATCAAGCCCAGCGTCCGTTCGTCGGCGCGCCCCGCGGGCACCTCGCCCATGATGCGGCCGGCGAACATCACCAGGATGCGGTCGGCGAGCGACAGGATCTCCTCGAGCTCGACCGACACCACCAGCACGGCGCAACCCTGGTCGCGGCTCTTCACCACTTCGCGATGGATGAACTCGATGGCGCCGATGTCGACGCCGCGCGTCGGCTGGCCGACCAGCAGCACCCGGGGTTCGCGCGCCATCTCGCGCGCCAGCACCAGCTTCTGCTGGTTGCCACCCGAGAAGCTCGACGAGCGCAGGCCGGGGGCGCGCGGCCGCACGTCGAAGCGCTCCATGAGAGTGGCGCAATGGGCGCCGACTGCCGGTCCGTCCAGCAGGTAGTGGCGGCAGTACGGCGGTTTCTCCTGGTAGCCCAGGATCGCGGTTTCCGCCGCCTGGAAGGCCGCCACCATGCCCTGGCGCAGGCGGTCCTCCGGCACGTGCGCCAGCCGCAAATTGCGCATCTCGGCGGGATCGCACGGCTGGCTCGCATCGATCGCCCGGCCGCAAACCGTCAGCCTGCCGCTGGTCGGCGCGCGGATGCCCGACAGGATCTGCAAAAGTTCGCTCTGGCCGTTGCCCGACACGCCGGCGATGCCGACGATCTCGCCGGCGCGCAGTTCCAGCCCGACATCGTCGAGCAGCCGCACGCCGCGATCGTCGATAAGGGTCAGGTGCTCGGCGCGAAGCAGCACCTCGCCGGGCCGCGACGCCGACTTGTCGAGCTGCAACAGGACCTTGCGGCCGACCATCAGCTCGGCCAGCTCCTCGGGGCTGGTGTCGATCGTCGGTCGATCGGCCACGATCTCGCCCTGACGCATGACATAGACATGGTCGGTGGCCGCCATGATCTCGCGCAGCTTGTGGGTGATCAGCACCACGGTGACGCCGCGCTCCTTCAGGGTCGCCAGGATGCGGAAAAGCTGGTCGGTCTCCTGCGGCGTCAGCACCGCGCTGGGCTCGTCGAGGATGAGGATGCGCGCGCCGCGGAACAGCACTTTCAGGATCTCGACCCGCTGCTGCTCGCCGACCGACAGATCGGCCACGCGCGCATCGGGATTGACCGACAGCCCGTATTCGCGGGCCAGCCGCGCGAGCTCGGCGCGCGCCGCCGCCAGTCCGCCGGCCAGCAGCGGGCCGCCCTCGGCGCCCAGCACCAGGTTCTCCAGCACGGTGAAGGTGTCGACCAGCATGAAATGCTGGTGGACCATGCCGATGCCCTGGGCGATGGCATCGTGCGGGCTTTCCATGGCCACCGTGCGGCCGTCGACGCGGATCTCGCCTGAATCGGCGCGATAGAGGCCGTAGAGGATGCTCATGAGGGTCGACTTGCCGGCGCCGTTCTCGCCGACGATGCCGGTGATGGCGCCCTTGTCGATCCGAAGCGACACGCCGCGCACGGCGTGCACGCTGCCGAACGACTTGTGAATCCCCGAAAGCTCGATGGCGGGAGTCACTTGCAGGAATTGTTGCTCATATAGTCGTGGACGACGATCTTGCCCGACACGATGTCGGCCTTGGCAGCATCGACCTTGGCCTTCATGTCGGCGGTGATCAGCTTCTCGTTGTCCTTGTCGAGCGCCCAGTCGACGCCGCCTTCCTTCAGGCCGAGCACCTGCGTGCCGGCCTTCCAGGTGCCGGCTTGCGCCGCCTTGAAACTGTTGTAGGCGGCCAGGTCGACGCGTTTCAGCATCGAGGTCAGGACCGAGCCGGGATGCAGGTGGTTCTGGTTGGAATCGACGCCGACGCTGAGCTTGCCGCGATCCTTGGCGGCCTGCAGCACGCCGATGCCGGTCGAGCCGGCGGCGGCATAGACGACGTCGACACCGCGGTCGAACTGGCCCTTGGCGAGCTCGGCGCCGCGGCCGGGATCGTTCCAGGCGGCCGGCGTCGTGCCGGTCATGTTGGCGATAATCTCGGCCTTGGGATTGGCGTACTTGACGCCCTGCTCGAAGCCGCACTGGAAGCGGCGGATCAGCGGGATGTCCATGCCGCCCACGAAGCCCACCTTGCCGCTCTTCGACGCAAGTGCCGCCAGCACGCCGACCAGGAACGAGCCTTCCTGTTCCTTGAACACGACCGACTGCACGTTGGGCAGGTTGACGACGCTGTCGATGATGGTGAAGTGGATGTTGGGGAACTCCTTGGCGACCTTCTCCAGCGCCACGGCCTGCGAGAAGCCGACGGCGACGATGGGATCCTGCCCACGTTGGGCAAATCGTCGATGCGCCTGCTCGAACTGGGTCTCGTTGTTGGGCTCGAACTCGGCGATGACGACCCCGGTTTCCTTCTTGAATTTCTCGGCGCCCTGGCTCACGCCTTCGTTGAAGGACTTGTCGAATTTCCCGCCGGTGCTGTAGACGATGGCGGGCTTGATGGCGGTCTGCGCCACCGCAGATGCGGCTAGTGTCCCCATCCCAAGCAAGGCGACCAGCGGTCCGATCCAGCGATTCATGACGGCTCCCTCGTTCGTTGACAGGAGTGTGGACCTGAGCGCGGGCCGGGTCTAGGCAGGGAATTTGACGGCACGGGACTTGCTATCCAGACGCTGCCCGCCCGCCGCGCGGAGGATCCATGGCCGAGTACGATCTCGTCATTCGCAATACCACCATCGCCACGGCTTCAGATGTCGTGAAGGGCGATATCGGCGTATCGAGCGGCCGCGTCGTGGCGCTCGGCGAGCGGCTCGACAAGGGCCGCAAGGAGATCGACGCCACGAACCTGATCGCCGTGCCGGGCGGCATCGACGCCCATGTTCATTTCGACCAGGACACCGCCGACGGCTCGGTGTTCTGCGACGATTTCGAGAGCGGCAGCCGGGCGGCGGCGGCCGGCGGCACCACCACCATCATCCCCTTCGCCTACCAGAGCCGCGGCCAGTCGCTGCGCGATGCGGTCAACCGCTATCACAAACGCGCCGAGGGCAAGTCGCTGATCGACTATGCCTTCCATGTCATCCTGTCGGACCCCAGCGAAAAGATCATGGGCCAGGATTTCCCGGCCCTGGTGGCCGACGGCTATACCTCGTTCAAGGTCTACATGACCTACGACGACGTGAAGCTCACCGACCGCGAGATGCTCGATGCCTTGGCTGCGTCGCGGCGCGAGCGGGCGATGCTGATGATCCACGCCGAGAATTCCGACTGCATCGGCTGGCTGACCGAGCGCCTGGAGCTCAAGGGCATGACGGCCGCCAAGTTCCACGCCACCTCCAGACCGTTCGTGGTCGAACGAGAGGCCACGCACCGCGCCATCTCGCTGGCCGAGCTTTTAGACGTGCCGGTGCTGCTGGTGCACGTCTCGGCCAAGGAGGCGATGCACGAGATCCAGCGCGCCCAGGCCCGCGGATTGAAGGTTTTTGGCGAGACCTGCCCGCAATACCTGTTCCTGAGCGAAGAGGATTTCGAAAAACCGGGCGATGAGGGCAGCAAATGCGTGTGTTCGCCGCCGCCGCGCGGCACCGAGAACCAGGAGCATATCTGGACCGGGCTTTCGGCCAACACCTTCCAGGTCCTGTCGTCGGACCACGCCGCCTTCAAGTACGACGATGTGCGCGGCAAGAAGCTGCCGGGCGCCGCGAAAAGCTTCCGCAAGATCCCCAACGGTGTGCCGGGCGTCGAGACGCGCCTGCCGCTGTTGTTCTCCGAGGGCGTCAACAAGGGTCGCCTCACCTTGCAGCAGTTCGTGGCGCTCTCCTCGACCAACGCCGCCAAGATCTACGGCCTGCATCCGCGCAAGGGCACGATCGCGGTCGGCGCCGATGCCGACATCGTGCTGTGGGATCCCAAGCGCCGCGTGAGTCTCAGCAATTCGATCCTCCATCACAATTGCGACTACACGCCCTACGAGGGCCGTGATCTTTTAGGCTACCCGGTCATGACCCTGTCGCGCGGCGAGGTCGTGATGGAGGAAGCCAAGATGAGCGGCTCGGCCGGCCGCGGCTGGTTCCAGAAGTGCGACCGCCCCGAGGCCGCCCGTCCGCGCGGCAAGCCGCTGATCGATCCCTCGATCTTCAATTGAATTCACGCAGCGGCCATCAGCCGAAGCGGCGGATGGAATAAGGCTCGACCGGCAGGCTGGTCTGGCGGCCCGACATCATCTCTGCTGTCAGCCGTGCCAGCACCGGCGCCAGCGTATAGCCGTTGGAGCTGACGCAATTATAAAATCCTGGCAGCCCCGGCACCTCGCCGAGAATGGGGGCGCGGTCGATATTGACGTTCATGCCGGCCCAGATGCGGAGGACGTGCAGGTGGGCGAGCGCCGGCACGACCCGGCTCGCCGCCCAGAGATTGCCTTCGACGCTGGAGCGCAGCGCGCGCGAGAGCTTCTGGCGCTCGTCCAGTCCCGCCGTCCAGCCGCCGCCGATCAGGAAGGCACCCGACCCCGCCTGCTTCAGGCTGAGATGACGCGCGGCATGGGCGACCAGGCAGGTGAGCGTGGGCGCCGTGGCCTCGGTCACGATCATCTGCAACGGCGCGCCGCGCACTGGCAGGCCGATGCCCAGCAGGCTGGCGACCTCGGCGGCCCACGGACCGGCCGCGTTGACGATGCGCCTGGCGCGGATTTGGCCGCGGCTGGTCGCGACCCGATAGCCCGTGCCCTCGCGCGCGATCGCCTGCACGTCGCTGCCCCGCCGGAAACGCGCGCCCAGCGCCTCGGCGCGCGCGACCACGGCGTAGGTCGCGAGCAGCGGATTGATCTTGCCCTCGCCCGGGCACCATTCGGCGGCGATGGCGACGTCGCCGACGGCCGGCTCGAGCCGACGCAGATCGTTGGCGCCCAAAAGCTCGGCCTCGATGCCGCGGCTCTTCTCCAGGCCGATCTTGGCCTTGAGGAAGGCCACGTCGCGCTCGGTCTCGGCCAGCATCAGCCCGCCGGTGACCCTGATCTCGAGGTCCTTGCCGGTGTCGCGCTGGATCTCCTGCCACAGCGCGATCGCGGCTGGGCCGAGCGGCAAGGTGTCGGCGGCGCGATTGCCGCCGGGCGGGGCGTTGTCGCCGAAATCGAACGACAGAAGCTGCACGTGCAGGCTGCCGGCATTGGCGCCGGAGGCCTGCAGGTTCACGTCGTCGCGCTCGACCACCAATGTCTCGATGCCCTCGCGCGCCAGCCAGTAAGCGAGACAGGAGCCGGCGACGCCGCCGCCGATCACCAACGTGTCGACGGTCTCGGCCGGCAGAAGCTCGACGTCCCGCGCGCGCGCCATGTCGGGCGGCACGAAATCCTCGTGGCCGCTCCATTCGGCCTGCTCGACCGACAGCGCCTGGATCGGCACCGGCTTGGCCGGCGGCCGGGGCGCGAACAGGCCGAATTCGTCGACCGTATCGCTCGCGAGCCGCGCCACCAGCGCGGCGCAGTAGCGGCCCTGGCAGCGGCCCATGCCGACCCGGCAGGCGCGCTTCAGCGACGCCGGAGAATTGTGGCCGGCCGCGATCAGGCGGCGCAAGGTGCCGGCCGTCACCTCCTCGCAGCGGCAGACGATGGCGTCGTCCGCGATCGCGCCGGGATCGAATGGCGGCGCTTGGAAGAGGCGCCACAGCGCCGCCTGGAAGCGGGCGGCACCGGCCAAGGCCTCGCGGGCGGCCTTCGGTTCGGCCGCTTTCAGGCCCAGATCGCGGGCGATGGCGACAGCGGCGAGCGCGCCTTGGGCGAGCGCGGTATGGGCGCCGCCGAAGCGGGCGCCGTCGCCGATGGCGAAGACCTCGCCCAGGCTGGTGCGGCCGTCACCGTCGGTCAGGGTTTCCATCGAGCCGCTGCCACGTGGCACGAAGCAGTGCGCACAGCCCAGCGAACGCGCCAGTTCCGACGACGACGCGAAGCCGTAGTTAAGGGCGACGACGTCGACGTCGAAGACAAGGTCGCCCGCGACGACGCGGTGGACGCGATCATCGCCCAAGAGTTGCGTCACCTGGCGACCCCAATGCAGACGTTTCCCGAGCCGCGTCGCCAGAGAGACGCCTTGGAGCAACAGGAAGAGATCGGCCGATGCCGCTGATGCGAGGTCGCGCCATTGGACGAGATCGGGGCGCTGGGCCGCTTCGAGCACGGCCACGACGTTGGCGCCGCCGTCCAAGAGCTCGGCGGCAGTCTGCAGGCAGAGCGGGCCGTTGCCCGCGATCAGAATGCGCTGGCCAGGCGCCACCCGGTAGGAACGCGCGAGCGTCTGCAGCGCGCCCACGGTCATGACGCCGGGCAGGGTCCAGCCGGGCACAGGCCAGGCCTGCTCATAGGCGCCGGTCGCCAGCACCAGCCGCTTGGGCCGGTAGATCGTGGCGCGGCCGGCGACGATGGCGGCGACCTCGTGCGGCGAGAACGCCGCCCAGGCGGTTGCCCCGCTCATGATCGTGGCGCCGGCCAATAGCGTCGATTGCCGCAGCACGGCGCCGTCGCGGAACTGGCGGTCCAGGGTCGAGGGCTCGGCCTCGTGCGACGGCGCGAGCGGCTTGAAGTACTGTCCGCCAGGGTGCAGCCGCTCGTCGAGCACGACCACGTCGGCGCCGGCCAGAGCCAGCGCTCGCGCCGCGGCCAGGCCCGCCGGCCCGGCGCCGACCACCAGGACGTCGCAGGCGATTTCCTGTGGAGGGGCAGCGGGTTCGCGCGCCGACGCCGCGGCGACTGGCGACGAGCGGATATCCATGCCCGCTTCGACCTTGGTCAGGCAGGCGCGCTGGCTTGGCCTGCCGTTCACCGTCACCAGGCAATCGAAGCAGACGCCCATGCCGCAGAACGGCCCACGCGGCGCGCCCGACTGTGCCCGACGGACGGCGACGATTTCGGCCGCCGCCAGGGCGGCCGCGATGGTCTCGCCGGGCAGGGCCAAAAGCTCGCGTCCATCGAAGCGGATGGGGACCGGCAGGCCGGCGGGCCGCATATCGGGGTGCTTCAGGCGCATGGCAAAAGGTCTACAATGGAACCATGAGCAGCAAGAAGTTTCGCGGCACCTACACTGTCCTGATCACGCCTTTCACCGCCGACGGCAAGAAGGTCGACGAAGCCGCGCTGCGGCGCCTGGTCGACTTCCAGATCGAGGAAGGCATCCATGGGCTGATCCCGCTCGGCAGCACCGGCGAGTTCCTGAGCGTGACGCCCGACGAGCGCCGCCAGATCGTCGAAATCGTGATCAAGCAGGCGGCCGGCCGCGTGCCGGTGCTGATCGGCACGGGTGCCGAATGGACCGACGAGGTGGTGCGCAGCAGCCGCGAGGCCGAGTCGATGGGCGCCGACGGCGTGATGATCATCCCGCCCTTCTACAGCGTGCCGACCGAGGACGAGCTCTACGCCCACTACAAAAAGGTGTCGGACGCGATCTCGATCCCGATCATGGTCTACAACAACCCGGCGACGGCCAATGTCGACATGATGCCGGAACTGATCGCCCGCCTCGCCCAGATCCCCAACTGCCGGTACGTCAAGGAATCGACGCTCGATCCGACGCGCGTGCGCGACATCATCCGCCTGGCGGGCGAGCGGATGACGGTGTTTGCGGGCGTGCTGGGCTACGAATCGTTCTGGCTGGGCGCCGAAGGCTGGGTCGCGGTGTGCTCCAACGTGATCCCGCGCTGGTCGGCCGAACTGTTCGAACTGGTGGCCGACAGGCGCGACATGGATGCCGCCCTCGCCCTCTACAACAAGATGACGCCGCTCTTGTGGTGGGTCGGCGGGCCGCGTTACGTCTCGGGCACCAAGGCGTGCTTCGAGATGATGGACATGCCGATGGGTCCGCCGCGCGCGCCGCGCCTGCCGCTGCCCGAGGCGCAGCGTTCGGCGCTCGGCGAAGTGTTGCGGCAGGTGGGGCTGCTGGCGCAAGAAAAGGCGCGCGCTCGCGCCTGATAGCCCGATCCGGGGAATTTCCGCAATTTCCGCAATTTCCGCTAGCGGTTTTGACTGGAGGGTTGGAGTGCACCCCTTGGGTGAGACAGCAAAATCCCGGACAGATGGGTGGTGATCATTGCCGGTCAAGGCCCGGCGCTCTTCGTGACAAGCTCCTCGTAAAAGATAGTGACGCAAGCGGCACAGATGAATGCATCCGGGCCCGCTCCCAGGCGAACGTCCACGCCGCTTCGGCCGCAGAACGAACAGCACAGTTCCGAGCTCAGCGTGGGTTGGTCTCCAAATATCAGCCTGCCGGTCGCGAGATGGATAAGGTTCAAGGCTCCCATACGCAACCTTTGGTTGTCCTCCTCCACACGGTAATGCAAATAAGCATCGATGCCAGCTTTTATGGCGTCCTCGAAGTTCCTTTGATCCATGGCCATTTGCCAAGCATCGGGGGCGTCGTCGTAAAAATCCCGGGGACGCTGGCTAACCATGCTGCCCTCATGACGCAATGAATATCGCCAGCATAGTTCGGCAGGCCTACCCTAAATCCCAGGGGGAAAGATCGTTGGGAGGCCATTTTGTGAACATTGATGCAGCGCCTTCAGGCAAACATGGCTCGATTCTCCGATGCGACTCTAGACTGCGGAGAGCATATAGGCCGTTTCCAAGTAATAGTCAATAGCAAAAATTGGAACTTAAGCCGGTTCTTTCGAAAGAAGAAGACGGGCCGGAATAAGTGCGCACCATAAGGGGGGGCTTTTCGCTGGCCCCAGCAATGATCAATGCACGGCGGTTGCCGTCAGAAGCATCGCCCCGGAGGGGTGCACGTCGGCCGTCCAGCCCGGCAAGACCAGGGTCGTCGCGTCGAGCTGGGAGATGATCGCCGGGCCTGCGAGGCGATCGCCGGCGCCGAACGAGGCGCGATCGAACAGCGGCACCTCGGCCGTCCCCGACGCGAAATGCACCATGGTCATGCCCACGGGCCTCGTCCCGGAGCCGGCCGCCAGCAGCGGCCGAGGCGGCTGGGGCATGCGGCCCTTGGCCTCGACGCGCAGCGTGATCAGCTCGACCGGCGCGTCCAGGGTGAAGCCGTAGAGGCTTTTATGCGCCGTGGCGAAGGCGGCTTCGACCCCGGCCTTGGTATCGGCCCAGCCGACGGCGAGCTCGCCGCCCTGGCCGTGATAGCGCAGCAGGGCGATGCGCGAGCGCTGGCGATCGCCGGGCGCGACGTTCTCGGCCGCCAGCCATTGCTCGGCCTGCCGTTCCAGGTCCGCATAGATCGTACGCGCCATTTCGAGGTCGATCGCCCCGGCCTTGGGCAGGGTCTGGCTGAATTCCGCCTTCAGGTCGGCCGCCAGCAGGCCGTCGGCGCACAGCACGCCGGGCGCCGCCGGGACCACGATCCGCGTGATGCCCAAAAGCCCGGCGAGCGCGCAGCCGTGCAGCGGTCCGGCGCCGCCGAACGGCACCAGGGTGAAATCGCGCGGATCATGGCCGCGCTCGACCGAGACGATGCGCAGCGCGCCCATCATGTTGTTGTCGATGATGGCGAGCACGCCGCGTGCCGCCGCTTCCGGCGACAGCCCCAGCGGCTGGGCGACCTGGCGCTCGATCGCCCGGCGCGCGGCCATCGCATCGAGCGTCATGCGGCCGCCTAAAAGCGCGGCCGGTAGGTGGCCCAGGACGACATGGGCGTCGGTGACGGTGGCCTGCTGCCCGCCGCGGCCATAGGCGGCGGGGCCGGGATCGGCGCCGGCGCTTTGCGGGCCGACGGTCAGCGTGGCGTCGGCGACCCTGGCGATCGAGCCGCCGCCCGCGCCGATGGTCACCATGTCGACCATCGGCAGAGGCAGTGGCCAGTCGCCGACATGGCCGCGCTGGGTGAGCGCAATCTCGCCGTTCTTGACCAGGCAGATGTCGGCACTGGTGCCGCCGATATCGACGGTGATGATGTCCTTGATGCCGCACGCCGCCGCCACGTCGCGCGCGCCGACCACGCCGGCGGCCGGGCCCGACAAGGCCGTCAGCGCCGGCGCGCGGCGGATGGTGGCGCCGCCGGCGACGCCGCCGTTGGACTGCATGAACAGGAGCGGCGCGGTCACCTTTTCGTCGGCCAGGCGCCCTTCGATGCGCGCCACGTAGGTCGCCACGCCGGGCATGACGATGGCGTTCAGCACCGTGGCCAGCGAGCGCTCGTATTCGCGCACCACGGGCAGGACGTCCGACGAAGCCGTCACCGCGACGCCGGGCAGGATTTTACGCAGCATCTCCGCCACGCGTCGCTCGTGTGCCGGATTGGCAAAGGAGTGCAGCAGGCAGATCGCCACCGCCTCGACGCCGAGCGCGCGGCACGCCTCTGCCGCGGCCTGCACGCTCGCCTCATCGAGCTTTTCGATCACTACGCCGCCCGAGCCGATGCGCTCCCTGACCTCGAGCACGCGCGAGGCGGGGACAGGGCGCGCGGGCTTCACCCAGGCGAGGTAGTTGGCGCGCCGCGGGATGTCCTGCCGGCCGATGGTCAAGACGTGGCGGAAGCCTGCCGTCGTCACCAGCGCGGTCCTGGCGCCTTTGCCTTCCAGGATCATGTTGGTCGCCACGGTGGTGCCGTGCAGCACGCGCCCCAGCATCGGCGCCTGGCGGCCGGCTTCTTCCAGAGCGATGCGCACGCCGGTCAGGAAGGCCTGGCTGGGATCGGCCGGCACGCTCGGCGTCTTGGCCCGCCAGATCTGGCCGCTCTTGGCGTCGTGCAGGGCGATATCGGTGAAGGTGCCGCCGATGTCGACGGCGACCGCGAGCGAGGTGTCAGGCAAGGCTGTCGACGTACGCGTGGCGATGAAAAGCCTTGGTCGCCGGCCGCCGGGCGCGCAACTTCGCGGTCGCGGCCTGGTCGATGGCGCCGTCCGACAGGGCGACGCCGTAAAGGCGCTTGGCGGCATCGGCGCTCACGAAGCCGCTTAAAACGTCCTCCAGCACCGTCTCGGGCGGGCGATCGAAAGGATGGCCATGGCCGCCGCCGCCACCGGTCTCGATCCTGAGCACGTCGCCGTGCCTGAGCACGTTGCCATCGGAAAGCGGCGGCAGGAGGCGCTCGTGGTTGGTGCCGGGATTGACCAGGATGCGGCCGGGGCCGCCCGCCATGCCGCCGGCGATGCCCCAAGGCGGGTTTTTGACGCTGTCGATGCGGATCGCCAGCACGCCCTCCTCGGCCAGGATGTCGTAT
>Ga0070698_100000988_pt1 | contig 31288 bp, 23 predicted proteins | sample KBSK1502metaG_FD_65477 | JGI IMG/M metagenome (GOLD analysis project Ga0070698, IMG submission 65477) | Corn, switchgrass and miscanthus rhizosphere microbial communities from Kellogg Biological Station, Michigan, USA - KBS K1-50-2 metaG | ecosystem: Host-associated > Plants > Roots >...
GGACTTGCCTTACTACGAGCCGGACACGCCGGAAAAGATCAATCAGATCTGCAAGGAGCTCGCTTCCGCCGAGTATGCGGTTTTTCAGACGAAGCGGATCTATGGCGCCGTCACGCGGGCTCCGGAAAAATTTCCTCTGACCAACCGGTATTTCTACCGGCTCTTCGCCGGCGACCTCGGGTTCCGGCTCACCGACGACTTCGCTTCCCGACCGACGATCTTCGGAATCGGGATTCCGGACGAGCTCGCGGACGAGTCGTTCTCCGTTTACGACCATCCCAAGGTGCTGGTGTTTCGAAACACGGCTCATCTCTCGGCGGCAGAAATCGAAGGCCGGGTGCTTCAAGGCGCCCCCTCCCTCCCGCTGACTCGGCGCGACCTCCTGCTCGCAAGCGCCGCGCGATTCTCGAAGGCAGCGGCATCCCGGCGGGAAGAGCCCGCCCGGGTGACCGCGACCATGCCGGTTCGATCCGGCGCGGTCTCGCCGGTCCTCGCGACAACCCGGGCGCCGAGCGCCGGCGTCCGATCTCCGACCGCGGCGGCGACGAAACCGGTTTCCGCGGCCCGGTCCATTCGCGAACGACCGGTCCATTCCCTTTCCGCCGCGGCGATCTGGCTGCTCGCGCTCTACCTGATCGCGATCGCAACGTTCCCGCTCGCCTTTGCGCTCTTTCCGCGGCTGGCAGACCGCGGCGCGGGCCTGGCGCGAATCCTGGGGCTGGCGCTGGTCACCTACGTCTACTCGCTCGCCGTGGGCGCGGGCCTGCTTCCCAACTCGGCTCTCGGCGCCTGGGTGGTCTTCGCCGCGCTCGCCGCCCTGGGCGCAGCGGCGCTCTCGAGAAAACGGCGGGACATCCGGGAGTTCTGGCGGTCGAGCTCGAGGCGAGTTCTGGCCGGAGAGCTCGCGTTTCTGATCGGCTACGTCTTTTTCCTGGCATTCCGCGCCTTCAACCCGGAGATCTATTGGGGCGAGAAGCCCATGGACTTCTCGATCCTGAACATCCTCGTTCGCACGCCGGCGCTTCCCCCTTCGGATCCCTGGTTCTCCGGCGCGCCTCTGGGCTACTACACGTTCGGCCAGGAAATGCTCGCGTTCCTGACTCTGCTGTGCAGCCTCTCCACGCGCTACACCTTCAACCTGGCCTTCGGCCTGCTCGGCGGGACCATCCTTCAAGGCGCCTTCTCTCTGGGCCGCGAGTGGGGAGGACGGGTGCGGGCGGGAGTGGCGTCGGCGGGCTTGCTCGCATTCGTCGGGAACCTTGCCGGCGCCAGGGAATGGATCGTCGTTCGACGCCTCAAGCACATCCCCCTCGACTGGGATTACTTCTGGGCGACCTCTCGCGTAATCAAGGACACGATCAACGAGTATCCCTTCTGGAGCCTCATCTTCGCCGATCTGCACGCGCACGTTCTGGCGATTCCCGTTTTCCTGCTGGTGATCGGGTTGGCTCTGGAGCTCGTGCGCGCGCACGCGGACCCCGACAGCCGGGCTCGGGAACGTCTCGCGGGCGCCGCGGTCTTCGGCTTTGCCGCCGCCGCCCAGGCGCTGACCAACGCCTGGGACGTCCCCTTTCTGCTCGGAGTGCTGTCGCTCGTCGGCCTCGTCGCCGCGCTCGCACCACGCCGACGTGGTCTCCGATCGTTCGCACGGGCCGTGACCACCCTTGTCGTAGCCGGCGCGGCGGCGTTCCTCCTGGCGCGGCCGCTTTGGGTCCGCGGGGGCGGCGTACCCGCCCACGGATGGAACGGTCCTTCCGAACCGGGAGCGGCGGGCGTCGATGTCCTCACAGCCTTCGGCCTCTTGTTCTTCCTCGCGGTTGCCTGGTGGGTCACGGCCGTTCGCGGGAAGCTGCGGGAACGAGGAGTCGGGTTGCTGTCGCGCTACGGAATCACGCTCTTCGTCGCCGCGTTTCTCGCCGTGGCCGCCTTCGCCAGGATCGATCTCTTCTTAGTCGCTGGAATCCTTCTCTTCCTCTTCGCCGCAGTGGGAGTCGTGGACAAAGCGGACGAACGCCTCGCGTGCGCTCTCCTCGCTGCGGGTTTCTTCCTCGTTCTTTTCCCACAGCGCGTTTTCATCTACGATCGGATGAACACATTCTTCAAGCTCTACCTGGAGGCGTGGCTCGTCCTGGGTCTCTCGACCGCCGTGCTCGTCTTTGGAGCGCGCGCCGGCAACATTTCGCGCTGGTCGGTTCCGGCTCGCGCTGTTTTCGCGGTTCTCCTCGCGGCAGCGCTCTTCACGACCGTCACCGCCGGGTACGGCGCCCTCCAGCCGGCGCGTCGCACCTACCTGGCCGGTCCCCACACGCCCACACTCGACGGACTCCGCTACCTGGACTATCAGCAGCCGGGCGAGGCCCGAGCGGTCGCCTGGATGCGGCGGTCCATCCGCGGCACGCCCGTGATCGTCGAGGCGCAGGGACCGTCCTACCAGGAGTTTGGACGGATCTCCATGCTGACCGGGCTGCCCACGGTCCTGGGTTGGGAGTACCACGTGCAGCAACGGGGCAATCGTCCCGATGAGATCGCGGCGAGGCGCGGCGCTGTGAGCGAGATCTATTCCAATTCCGAGGCCGCGGCGGTCGAAAGACTGCTGCGCCTGTACCACGTCGGCTATGTGTACGTCGGCTGGGTGGAGCGGAAAACCTATCCGACGACCGGCCTCGCGAAGTTCGACACCTCGCCGAGTCTGTTCGCAGTCGTCTACGAAAACCCCGAGGCGAAGGTGTATCGCGTGGTCGGAGGCGACACGCAGGACGTCCTGTCCGTGCGCGAGACGGTGCTTCCTCCGACGCCGGTCCGGCAGCCGGCTCCCCCCGCCCCCGTCGAGAATGCCGAGCCGGAAGAGAAGCCGACGATTCGGAAAAAACCGGATCCCGATCGTCCCGCCTGGGCGGGCATGCGGGAACCGCGGGACGGCGCGGTGGACGGCGGCGGGCGCGTCTGGCTCGCGGACTTTGGAAACTCCCGTCTCCGGATCTTCGACGCTTCGGGAGGAAGCCTTGGCGGATGGGGAGGCCGCGGAAACGGACAACATGGCTTCAACCAGCTGTGCGGCGTCGCCACGGTCGGAGAGGACCTCTACGTCGCGGACACCTGGAACGGACGCATCGAACGCTTCGGTCAGGACGGCACATGGAAGGCCGCGGTCGCCGAGCTGTACGGCCCGCGCGGCGTCGCGGTGGCTCCCGACGGCTCCGTCTGGGTGACGGATACCGGCAATCATCGAGTGATCTCCTACGACCCGGACCTGAAGAATCCGCACGTCCATGGAAAGAAGGGGACGGAGCCGGGAGAGTTCGACGAGCCGGTCGGAATTGCCGTCGGCCCTTCCGGACTGGTTTCCGTCGCGGACACCGGAAACCGGCGGATCCAGGTCTTCGACTTGAAAGGGTATTTTCATGGCCAGTGGCCGATCGCGAGCTGGGCCCGGGGAAGCGAGGCGCACATCGAAGCGGATTCGGACGACAGCCTCTACGCCGCCGATCCCGCGCAGAACGCCGTGCTCCATCTGGACGCGAAGACGGGCATCGTCCGGGAGCGTTTTCTCGCGGACTCGCAGGGAAACAAGTTTGTCAAGCCGACGGGACTCGCATTGGATCGAAAAAACCGTATCCTCTATGTGGTCAACACCGGGAACAACTCGGTCTCGACCCTGAAGCTTCCAAAGAGGGAGACGCCGCGATGACGCTCGGAGACCGCTCCGTCCGTAAAATGGGACTGCCCCGAAAGTGACGGATTCGATCGCGACCAACGCGCAAGCCGCGTCGAGCTCCGCCGCCGAAGAAGCCGAGCCGATCGTTCCGGCGCGGAAAGCGCTTCCCGGCTCGTGGCGGGCGGCGCTTGCGATCTTCTTTCTGATCGCCGCGGTCAGCCGATTCTCCGATCTCGGGTCGCGGCCGTTCCACCACGACGAGTCGATCCACGCCTATCAATCCAACACGCTGGCCCGCGACGGCACCTGGCGGTACGACCCCGCCTATCACGGTCCGTTTCTCTACTATGCCAACGCCCTCGTCTACAAGATCTTTGGAACGACCAACACCACGGCGCGCCTGCTGCCCGCTCTCTTCGGTCTGATTCTGATCGGCCTTGCGTGGCCGCTTGCCCGTTGGATCGGAAAGCCGGCCGCGCTCCTGTTCGCGGTTCTGGTGCTGGTGTCGCCCCATTTCACCTACTTCTCCCGTTTCATTCGAGAGGACATCTACAGCCTCGTCTTCACATTCGGAACCATCCTGGCGTTCCGCGCCTTTCTCGAGACGGACCGCGCGCGCTGGTTGACCACGGCCGCGGTCTTTTTTGCGCTGGCGGGCCTGACGAAGGAAACGGTCTACATGACGGCGATCGTCTTCCTCGTCTTCGGTGCCTGGATCTTCCTGGAACGGGCGCTCGCGGATCCGAAGCCGGCGGCGGGGCTCTCGAAGACCTTCGCCGGGACCTATCGCTGGGTGCGGGAACGATGGGGACCGTTCTTCACGGCCGGGCTGGTCTTTCTGGTGTTATGGGCCCTGGGCTACTCCGCGCTCGGGCGCTACCCGCAGGACTGGCTGGCCATCCCCAAGGCCGTCCGCTACTGGATGGGTCAACACTCGATCGCGCGGATCCCCGGGCCCTGGTACTACTACGTTCCGCAGCTGCTCTATTACGAGACCGCGACGCTTCTGGCCGCCCTTCTGCTGGCGCGCCGGCGCGACCTGCGCGGTGACCCGCTCGTCCGCTCGGTCGTGGTCGGCACGGCGGGTCTGACTCTGGCGGCCCTGACGCCGGAACTGCTCGGGTGGGGACGCACAGGAAAGAATCTCGCCCTTCTCTTCGTCTTGGGCGGCGTCGTCGGAGCGATCGCCGCGCTCCGGCTCTTTCATCCGCGGCGCGGCGAAGCGCCACCGTTCCTTCGGTTCGTCGTCTACTGGACCTTTGCGTCTCTGGCGATCTTCTCCTGGGCCCGCGAAAAGGTCCCCTGGCTGACGGTCCACTCCCTTTTGCCTCTCACGATCCTGGCCGCCGTCGCGCTGGCGGATCTCTGGGCTGACCGAGCGCGGCGGCAGGCCCGGATCTCCCTGGCGGCCGTCATCCTCCTTCTGGCCATCAACGCCTCGGCGATGCTGCTGGCCTGTTTCCGCTACGGCGCCTACGACGTCGCGCGCGAGCCCAAGCACGGCGAGTACCTGGCCTACGTGCAGACGACGTGGGATCTCGTGCGCGCCTTGAAAGACGTCGAGGTCGCGAGTCACCGCGTTCCCGCCGGCCAGCCCGCCGTCACCGTCATGGGCGAGTCCACCTGGCCGCTCTCCTGGTACCTGAGAGACGTCACTGTCAAATGGACCGGCAGGCTCGAAGCGGCCGAGACGCCGGTCGTGATCGCCGACTGGAGCTCGGAGGGGGGGCTGGACAAGCAGCTCCAGGACCGCTACCGCGCGACGCGTGTCCCCATCCGCGCGTGGTGGTTCCCCGACGACTTCTTCAAGCGGGGCTTCTCCGAAAAGCTCCGGTGGTGGCTGTTTCATGAGCTGTGGAGCCAGATCGGATCGCAGGACTGCGTCTTCTATGTGCGCAAGGATCTGGGAGGTTCGACCCCGCTCGAGCCGCTGCGGGTTCCGATCCAGGACACCGGCATCCGCGAATTCCACGAGGAAGCGGCGGCGATCCCGGCGCTGCGTTCTCTGGTAAGCGGCGGGTCGAGCCCGGCCCAGTTCGCGGAGCCGCGGGGTCTGGCCGCGGATGGGCGGGGAAACCTCTATGTTGCCGACACCAAGAACAGCCGCATCCAGGTCTTCGATTCGAACGGTCAATTCCTGCGCCAGTTTGGGACGAAGGGCCCGGGTCCCGGCCAGTTCAACGAGCCCTGCGGCATCGCAGTCGATCCTCAGGGCGATCTCTGGATCGCCGATACCTGGAACCAGCGCATCGTCCACATGAGCGCCGACAACCGCTTCCTCTCGGCGATCGGCGGAGAGGAGAACGGTTTCTTTGGTCCCCGCGCGGTTCTCGTCTCACGCGGATCGGTCTACGTCGCCGACACCGGAAATAAGAAGATCGTGCGGTTCGACCCGCAGGGCCGGCGGCTCTTCGAGTGGGGCGGCGCCGGCATCGGGCCGGGACAGTTCGTCGAACCGGTGGGCCTGGCTGCGGATGCCGCCGGCAACGTCTACGTCGCGGATACCGGGAACCACCGAATCCAGATCTTCGATGCCGACGGAAAGTTCCTTCGCCAGCTCCCCGTCTTCGGATGGAAGGACTTCTATACGGAGCCTTATCTCGCGATCGGCCCCTCCGATTCGATCTTTGCGACGGACTCCTCGACGGGCCGGATCGTTCAATACGATTCGTCCGGGGCGCTCAAGCGCACCTGGAAGGCGGACGGGGAGTTCAAGCTGCCGACAGGCATCGCGATCGACTCGTTCGGCCGTCTGTCCGTCTCCGACCGCGGCACCCACCGGATCTTCGTCTGGAGCCTGGAGAACGTCCTGAAATAACGCAGCGTCCGGCGTTGAAGGAGCGTCAGCTCCGGAAGACCTTTTCCTTGGTTCCGTCCAGCCATCGGTCGACCAGCTCGACTCCCTGCATGAGCGAGTGGTCCTGGTTGCCGATCTCGTACTTCCAGGAGCCGAAGCGGCCTCGCGAGTAAATCTCCTTCGACTCGAGGTAGGGCTGGATGACGTGGAGAGCCTCGTCCCGATCGAGGGAGGGAATCGGGTAGGCGTGCGCCGCGTGAATCAGGTAGGTCGACTCCACCTTGGAGAGGTCGGAGCTCTGCAGAATCCCTTCGGCGACCAGGCCATCCAGGACGGCCTTGACGAAGTCCCCCTCCGGAAGCGGGCGCGAAGGGGAATAGGTCGTCTCGGTCAGAAGTGAGCAGTAGCGCGATGTGTCGGAGCCCGGAACGATGTCCGGAGAGTAGTTGGACAAATACGTCATCCGGTAAAAAGGCGTCTTCGGGTTGGGAAAGTAGATCCAATTCTTCGGAGAGGGCGAGGGGCGCGCCAGACCGATGCCGACTGTGAACAGCCGATTGAACATCAGCGTTCGGGCCGCGGCCCGCACCTTCTCCGGCGCGTGCCGGAGCCGCGGCACCAGGGCGTCGAGCGGCAAGGTCGAGAGGAGGCGGTCGTAGCCGCGCCTCGTTCCGTCCGAGAACTCGATCTCCCGCTTCTCCTCGTCGATGTAGGTCGCCCGCTTGCGAAAGCGGACGCGGTCCCCGATATGGGGCAGCACCGCCAGCCAGAGCCCGACCGTGCCGCGAGTGGCGGGATATCCGAAGGTCGCGTTGGGTCCCCAGTCGGTGACCTTCGCGGAGAGAGACGCCTCGAGCGCTTTCTTCCAATCGACGACCGCCACCCGCTCGGCGATCCAGTAGAAACCCATCCGGTCGAGCGGTGTCGACCAGACCTTCAGGTTGTAAGGCACCATGAAGTGGCGGGCGACGCCCGCTCCGAATTTCGCGTAGACCCACTCCTCGAAGTTTTTGTAGGCGCGCTCCCGATCGATCGTCTGGGACTCGATCAGGCCGACGAGGCATTCGAGCATCGCCTGTTCCGGCAGCGAGGAAAGGTGATTCTGGAAGGGATACCGCACGTAGCGATCTTCGAACTTGATCCAGCTCTCCCGGTCGATCCGCCGGATGCCCTCTTTTCCGAGCATCTTTTCGAGAAACGCGTTGAAGTAGGGGTAGTTGGAAAAGATGATGTGGCCCGACACGTCCCAGGTGTATCCGTGCGGGTCCTCGAAGCTGGTGGCGAGGCCTCCGACGCGGCCCGCGCGCTCGAAGACCTCGAAGTCGGTCTCGCCCCGCTCGGTGAGCCGATAGGCGGCGCCGAGGCCGGTGGGCCCCGCGCCGAGGATGACCGTTCCCTTCACCGCGTGCCCGCCACCACGCGTCGCAAGGCGTCGGAGCGGCGAATCTCTTCGCGGAGGTTGAACAGGTACCGGATGACTCGCGCGATCGTCCCGGCCATCTTCCAGGGGCGGTGGATGGATTGGCCCGCTTCCCGCGGGAAGTGGCGCACGACGACCTCGGCCACCCTCCAGCCGGCGATCCGGCACCGGGCGAAGATCTCGTCGCCCACGAAATTGATGCGGTGCTTGATCTCGATGCGGCGGGCGACATCGCGCCGGAAAGCCCGGCACCCGCCGTTGATGTCGTGCAACGGAGATCCGAGGATCCAGCGGGAGAGGAGGTTCAGTCCCTTGGAGAGAACCAGCCGTGGAAGAGGGTCATGCCGCTGCTTCTTCCAGCCGAAGACGACGTCCGCTCCCGCGTCGATCGCCTGCAGGAACGCCGGCGCGTCCGCCATCGTGTGTTGACCATCGCCGTCGACGACCATGACGACCTCTCCCGGCGTGTTGCGCAGCGCCGTTTCCGTCGCGACCGCATAACCCTTGTTGCCGTCGTGGTGAACGACCAGAACCCTCGGATCCCTTCGAGCGATCTCGTCGGCGATCTCTCCCGTACGGTCCCGGCTTCCGTCGTTGACGACCAGAACGCGCCATTCCAGACCGGGGACGGCGGAAAGCGCGGACACGGCTTCCTCGACGGTCTTGGCGATGAGGGCTTCCTCGTTGTACGCCAGAAAGGCAACGCCCAGCCGCGGCTGCTCGGCCGCCGGGCGAGGCTCTCGCGCCTGCAGTTCTGCCGGCCTCACCGAGGCCGGAGACCTCTGACTTTCCGTTGGGGACCTCCGAGAAGAAGAAAGTAAAGGATACGGCCGCTTCTGTCCAGTACGCCGGCCGAGTGGGGAGCGCTCGCTATTGACAGAAGGGCGGGAGATTCGGGGATTGCCAGGCCAACAAACGCACATCGCCTCCCATGTTTCTGGCCGGGCACGGAACCTTTCCCAGCTCTGCCAGCCGCCGCTCGAGAGCCCCCCGGCTGTCCTCGTCCATCTCGGGCCGAAGGAAGACGACCGTGTCCACGTCGCGCAGTCTTTCGCGCGCTCCTTCCGGGAAATGGCCTCTCTCGATCCTCACTTCGGACAGGGCAGGAAGACTGTAGACCTCTCGCAGCATCGTCAGCCCGTACGCGGCGGTCCAGGACAGGGTTCCCGTCTCGAGACTCGGACCCGTGGTCAGAACCACAATCTTCTTCGGCCTGCCCTCGACGCCCTGGATCCGGCGAGCGACCCGATAGAAGACCGAATCGAAGTCCTGATCCTCCTGCATCCTTCGGGGAGAAAGAACGTACGCCTGGCAGTAGTTCAGGCCGATCAGGACGACCACGGTCGCCGCGAGTCCAATCGACAGCGCCCGCCGCGACAATCCGCTGGAACGCGCCCGCTCGGCGATCCAGGAGAGTCCGATGGCCGCCAACAACGCGAACCAGGGAAGCAGCAGGAACATCCGGGTGGTTCGAGGATCGGTCCCCTCGTGCGAGGCGCCGACCAAAAGAAGGAGCGTGATCCACCCGAGAGTCACAAACAAGGCAAACCGATCCCCACGGACGCGCCGGAGAGTGACCGCGAATCCGATGGCCATCAGAGCGGCCGTCAAGGGATCCGTGTAGGAGATTCCAACGAAATGATTCTCGCCCGGCGAGTACAGAGTCGAGAGAGCCGCCTGGGAGAGATTGCTCGTCACATGGAAGAAAGCGTGGGAGGCCGATTCCATCGCACCTCGATCCGTGACAAAGACACCGGGGGGCAGCCGAAGAAGGAAGCCCGGCTGGAGAAGCCAGGGGAAAGGAATCAGAAAAGCCACGAGCAGGTTCGCCCAGCGGGAAATCGCACCGGATGATTTCGGCGGGTCGTAAAGGAAGAGAAGAAGGACCGGAAGCGGCAGCACATAGAGCGCCGCCGGGTAGAGGTAGAGGCACGAGGCCATCGCGAATCCCACGCAGGTGAAGGCGAACGGACGGCGCGTCCGGACGGCCCAAGCCGATGCGCCGAGCACGAGCGCCATCGCCAGATAGGCGTGAAGGCTGTTGTATCCGATCTTGGCGAACGACATCAGGTAATGCGAGCCCGCGAGAAAGAGGCACCCCAGGACCGCAACCGACTTGCCCGCGAACGTCCTGTAGAAGCGAAAGAAGAAGACGATCGCAAAGGCGCAGAGATAAATGTTGCTGAACTTCCATCCGAAGTTGTTCACACCCGCGATCATCATTCCAGCCGCCTGGATCAGGGAGGAGACATAAGGCGTGCTGCCGAAGACTCCCCCCTCGAGGAGGAAGAGATGCGAGCCGATCCCCTGGACGCTTGGGTGCCGGACGATCTCTCGCGCCACGATCCAGAACGGGGCCTCGTCTCCGATGAGCGTGAACCACCAGGAATTGAAGTGGACCATGCCCAGGGCGATCGCCAGCAGGACGATCCACGCCGAAGCCGCAACGCGCCGCCGCTGAAAAAAGAGCAGGAGGATCGAACCGGCCAGGGCGAAAAGGTAGGTCCCGGACCAACGCCTCTGGACAAAAAGGACCGCCAGCACCGCGAGCAACGAAGCGTGGACGGCGACGAGCGTGAGGCCGACGGGTATCTTGCGGCGGGACAGACGGATCAACGCCCTGGCGCTCGTTTCGCCGGCGAGCTTGCCCGCCGCGTAAACCAGCAGCACGAGCAGGAGCTCCCAGCCCGGGAGAACCCGCAGGAAAACCGCCCGGTAGAGCAGCCCGAAAAGGGCGAGTAAGGAAATCCAGACGAGGATGCGGCTCAAGAGCCCGCCTTTTCTCCCGCCCGCGCGACCGCGATTCAAGTCCGGCGGTCCCGCCCTCCAGGGAAGCGGAGCCGGCTTCGTCAATCCAAAAAACAGGAGGAGGGCGCCGTAACAGAGAAGAACGAGAAGAAAGTACGGGGGCCAGGCGAGGTGGTCGGCGAGAAAAGGGACGCGATGCCAGAGAGATTCGAAGCCCGTCGAGATCCAGGGGTTATGAAACCATTGATCCAGGACGACGAGCAGAGAAGGAACCAGGGCCAAGAGGCCCGCGACACAGAGCGCCAGAACAGAGCGCCGACGATCCAAAACGGATTCCGAGCGCCCCGGACTCCGAGCTAATTTCCAACGCATCAATGCTTGAGGTCTGATCCGCCCCGATTGAGGTTGCGGCGACGGTCCCGGCTCACGCCCTCAGCTGCCGTAAACGATCCAGCCGGCCGATACCACCCACGCCAGAACGATCAAGAGCAGCCAGGGGTCGTCGATCAACAGCGCTCGCGTCGGACTGCCCCCTCCTCCCCGCCGGTAAACCAGTCGAATGTAGCGGGCGACCCCCAGGATCACGAACGGGACGGTCAGGGCAAAAGAGCGGCCGCCGTGTCTCTGGAGCGTCGAGGGGATGACGCTGTACACCGCATACCCCGCGACCACGGTGAGCGCTGTGATCACGAACACAAAGTCGAGCCCCTCCGCGCCGTAGACGGCCAGAACCGGACGGTGCTCCGAGGAAGAGGCGCGTCCGGCGTTCTGAAGCTCCCACTGGCGCTTGCCGACGACCAGGAAGAGCGCCAGGAGGTAGGCGCACCCCATGAGAAACAGCGAAGGGGGCGCTTGCGCGAGCGCTGCGCCGGCGAGCGCCCGCAGCGGAAGTCCCGCCGCGACGATCAGCGCCTCGAGGAATGGAACGCTCTTCAACCAGAGCGAATAAGCAATCATCAGCGCGACGTAGATCGCGCACCACCCGCCGAATCCGCGCGACAGCGCGAAGGCCGACGCGAGCCCTCCCAGCCCGAGAGGGATCGCCACCGCGAGCGCCGTCGAGACCCGAAGGCTCCCGGATGCCAGCGGACGGCGCCGCTTGACCGGGTGAGCACGGTCCCGCTCCCTGTCGACGACGTCGTTGATGAGGTAGATGGCGCCCGTGATCGCGCAAAAGACAAGCAGGCCTTCAGCGGCGAGCGCCCAGCCCCGGGATGTCGCGAGCGTGCGGCCGAAAAGAAAGGGAAGACACAGAACCAGGTTCTTCACCCACTGGCCGGGCCGCGCGGAGAGAAAAAGCGCCCTCAGGGTCCGAAGGGGGGTATCCGCGGCGGGGAGGGCGTGATCGTGGGAGGAAGCCGCCGCCATCGACTTCATTTTAAGGCCGATGGCCTCCGATCAGCGGACCGGGCTCACCGGGCCCCAAACCGCCCTCTCGGCCAGCCCGCATCATTCATGAACGACTCCGGCGACTTTCGGCGCCGCCGTTCGCTAGCGAACGGCTGAGAGAGTTCAAAAGAGGGCTCGAAGGCTTGAGCTCCGACGCCCCGTCGCGCCGCGCGACGGGATGACTCAGTCGCGGACACCATCTGTCCCGCTCGAGGACGACGCTCCCGTCGCAGAACGACTGTGGCTCAACGATTTGCGCGTGTCCCGGCCGGGTGTCCATGAATAATCCGGGCTAAAATCCCGACGCCCGCCAACCGGAGGAGGCGCATTGCCCCAGCCTGGCACTCTCATCGAGGGAAAGTACGAGATCCTCGGAAAGATCCGGGAGGGCGGCATGGGCACCATCTACAAGGTGCGCCACAAGCTGCTCGACGAAGTCCGGGTCGTCAAGGTGATGCGGCCCGAGATGATCGGGGATGCAGAGCTCCAGGGCCGGTTCGTGGAAGAGGCCAAGACGGCGACCCGGCTGAAGCACCCGCATATCTGCACGATCCACGACTTCGCGCTGGACGACGACGGCACGGCTTATCTCGTCATGGAGTTCATCGAAGGAGTCAACCTCGCCGATCTGATGGTTTCGGGGCAACCTCCGAACCTTTCTCTTTCTTTGGAGATCGCGCATCAGGCGCTCCTCGCGCTTTCTTATCTTCACCGCAGAAGCATCGTGCACCGGGACATCGCGCCCGACAACCTCATGCTCACCCACGACGAGGACGGGCGTCCGCAGGTCAAATTGATCGATCTCGGCATCGCCAAGACGGGGGATCGGGACCAGAAGATGACGTCGACCGGCGTGTTCTTGGGAAAGCTCAAGTATGCCTCGCCGGAGCTCTTCGGCGCGCTCCTGCCCGGCGAAAAGATCGACGGCCGCAGCGACCTGTACTCCCTCGGAGTCGTTCTCTATGAGCTCTTGACCGGCACGCGGCCGATCGTCGGCGAAGCGCCCGCCGAGCTGCTCCGCGCGCATCTCTTCCTGCCGCCGAAACCCTTCGAGGAGACGGATCCGGAAGGACGTGTTCCGCCGGAAGTCCGGGCGGTGATCTTGAAGGCGCTCCAGAAGAATCGAGAAGACCGATTCGCGTCTGCCGACGAGTTCGATCGGGAGATCGTGGCCCTGCGCCGCCAGTATGCGGCTCCCGAGGACTTCGAGCAGACTCGCGCGATCGTCTCTCGCGCCCGCCACACGCGCGACTCCTCCGCTGCGACCGTGACCCCGAGTGCGCAGGACCGACTGGACCGTCATTTCCAACCGGAAGCCACTCCCGTGCCGCCGCGGTCCTCCTCTCGAGCTGAGTCTCTCGGTCCGACGGTGACCACCGAGCTCGAGAATGGGACTCGCCGGGCGGGCGATACGGGCAGGACCTTGCGCGTTTCCACAGCGCCTCCCGCGGCTCTTCCTCCGCGGCGGGGGTTCCCGCGAGCTCTCGTGCCCCTTGCCGGGGTCGCAATCTTGGTCGTGGCCTGGTGGTTGGCCACGCGACGGCCGACGCGGCCGACGGCGCAGCCGCGGCCATCTCCCGTCTCCTCCCCGGCCGCGCAGTCGAAAGTGGCCCCACCGCCCGCGGCCACCCCCGAGACCATCCCGACAGTCCAATCGACGGCGGTCCAGCCCGAGGCCGTCCAGCCCGCACCGGCGACGGAACGCCCGACAATGGATGAAGCGGGTCGCCGGGCCGCAGACAGGGCTCGCAATCAGGTCGCCATCGCCCGCGACAAGGCGCGCAAGTCGGGCGCGCCGGAACTGGCTCCCGCGGAATGGGAAAAGGCCACGATGCAGGAACGCAAGGCCCGCTCGTTTTTCGAGCGGGGCAGCTTCGCCACGGCGCAGGCCGGCTACGAGCTGGCGGGGCAGATCTTCGATACCGCGCAGAAGCGCGCGGAGGCCGCTCAGCGCGAAGCGCACCAGATCTCCTCTCCCCCGACCGCCGCTCCGCAGCCGACGGCGCGGCCAGAGCCCACGCGGGCGCAGCCAACCAGCGCTCCGCTCGAGACGCTGCGATCGACGCCGCCGCCCGCCGAGCCCGCGCGCCCATCCGAGACCGAGCGAATCCGGGACCTCGTCCGCCGTTATCAAAAAGCGCAGTCGACCCTCGATGCCGACGCATACGCCCATATTTATCCTGGAGCCGATGCCCAGAGGATCCGCAGCGCCTTCGAGCAGCTGCGATCGCAATCCATCGAGTTCGAGATCGATAAGATCGAGATCGCGCCCGGCGGCGCCTCCGCAACCGTACGCGGACGCGAGACGCGAACCGCGGCGCCCCGCATCGGCGCCGATCAGCACTTCGCGGGTCCCCGTACTCTCTACCTGGAGAAGCGGGGCGACACCTGGGTGATCACGCGCCTCGGATCCTGACGTTCCTCACGTATTGAAATCGTAGGGGTGGCCGTTTGCGGCGGGCGGACCCCCCGCATGTCGCGTCCCTCGGCCGCCGACGCGGCCGACGACGCTCGATGCGTGGCCGCCCGCTTGAGTCCCGAGTCCCGAGTCCCGCCTAAAAGCTGTAGTCCAGCCCGACCAGCGGCGTGAAGTCGTCTCTCAGGCCGTTCTTGTTCAGCGAGAAGAGCCCGTTGACGGTGAGGAGCAGATTGCCGACGGGATTGACCTTGAAGCCGACCGAGCCAAGAAAAGTCGTCAGATTCCCGTTCCGGGTCACCAGGCGCGGCAAGACCGCGGTATTGAGAACGGGAGGTGTGACTGGGCTCGGGTTCGTGTTGGCCACGAAAGTGGCATTCTCGACGAAGACGATCTGCGTGTTTCGGAAGGTCCGGCCGAGGGCGTCCACCAGGAACGTGAAACGAGGCGACAGCGCCCAGTCGAAGCCGCCGGAGTAGGAGATCTCGTCGGGAAGACGCGGTTGCCCCGAGCGGTGATTCGAGAACGTATATCCGGCGTTGGCGTGCGGCGAAAACGCACCCAGGTGAGCGGATCCGACGGCGTAGAGCTTGACCTGAGTCGTCCCGGTTCCGAGCAGGTTGCCCTCATCCCCTGTGGGAAGCCGGATGTCGGCCGCGAGCGCGAGCCCGGGGGCCGCGCCCGGAGTCAGGCGGTACTTGGCGCGCAACACGACGTCGCCGACGCCGGAGGCCGTGCCCGCCTGTTGGAAGGTCTCCGAAGCGGTGCCGTTCAAGAACGTGTGGATGCCGGGACCGTTGTTAGCCGTCGCCAGCCGATCGATCGTCGCTGCGGTCACTGCGTTCAACTCGACGTGAACGATGGGAACCGCCAGGCCGACGTCGAAGCGGTCCTCCAGGCCGTAGGCCATCTCGAAGGCCGTAATGTCCGTCTGAATCTTGACGAACAGCGTCGCAGTAATGACGTCCCCTTCGAACCAGGGCTGGAGGTTGGAAGCGTCCCCGTTCGTGTCGATGTGCGTGAAGACAAGCTTCAGGCCGCCGTTGCGCAACGACAGGTCATTGATGTGGTCGAAGGTGTAGTGGCTGTAGCTCAGCCCGAGATTGAAGCGTCCGCGTCCAATCGTGTCGGCTCGTTCGGCGTAGATCGGTCCAAAGCTGTCCGTGGCGCGAGAAAAGACTCCCAGGTTCGCGTCGAACGCGTAGGTAAAGCCCCCGGCGGAAGACGCGAGGGGAAAAGTCGAGAGCTGGTTGGCGATCTGCTGATTGAGCTGCTGAACGCCCTGAAACTGCGGGGAGGCTGCCCCGATGAAGTGTGTCGCATGGCTCGGGAAGCCGGCCGGCGGAGGCGCGAGCGTGATCCCCGTGAGCAGGAAGTTGGTCAGGAGATCCCGGAGATTGAAAGTCGGAGTGGACTGAGCGGACAGAGCGGCCGGAACCAGAGCGACAAACGTCGAGAGGACCAGGGCGCGGCGTCGCTTCATGGAGTTGTCCTTTCTTCGATCGATTGGACAGAGACTAAAGCGGCGCACCCCGGAAGGTCAACAAAACCCGTCTCCCGGCGTTTTACCACTGCCGGTCGCCGCGCACGAGTGCCGATAGGCAGCCAGGTGCCGCAGCGCGGACGCGCCCTGGCCGGCCTGCTCGCAGAGGAGTGGGGCATTGAAATGGGCGTCGGAGTTGGGAGGGATCGATTTCCGCCGCGCGCTGCCGTCGGGAGGACGACGACTCAGGTCTCGACCGCCGTGGAGTCGTCCGCGAGTAAGGGACTAGAATCGGCCGGCGCTGCGCGATCGGAAGGACAACCATTTGCCTCAGCCCGGGACACTCATCGAGGGGAAATACGAGATCCTCGGAAAGATCCGGGAAGGGGGCATGGGCTCCATCTACAAGGTGCGCCACAAGCTCTTAGACGAGATTCGAGTCGTCAAGGTCATGCGCCCGGAGATGGTTGGCGACGAGGAGCTCCGACGGCGGTTCGTCGAGGAGGCAAAGACAGCGACGCGGCTGAAGCACCCCCACATCGGCGCGATCTATGACTTCGCGTTGGACGAGGATGGAACGGCCTATCTCGTCATGGAGTTCATCGAGGGAGTCAACCTCGCAGAGCTGATGCTCTCGGGACATCCGCCGAACCTGTCTCTGTCGCTCGAGATCGCCCATCAGGCCCTCCTCGCCTTGAGCTACTTGCACCGCAAGAACATCGTGCACCGCGACGTGGCTCCCGACAACCTCATGCTCACACACGACGAAAACGGTCGCCCTCACGTGAAGTTGATCGATCTCGGCATCGCCAAGGCTGTCGACAAGGATCAGCAAGTGACCTCCACGGGGGTCTTTCTCGGCAAGCTCAAGTACGCCTCTCCGGAGCTCTTCGGGTCGCTCCCCCCTGGCGAGAAGATCGACGGCCGCAGCGACCTGTATTCGCTCGGGGTGGTGCTCTACAAGCTCCTGACCGGCGCGCGCCCGTTCCCCGGCGACGCTCCGGCCGAACTGCTCCGCGCGCACCTCTTTCTGCCGCCGACCCCCTTCGAGCAGACCGATCCGGAGGGTCGGGTGCCACGGGAAGTCCGCGCGGTGACCCTGAGAGCGCTGCAGAAGAAGCGGGAGCACCGCTTCGCGTCCGCCGACGAATTCGACAGAGAGATCGTGTCCTTGCGCCGCCAGTACGCCGCCCCCGAAGATCTCGAGGGGACTCAGGCGATGGTCTCTTCCGCGCGGCACACGCGCGATTCCTGGGCGGCAACAGTCACGCCCAGCGCGCAGGACCGCTTGGACCGCCAGTTCATCGCCCAGGCGACGCCATACCCCGTGCGGCCGACTCACACCGTCGACACGATTGAGACGAAAGAGATCGAGAAGGCTGTCCTCGAGCCGAGAGGCGCTCCGCCGGCCGCCCCCGTCGAATCAGCGCCTGCCGGTCCGCGCCGCAGTCGCACGATCGCGGTCTCCGCTGCAATCGTTCTCGCTGCGATCGTGGCGGCGGCAGCTCTGCTTCTCCGCAACCGGTCGGGCCGGGAGACGGCCGCCGCCCGCGCGGCCACTGCACCTCCCGTCCCGACGGCTTTCGTCCAGGGCCAGCCGACCGCGGCCGCCGAGCCGACGGTGGCCCCGACGTCCGCTCCCGCGCAGGTCCCGGTCTCGCCGCCGCCCGCGCCATCCCTGACGGAGGAGAGTGCGCCTCGTCGCGCAGTGGAGGAGGCGCGCACCCGCGCCGCACGGTCCCGCTCGGCGGCCGAGAGGACCCGAGCGCCTGAGTTTGCCGCGGAAGCCTTCGCGAGCGCTGCGGTCAAGCAGCGCGAAGCGCAAGGGCATCTGGAGCGGCGCAACTGGGCGGCCGCGAAGGCTGCCTTCGAGCACGCGGCGACGCTCTTCGAGGGAGCCCAGATCCGCGCGGAGGCCGCCCGGCGTGAGGCGCTCCGTCCCTCTCCGGTCGTCGTCGCGGCCGCCGCCGCCCCGACCGCTCGCCCCGAGCCGACGCGCGCACCGCCCGCCCCCGCCGCCGCCCTCACCGCGGAACCCCAGAAGCCGCCGCCGACTTCCCCGCCCGCCGAGGCCGCGCGGCCCGCCGCAACGGAACAGGACCGGATCCGAGAGGCCATCCGCCGCTACGAGAGGGCGCTCTCGACGCTCGACGCGGATCTCTACGCGACTGTTTATCCCTCGGTCGATCGCGACAAGATCCGGGCGAACTTCCAGAGCCTGCGCTCACAGACACTCGAGTTCACCATCCAGAAAATCGAGATCGCGTCCGGGGGAACGTCCGCGTCTGTACGCGGTTACGAGAAGCGCTCGGCCGCGCCCCGCATCGGCAGCGAGCAACACTTCAACGGCGACCGAGTCATCCACCTCGAGAAGCGGGGGGACTCCTGGGTGATCGTGAACGTGAGCTAACCGTCGCACTTTCAGCCGCGGCGGTCGCTACGCGACCGGCGTCTGAGAGAGTTAAGCCGAAAGCCCTACTTGTTCCGCGACTCTGTGACATTGGTTCGCGGCGCGCGAAGTCTCCCAGAGGGGAGGAGGCGCGCGCCGCGGGAGCGAGAGCGAGTGAAGGATCAGGCGAGCGGTCGAGCCCCTTTGGGCGAGCCGCTCGCCGGTGGCGAAGCCAGATCCCGAACGAGCGGGAGCGACGGTCAGAAGCTGTAATCCAGCCCCACCAGCGGAGCGATCCGGGTCTGCAGACCTTCCCTCTTGAGCGAGAAGAGGGCGTTTACGGTCACGAGCAGATTCGCAAAGGGGTTCACCTTCAAGCCGATCGATCCGAGCAGGGTGTTCGAGTCCCCCTGCGTCGAAGTGAGTCGAGGAAAGACCGCGGTGACCGTCTGCGGAGGATTCTGCCCCTCGGGCTGGCATTGGCAGGCGCCTCCCTTGGAATCGCCCGTCAACGCAGTGAAGGTCTGATTCTCCACCTTGATGATCGGTGTCGAGCGGAAGGTTCGACCCAGAACGTCGACCGCGACTGTGACCCGCGGGTGGACGGCCCAGTCGAAGCCCGCCGAGTAATCGATCTGGTCCGGGATAGACAGTCGAGGCAGTGGAGTTCCACCGCCCGGGGGATTCTTTTCTTCCGGCGTCCGGTCATCGCGCGGGTTCGTCGACCACGTGTACCCGCCATTGACGTGGGGCGAAAAATTTCCCAGATGGAGAGACCCGATCAGGGATGCTCTGGCCTGCGTCGCTCCCGTGCCGAGAAGGTCGCGCTCTTCCCCGGTCGGCAGCCGGACATCGCCGGCTAGCGCCAGACCACCCGTCGCCCCCCCGAACACACGAAACTTTCCGCGGAGCACGATGTCGCCCACTCCTGTGGCGCTCCCGCTGTCCTGGAAGCTCGCGCTCTGTTGTTCCCCCGGGAATCGGTGAATCGTCGGGGGATTGTCCGACGGGCCGGTCGCCAGCCGCTGGATCGTCGCGTTTGTGTTCGCAGAAAGCGCGACTTTAACCACGGGAACCGCCGCGCCCACGTCAAACCGGTCGGAGATGCCGTAGGTCATCACGAACGCGGCAATGTCCGTCTTGATCTTCAAGGAAAGACTTCCCGTGATGACGTCTCCCTGCACGTAGGTTCCGACGTCGACGTGCTGGAAAACGAGCTTCACGTCGCCATCGGCGAGTGACAGGTTGTTGATCCGGTCGAAGTCGTAGTGGCTGTAGTTGACTCCGAGGTTGAATCTTCCCTTCCCGATTGTCGCGGCGCGATCCGCGTAGATCGGGCCGAAACTATCCGTGGCCCGTGTGAACCCGATTTTCGGGTCGAACCGATACGTGAAGCCGCCCGCCGAGGAGGCCAGCGGAAAGGAGGAGAGCTGGTTGGCGAGCTCCTCGTTGAACTGTCGCAGGGCGATGAACTGGGGCGAGTCGAGGCTGTTGAAATGGGCGACATGGCTTCGACCCGAGGCCGGCGGCGCGAGGGTGATGCCCTGCTGCAAGAAACTCGTCAGGAGGTCGCGCAGTCCGGTTTGCGCTCGGAGCGGAGCGGGCGCAAATGGCGTGAGAAAGAAAGCCAGCAGGACGAGCCGGCGAGAGGACACACACTCCCCTTTCTCATGTCGCGGGAAAGTTTCTCCGCGAAGACTACGGGTGTCCCGTCTCCCGGGTCAAGCGAAAAGGCATCGGCCTAGGCCGGATTATTCATGGACACCCGGCCGGAACGCGTAGAAGTGGCTGAGCCACGGTCAACCTGCGACAGGATCATTGTCGTCGAGCCGGATACGCGATGTCCGCGACAGAGCCGCTCCGTCGCGCGGCGCGACGTCGAAAGAAATGTTCGTCGAGGCGAGGAATCGCGACACGGGTGTGTCCGTGCGCATCCTCGCCTGCGGCTCGGGACCTCGGAGCTCAGGCCTTCGGGCCCTCTTTTTGAACTCTCTCGGCCGCCGTTCGCGTAGCGAACGCCTGCGGCCGAAAGTCGCCGGAGTCGTTCATGAATCATGCGGCCTACGCCGGGCTCCCCCGCAGGAGCTTTCGGTAGGCCTTCAAGTGCCTCAGTGCGGCCGCCACCTGGCCGGCTTGTTCACAGACACTTGCCGCATTGAAATGGGCATCGGCGTTGCTGGGATCGAGCTCCGCCGCGCGCTCGTAGGCCGCAAGGGCTTCCTCGGCCCGTCCGAGATCCTCGAGCGCGACGCCCAGGTTGAAGGCGGCGGTCGCGTCCTCCGGGCGCGCAGCGAGCGCGTGCCGGTAATGCGTCTCGGCCGCCCCCGCGTTTCCCCCCTCATGCAGCAGCCGTCCGAGGTTGACGTGGGCGTCCGGATGCTCGGGGTCGAGCTCGAGGGCGCGTTCGTACGCCTCCCGCGCCTCGGCCGGTGAAACCGCTTCCAGCTCGCATCCCCAGCCGTACCACTCCTCCGCCGAAAGCTGCCGCGGTCCGGTCTTGGCCTCGCGAAAAGCTCTGCGGGCGAGCGGCGCCACCTTTCGCGCCAGCTCGGCGACTTCGAACTCGAGCAGGATCTGACCGGACTCCGGGAGCCATCGGGTCTTGCCGTCGCCCACCACGACGCGACGGCCCTCCGCGGACAGCCGCAGCCCGGAGGCGCGCCCGACCTCTGGCATCCTCTCGCGCAGACGCGTCAGAGCCCGCTGAATTCGCCGCGCGCCGATGCGGGAGGAGAGCAGGTCCCGCGCCGCCTTGAGGAAAACGAGCTCTTCGAAGGAAAAGAGGTAGCGGCCGCCGGCGCGCCGCACGGGCTCGATCAGACCGGACCGGACGAAGGAGCGAATCTGTGACGGAGAAAGACCGAGCAGTCGCGAAATGTCCCGGGTCGTGTAGCCGGTCATGCCGGAGAAATCATACGGGGCGGGAGGCGGAAGGAGGGAGCGGGAAACCGGGACGTTTTGTCATCCTGAGCGAAGCGAGGGATCTACTCGGTTGGTCCGTTCGCCGCGACAGATTCCTCGTCGCGTAGCCTGTCCCGAGCGGCACATCGGCCGGCGAGAGAGTCACCAGGGCAGATCCCTCGCTGCGCTCGGGATGACATTTGAAGCGGAGGGGCTCCTCGGAATGACAGTAAGTCTGCGCGCTGCTCGGAGTGAAAGGAAGTCGGTGCGCTCCTTGGAATGACAGGAAGTCGGTGCGCCCTTCGGAATGACGGGAAAACCCGAGAGCCTCGTCTACCGTCGCGCGTCCGCCGTCTTCCGGCCGTTCGCGCGGGCTGCTCGTTTCGCCGGCTTCCGTTCCGCGGTCCCGCCGTTGCCCTTGCGGCCGGACGACGAAGTCTTCGCCAAACTCTTGCGGAGCGCTTCCATCAGGTCGATGACCTCGCCCGACTTCGGACGTGGAGCGGCGGAGATCTCCTCACCCGTCTCGATCTTGCGCTTCAACTGTTCCTGGATGCGCTTTTTGACCTCGTCCTCATAGGCTTCCGGACGGAAGGCGTCCGAAGCGCTCTGGTCTACGAGCATCTTCGCGAGCTTCAACTCGGCGTCCTTGACGGACTCCGGCTCCACTCCCACCTCGGAGATGGAACGAACCTCGTCGGCGTAGAGGAGCTGCTGCATCACGAGCCCGCCTTCGACCGGCCGCAGCATCACGAGGTACTGCTTTCCGCGCGCGGCGTACTTGGCGAGCGCGACCCGGCCGGTTGTCTTCATCGCCTCCGCCAGTAGCCAGTAGGCCTTGCTCCCTCCCTTGTCGGGACCGAGGTAATAGGGCTTGTCGAAGTAGATCGGGTCGACCGCCTTGACCGGAACGAACTCCGTGACTTCGATCGTCTGTGTGGACTCTTCTTCCAGGTTCTTCAGCTCCTCGTCGGTGAAGAGCACGTACTGATCTTTGGCGAACTCATACCCCTTGCGCATCTCCTCGCGCGGGACGATGACGTTGTCCTCTTTCGGGCAGATGTACTGCTGCTTGACCCGCGATCCGCACTTGGCGTGCAGGAGGTTAAAGGAGATTCCGGAAGAGGTGTTGGCAGCCGAAAACAACTTGACCGGGATCGAGACGAGCCCGAAGGAGACGTTCGCGGTGGCAATCGCTCTGGCGCTCATAGGTCGCAAAGTTTAGCAGGGAAAAGGTCTTTCGGGCAGCAAGAACCTTCATAGTCCTGGCGTCCAGAGTAGCCGGTAGCCCAACCGGTTGTGGAGATCGACAGTCTTTCCAGAATCACCCGGCGGCTGGTTACCGGGCCCTGCTAGATCCACCCCCGCATGCGATAGTACACGAGCGCTGCCCACTCGCGCACTGCCACCATCGCCTGGGAAGACCGGTTAATCCCGCGAACGATGAACTCACTGGCCCATTGCCCGGAACCATTTTCCGCATCGACCGGCCCATAGGACGTCACGATTCGAATCCGGGTGAAGCCAGCCTTGCGAAAGACCAAGCGGACGCGCAGAGCGTGATAAGGGCTCGAGACGAGCAGGAGCGGAGAGGATTTCGTGAATGCGGGGACTTCTGCCGTTTCGGTGAGCCACTTCGCTTGCTCGAGGGTGTTGCGCGATCGGGGCTCGAGCCTCGCCGCTGCCGGGGGAAGGCCGATCCATCCCGCCGCCTCGGCGTAGATCTGCGCACCGTTGCGCGGGTTGGTTCCTGAAGTGCCCGAGAAGATCACCACAGGGGCGTAGCCGTTGCGAAAGAGCAAGACCGACGTCCGAATCCTCTGCCAACCGGAGGAGCTCGGAAGGCCGTGATCCGTGCCGGAGTCGAGGCAGACGATGGCGGCGGAGCGGACCGGTGGATCATTCTGGATCAGCGGAGCGTCGATCCCCAAAGGGAGCGGCGAAGCCAGCCAGAGGAACACCAGCGTGGAGACGGCGCCGGCCATCATCAGGTAACCGCGGACGATCCGAACGACCGGCTCCGGAGGGCGACTGCGCCCGCCAGCGCTCAAGAGATTTGGCCGGAGCGCGCCGGTGAGGCAGCGCGTGCCCTCCAACTTCGCGCCAGAACGGCGTCTCGTTCCCGCTCCCATCGCCGCCGCAGCAAGGATTCCCAGCGGCCGGAAAGGTTGGTGACGGCGATGCATCGTCCCCAGACGAACGTCAAGACGCGGATGAAGGCGAGGCTCGCGCCAGCCTTCAGGAGCATCCGTATGGACGCTCGATTCCCGACGCTCGTTCGATAGAGCACCACGCGCACGCCCTGGCGCGCCAGCTCGCGCGCCTGGGAAAGCAACAGGTCGGCGGCGATTCCACGGCCGCGCCACTGGCGGTCGACGGCGATCCCCCGGTGTCTGGCCTGCCCTTCCTCGGGCTGCTCGTTCCAGGTGCAGGCGACGACGCGCCCCGCTGGATCACGCGCCACGAAGAGCTGTTGTCCACTCCTCTGATCGAGCGAAACTTTCAGCAGCCGAGCCGATTCGGCGGCGACCTCGGGTTGTTCGGGGATTCGGACCCTTCCGTAGGAGATTTCGCTCGGCTCGGGCAACCGCGCGAGCGAAGTCTGGAGCTCGCACTCGAACAGGACTCGGAAGTCCACCAGCCGGCCGACGCTCAAGGACCATGCTCGACCGGCGAGCCCGAGAGCTCCCAAACGTCGCCGGGCGTCCCGCAGAGTCGCGTCGAGGTTCCGGAGACTTTCGATGAGCCTATGATAAAACAAGACCGCAGCATGCGAGCCGCTCCAGACAGATCGCCCGGCGGCGCGACAGCCGACCTTTCTCTGGCGGCTCCCCTTCTTCTGTTGGCTGGAGCATGCCTCGCGGTAGTGCCGTGGCTTCATCCGAACAACACTTGCAAGGACTGGCTGATGAAGTGGGGTCAGCTCGCGGTGCATCCGTTCTGGCTTCCGATTCATCAGATCGCGATGGTCGGCTTCGCATTGGCCGGCGCGGCGGCGGCGGCGCTGTCGTTTCTGGGACGCCGCTCCCCTCTCGGTCTTTTCGCGGGAGGAATGCTGGCGGCGGGGCTTTCGATTCAATGCATGCTCGTTTTGATCCACGCGACCGCCGTAAGCAGGCTGGGCGAAGCGTTCAACGCAGCGACCGCCGAGTCCGAGCGCCAGACGTTCCGGGTTCTTGCGGAAGCCATCGTCCGCTATGACGTTGCGGCGTCCGGGGTCGCGGCCGCGCTGCTCTCCGCTGGAGCGGTGCTGATGGCCTGGCATCTCTCGCGCGTCGAGAGCCTCTCGCCCCTCGCGGCGCTTTTCTTCGCGGGGCTCGGCGCCGTCTGGGGCCTTCAGGCCCACGGGGCTTTCCGGTTGCTGCACATCCCGACGACGGAATGGATCCCGTACACCTGCCTCGCTCTCTGGCTGGGAGGACTCGGGCTAATCCTGCTTGCCCGTCGCGGTGAGCCGGTCGCGAAGACGGTGCGCGACGACCACCGGAGCTACGAGGAGCCACTTCCGCAGAAACCATAGCGCGCGAACGAGGACCCGCCCGGCCGGCGGCGCGGCGCGAAAGAGCAGCTCGCACGAGCGAAGGATCAGCCGACGGGCGAAAGAGTCGGGACCCGCCGGAAGGTCCCGATCGCTGTCTTGCGCAACCAACCCCATGACCCGGCCGAGCACCGAGGAGGCGGGGAGCGGAAAGTCGGGGACAGCCGTGGCATCCCCGCGCGTCAGAATCCAGCCGTCCCGGAAGGAGGTCGCGATCACGCGATGCACGAGAACGCGCATCCCTTCCTGACAGACCGCCACGTCTCCTTCCCGCACTTGCGCCCCGCAATGGACTCGAACCTCGGCCCCTGGCGCAATCGTCGGCTGCATGCTCACTCCGGAGAATCGCGCCGTCAGGATCCGTCGCTCCTTCTTCCAGAGCTGCGCGGCGGCATCGAGCCGTTCCCCGCTCCAACCATCGAGTGCCATTTCCGGCGCAGGCGCCTCAGGCCGCCGCGAGGCGGCGGTCGGGCAGGATCAAGTAGGGGCTCAGCGACTGCCGGACGTAGGGGCGCTTGAACGCCCAGAAGACGCCGTCCAGATAGAAGTGGAGGAGGACGACAACGTTCAGGATCCACGTGTGAAACGCCATCGCGTTGAAGTGATGGACGGTCCGATCGACCAGCGAGGTCGCCGCGACGAGGACGAGGAGGAAGATCACGATCCGATAGGGCCTGCGCGCGACCTCTGCGAGCGCTCTCTGGACCGCGGAACCTTCGACCGTCTGGTACTTGCGATGATGGAGCAGCCAGAGCAATCCCATGTACTGCACGTAATGCCCCGACAGCATCGCGGAGGTCGCGGTGCCGCGGCTCTCGAGCAGAACGTAAGGGAGAAAGAGGACAGCGGACGCGGCGAGGAAGATCCACTCGGAGACCGCGACCCGCGTCTGCCGTCGCCTCATTCGCAGGACGAGCCGGACCAGGGCGATCCCTCCGACGCCGAGCAGAACCGGACCTAGATACGGCGCTACGTCAAAGGGAAGGTAGCGGAAGTAGTACGCGAAGCTCGGCTGCTTCGCGATGTGAACGGCATAGAGGCCACCGCTGATGGTGATGAGGGCGAGGTTGGCGGGTAGCCTTTCGGACTGGTTGTTCCCTCCCCCCAGATGCCTGTAGATGGACAGGATCCCGTTGGACTGCCGGGAGACGTGAAACACGTTCCAGGTATCCACGACCACAGCGACGAGGAAAAAGAAGTGGAGCGCGAGAGCGAGTGAGAGAAAGCCCACGACCAGGACCGGCCCGAGGAAGAACGCGGCTTTTCGGGTGCGATAATAAGAAAGGTTCGAGTCGTCCATGTAGAACGTGTAGGTCGAGAGATAGTGGGGCATCCCCAGCAGAAAGAGACTCGCCCCGCTCAGAACGACCGCGGGCACGGCAAACGCGATTCCGCAAACCGCGATTCCCAGCAGAGGAGAGAGCGCGAGAAGCGCGAGGTCGTACCTGGGACTTTGGATCCAACCCCTGTTGTCAGCGCGGACGGACTCGAACATCATGAGATCGTGCGGCAGCAGTCTAGCATCGCCAGCCGTTTTCGCCACTCGGAATGTTGAGCTCCCTCTGGCCGCTGCTTCGGAAGGGCCTCCCCCCGGAGTTGATTCAGGGGGCGCGCCTCCTCTCGTTCGTTCTTCTGGTGTTCCTGGCGATGCGTGTCGCGCGGTCGCGCGATCCCCTCCGGCGAAAGCGTCGGATCCAGATCCTGCTCGGGTATCTGCTGGCTGTCAACGCGGCTGTCGTCTTGGTCCGGACCGACGACTGGCCCTTCAGCCCCTATCCCATGATGGCGGTCGACGCGACCGACCGCACGACCGTCCATTCGATGATCGCGTTTCGTGCCGTGGACCGGCTCGGGCGCGAGTGGCGAGTCGACCCCCTCGCGTGGTCTCCGCTCTTTCCTCAGGCGATCATGGGCTGGTTCGAGAACGTCTATCCCTTCGCATCCCCCGCGCAGCGCGAAGAGGTGGGCCGCTTCCTGCTGGCCCGCGCGGAGGAGGCCCGGGTGCGCCACGTTTGGGGTTTGCGTGTAGGTAACGAGCGGTGGCTGGGGCCGCTCGCCGCCCCTGACACGAACCTCTACTGGCCGCCCCCGGAGGGAGCAACACAGCCATTCGTTCGGCTGCGAGTTTACCGCCTCTTCTGGAGGTCGACCGAGCTGGTGGCGGACCCCGCGCGGTTCGGCCGCAAACTGCTTTTGGAGTGCTCCGCGCCGTGAGAGATGCGCTCTTGCGAGCCTGGAATTCGTTCTGGTTCCGCCCGGCAGGTCCGACGGGCCTGCTCGCCGCTCGATCGATCGTCTGCGCGCAGGCGCTCTGGATCCTGCTTTCCCGCCCGAATCTGCCGGAGATCCTCGACTGGCCTCACGCGTTCTGGCTCGGCGTCGACCGCGCGCTCGCGGGCCGCTTCCTGATTCTGGGACTCCCCACCGGAATCGAGCACGCCCTCTACTGGCTCCTCCTCGCGGGCCTCGCTGCCGGGATGCTTGGCTTTTTTTCTCGCGCGTCCGGACTCGCCATGGCGCTCCTGCTCTACCACTTCGCCGCTTTCGAAGACATCTTCTCCTCGCGCGGCGGGCCGTTTTTCCGCGGCCTGACCGTCCCCGTCATGGCCTTGGTCCTGCTCGCCTGCGCCGAGATGCCGCGGTGGCGGGCGCGGCCATCTCCAGAATTCCGCTGGCCGCTCGCGGCGATCCAGGTCCTCTTCGCGTTCACCTACTTCTTCTCGGGAATCAGCAAGCTTCTGGCGATGGGACCGCGCTGGTTTTCCGCCCGGAATTTCCAGGGTCTCGTGCTCGGATTGATCATTCCAGAAGTTTCGGCCCCCTGGTCGCGTGCCGTCGCCGCGAGCACCGCGCTCTGCCAGGCGGGCGCTGTCGCCGCGTTCGCCTTGGATTTTTTACTCGTGCTCGCCGCGTTCTCTCCCCGGGCGGCGCGGTTTGCGATTCCCGCCCTCGCCGTGGGCCACCTCCTGGTGGTCAAGATTCTGGGAGTGGTCTTCCTGGGGCTCCCGCTGCTTCTGATTTTCGTGGACTGGGACGCAATCGCGGGACAGATCGAGCGGCGGCGGTCTGCCGGCGGGCTCCGAACGGCGGAAGGGATCCTCAGTGCCCCGCAAGCAGGGCCCGAGCTGCCTCGATCTCTTCGTCGGTGAATCCCGCCTCCCGGCGGAGCTCCGCGGCGACCGGATACGAGGTCGTCGCCTCTCCCGCCACGGTATGCAGAGCGCGGTTGGCCGCCGAGACCGCGCGGGCGAGGTCGAGCAGCGCCCGGGAACCTTCCTTGCGCTTCAGGCGATCCACCCAGACGTTCGCGTAGCGGACATGCTGGACCTCGTCGGCGAGCTGCCCGTCGAAAAGCTCGGCGAGGTCGGTCTCCCCCGCTTTGGCCGAGGACTCCAGAATCGCGCTCTGGATCGCGTCGATCCCGGCGGCCTCGAAGCTGCGGTTCTGGACGGTCAGACGTCCAATCAACGAATCGATGTGCGTGAGGATCCGGTACTGAAAATTCATCACGGGATACTTGCCGACATGGACCCCGCGCTTCTCGAAGCACCGACGGAACATGTCGATATGGCGGGCCTCGTCCCAGCACTGCCGAGCGATCGCCATCCGCAGCTCCCAGTCCGCGTCGGGGAAGTCGGCGAGGTTGCGCGCCGAGATCTCCAGGCCGTTGATCTCCTCGTTCATTTGGCGGTGAAGAAACTCCCCGATCGCGGCCGGATCCTCCGGCGGGAAGTTGGTCATCTCGGCCCACACATCTTTGACCGAGAAGCGAGAATCCCGCGCGGGATTCTCGGCAAAAAGCGCCGGGTCGAGGCGAGTCTCCATCATGGTCCCGTCGCCGGCTGCTCGGCAACCAGCGACCGGAAGCCGGCCTGCTTCAGAATCTCGCCGATCTCCTCGTCGGAGAACTCCGCCAGCCGCCGGTCCTCGACGTTCACGGCGGGAGCAGCCGAGCCGGTCAATTCGGTCCTCCCGGAGCCGAGCACGGCGACCGCCGCGTTGACCTGCGATACCCAGCGGATCGCCATAGCCAGCTTCAAGAGGACACGGCGGTCCTCCTGGGCCATCTTCTTTAGCCAGCGGTTGGCGAATCGCACATGCTGGATCTCATCGGCCAGGATCGCTTCGAGCAGGTCCGCGGTGGCGCGATCGCCGGCCTCGCGCAAGGCGGTGATATTGCCGCCGACCACGTCCATGGCCCCGGCCTCGAACGTGCGGTTCTGGGCGGCCAGCCTGCCGGCGAGATTGTCGATGGCGCACGTGATCGACCATTCGAAAACCGAAATGGGGAATTCCCCCTTGTATCCGCCCATCTCGACGAGCCTGCGAGCGAGTCCGGCGACGTGCCGCGACTCGTCCCAGCACTGCCGTGCCAGCTCCATCCGCAATCCCCACGGCGCGTCGGGAAACTCCACCAGGCATTGCGCTGCGATGTCCAGGCTGGTGATCTCGTTGGACATGTGGCGGTGAACAGATTCTTTGCGGGCGAGCTCCCCGGTCCCCTCGAGCGTCTCCATCTCGGAATCGGTCAGGACGAGGCGGAAACACTCATCGCGCGCTGGAGCCTCCCGTAACTTCAACCCCCCGACCTCGAGGAAACCAATTTCCGTCATGCGGGCCCCGCCACGATTGTCTGGATCGAAGACCCGCGGCGCCGCAGCTCCTCGGCGACGGGCGCGGCCGGCAATCCGATCTCCCGCCGCAGCCGATCCGCGTCGCGGCGCTGACGAGCGTAGTCGTCAAGAATTCTCTCCAGGATCACGCACGACGGGGCATCAACGAGAGCGTCCGTGCGCCGCAGGTAATCGCGGTAACGCTCCTCCATCTCGGGCAGCAGAGCCTCGTAGAGGGCGGCCAGCCGATCGGCGGTCGATCGAACCTTCACGGCCTCGGCGAGTAGCTCGACGAACGGTTGCGCTGGGGATAAGGAAAACTGTTCGGGAGACCTCAGCTCGAAGGTGCGTCTTCCGAGGGCGTCCGCGTGCTGGGCGAAATCCCAGATGTGTCGGCCGAATAGGACTTTCGCTTCCATCTCCGGCGTAGTGGGAGTCCACGCTGCGGCGATCTCCATCAACCGGACCTCCACGAAGCGAAACGTGGCGATGGCTCGGGCGCGCTCCTGGACCGAAAGGCTCATCGGGATTCGACCCCCTTTTCGAGAAGTCTAGCAGTTTCGTCCGGGTCGCCCGCGAGCAACCGGTAGCACGCGAGAGAACCGACCATCCGAATCATCTCAAAGACCCTCTGCGTGGCCTGGCCGGAGACGAGCGTGCTCGCGATCGGCTGGAGGCAAGAGAGCTCCTCTCGTCCAGCGCGGATTTGGCAAAGCTCGGGTCGGGGACCGAAGCCCGAAAGGAAAAAGAGGCTCGCCAGCGGGACGGCTTGCGCGGGGGCGACCGGCAACAGCCGCTCGATCGGCACACGAACGAGCCCATCCTCGTCGGGGCTGGGGCGCAACCGAGCGAGCGCCTCCCGGACGGGCGCGCTCTGAGGGCCAGGCTTGATCCCGACCGGACGGCGGAACGGAAGAAGCTCTCCCGACGAGGGGAGATAGCAGGCGGTTTCATCTCCCAGGAATCCATGTCCGCGGGCCGCCAGCGCGAGCGCCGTCGTCGATTTTCCGGTTCCCTTGGGGCCGAAGAGAAGCCACCCGCGGCCGGCGATTGCGATCGAGGCTGCGTGAAAAAAGAGCGCATCCTTGCGCAAGCGGAGCATGCGAAGAAACAGAAAGTGGGAAACGATCCTTCTCCAGCGGGGAACTCGCCGAAAAAAGCACTTCGTATTCGAGAAGAGAAAGATCGGGGCGGGGTCGTCGCCAAGACCCAGAGCCGTCCAGCCGGGTTCCGAATGGTCCAGCAAACGCAACGGGACTGTCGGGGAAGAGAATCCAACCAGGAAGCGAGCGGGCTCCGAAAGACCGTCCCCGAAGACTTGGAGCTCTCCGTAGCCGGTCTTCGCGCTCTCGGTTTCCAGCTGGACGGAAAAAGAGGCTCGCTCCTGCTCGCGGAGGGCTTGCCGGCCTCCGAAGAGCATCGCGAACTCGTCCAGAAATCCGGCATCGTCGGAGTGAACTTCCATTCTTACCCCGAGCAATGCGAGGGTTTCCCGACCGATCATCAGACGGAGGCGCTGCCTAAATCCGAACCCCGGCCGCTTGGCTTGGCGGCCGCAGGTCACGCGAACCTGGGTCGAATCCTAGCAGCCCGTAACCCACCAGGTCTGCATCGCCTGCGTGATCTGGAAGGTATTCAGTATCTCCGCTTCCGTCAGCACTTGGATTCGGGGAGGCTCGTAACGGGGACGCTCGTCTTGGCGATTTGGTTCCGTGGGCATTTTCACCGTAGCTTCCGGCTTCATCCTTCCTCCTTCTATTCGAACCAGGCTTCCTTGTTGGGTGGAGCTTAAACGGATTCTCGTCCCGAATCAACCAAAAGTCCCTTCAATATCAAATCCTCCAGTGCCTGGCGGACGTCTGCCTCGGCCGCCGCCGGGTCGACCCCATCGAACTCCCGTGTCAGGCGTTCCACGATTCCGGCTGGGGTGAGGGTTCCG
>Ga0070698_100000990_pt1 | contig 31268 bp, 28 predicted proteins | sample KBSK1502metaG_FD_65477 | JGI IMG/M metagenome (GOLD analysis project Ga0070698, IMG submission 65477) | Corn, switchgrass and miscanthus rhizosphere microbial communities from Kellogg Biological Station, Michigan, USA - KBS K1-50-2 metaG | ecosystem: Host-associated > Plants > Roots >...
TCAGTCGTCCGCTTTACGGACTAAACACCTTTCACCTCTTTTTCCCAGCAGTGAACTGCTGGGCTATTTTCAATCGTCCGCTAATGCGGACTCATAAAACACTTTTCGGGCAAGGCCGCTCCAAGGTTTTGATCCTTCGGGGCCAGCCGAACGAACTTCTGTCGCGTTCTTCTATCTGTTCCTGCCCAAAACTTACCCAAACCCACGAGGCTCGACAACTAATTTAGCTATAAAGACTGACACTTCCGGCTATTTTCTTGCGCACAACACCGGGCGGCAGTGTATAATCTGGTTGGCATTTTGCGTATCGCGTCCCAAGCGAGCGCCCTGCACCGAAGACTTCGCCTCTCGAGACTCCAAAAACCTTGAAAACATTTTCGTGGAGAGCACTGCTTGGATCACTCGGCCTGGCCTTCCTGGCCGGCGCGGCTACGTGCGCGATTTGGCGTGCCGGCCTGATCGACTCGCTCCAGGCAGCTTTCGTCGTGAACGTAGGTCGCGGCGAAGCGCCGCTCCAGTCTCCGCAGACATCAATCGGCTTACTCCTCATCGTCGCCATCAGCACCAGCGCCGGTTTTATTGTCAGTCGTGCGGGCGCGCGCCGCTCGTTTCTGATTCTGGGCCTCGGCTTCTTAGCGACTTCGGTTGCCAGTTTAATAACCTCAGCGTACCTCAAGATCGACATCCTGTTCGCGCCCCTGGCTGTGGGAGCGATCGGAGCTGTCTTCCTCGTCCAGCTTTATCGCCTATGGCTGATTGACAGGGTCCTAACTGAACACGTTAACGATACTTCGGGAAGGACCGACACAGTCGAAGCAAGCCTCGCCCAAAGTCGCCTGACCAGTGGCCTCAGGCTCTTGCAAACGATTCTTCCCTTGGCAGAGGCGGTTGTCTTCGAGCCCGATGATCTCGGCGCCCTGATACCGTGCGCCCGCGTGCGCGCCAACCCCAGTGGAGCTTTAGAGCCAGGCCGCAACACCGTTTGGCGCCGCCTGGTTCGACTTTGTGATCGGGCTGTCCAGTCGAGTGAGATTGAGATCTCTCCCGCCGGAGAGATTGACTCACTCGAGAATGTCGCGATCCCTTTACGTCACGAAGGCCGAACGGTGGGCGCTTTGCTACTACGTCTGCGAGAGAGCTTTGATCAGAGCGATCGCCGATTGCTCTCAGCCGTCGGCGGGCAGGTAGCTCGCAATCTTCAACGTGAAGCGGCGCGCAAGCGGAAGCTGAATGGCAATTTACCCGCATTTGTTTCCGCGCGAACATCAAGCCATCGACTGCATGCATTCGATGTCATTAGCGGAGTACTGACTGAGAATCGCTTTGGCGCCCAGGTTCTGGCCGAGGCGTCCGATGGCTATGCGATCGCGTATCTTGACGGTACGCTTGCTTTTGTTAATCCCGCGCTGCTCTCGGCCGCTCGCCTCGATAAGTCCGAGGCGCAGAAGGTTGATCTATTCGGACTGCTGGATCGTTTTCGATCCGGTATCTTCGACGAGCCTTCGATCGCTGTCCGCCGCGTTCTGCAGTCAGGCGAACCTTACGAACGAGAGCTGAAGTTCTCGGATCGCAACCAGACCCTGGAGTTGCGAATTGCCCTCGCTACGGACCACAATGGAAATGGTTCCAATGGAAACGGCTCAAACGGCGTTGGTTCAAGCCCGCTCTGCTTTGCCATCCGCGTTCGTGACGTGACGCTGATGAAAGAGTTCGAACAATTAAAGAGCGACATGATTTCGCTGATGTCGCACGAACTCCGGACCCCGCTCACAAGCATCAACGGTTTCGCCGAACTCCTGGTCCTTGACGACAAGATCCCGGAAGAGTCGCGTGAATTTCTTCAAATCATCACCAACGAATCTCAGCGCATGTCGCGGATGATCGATACGTTTCTATCCGTGACTCAGCTTGAACGCGCTGACAAAAAGGAATTCACCAAAACCCCTCTGCGCCTGGACGAAGTCGTTCGCGAAGTTCTCAACACCGTGCAGCCCCTCGCGAAGAAAAAACGCATTCGGCTGATTGAGCAACCCAACGCCAACATTCCTCCGGTGGCTGCGGACAAGAGCCTGATCACTCAGGCAATCATGCGCCTGCTGGAGAACGCGATCAAGTACAGCCCCGAACGCACCGCCGTGACCGTATCGACTTTGCTGGAAGCTGAAGCGGTCCGCGTAGTCGTCGAGGACCGCGGCTATGGCATTCCGGCAGAGTCGATCGATCGTATCTGGGAAAAGTTTTATCGGGTAGCTCGCGACGGCCAGGAGAAAGACGAAGAGTCAACCGGACTGGGCCTGGCTTTTGTGAGAGAGGCCATCGAGCAACACGGCGGATCGGTTGCAGTAGAATCGGAAGTCGGGCGCGGATCGAAGTTCAGCTTTGCTCTACCGCGATTGTAAGCACAGCGGCACGAACTTCAGGACGCTCTGATCAAGGTATCAGTTACCGGCTATGTTCCTTGCCTGGTAGAGGCGAAATATTTATAGGAGCGACCCAGGCCCGTTCTCCCAACTCCGTTAGGAGCGAAATGTACGACATTGCGCTCCTACAGGAGCGCGGGAAACAGTCTGCCGATGGAGCTATAAACATTTTGCTCCTACGGAGCATGCAAGACAGTGCTCCTTCTAAAGGGCCATATCTACTTGTTCTGAGCTTCTTTCAGTTTGTCGAACATTCGATTAGACCTTCCAAGGTTGCAACTCCAGTGTACTCGACCAAACAAAATCCAGTTTAGAGGTCTTGATTTCCGGCAGCGGACCCAACTCATAGACGTTTCAACGATCCGAATCTTGGACGCTTGCGTCCACAAACAAGTTGATTTGTTTACGTGGGACTGAGGACAGGCTCCGCCCGTGCGATCCGCCGCAGGAAGATGGGGCGTTACACGCCTGCGATCCGATTAATCCGGCCCCGGCAGCTCTGCGCTCCACAGTAACAACGCTTCGAATCCGGATGCAGCGTCTGCTCATAGTCGACCGTGATCTCTTCACCCGGATAAATGTCGCGCAAAGCAAAGAAGACAATGTGGCCATAGACGGTGCGCACATACGCGTTCGGCTCGCACGAGTGGTTTATGTAATGAGTGCCATTGCCGCCACGACTGCCGTCAATGCTCCAGACACCGTCGAGATCACAGATGCGCAGCTTCGCTCGATGGGCGCGGCGCTGAGCTTCGCGATCCGGAATTCGCTCGCCGGTGTACTCGGCGATCCTGCGCCGGTGCGGAAAGTGAATAGTCGCAAAACAGCCCCTGCCATTGATGGAAGATTTTTGAATTGAGAGGCCGGGCGCGAGTTCGAGTTTCATGTCGCGAGTATTGTACGACAATTGTCGACTTCGGACTGCTTGCGCACCGCGAAGGCTTAATTTGCTTCGTGTTTACGTGAAGGCGAACGATGTCTCGTCAGCTGCAGTGGCATCATCATTCCATTTTCCGGTTTTGGATCTTGCGCAACGAGTCGACTCTGGATTTCCACAGGCGGTTCAACGGTGCGGACCATTATTCCGGCTGTCGCTCTCTGCGGCGCAAAGGCAGGGATTGCAGTAAACGCATCATGCACGCCCAAGCCGGCAAACAACCCGAGCACCATCGAACCGATCGCCCTCGCAATGTATGACACACGGCGACGGATCGCGCGTAATCCGACGGGGCAATCGTCGGTGATAATCGATCCGTCGCGGCGGCGATAGAACCTGACACACAGTCTCCCTTCGGTGCCGGCGATCAAAGATTCGGCATCGGCTCTGGTCATAGCCGAAAGGTTGTAAACGTTCAGACTGCACTGGCCACAGAAACGCACGCGCTCGCTGCCGATCATTTGGTCCCAGTCAGCCTCGCACGGAGAGGCAACCCGCACATGATCAAGTGGATTTCTGAATCGAGACATGGTGTTTCCCTTTAGACAAAGCGAGCCTTGTTTGGAGTACCGCCTTTAGGTGCGGAACTTATCGCGTTACCATTCGACCGCCTGAAGGCGGGACTCCAAACCAAAGCGCTGTCGTCGCTTCGCTCTGCCAGCGCACTCCAAAGAACATCGCAAGCTGCCAGCTTGCGCTACATCTGCGGCCCGACGTAACGAACCGATTTCAACTCGGCGAGCGCCGCCAGCTTTTCAATCGGGATGCGGCCGATAACAAGTTTGGCCGTCTTCGGATCAAGCATGACTTCAAAACCAAGCTCCTTCAGCTTCGCCAAAGTCTCGACAGATTTTTCGGTCAACCAGATCTGAACTTCAGCTTTGCCATTACGAATGAACTTAGCTTCATCCGCGCCCGGCTTGGCTTTCGGATCCTTCAAGCGATCGATGACAGCCAGCACCATCGGATGAAATCTCGACTGTAGCTGCACACGTTTCTGCTCTTCGGGCGAGAGAGTTCTCATATTCTCGAGAACCGCTGAATCGGTTAAGCGGCCGATTGGAGCGTTAGTCGGCGCCGGCTTCGGAGGCGGTGATGTTCCGCCAGCAATGTTTCCTGCCTTCCCGGAATTGGTTCCGCCGCCACCTCCGCCTGGTCCGGCGCCTCGCGCAGGTTCTGATTTGATTGAGTTCGTTCCCGAGTTCGTAATCACCGTTGCCTGGAGCGAGGCCGTCGGAGGCTGGTTGGGCATGATTGCCACAGACCGCGCAGCTCGCCTGCCACTGAAGAACTGATAGCCAAAACCGTAAGGCGAGTCGTTCTCCTGCCCAAACACCGTGGCGCGATTCACACCCTGCGGCACTTCCACCGGCACATCGATGCGACGCGGCTGGCCACCATCGGTCACGATCATTTCTTCCACCGCTACGAACGAAGTGAACTGCGTCATCAGGCGATAGTCCAGACCAAGTTGCGTGACTGTCTGTTTCACATCCTCCTTCATCGCGCCCTGCTGCGCGCCTTTGAAGTCCTGACTCATCAAGTCGTCGACGCGTGTGCGCGCCCAGAGAGTTGCCAGTACATCATTCTGCTGGGAACTGGAGAAGTCGACCGGAATCTCGCGCACGAAATCATGGCCTGACATTTTCCCTTTCAGCCGAATGGTTCCGCGGCCATTACCTGCGAAGCGTCCGCTCAGAATCACCGGCTTGGCGCTAAACAGATCGGGCACTGCTCTGGGATAGACGTCTGCCACCGACAACCCATTCCAGTCGATGGAAATATCAGTCAGCAGCGGGTTCCGCACACGTTCATGAAAACGGCGCGCGGCCGCTGAGCCATCACCGTTGAGCGCAACGTATTCGACTTCGCCGCGGCCATACTTCGCCATGTTGTCGAGCAGGTAACGATTCACGCTGCTGCCAATCCCGAACGCGAAAACGCGCGCGTTCGGGTGCTTCTGCACTTCACCGATGATTTCCATCTCGTTACCGACATAGCCGTCGGTCATGAAGCAGACAATGCGGATATGGCCCTGCGCGTCAGATGGATCCATCGAAGCCTTGACGGCTTTCATCATTTCGGTGCCGCCGCCGCCTTGTCGCGTTTCGAGAAACGCCTGCGCCCTGGCCAGGTTTTCTTTGCTTGCCGGCACCGGTTCGGGAAACAAAATGTGTTCGTCGCCCGAGAACGTAATCAGATTGAAAGTGTCGTATGGATAAAGATTGTCGAGGGCCATCTTCATCGTCTCTTTGGCCTTCTCAATCGGGAAGCCGGACATCGAGCCCGAGGTGTCGAGTACAAATACAAGCTCTTTTGGCGTGACATCCTCAGCCGTAACTCGATCCGGCGGTTGCAGAATTAAGGTGAAGAAGCCACCTTTATCTGACGAATGAGTAAGCAAAGCATCTTCGATCTTCTTACCCGCCACGTCATAGCGCAGGATGAAGTCCTTATTGGGAATCGCCGCCTGATCCTTCAGGCGGACCACGGCGCGATGTCCGTCGGGACGATCGACTGTGACTTCGTGAGTCTTTGAGTCCAAAGCATCAATCGGCACCCCCGCGTCGAGCGAAACATCGATCGACACATCGTGCCCGCCCCGCATGCCCTCGGGCACAGGCTGGGGAGTTACGCGCGAAGCGTCAGGCACTTCATTTGTGTCGGGGGCGAAACCATTTCCCTGTGCTCCCGTGGGCGTACCGGGCACGTAGCGCGGTCCGACGACCATCGGAAAAACGAATTCGTACGAACCATCGTCGTACTTGAGGGTCTCGACATAACTGATCGTGATCTTGATTTGTTCGCCGGGAAGAATGTTGGCGACCGATTGCGTGAAGACGTTCGGCCGTTCCTGATCCAGCAGGCTGGCTGTTTGTCCATTTGACTTAGCCGCTTCATAAACCGCCTGCGCTTCTTCGCGACGCAAAATCTTTCCGCGTACGGTCCGGTCGCCAACCACCATCGTCATGTCGTCGACCGCGGCATTCTGCGGCAGCGGAAACGTGTAGACGGCTTCGATCTTTTCTTTGAAGGGATTTTCAAACTCCTGCGTAACGACTACGCGTGAGACAAAGCCGCTAATCTGTGCTTTGACGTCGGTGTGCTTGAGCGGGCAGACCGCTTTCGGCTTGCCGTTCGGATCGATTACCTGAAGTGCGCCGGGTGTTATGCCGGCTTGTGCAGAGACGACCGCTCCGGAACTTCTCAAAGAGTTCACCGCACACATCGCAGCGATTAGAGCTGCCATCACCAACAGGGACTTGAGAAAGAAAGATCTATGCATCGTCTCCTCCATTTCGAATTAACGGACTTAGTGGCACAGACTTCAGTCTGTGATTGATTGCTAAGACCTGGACACTCATCACAGACTGAAGTCTGTGCCACTGAGAAAATTCATTGTGCCGCTGGTTTAGAGACCCAACCTCAGCCTCTGGTTCCCGAATTCTTCCGGGAATAGAACGTGCGAGACGGGAGACCTTGCAAGTATTCAACTGCATTGATGCGAGGAGTGCCGTTCGCGATGGCCAAAACTCTGGACTGCGCCGGCAGAGCGCAGCGCCGCGGCGCTTTGGTCCGTTCGGAGTTCCGCCTTTAGGCGGGCCTTGTCTTCTAACCATGAAAGCCGCCTGAAGGCGGAACTCCGAACCAAAGCGGTGTCGCGCTGCGCTTGCCATCGCACTCCAAAACAACACTCAGTAAAGGTTAAAGTTGTACTCCAACTGCATATACATCGACACGGGCTGGCCGTTTTTCCTTGCCGGCACAAATCGAATCTGGCGCGCGGCGGCAATCGCTTTCTCTGTCAGGCCATTGCTCAGAGTTTGCAACGCCCGGATGTTTGTCACCTCGCCGGTTCGCGAGAACACGACCTGCAAAATGACTGTGCCGGTAATACTGTTTCGTCTGGCTTCTTCGGTGTATTGAGGTTCAGGCTTTGAAAGCACCCGCGCACGATCGTTGACTTCCCGCGACCTGTAGACACGATCGGGATCGGGGTTTGGATTATTGCCCCGCGATCCGCCGCTTCCGCAACACCCGGGAGTGTTATCACCATCACCACTGTTGCCTTTTCTTCCGCGACCGAACCCAGGACCCTCTCCTTCGCCGATGCCCGTGCCTTTGTTCGTGCCGACACCACCGCCTTCGCCCGGACCATTTGAAGGTGTGTTTGATTTTGAGCGCGGATCACCATAAGCAGTAAGCGCAAGATTTTTCCAAAGCGCCGGATCGATGTCTATGCCGGCGGCGGCCAAAGCCTCCGGCGGCAAGCGAGCCATCGTCGTTGAGATTGGCGCTGGGATTTTTGATGGCACAGGCGGCCGGCCCAGCGACGGCGGCAAGGAGTTGTGATCGCCGCCACTACCTCCACCTTGAGCGCGCGCCGGCGCGGGTCCTGACCCTTCACCCTTACCGCGGCTGAAGCCGACGCGGCCTTTATCGCCGGCGCCTATGCCCTTTGAATCATCCGGCTTTGTTTCGTTGCGCAGATCAATTTCGACGGTTCGAAAGACTTCATCGCCATTTTCAAGCAAATCCGCATCGCGCAATTTGGGAGCATGCCTTTCAAGAACCAGCACGCTCAGGACGATCGCAACCAACACGAACAGCGCAGTGGCGGCCCCCAAAAACATGTGTGGACGTGCCCGAGCCTGCTTAAGTAAAGTCATGGCCGCGACAATTCTCTTGACTGAAAAAGCGAGCGGATCGTTCTTGAAGGATGGCCAGGCTTGCCTTCCTTGATCGATCACAAACGAAAGTTGGTTCGCCAGGCGACGGGCTAAGGCTTCGTCGCTAACCAGAGTGAGTTGGAATTCAGCCGGTGCTGAATGAACGACCGGAACGATGTATAGGGATATCCCGTCAGTCGGACAAAAGCTAAACCTATCCTGGAATTCTTGACCGCACGCATTACATCTTTTCATGGCAATCTCCTGGTTCCTGGGGCAGGTGAACTTCAGACGGGGAGAGCTTGCTATAGCGCAAGTGGTTAACTTGCGTTTCAATGCGCAGAAAGCGACAACGACGCAAGTCAACAACTTGCGCTACAAAAGAAGTGGTGCGAACTGGGGAGCCCTTGGTGTTTATTACGGGAGACGCGAGAAAAGTTACGGAGAAAAGTTCAGAGTTCAAGCTTCAGCTTGCTCTTCCGGGAAAATACCAACCTGAAGGTTGAACTCTAAACTCAGAACTTACTTCAACCTCAAACTGCGAGCTATCAGATCAGTCTGGTTGCGAATACGCATGAGTTTGTCGCGCGTGCCGGTGAAGCGCAGCACGTAGACCGAACGGCTGTCGCCCTGAAGATAATAGGTGCGTCCGGCCATGGCTTTGCCGGCCGCGGTGAACTCATACGAAACAGTCACGCCCGACAAACGGCCTTGAAAGTTTTCGTCTTTGCCGTCGACATAACCGGGTCGAAAGCGTTCCTTCTGCTCCTGATCACGCTGGGCAAACTCTTTGATGGTCAGGCCTTCATCGAGGGCCTCTTTCCGAATCCGGAGATAGCCGTCGTTGCGATCGCCATAGACAAACTCGGCGTGCTGGTGCATTTCGTCAGGCTCATCAATCAAACGCCAGGTCGCCGACGGAAAGTCGACGATGTAATTGACCTTGGCGCTTGAATAGCTGTGTTCCTGAGTAAATGCGCGCAGGCGCGCCGGCGAAGGGCTGACGGCCGCCAGAAAGAAGAGCGCTAAAAAGATGATTGCTGATCGCACTGTCTAACTCCTTGTGGTTGCTCTCTGATGCCGGGAGCAGTACGGCTGTTGTCTGAAAGTAGCATAGACTTCAGTCGGTGATTAAGACCAGGGCAATAACGAAACAAGAATTTGACGACGCTTGAAATCACAGACTGAAGGAAGCTCTGATCAAGTCGTCTCACTCCCGCAAGCTGTTCCTCGCCTCGTAGAGGCGAAATGTTTATAGCACCAGCCCAGGTCCTGCGTCGCAGCTCCGTAGGAGCGAAATGTTTGCACGTTGCGCTCCGAGGGAGCGCGCGAAACTAATTACCCGCTAGAGCTATAAACATTTGGCTCCTCTGGAGCCAAGCATTGCGGTACTGCGAGGGATTCAGTGTACTTGATCAGAACTTCCTGAAGTCTGTGCTACCTAAATCTCCGCCTGCTCGATCGCCTGTCTCTGTATCCGCACCAATTCCGCAATTCCCTTGCGGCCCAGTTCCAGCAGGTTGTCCATCTCCTCGCGCGTGAAGGGCGAGCCTTCAGCCGTGCCCTGCACTTCGATAAATCGCGCGTCGCCGGTGCAGACGATGTTCATGTCAACCTGGGCCCGTGAGTCTTCGTCATATTTCAGATCAAGCAGGGGCGTCCCGTCAACGATGCCGACGCTGACGGCGGAGACTTCGCTGATGATCGGTGACTTCGTAATCCGCCGTTCTTTCATCAACCGCTTGCAGGCGATTGCATAAGCGACATAGGCGCCAGTGATCGCCGCCGTGCGAGTCCCTCCATCAGCTTGCAGCACATCGCAGTCGAGAGTGATGGTGCGATCACCGAGCACCCTGCGATTGGAAATCGCGCGCAGGCTACGGCCAATCAAGCGTTGAATTTCGTGCGTGCGCCCCGATGGTCCGCCGCGGCCAGTCTCGCGCGACGTCCGCGTTTCCGTCGAACGCGGCAACATGGCGTACTCGGCGGTGACCCAGCCTTCGGTACGTTGGCCGCGCAAATGTGGCGGCAATTTATCTTCGACGGAAGCAGCACAGATGACGCGTGTGCTGCCCATCTCGATCAAAGCCGAGCCTTCCGCGTTCGGCAGAAAGCCGGGCGTAATGCGAACCGGCCGCAACTCATCCGGCGCGCGATTGTCAGTTCGTACGAAAGTCATAAATGCCTGGCGCAGGCTGGAAGCCTGCGAACCGTCCGCAGGATGCGGGCGCTCCTTTGCTCCTTTGTCTCTTAACGAAGCTCATCGTGTCCCCAAACCTCCACCGCTTCCAATCGAGCCGGCTTGCTTCCCAAAAATCTTTCGGCCACCTTCGCGAAGCGTTCCGCTGCGTCAGTAACGTAAAAGTGATCCAAATCATCGCACAGGTGGCGTTCCAGCGCACCAGTTCCCGGCGTTAGTCGCTCCAGGCCTTTCTCTCTCAACAGCGACTTCACTTCCAGCGCCGTGGCTTCGCCCGAATCGATCAGTTCAACCTGCCGCCCGACCGCGTCCTGTATCACGTCTTTCAAAATGGGATAGTGAGTACAGCCGAGGACCAGCGTGTCGATGCTGGATCGAAAATCTTTGAGATAGGTTTCGGCTACAGTTCGCGCCACGTCCTGATCCGCCCAACCCTCTTCCGCCAGCGGTACGAATAATGGACAGGCACGTTCGATCACGACGGCATCAGGACCAGCTTTCATAATTGCCGTCGTGTACGCCCCGCTCTGCACCGTAGAATCAGTAGCGATAACACCAATCCTCTGTTGGGAGCGCGGACGGGCGGGATCCCCGGCGGGGTAGTCCCGCTGGGATGCTCGACTCGTCCGCTCTTTTTCTAATCCTGAAGCAACCGCCGCCCGCGCCCCTGGCCCAATCACGCCGACCACATCAATCTCAACCGCGCGCCGAATCGCCGGCAGAGCCAGAGCCGAGGCCGTATTACAAGCCACAACCAAAAGCTTGATCCCGCGCGCCGCCAGGAACTGTGCGTTCTCGACCGCGTAACGCTCGACCGTCGCCAGAGACTTTGTCCCGTAAGGCACACGCGCGGTATCGCCCAGATAGACGAATCGCTCGTTGGGCAGATGCTCATGCAGCGCGCGATAGACGGTGAGCCCGCCTACGCCGCTGTCAAAAATGGCGATGGGAAATTCAGGATTCATATCCGCAGATTACACAGATTTCGCAAGAAAAGCGGACAAGGACCGGGGCACTTTCTGGTCTGCCGAATTGTCTGCGTAATCTGTGTAATCTGTGGATCAATCTTAAAAAGGATTTGGTGGAGGCGCCGGGAATTGAACCCGGATCCAAGAACCAACGCCGAAGGACTCTACATGCTTAGCTGCTTCTCTTTCCGCCCGGTTTGTGACCGAGCGGGTTTTGCCAAATGTCAGGTAAGTGAAGCAGCAAGACCCTGACACGGCTAGTCCGACTTTATCTCACCCCCGACCACGGACCGAAGCCGGGAGCCAGCCCATCTAAGTGACATCTCACTCCGCGCGCATGAGCAACTTGCGGCGAGACGCTAGCGGGCTCTTAGGCCGCCAGAGCTAACTCGTTAGAGTTGGCAATTGTTTTTCCCTACGCTTTTTAACGAGCTGCATAAGGTAGCCCGGCATGCATCGCGACGGACATTAAGGCTCCTGTCGAAGCCTGTCGCCCCCTTCTGCGAGCGGGATTAGTATAGAGGATGTGGGGTGAGATGTCAGGTTGGGGTTGGAAGCGCGGCCTCAAAACGTCATGCATTAAGTCGACGAGGGTCTGCGAAGCGGTTTCATGCTTGATGAATTCGTCTATAAGACTGGCAAGTTTCGCGCGCGGCTTGTTCAGGTGCTCTCTCAGTGATTGCTCCAAGATACGTCGCGCTAAGAAGGCAGAGCCGTTCGGAGATAGATGCTCAATAGATGAGGCTTCTCGATAGATGGCTCACAACTGCTCAGGAACTTCATCGGGCAAGTCGGGCCGTAAGGACGTCGATGGGAAGATTGTTCTCTCGTCCACGAGTTCCGGTCGTTCCGCATCGCCGTATGAAGGTAAGTATTGCTTTTCAAGCCTATATACAATCGTCGCCTCTTGGCACTTCGGCCGAGGACAGATTCCCATTACGAAATAATGAGTACGTTCTTCTCTATCATCCTCATGGTATGTCGTTTGGGTAAACGCTAAGCACGCTTTGCCTTCGGGATCCTTAAATGCTACCGCATGATGACAATGGCCGCACGGACCTTCGATTAATTTCTTGTCCGCTCCCCAGCCTGCCAAGTTAAATTCGCGGTCAATCAACATACCCATACGAGCCACTTTAGTCCGCGCAGCGGATGAATGACAATAGCCCACCGATTTATCGGTGGGATCATGTCGGAGAATTAATTCAGCAGTCCGTGAAACGGACGGCTGAATCGGTACAGAACCCCGAGCGGTAGCGAGGGGATGCTGACACTCAAGTTGAGTTTATGATCCGGTCGCTACCGCTCGCGGTTCTGACTCGGCGCCCTTCCTTACGGTCGGTCTACTGCGTCACTTCACGAGCCAGGAGCTAAGAGCAAAAGGGAAATAAGTAGGAGGCTACGCAGCTTCTTCATCAATCTTCTGTTGCAACCACTGATTCACCAGGGTCTCGACCTTCACGCCGCGCTTGGCCGCTTGTTTCTCAATCTCGTTCAGCAGTTCGAGTTGAACGGGAACTGTGCTGATCACTTCGAACTCGACATCAGGCGCGTCGGTATCAAACTCGGTGAAGTCGTGGCTGTCCCAGAACTCTCCAACCTTCTCATCCGAATCGGCTTTGGAAATACTGCTCAATCTATTTTCTTCCATGTTTAGATTAACTCTCGCCACCGCCTCGGATCGCGCCGCAAGTCCATCAGGGCTGTAATCAGAATCTCATTTGCACGAACTTGATAAAGCAAGCCGAATGGGAAGCGGTGAGTGCGACAGCGTCTGGTCCTTGCTGACATCGGATGCCAGGAATGCGGGAAACGCAAGATTCGGGCGACTGCCGCATCAATCTCATCGAGAAAGGTGAGACCTAGTCCGTTCTCTTTTTGCTCGTAGTAAAGTGCTCCCTCTCTTAACTCGAGAAGCGCAGCGGAAGTAAACCTGTACTGCGTCATTTCTTCAACGACGAGCGGAGTTCTTCGAGTGCCGATGACCCATTGACGGCAGGTAATTCGCCTCGTTCAAAAGCATCAATTCGATCCTCGGATTCGGCTGCCCATTTGGCTTCGATGTTCTGAACAGAGTCGTCATCGAGGCTGTCCCAGAGTAGGTCTATCAACGACGCTCTTTCAGCAGCATCGAGCTTTTCAATTTCGTTTCGAAGGGTCGCAAGACTCATGGGCGGATCATTGACTGAATTGAACACGCTGTCAAGAAGGCCTTAAGCCTAGGCCCGCCGGGCTGAAAACGTTACCCGGTGCCGGGAGACTCAGGCCCGGTAGCTTCTGTCGCCCGCTAAAGCCGGCTCGGGATCAATTTAGGTCGTAACCCCGGGCTTACGCCCGGGGCTACACTCTGCCGCCGCTTCGCTGCTGATAGATGTTTCCAACCAAGCTGACAATCGCCGATCGATCAGTTTGCGATCGCGAAATTTGGAGTGCGCCGGCAGAGCGCAGCGGCGACGGCGCTTTGGTTTAAATCTAAAGCCGCCTAAAGGCGGAACTCCGAACGATCCAAAGCGGTGTCGCGCTGCGCTTGCCACCGCACTCCAAAGCCCTCCCTTACGGTCGGGCTACTGCCCCGAAGCGCCTTTGCAACCCCGGAGGGTTGTGCGTTCCAGGCAGACGTAACAAAACTCCGGTTCTAAGTGATTTGGAAAATTGTTTTGCGGCGGGGCGTGACATGGGTTCGCGAACTGAAACCATCGCTCGCTCAACCCACATCACGCCCACCCGCGACATCTCGAAGGATGTCGGGAAACTACGGCTCGTCCTAACAACCTAGCTAGCCACCAAGTCGATCGGGAAAACTGCGGGCTGACGGATATTGAACACCGTGAAGCACGCTTCGAAGCAATATAATGCGACGATTTTGTACGGACCCGGTACCGCGCCGCGATTGATCAGCACGACTTCGCGTGACACGCAGGATGAACCAGGCTTCTGTGGGTCGCACGCTGGAATGTCGTCGAAACAAATATTGAAGCTGGGTTTGAGCATCACCGAAGGAGTTCCGTCGGCTTGATTCGGGACCGCGGCGTTAGCCGCGGTGAGCACGAACAGTTGCACGTTGAATTCCTTAAGGACCACGTTCGAATAGGGATTGCAAACAGTGAGGCAGAGAACTTCCGTGTCATCTGTTTCGAGGTGGTCTTGTGGGCCGTCGCCCCACTTCAGACGCAGACAGGGCACAATCTTCGGCTCTTCGACCGTCTGACATTCCTGTTTGCAATTGCCGGACGTGATCTCGAATTGTTTCGCCGAGCATAATTTGCGAATGATACCGTCAGCGATATCCTCAATTTTCTCGCAAAGATCAGCGGCCTGGCCACCCGCCGCTCCTTCCACGGCCGCACGCATTTCCGCATGCGGAAGTTTGATTTCCTTCACATTTGGTTCGTTTTTGTCGCTCATGGTTTTTCTCCTTAATGAGTAACGCTGAGGCTGAGCCACAGCGCTCTTGTTGTGGTGGAGATTGGCAGGGAGTCGCCGAGAGAGTCAGACGGCGCGTCTGGCACACTACAGAGAAGCAGCCTTGCTAACCTGGGATACTCGTGTGCGAGGACACACTTGCAACTTTCGTTGCCACGTATATTCCTTTATGAATGACTTTGCAAGTTATTTGGAACAAGCTCGGGAAGTAAGCCCCCGAATCTCGCCTTCCTGCACATCGAGGTTCAGGCTGCGCTACGCTATAATCGTTACGCCCCAAGATGCGAAGTTCAGTTGACTGTGGGAATCCACGTTGTCCGATTGTCGTGATTTGACGCAATCTCTACCCGGGAAACAATGTCTATCCAAAGGCTGGAATAAATTATGTCTGCAAAACCTCCAGGCTCGCGTTTGAAATCATATACGCCGCAGGCGATCGTTATGGCGCCGCCCAACGAGCGTAAGCACATCCTGCGCCGGTTCTGGTTTCCGGCAGTGATCCTTCTGGCGCTCGCCGCCGGCGGGCTCACGGGCATCATCGCCGCTTACCAGCTCAATTATTCGCAAGCGGCCAGCGAGGTTGCCGCGCTGGCGACTTACCGGCCCAGCGTGGTCACGCGTATTTATGCCGACGACGGCAAAACTGTCATTGGCGAGTTCGCGCTGGAAAAACGTATCCCGCTGAAGTACGAAGAAATTCCGCCGGTAATGAAGAACGCGATCCTCGCTGTCGAAGACGCGCGCTTCTATGATCACATCGGCATCGATCCAATTCGCATCGCCGGCGCGGCCTGGAAAAATCTCACCAGCGATAAAGTCGAAGGCGGCTCGACGCTGACGCAGCAGCTTGCGAAGAATCTTTTTCTCACGCGCGAACAAACTCTGAAGCGCAAGATGAACGAGTGGCTGCTGGCTTTGCAGATCGAACGCTACTACACCAAGAACCAGATCATGGAGTTGTACGCGAACCACATTTTCCTGGGAGCAAACGCGTACGGAGTTGAGGCCGGGGCCGAAACTTACTTTGGCAAACAGGCGAAGGACCTGACACTCGAAGAGGCAGCTTTGTTGGCCGGCGTCCCCAAAGCGCCCAGTGAATATTCGCCGACCGCGAATCCGACGAAGGCAAAGGAAAGACGAGACTTAATTCTCGACTTGATGGCGCGGACCGGCTTTGCCACTCAATCAGAGGTTGACGCTGCAAAAGCGAAGCCGATTCAACTCGCTGACTCGGCTTACTATCAACCGCCGCAGGCGCTCTCTCCGGCGTTCGATTATCCGGTTGAATATATTCGAGGCGATTTGGAAGACAGATACACAACCCGCGTGGCCCAAACCGGTCTCGCTGTTTACTCGACTATCAACGTAGCCGCGCAAAAGAAAGCCTACGAAGTTGTGCGCGCTGGTTTGCGGCGCTATGACAAAGGGCACGGGGGTTGGCGCTCTTCTTACGAAGCGATTCCCTCTTCTTCCAACAATGGCGTGCCCACGACTCAGGAGTTGGCGAGTTACAAATATCCCGATTGGTACCGCAACGAGTATTCGGCGGGCCGTTACCTGCGCGGACTGGTGATGAAAGTCGATCAAGCCAAAGACGAAGCGACGGTGCGCTTCGGCAACTACACGGCGACGGTCACCAGCGCGGATACAGGTTGGGGCAAGCGCGCCCCGCGAACTGAATTCAAACCGGGCTATCTCGCTGAATTCGAAATCAAAGAAGTCGACAAGAAAGCTCATCGCCTCAAGGTCGAGCTGGTTCAGGTCCCTGCGGTGCAGGGTGCGATGATGACTTTGAATGCGAAAACCGGCGAGATCATGACGATGATCGGCGGCTATGATTTTCTGACGAACAAATTCAACAATGCGTTCCAGGCTTATCGCCAAACCGGCTCGGCTTTCAAGCCCTTCATCTACAGCGCGGCTGTTGAATGGGGCATGACGCCGGACACAACGGTGAGCGGCGCCGCCATTAACATCAACGGTTGGCAGCCACATAACTATGACGGCTCGCTTAGTTGCGGCGACATGCCTCTGAAAACGGCGCTGGCGCACTCGATGAATATTCCGGCTGTGCACCTGCTGCAAACCGTGGGCATTCAAACCGGGGCGCAAATGGTGCGCCGTTTTGGGATCAAAGTGCCGATGGCTCCCTATCTTCCATCCGCGCTGGGCGCCACCGAGGTGCCGCTTGATCAGATGGTCTCGGCGTATTCTGCTTTTCCGAACAAGGGCGTGCGCGTCGAGCCGCACATGATCAGGCGCGTGCTGGATCGCGATGGCGCGGTGATGGAAGAGTGGGAAAAAACTACTTACAAAGTTGTCAGCGAATATGTGGCACTGACAATGGTGTCGATGATGCGCGGCGTCGTGCAGGGCGGCACTGCGTCTTCGGCTCAGGTCCTAGGCGTGCCGCTAGCCGGCAAGACCGGTACTGTCAACGATCATACCGACGTATGGTTTCTCGGCTACACGCCCACCTATGTCACTGGCGTGTGGATGGGTTATCCGGGGAGAAAGAAACCGTTGGGCAACGAAATGACGGGCGCGGCCGGCGCTCTGCCTTACTTTATCGAGTTCATGAAAGATTTTCTCAAGGACAAGCCTAAGGAAGATTTTCCGAAGGCGCCGACGATGCCCGAAGACATGAAGGAGATGTACAAGCAGCGCCAGCGTGAACTCGCTCTGGAGCGCGCGCAGATGACTGCCGACGAAGAGCAAACCAAGACGGATGAAAATGCGCCGCCCAGCGCAATCACCGAGCCGCGGCTGGAAGACAAAACGTTGCCCGCGCCCAAGACGGAAGGGCCGCCTGAACCGCGCACGAATACTGAGACTCCGAAGAAGGTCGAGCCCGCCGCTCCGGCCGCAACTCCGGCGCAGACTCGTCCACGCGAAGCTGAACCGGCCAAGAAGAAAGGAAAGAAGGGCGACGACGGACCGCCGGGATAGGTTGTCCGACAAACTTCAGGAAGCTCTGATCAAGTTCTTCGACGCGTAGCGCCGGTTTGAGTTTAGCCCGGCGTTTCAACGCCGGGATCAGGTGGTTAGCCGGTCTCGTCGCGTAGCGACGATTGAATTCGCACTAATTTCAGGCGTCGCTACGCGACGCGAATACTTCATTGACCTTTCCCGGCCTTGAAAGGCCGGGCTAAATTCACATCGACGCTACGCGTCGAAATATTTGCGGAACGTCGCGAATGACCACCGGCTCGTCATCAAGCAACAATCTTCCCCAGCACATGCGGTAGCATCTTGCGCCACCAGGGCCAGTCGTGATTCACATCGTGGCCCCACAACTCGAGCGAGTGCGGAATTCCTTTCGCCTCGAGAATGTCCGCCAGATGCTGGCTGCGTTTGGGATCTTCGTAGGAACCCTGCCCCGAAAGAATGTAGATCGCATCTGCCTTGCGTAAAATCGGCAGGAAGCGATCATCGTTCAGGCCCGAAAGATAGTCCACCGGATTATTAAAAAAGACGTTGTCGTCATAGTAGCCTTCCAGGTATGAACGAATGTCATAGCTGCCGCTCAGGGCGATTACTCCCCGAAACAAATCGGGGTGCTTGAAGTATTCGTTCGCCGACAAGAACGCTCCGAGACTTGCTCCCGTGGTAATCGGGCGCGCATCTTCTCCGTTCTCGTTTCGAATCAACGGCAACACTTCATCGGTGATGTAACGATCGTAACGCGTCAACAATTCCGCCTTGAGCTTGGGCGGCATTTGCTCGTTGAGCAGACTGTATCGATTGACGCTGTTGATTGAGTAAGCGCGGATCAGCCCCTGTTCAATGAAGGGCTTGATGGCATCGACGAGATAAAATCTCTCGTATTCCAGATAGTCAGCCGCCGCCGTGGGCAGCATCAAGAGCGTCTGGCCGGCATGGCCGTAAGCCACCAAAGGCATATCCATCTGTAGATTCGGACTAAACCAACTCGTGGTTCTGCGTTCCATTGAACCTCACTTAGTTATCTGAGATTTGTACCGACCCGATTAGCGGACCGGAAATATTGTCTCACTTGGCGCTCAGGCGCAAGCCGATGGGCTGTCTCTGCGCACTCACTTTTCGAAAAAGATGACTGCGCCGCTCTTGATACAGAGCGATCGCTGGGCTTAAGCCGTTTAGCTGAGCATATTGCGGAACTTATTGACGCTTGTCCAAAGATGATATAGCCTTTGCCCGCTTCGCGATATTCGGACGGTCCAGACAGGCCGCCAGACTCCAGACCTATAAGTAAGAAATCATGAATCGGGGGCTTCCCGATCAGCTGTGAATTAAAGCTTGCGAAATTTCGGTTCGCACAGTCGGTTAGCACTGAGTCTCAAACGCGGCAAAATTGATCGAGGGTCAGGGCCGCGACGGCAAGCTGATTAGACTCTCGATTCCAAGCTAACTCAACTTTCAATTTTCTTGGAGCATACATGAAGCGAAAAGCTGGCCCCGTACCCATCTTTTTTTTCTCGTTGATCTTTCTGGCACTCGCCGGCGTCAGCCTTGTCGAGGCTCAGCCGCCCGCTCAGACTCCGCCGCCAAACAGCTCTCCGTCGCCAACCGGTTCGCCGGCACCTTCGCCGGCGCCGACAGCTACGCCATCGCCGGCTTTGCCGCCTAAGGTCACCGCATACGAAGGCCACCTGGAGCTCGACGATATTATTCGGGTCGAGATCTCCAATCTCGCCGACTGGGCAAAGACGAATGATGTTTCAAAGTTGGTGCCGTTCCTGAATGGACGGGCGATCCTTGGTAACTATCCTGAAGAGATCCACGTGTCAAAGAACCACGTCCATTTTCATTTGCACATAACGCCGGAAAACCGCGATGCCTGGGTAGACTTGCTCGGTGAACCTCCGGGAACCGTACGCCCCGTGGCTTTTACTGTCGGGCTTGAGAACCGCGCGCCCTTCGATTCAGTGTACGATCAAAGCAACCGGATCCCGCTCACTGTGATTTCACCTGTGTACGGTGTGATCGCGTTGCTGGTGGTCCTCCTAACCCTTGGTTTGTTTCTCTGGTTAGCTCGCAAGACCAATTTGATTCGGGAGCCCGGAACTAGTCCGATCCCGGGCAAGCTCAGACCCTACAATCTTGGCCGCTCACAAATGGCCTTCTGGTTCTTCTTAATCTATGTCTCATACATGGTGATCTGGCTGGTGACGGACGCCCTGGATACGATCACACCTTCACTGCTTGGCTTAATGGGGATCAGTGCCGGCACGGCCCTGGCCGAAGCGTTGGTTGATTCTGGAAAAGACACTTCCAAAGATAACCAGCTACAGGATCTAACCGGTGAAAAGCAATCGCTCGAGCAGAGTATTCCGGCGCTGCAATCCCAACTCGACGCGATCAACGCCAAGCCATCACTGTCTCCGGAGGATACTTCGAACCGGGACAGCCTGAACAAGCAACTACAGGATGCTCGCACTCGGCTGGCCCAGGTCAATGAGCAGATTCAAACGCTTACACCGGCGGCCTCAGCAGGGGTTTCGCGCGGGTTTATTTCGGACATTCTCTCAGACGGTAGTGGATACAGTTTTCATCGGTTCCAGATCTTCGCCTGGACGATCGTGCTCGGGATCATCTTCATCTCGTCGGTCTACAACAGACTCACGATGCCTGAGTTCAGTGCGACCTTATTGGGGCTGATGGGAATCAGCTCGGGAACTTACATCGGGTTCAAGTTTCCCGAGAAGCAGTAAAGATTGCTTTTTTAAAACCATCGAAGGAGACCTTAATGAAATCTACACGGCAATGGCATTCCTCTCTTACTGGTGTTTTTCTGATCGCCATCGTCTGTGGCTTGATTGCAATCTCTTCAAGTCCCGCATTCGGCCAGGCACCGGCAAAAACGGCTCCGCCTTTTAAGCCCACCAAATTCAAACCCGTCTGTGCGCAACCCAGCTATCCCGCGCCGGCGCCGGCTAAGAGCCCGGAGATTGATGCGCAGTGCGGGTTGGCAGGCTCCGGCGCCGGACCGGAAGGGCAACAGAATATGGCTAAGAATAATTTCTGCGCCACCGGAGCTCCGCAAACAATCACGATTGACGATTTGAAGAACCTCCAGGCTCAGGTCGAAAAGAACCCGGCGATCAATTTTGGCAATGAGAGCAAAGGCACGCGCAAGAAAGGCCCGACGACTAACCGCGCGCCCTTGAAAAAACTCGGCGAAGGCAAATTGGTGACATTGAAAGCATTTGTGCTGATTGCGCGACAGGAAGGTCCGGAAAGCGTTAATTGTGAAAAGAATGTTCCTGATCAACCAGCTTTCCACGACATCCACATATCCCTCGTTGCTTCGGCAGACGTCGAGGAAGAATGCGCGGGCGTTGTGGCCGAAATGAGCCCGCACCATCGTCCCGATTCGTGGACACACGCGAACGTCGATAAGGTTTCCAAGATGAAGTTGCCGGTGCGAGTAACGGGCCACCTTTATTTCGATTCAAGCCACTTTCCGTGCAGCAACGGCGTGGGCGCAGGCGAAGGCAATCCCAAGCGAGTCTCGCTGTGGGAAATTCATCCCATCTATAAATTCGAGGTCTGCACCGGCAACTGCGATGGCGCGGGAACCTGGATCCCCCTGGACGCGTGGGTTAAGCAACAGAAATAGCCGCAGGATTCTCAACTCAATAAAATCAAATGGAGGATGGAAATGAGCACAACTAGTCAAGCAAGTCAGATCTTCATTATTCGTCATGGCGAGAAGATAGGCGATCCAAAAAAGGACAACGACGGCGGACGACACCTCTCTATCAGAGGATCCGCGCGCGCAGTCGCGTTGCCCTCTTTGTTCGCTCCGGCGATGCCTCAGCCGACTTGCAAGCTGAGACATCATCATCACGAGCCAGAGGAAGAATTTGTCGGACTCTACCGGCAGATACCTTTGAAGGGAACGGCGCCTCGTTTTACCACTCCTGATTTCATCTTCGCCACGCAGATGTCTAAAGACAGCAACCGCCCCATCGAGACGGTTACTCCACTCGCAACCGCGCTGAATCATCATATCGACGACGACTATGCGGACAACGACAAGGAAATCAAAAAAATGGTCAACGCCATCCTCACCGAAACGTGTTTTGCGGGCAAAGTGATTTTGATCTGCTGGCATCACAACTCGATTCCCGACATCGCCAAAGGCCTGGGAATTGCGAAGCCGCCTAAGTGGGACGCCAAAGTATTCGATCGCGTCTGGCAGATCACCTTTCCGAAAGGCAAAGCGACCCTGACCGATTCGGCCCAGATGCTTTTGTATGGGGATTCCAAAAGCTGACCCGGCGTGGGAATCGAAACGTTTCGCCTCGTATCGACATAGCATTCAGTGAGAGTTAATTAACCGGACTGGATCTATCGCCGTCGGCCTTGGACGGGCCAACCTGCGAGGCGAGAGAATTATTGTTTCCGCTCTAACCAGATTTCGTTTGACCGAAAGAGGGAGTTCATCAATGAACATCAGAAGCTACGCCGGCAAAGTATTCGTCGTGGAATCCAACAAGAGCGCAATCCGCGATGAGAATCTAAACCCGCTAAAGTATGCGGCGGGTGACAATATTCCGTCAGGTAAAGCAGTTGGAGACTTGAAGATAATTCCCCAGCGAACCGAGATCAACGTAACCGACGTCAGGCCTGACAACGATCGGCACGTTTATGTATTCGCCCGACCGGCTGGCGACAATGCTAATTCGTTTGGCTGGACCGCGGCTATGAACCTGGTGGGCAGTTTCGCGAATGAGACCTGCGGCTTTGCGCCGTCCAGTTGGCAGAGGGAACCCGAAGGCAACAACAAGACTGTCGTGGATGCAAAGTCGTTTCTCCGCGAGGGTCCACCTGCGTTTGCCTCCACGGGCAACCTAATCCCCCAAAAGTCCTTCGTCATGGTCACCGATACTTCAGACGATAAGCAAAATGTGAAGGTCAGCAAATTGGAAATCGTGGGTGGCGAGATGGTGGTTGGAAATGAACTGGGCTGGACCAGGGCGGGCAATCTACGGGATGGCTGCTCAGATATTTATTTCTCAAACGATTGGGCGAACGAGAAAGGGCCAAACGCCTGTTGGGAGCACGGAAAGTTCATCGGGCAAAAGCTGCTCGTGAACATCGTCGGCTTCGGAGCCGAATTGGAACAAGTTACCTTCGACAGCCTCGAGCCGTATCTCGCGCTCAAGAACGCTGCGGCCGACGAGGCCAACCTACAGATCTCAATCAACAGCGCCTTCCGCACGTTTCCGCGTCAGGCTGAACTCTTTGCGCTGTTCAAAGCTCACAAAGGTAACAAAGCCGCTCCGGCGGGAGGCTCGAACCATCAACACGGCCAGGCATTCGATCTCAACACGGGCCACAACGTATTCAATGGAAGCGACAAGATATATGAATGGTTAAAGAAGAATGCGCCGAAACATGGTTTTGTACGAGCGGTCTCCAACGAATCGTGGCACTGGGAATATCGACCCGCACAGGCCGCCCAGTTGGCGCCCGGTCACTTTATGCTGCCGGGTATAAACGACGATTAGAGGAATGCTGTATGGCTTGAGGCGTTGGCGGCTCGTATCACTTCGGGCGTCCGGATTTCTCCACTGGCAACTCCGGCCTGTGGCTCCAGTCTTCAAATGATCCGTCGTAGATATGCGCTTCATAACCCAAATAGCGCGCCACGAAGTAAAGCAAACTCGCCTGTTGGCCGATGTGACAGTAGGTCGTCACGCTGTCGCCGCCTTTCACGCCGGCGGCCTCGAAGAGCCGGCGCAGTTCTTCCGGACTCTTGAATTTGTTGTTTGAATCTTCGACCAAACTGGAAAAAGGAATGTTCCGGGCACTGGGAATGTGACCGGCGCGCGGCATCTGTCCGGCTTCGGCCCCCGAGTAAAATTTCGACGCCCGTGCATCGAGGATCATCACGCCCGGCTTGTTCAAGTTTGCATTGACCCACGCAGCATCGACTACCAGCTTCGGATTCGGTCGCGGCGAAAAGCGTCCCGGCCGGGGTTCTTTCAAATCGCTGGTCACTGTCTTGCCTTCCGCTCGCCACGCAGGCAGTCCTCCATCAAGAATTGACGTGCGATCGCCGAGTCCCAAATAATCGAACGTGAAAAAAACTCGCGCCGTAGGTGTGACCCAGTCTTTGCCAAAGTAAATGACGATCCGGCATTTGTCTGTGACACCCAACTTCTCGAAAGCTGTTTGCAGTTCGGCCACGGGCGGCAGCTCCAGCGTGAGACCCGATCCGCGCGGCGTCGAGATATCTGTCAGAGAGATGAATTGCGCGCCGGGAATATGTCCAGCCAGGTACTCGGCCTTGTCGCCGACCTGCAACAACACCAGCGCGTCGTCTTTGAGATGAGCGGCCAGCCATTCAGTTGAAACGATCAGCGACTCTCGGACTTTGGGTTTACCAACTGCGCGAGCAGATGGGGCAAGTGAGCTTGCGAATATTATGACCGTCAAGGCGAACAAGAGTCTCTTCATTGAGTTTCTCCAGCTACTGTTAGGAGGTACTACCTTACTGCGATCTCTCGTAGCAGTCTACCATCAAGATTTGATGGATCGTGGACAGCCTTCCCGCCAGCGTGCGCAGCACGCTCAGCCTTGGTCAACTCACGCCAGCTTAGAAATGTTCGCCTCCGCGCTCAGGCGGACAAGAGTGTCCGCGCTCCATCCTCAGGCGCCATTAACCCCAGCAACAGTTTGCCGCCGCCTTAAAAGCCTTGCCTTTTGCTAACGCATCGCATATAAGGCTCGCGCAACAAGGCTCAAGCTCCCGTCCTCGTCATACTTGATTCCTGCTTCTTGCGCCTGGATTGGAATCTGAGAAACACCTTGAAAGATAAACTTCTCAGTCTGCTGACGAACCCCCGTTTGCTGCGGCCAATTTTTACACTGCTGCGCAAGATGTCTCCCATCCTTGTGGTGGGCAAGCGCGCGCTGGTTACTCGCCACTCCGACGTTCTCGAAGTGCTTACTCGGGACACTGATTTTACGATTGCTGAAATCAATGAGGCCCGCATCAACGCGGCCGACGGTCCTTTCATCCTTGGCATGGATCGTTCGCTGCAATATGACACTGAGGTGGCGACTTTGCGCGAAGCCGTGCGTGCCGACGATCTCGAACGCATTCGCAGTCTGGTAAAGCAGAACGCAAATGAGCTGGTCGCAGCCGCTCGCGCCTCGGGACAGATCGACGTGGTCAATGGACTCGCGCGCGTAGTAGCGTTGAGAACGGTCGGTTCCTACTTCGGCATCCCCTCGCCCGACGATCCTACGATGATGCGTTGGATGCGCGATATCTTTCATGACATATTCGCAAATCCCACCTCCGACGCGAACGTTCATCGTGACGCTATGCGTTCGAACCAGGCACTTAGTCAACACGTGGACGGCGTGATTGCGACGCGCAAGTCTCATCTTCACGAACCCGATCAACCAGACGATGTCGTGGGCCGCTTGTTGCTGTTGCAGAACGCAGAACACGCCTGGCTGGATGATCGCTCGGTGCGGCGCAATGTCAGCGGCATGATTCTCGGCGCCGTGGACACCACGTCAAAGTTTGTCACGCAGGCCATCGACGAATTGCTGCGCCGGCCGGACGCGCTCGCCGGCGCTCGGGCAGCGGCGTTGGCAGGTGAAATGCAATTGGTGCAGAACTACATTTACGAAGCAGTGCGTTTCAATCCTCATCATCCCGCGCAAGTGCGCTTCTGCAAGCATGAAACCGGGATTGCGTCAGGGACTGCGCGAGCCCGGACAATTCCCGCGGGCACAAAGGTTTTTATAGCTACATTATCGGCGATGTTTGACCCGGCGGTATTTACCGAACCCAAATCGTTTCGCGCCGATCGCGAGACTGAATACTTGCACTTCGGCTATGGCATGCATCGTTGCTTTGGCCGCGCGATAAATGGCGTGCAAATTCCCGAGATAGCGGCCACCCTCTTGCGGTTGCCTAATCTGCGAAGGGCGCCGGCTGGTGACGGGCGGGTAGCTTACGAGGGCCCTTTCCCCGAACGATTGATACTTGAATTCGACCCGGATTGAGACATGGAGAATCGTAAGATGAACCAAACTATTCTGACTTTCATTACCAAAGTAAAACCTGCCCGGGTCTCCGATCTGAAAGGTCTGCTGGAAGACATGGGAAACCACGTCGAAGACAATTCGGTAATCCCTTTTCCCAGTTTGAAGCTTCTACACTTTGGCAGTCTGGTGCTCAACGAAGATCCCGCTTATGGCCCGATGCTCGTGTTTGAAAACAACTTCGATGGGCCTCTTGATCCTTATCTTGAAGACCTTTACGCTCATGCCTCCGCCGGCCTGCATCGCATTTACGATTGCTGCGTTGATTATCCGGCTGCGAGTGCCGCCGACAAGGCCCGGATGCTTTCATATCTGCGCGCGCACGTGGTCCATCCCAACGCCTATCACATCGGCAACGTCGGCCGAAGCGTCGAGCGCACGCATCAGGAGGACGCCCTCCGCGAGGGCCTCGAGAACTTTCTTGACGACGTCGTGAAGCAGCAGAACATCGGATCGCCAGCCTCGATCCGGCAAAGAGTCCAGGCGTTCGTTTCGAGCCAGCCACAGTTTGCGTGGGCCACAAACGTTCAGCCAAGACAAAGTGCCATCGAGCATTTCATTCCCCGGCTCAAGCTCGTGTTGGCCGGTGTAATCGCCCTCTTGTTGTCACCGTTGTTGATTCCCCTCTTCCTCATCTGGCTGGCGAGGTTGCGCTGGGCCGAGACGCACGAACCGCCGCCCGCTGACCTCGACGTAAATGATCAAATCGGGAGACTGGTGAGACGCGAAGATCACACACAGATCGTCCAGAACCAATTATGCAGCATCACGATCGTCAAACCTGGCGCCTTCCGCAGATTGACATTGTGTGGGGTACTGTGGCTGGTCAACCTGATCGCGCGCACCTCAGACAAGGGCGAACTCAGTGGCATTCCCAGCATCCACTTCGCTCATTGGTCGATAATCGACAATGGCCGTCGGCTGCTGTTTCTCAGCAATTTCGACGGCAGTTGGGAGAATTATCTGGACGACTTTATTGATAAAGCGGCTACCGGACTGACCGGCATCTGGACCAACGTAGTGGACTTTCCCAAGACGAGCTGGCTCGTGCGCGAGGGTGCGCGCGATGGTTCACGCTTCAAAGCGCAAGCGCGCGCTACCCAAACCTATACAAATGTCTGGTACAGCGCCTACAAGCAGTTAACGGTGCAAAGTATCGACAACAACAGCGCGATCCGTGAAGACTTGTTCACGTCGCTTGATGATTCTGCGACGCGCGACTGGCTGAGGCGGTTCTGAAGTGAAAGGGGACAACTCGTGGCTGGACCAAATTCAGAAGACCTGGAAGACATCCAGGGAATAGTAATGAGTGGCTATGGCGATCTTCATTGCGCGAGCTACGTGCTGCTGCGCGTGACTGAGGGCTCGGCTGCCCGCCGCTGGCTCGGGAATTTCACCGATCAAATCGCGACGGGTGAACGCCCGCAGAAAGTCACGGCCCTGAACGTGGCCCTGACGTACAGTGGACTAAAGAAGCTGGGGCTTGACGAGGATACCCTCGGCTCGTTCTCACGTCCTTTCATTGAAGGCATGGCAACTCTTCACCGCTCGCGAATTCTCGGCGACGCCGACGATAACGAGCCGGCAAAGTGGAATTGGGGCGGCGTTGACGAATCGAGGGCGGTTGATATTGTCGTGCTTGCGTTTGGCGCAGATGAAGGGACGCTCGATAAACTGCTTGCCGACACGCGTGCTGGATTCCCGCAGGGCGGTATTACTGAATTGCGAACATTGGACGCGGGTCGACATGATGATAGTCACGAACACTTCGGTTTCGCGGACGGCATGGGCCAACCGGCGATTGAGGGCACCTTCCAGGTAAAAAAGGCCGCGGCGCGAAACGTGCTCAAGGCCGGCGAATTCCTGCTGGGTTATTACAACGACTATGACAAGCCCGCTGATAGTCCGCTGGTTAAGGCCGCGCGTGATCCGCGTGGGCAACTCAAGCCGCCGCTCCCAATTGAGGGTGACCCAGTGGCGACGAATGCTAGAGCACAGATGCGCGACCTCGGCCGCAACGGCACCTATCTGGTCTTCCGCCAATTGGCACAGAACATTGAGCGCTTCCGCCGCTTCGTCGACGAAGCAACCCGGCACAATGGACAACTGGATCGAGCCGCCAGCGATCGCCTCGCGGCAAAGTTCGTTGGACGCTGGCAGAATGGCGCGCCGTTAGTGTTGTCACCTGACGCCGACGATATCGCCTTGAAAGACGCCGACGACTTTGGTTATCGCGATAGCGATGCGCACGGTTTCAAATGTCCCATCGGTTCGCACGTGCGGCGTTCGAATCCGCGCGACACGCTCGGGCCGGATGGCCCAACCGCCCTCAAGACTGCGAATCGTCATCGCATCCTGCGGCGCGGCCGATCTTACGGTCATCGTCCGGCTGATCCAAGAGTAGCTGACGATGTCGATCGCGGATTACTTTTTCTCTGTCTTAATACTGATATCGAACGGCAGTTCGAATTCGTCCAACAGACCTGGATTAACAATCCAGTCTTTGGGGGACTCAATGGTGAAGTAGATCCGCTAATCGGAAATATAAACAAGACCGCGACTCCTGCGGCTAATCCAAGTCAAGGAGGCGCGGGCGATGCCAACGAGACGAGCGATGCAATATTCACGATTCAAGCCGATCCGTTGCGCACGCGGGTCCATAGTCTCGAACGCTTCGTTACGGTAAAAGGCGGGGCCTATTTTTTCCTGCCGAGCATCCGCGCGCTGCGGTATCTGGCGAGCCTTTAGAACGCTCCCAGCATTGCAGGAGCGCATTCAAGAGGCGACGGGACTCAGACATGACAACCAGCCTGCGGACAATTCTCAAAAAAGCATTGACGCGAGGCGCGAACTGGGCTATTTATCTATCACCTCGCGTAATAACCGGCTGGTTCTCAGGGCTTGCGATTGTTGGACTGTAGAGTGCCAGCCTCAAAACTATCTCAGCCGCGAATGAGCGCGTAGCGAAAGATGCTCCGAAGCTCGGGTGAAACTCCTCGATAGCCGCAGTCGATCCAAAAGAGAGCTTGTCAGCGCAAATGAAGTCATGGCATAAGGGCTCGATGATTCGCAGTGAAAGACGTGTTAGAATGCCGCTAAGGAGGAAATGTACTTGCCCGAGAACATAAGCGAAATAATTCAATTGGCATCCTCGCTTGCGGCGGAAGAAAAAAAGGTGCTGAAACTGCTGGCGAAGGTGGGTGCGTCCATACCTGCCGAGTTGGCGGTGAAATCCTTTTCCTTGCCGGAGGAAATTAACAAGATCCTGCGCTCGTTAAGAGAGAAGGAACTAATCAGCACAGAACGCGGATCAAGCTCGACCTCAGGCGAGGTCATCTATGTGAGTGATCGCGGCCGCGTAGCCGCGCAATTCCTCGACGAAATGAAATGAATGTAGTCTATTTCGTTCTTCATTGGCTGACGACACCAACTGCATATCCCTACGTCATTGCGGTAGGTATCAGTCTGGCCGTCGCTGTTTCTGAAATAGTGAGTGTCTTTGAGCGTGATCCGGTACGGGCCTTGAGAACCGCGGGAGCATTCATGCTCTTGGTATTGAACGGAATCTTTGTAGTAGTCCTATTAGCCCTGGTTCGTTACCTAAAACCTGACAGTAACCCCCTTTGGACTGCTGTTGGAGTTGGCATCGGTTTGCCCGTTCTGCTGCGCACGAATTTCAATCTTATCAAACCCCTCGATGGTTCTGCCTCCAAGGGAGTAGGAATCAGTTTTGAGGAAATCTATGGACGGTTGCAGGGATTCTGCCGGCGGCGCACTGACGTATCATTGGCCGCGCAACGCATCCGTACTGTGGATGAAGCTATTAAGATTGTAGAACTCTCAGGGCTTGAAACAAGACTGCGACTGCTACTAGAAGGCGGACTCCTTACCATCGGTGAGGAATCGCAAGGGTACGTCGATAAAATCATCGACCACCCGGACTACAAAGACGATCGGAAGAGCATGCTCCTGACATTTGCAATCCTAAACTTCGGTGGCGACCGCATGCTTGAAAACATGGTCAAAGAGGCGAAAAAAGGTAGTCAGGCGCGCGCTAATTTGTCTGCCAGGGCTTCCGCAACCAAATCTGCCGAAAAGAGTCTTAACTCAACCAAGACTAAGGACGCTGCCGCGCCGGTTACTTGAATGCCGAGCAAGACTCAATTACAAGACTGCGGTTTCTTCCAACAGCCTGCCTTCCTTAAATCGCTCAACACTGAGTTCGGTCGCATCAATCAGATCAGAACAGCCGCTCAGGATCAGATCCGCGGCGATGCAGCCCGACGCGGGTGAGTGCATTACGCCGTGACCGCTAAATCCGTTCACAAAATACAAGCCCTCTACATTCGGTGACGGCCCGATGATCGCGTGGTGATCGGGAGTCATTTCGTAAAGGCCGGCCCAGGCTCGGCGCGGATTCACTTCCGCCTCGGCCAGGACCGGAACACGTGAAGCCGCGCGCGTAAGGATCTTCTCGACGAACGCCGTATCGAATTCAGTTTTGAAGCCCGTGGTCTCTTCGGGATCATTCCAGGCCAGAAGAATTCCCTTACCTTCGCGCCGGAAGTGAAAGCCGGTGGACATGTCGATCACCATCGGAAAGCGTTTGGGCAACTGATCAAAAGGTTCGGTGGGAACAAGCTGACGGCGTAGAGGTTCCACTGGTAAATCGGCGCCGGCCATCTTTGCCACTTCCGCGGCCCATGCGCCCGCAGCGTTTACGACGACTCGGGTCGAGACGAATCCACGCGACGTCATAACACCCGCGACGCGACGGGCCTCTAAAGCTGGGAGCGCGGACGGCCCGTCCGCATTCTGTTTCAAAGAGGCCCTTTTCCCGGCTAATGCGGACGAGCCGTCCGCGCTTCCGGGATCGACTTGAATGCCGGTGACTCTTGTATCCAGCCACAGGCGGGCGCCGCGTTCGCGCGCGTTCAGCATGAATCCCATCATCACGCTGTGCGGATCCACAAATCCGTCAGTCGGACAGAATGTGCCACCGAGCACGTCGTCAATGCGAAGCTGCGGCACCATCTTCGCAATGTCTTCTGGTGCAACCCATTCGACATTAGTCACACCCAAAGCAACCTGGCGCTCGCGATTCGCTTTCAAGTAAGCGAGATGCTTTTCGTTCGTCGCACAGAACAGATAACCGTGCGCCCGATAATCGGCCGGATGCCCGACCACCTCATCAAACTTTGAAAAGAAATCGATCGAATAGCGCGACATCTGAATGTTCACAGGTGTCGAAAACTGCGCGCGCACGCCACCCATGCTCTTGCCTGTCGAGCCTTTGCCCTGGTGCGCCTCGCGCTCGAGCACGAGCACGTTCGTGCAGCCGGCTTGAGCGAGGTGATAAGCGACACTCGATCCGACAATGCCGCTGCCGATGATCACTACGTCTGCGGTTTCAGTCATTCAAGTCCTGGATTACATTGCCTCTTAACTCCCTCTGCCTTTGGGAGAGGGTTAGGGTTGGTACAGACCGGTAAGATAGTTTACAGAATAAACCGGGCACATGGTTTACATTGCATCGGCCAGGAGGAGGGTGCCGATGCCGTGGAAGGAAACCAGTGCCATGGACCAAAGAATCCA
>Ga0070698_100000991_pt1 | contig 31258 bp, 25 predicted proteins | sample KBSK1502metaG_FD_65477 | JGI IMG/M metagenome (GOLD analysis project Ga0070698, IMG submission 65477) | Corn, switchgrass and miscanthus rhizosphere microbial communities from Kellogg Biological Station, Michigan, USA - KBS K1-50-2 metaG | ecosystem: Host-associated > Plants > Roots >...
GGTGCGGCGGCGATGGCAGCGGGGTCGGCGGGCCGCGGGTCGGCCGGGCGCGGCGCGAAGGCGCGGCAGGCAGCGAAGCACGGGCGCTCGCGCGGGGCCAGCCGGGCGCGGCGATCGCAGCGGGGCCGACGGCCGCGGGCCGGCCGGGCGCGGCGCCGCGGCGTGGCAGGTCGGCCGAGCGCCGGGGCGCTCTGGTGGGAGGTTAGCCGAGCACGGCGCGGATGGCGGCGGAGAGGGCGGCGGGGACGTCTCGGACCAGCAGGTGGTGCCCGTCGCGGACCACGTCCCGGCCGCCGGCCACGACGTGCCGGACGTCCGCCGCGGTGGCCGCGAACACGACGCTCTCCAGCGCGGTGGCGGCGGAGGCGCCGGCGAGCCTGGGCGTGTCGAGCGCGACGGTGACCAGGTCGGCGAGCGCGCCGGGCGCGATCTGGCCGGCCTGCGACCAGCCCAGGCAGGCGTGCCCGGCCGCCGTGGCCGCGCTGGCCAGCTCCGCCGCGGTGAACTGGCCGCGCTGGCCGGTGGCGAGGCGTTGGGTCAGCTCGATGCCGCGGGCCTCGGCGAACAGGTCCACCACCGCGTGGCTGTCGCTGCCGACCGACAGGGGGCTGCCCGCGGAGGCGAGCGCGCGGGCGGGGCCGATCCCGTCTGCCAGGTCCGCCTCCGTGGTGGGGCAGAAGCACGCGCACGTCCCGCTGCCGCCCAGCAGCCAGACGTCGGCGTCGGTCAGGTGGGTCGCGTGCACCATCGTGCTGCGCGGGCCGAGCGCGCCGGCCTCGTCGAGCACCGCGGCCGGGGTGGCCCCGTACGCAGCCTCGCACGCCTCGTTCTCCGCCCGCTGCTCGGACAGGTGGGCGTGCAGCGGCGCGCCGTGACGGCGCGCCCAGGCCGCCACGGTGGGCATCTGGTCGCGCGGCACGGCGCGCACCGAGTGGATCGCCGCCCCCAGCCGCGCCCCCGGCCCGAGGAGCCCGCCGGGGCCGGGCGCGAGCGCCTCCACCCTGGCGGCCCACCGGTCCGCGTCGCCGTCGCCGAACCGCAGCTGCGGCCCGGACAGCGGCTCGGACAGCGGCTCGGGCCGCGCGCCAGCCTCGGCGTCGTCGTCCGCCGGCAGCCCGCCGGCCAGGTAGCACGTGTCGAGCAGCGTGATCCGGAGCCCGGCCTCGGCGGCGGCCTGCAGCAGCGTCTCGCCCATCGCGTTCGGGTCGGCGTAGGGCACCCCGCCGGGCCCGTGGTGCAGGTAGTGGAACTCCCCCACGCAGGTGACCCCGGCCAGCGCCATCTCGGCGTAGGCGGCCCGCGCCAGCGCCAGGTAGCTGTCCGGCTCCAGCTGGGCCGCGACCTGGTACATCCGTTCCCGCCAGGTCCAGAACGTGCCGCGGCCCGCCTGCGTGATCCCGCGCAGCGCGCGGTGGAACGCGTGCGAGTGCGCGTTCGCCAGCCCCGGCAGGGTAAGCCCGTTCAGCCGAACGGCTGCGCCCGCGGCATCCCGCGGAACGCCGGCCCGGACCGCAGCGAATGTGTCCCCCGCCGCCTCGATGAGCACGTCGGGCCGGACGCCGTGCCCCGGCAGCCAGGCGAGCTCGGCGTGCCACCGCCAGGGAGCGGGCGGGCCGGTCACCGGCAGGCCAGGTTCTCGAGCACGGCGGCCAGCGCGGCGACGCCGGCCTCGCAGTCCTCGGGGTCGGCGTGCTCGTCGGGCGAGTGCGAGACGCCGGTCGGGTTGCGCACGAACAGCATCGCGGCCGGCACGTGGGCCGTCAGCACGCCCGCGTCGTGGCCGGCCCCGGTCGGCAGCGCCGGGACGTCGGTCCCGGCCGTGGCCAGCAGCCGGGTGATCCGGTCGCGCAGCGCCCGGTCGAAGCCGGCCGGCGGCGTGCGCGACTCGGCGGTGACGGTGACCGCGACGCTGTGCTGGCGGGCGGCGCGCCCGGCGGCCACGCCTATCTGCTCGACGGTCTCATCGAGGCCGGGCTGGTCCGGCGCGCGGGCGTCCAGCCAGGCCCGGACCGTCGAGCTGATCGCGTTCACCCCCCCGGGCCGGGCCACGACCTTGCCGAACGTCGCGAGCGTGCCCAACCGGCCCGCGCACTCCCGCGCGGCGAGCACGGTCGCGGCGAACGGCAGCATCGGATCCCGCCGGTCGGCCAGCCTGGCCGTGCCGGCGTGATCGGCCTGGCCGGCGAAGTCGAACCGCCAGCGGCCGTGCGGCCAGATGCCCTCGGCCACCCCGAGCGGCGCGACCAGCGAGCCGGCCAGCGCCCTGCCCTGCTCGATGTGCAGCTCGACGAACGCGCCGATGCCGTCCACCAGCGCCGGGTCCGGGCCGAGCAGGCCGGGGTCGTGCCCCGCGGCGGCCATCGCGTCGGCCAGCGTGATCCCGTCGCCGTCGCGCAGCTCGCGCGCGGCACCAGGGTCCATCGCCCCGGTCAGCAGCCGGCTGCCGAGGCAGGCGACGCCGAACCTGGCCCCCTCCTCCTCGCTGAACGCGGCCACGGCGATCGGCCGGACCGGCAGGCTGCGGCGTTCGCGGAGCAGGTCGATCGCGGCGAACCCGGACGCCACGCCCAACGCGCCGTCGAACGCGCCGCCGTCGGGCACCGAGTCCAGGTGGCTGCCGGTGACGACGGCGCCCGTCCGCGGCCCGCCGGGCGGGCTGCCCGGCGGATCCCACCACGCCCACAGGTTGCCGTTGCCGTCGGCGTGGACCGGGAGCTCGCGCTCGGCGGCGACGGCGCGGAACCAGTCGCGGCAGGCCAGGTCCGCCTCGGTCCAGGAGTATCGCCGGTAACCGCCGGTCCGGTTGTCCCGGCCGAGCGGCAGCAGCGACTCCCACAGCCGGGCGAGGCTCATGGGCCGGTCGGGCCCATGGGGATGTTCACCCCGCGCTGGACCGCCACCTCGGACGCCAGCTCGTAGCCCGCGTCGGCGTGCCGCAGCACGCCCATGCCGGGGTCGTTGGTCAGCACCCGCTCGAGCTTGCGCGCGGCCAGCGCGGACCCGTCGGCGACGCACACCTGGCCGGCGTGGATCGACCGGCCGATGCCGACGCCGCCGCCGTGGTGCACGCTCACCCACGAAGCGCCCGACGACACGTTGACCAGCGCGTTGAGGATGGGCCAGTCGGCGATGGCGTCCGAGCCGTCCGCCATCGCCTCGGTCTCCCGGTACGGCGACGCGACGGAGCCGCAGTCCAGGTGGTCGCGGCCGAGCACGATCGGCGCCGAGACCTCGCCGCGCGCGACGAGGTCGTTGAACGCCAGCCCGGCCCGGTCCCGCTCGCCGTAGCCGAGCCAGCAGATCCGGGCCGGCAGCCCCTGGAAGTGCACCTTCTGGCCGGCCAGCCGGATCCACCGGGCCAGCGCCTCGTTGCCGGGGAACAGGTCGAGAATCGCCTGGTCGGTGACCGCGATGTCCTTGGGATCCCCGGACAGCGCCGCCCACCGGAACGGGCCCTTGCCCTCGCAGAACAGCGGCCTGATGTAGGCGGGCACGAAGCCGGGGAAGGCGAACGCGCGCCGGTAGCCGGCCAGCTCCGCCTCGCCGCGGATCGAGTTGCCGTAGTCGAACACCTCGGCGCCGCCGTCGAGGAAGCCGACCATGGCCTCGACCTGCGCGGCCATCGACTCGCGCGCGCGCCGGGTGAAGCCCTCGGGGTCCTCGGCGCGCAGCGCGGCCATCTCCTCGAACGTGACGCCGCGCGGCAGGTAGGTCAGCGGGTCGTGCGCGGACGTCTGGTCGGTGACGACGTCGATCGGCGCGCCGCTCGCCAGCAGCGCCGGGAACACGTCCGCGGCGTTGCCGAGCAGGCCGACCGACAGCGGCCGGCCCGCGTCGCGGGCGGCGACCACGCGGCGCAGCGCGTCGTCGATGCCGTCGGCGGCCTCGTCGAGGTAGCCGAACTCGATCCGGCGCGCGATCCGCGACGGGTCGCAGTCCACGCAGATCGCCACGCCGCCGTTCATCGTCACCGCGAGCGGCTGCGCGCCGCCCATCCCGCCGAGCCCGGCGGTCAGCGTGATCGTGCCGGTCAGCGAGCCGCCGAACCGCTTGGCGGCGACCGCGGAGAACGTCTCGTACGTGCCCTGCAGGATGCCCTGGGTGCCGATGTAGATCCACGATCCGGCGGTCATCTGGCCGAACATCGTCAGCCCGAGGCCCTCGAGCCGGCGGAACTCCTCCCAGGTGGCCCACTGCGGCACGAGCAGCGAGTTGGCGATGAGCACCCGCGGCGCCCACTCGTGCGTGCGCACCACCCCGACGGGCTTGCCGGACTGGACGAGCAGCGTCTCGTCGTCCCCCAGCCGGGTCAGCGACGCGACGATCGCGTCGTACGCGTCCCAGCTGCGCGCGGCGCGGCCCGACCCGCCGTACACGATCAGCTGGTCGGGGTGCTCGGCCACCTCGGGGTCGAGGTTGTTCATCAGCATCCGCATGGCGGCCTCGGCCGGCCACGACTTGCAGGTCAGCGCGGACCCGCGGGGTGCGCGGACGGGCCGCGGGCCGGACCGGAGCGGCTGCGCCGTCCCGCCTGCGTCTGCCATCGTTCCCCTCAGTGAGCCTTTTTCAACCTCAGGAGATCCGCCAAGCTCTCCCACGATATATAGCGGGCGGTCGAAAAAGGTTCAGCTGTTCAGCCCCTGGATCTCGGCGACGCTGACGGTCCTGGTCGCGGCCACCGGGATCGGCGGGAAGCCACCGTAGTTCGAGGTTATGCCCCAGGAGAGCTTCGCGCTGATCGTAGCGGCCGGGCTCGGCGCGGAGAAGACCACCCCGCAGTCCGGTGTCGTGCCGGGGCCGGAGTTCTTCGGCGGCTGCCCCACCGGTGACCTCGACCCGGTGGCCGGGCAGGGCGAGTACGCGGTCCCGGTCCCCGCCGGGCCGGCGGTCAGGTAGAGCTGCCCGGCCCGCGCCACCACGGTCGCCGACTGCGCGCCCAGGGTGGCGGTGACCTGCTGGGTGGTGCCGCCCCGGACCGCCGCCCAGACGTAGGTGGGCAGGCTCACGTAGCTGCGGGTGACCGGGTTGACGGTCAGCACGGGCGCCGGCAGAGTCATGTGGTTGTAGGCGTACGTGGCCAGGTCGATCGCGGGCACCCGGGGCAGCGGCGGCGCCGCGCCGTTCGGCACCCACGCGATCAGCGGCAGCCCGCAGCCGCCGGGAACGCGCAGGTTGATCACGCTCGTCCACCAGTAGCCAGCGGTGCTGGTGCGGTACTGCCTGATCTGGCCGGCCCAGCGCTGGTACACCAGCTCGGGGTTCGCGCCGTTCGGCCCGACGAGCTGGCCGCTGCCCTGCTTCCACAGCTGGTAGAACTGCGGCCCGCCGAAGAACGGCTCCATGTAGCACGGCGGCGGCGGCATCGGGAGGTAGGCCTGCCCGCCGGACACGCCGCCCGTCGTGTACGCGCCGGGCGTGCCGGACAGCCGGATGTACTGCCACAGGCTGGCGTAGCAGCTCTGCCCCGAGCAGCCCGCCTGGCCGCCGCTCCCGCCGGGCCCGGAGCCCGCGGCCGGGGGCGGCCCGCCGGCCAGAGCGGGCCCGGCCGCCAGCACGCAGGCGAGCAGGCCGGACGCGGCGGCCGCGGTGAGCATGGCGAGGCGGCGGGCGACGGCGGGCAGCCCTGGGAGGCGTACGGCGGGGCGGCGGGCGGCGGCGGGCAGCCCTGGGAGGCGCACGGCGGGGTGGGGGGCGGCGGCGGCCAGCCCTGAGAGGCGTCTGGCGGGGCGGCGGGCAGCGCGGCGGTGTGTCATGGCTTGCACTCCCGGGCTGGCCCCGTCGGGTACGGGGTGGTGAGGATGCCGACCAGCCGCCAGGCGCCCTGGCTGGTCCGGGCGAACGTGTCGCTCTCCAGGTAGTACAGCTGGCCGGGGGCGGAGCCGTTGCCGAGCACCCGCCCCGTGCTGGCGTCGGTGTACCGCAGGCCGGCCTCGTCGGCGCAGTAGGTCACGTCCAGCTCGCCGGGGTAGTACTTGTCCGGCGTCACCGTCGTGCCGAAGTGCCTGTCCACGCCGGCCAGGCCCTGGTGCTCGGCCACGTGCGCCGCCACGGACGCCTGCACGGTGCGCAGCACGCCCTTGTCGCCGATGTAGGACGCGTAGCTCTTGTTCCTGCCCCCGGTGTAGATCGCGTCGTAGTAGGCGAGCAGGAAGGCGTGATCCGTGCCGACGACCGCGGCCTGCTGCGGGTCACCCGGCAGCGGGCCGAAGTCGAAGGTGACCTTGCCGGGGAACGGCACCGGCGCGCGCGGCGCGGACGCCGCCGGGCTGAAGCTCACCGCGCCCCCGGCCGGGTGGAACTTCGCCGCCGCCTGCGAGCCGCAGGCCGCCGCGAGCAGCAGCGCAGGGAGGCCGAGCGCGAGTCCCGCGGTGCGCGGTCGCATCCTTCTCCCAGGGGCAGCGGCGTAACGAAGCTCGCACGTAATGTTACCGAGATGCGAGCAAATCGCCCAGGGAATCGAGTTTCCCGCCTTGCGGCGGGAAACCCCCCGCTTCCCCCCGGCAGACTGACGATTGTCAGCCGAGGCCATGTCCCGGCCGGGCCGGGCCCGGCCGGGAAACTGTACGACCCTCAGCCGAGGCCGGTCGCGCTGAGGAAGCCGGAGGCGACCTGCGAATAGCTCGCGTGCTGGACGACCAGCGCGCTGTCCATCTGCAGCAGAGCGGTCTGGGACAGCGCCGCCGAGACCGCGTTGAGGATGCCGATGATCTTCGCGTTGACGCCCGGCTTGTACACCAGCGGGATCACGTTCTGCGCGGCGAAGTTGTTCTTGGGATCGGCGAGGACCACGAAGTGATCGGTAATGATCTGCGGCGTGGTGGTGAACACGTCCGCAGCCTGCACCGAACCGTTCATCAGGTCGGTAAAGGTGATCGTGCTTGACGTGTCGGTCGGCTTGAAGTTCTTGAAGACCAGCCCGTAGTTCTTCTTCAGCCCGATGAGACCGTCCGCACGGGTCCTGAACTCCGGCGGGCCGCCGAAGACCATGTTCTTGGCAATGGGCTTGAGGTCCGGGATGGACTTCAAGTGGTACTTCTTGGCGAATGCCGCGGTGACGGTGACCGAGTCAGCGTCCTGCGCCGTGGACGGGTTGAGGATCTCCAGGGTGCTCGGCAGGCCGGCCTTCAGCGCCGCGTCCACCTGCGCGGTGCTGGCCGCGGTGCTGCTCGGGCTCACCGAGGTGGTCAGCAGCGCCCCGTTGTACTCGGGCAGGATCGTGATCGTGCCCTTCTTGATCAGCGGGTAGTAGACCTCGCGCGCGCCGATGTTGAGCTTGGTCGTGACCTTGATCCCCTTCGCTTGCAGCGCCTGCTGGTAGATCGTGGCGAGCAGCTGGCTCTCCGGGAAGTTGGCCGAGCCGATCACCACCGACTTGCTCCCGCCGCCGCCGGACAGCGGGTTGGACGGCTTGCCGCTGCTGCCGCAGGCGGCCAGGGTGAGCCCGGCCGCGGTGGCGATCCCGAGGGCCATCGCTTTGTGCAGTGCTATGCGGTGCATGGCGCACCTTCCTTCCGAGACATGGCTGGCGATCACGACTGCCGGGCCTGGTTGCGCAGGCCGGCCGGGACGACGAGGCGGGCGAGGCCCGAGAACGCGAACTGTACGACTAGCGCGAGCAGCACGACGAGCGCCGCGCCGCCGGCGACCTCCCCGTAATTGTTGGTGGCCAGGCCGTCGATGATGTACCGGCCCAGCCCGCCGAGGCTGATGTAGGCGGCGATCGTCGCGGTGGAGACCACCTGGATCGTCGCCGTGCGCAGGCCGAGCAGGATCAGCGGCAGCGCGACCGGGATCTCCACCTTGAACAGCACCTGCAGCGGCGTCATGCCCATCCCGGTGGCCGAGTCCTTGAGGTCGGGGTCGACGCCAAGCACGCCCTCGTACGCGGTGACGAGGATCGGCGGGACGGCGAGCACGACCAGCGGGACCACCCACGCCCAGGACGCCCCGCTGGTCAGCACGAACGCGAGGATCAGCAGCCCGAGCGTGGGCAGCGAGCGCCAGATGTTGGCGAGGCTGACGACGGCGAACCCGCCCCGGCCGGTGTGCCCGATCGCTACCCCGGCCGGCAACGCGACCGCGGCGGAGATCACCATCGCGAGCGCCGTGTACTCCACGTGCTCCAGCAGCCGGGACGGGATGCCTTCCGGCCCGCTCCAGTGGCCGACCGCGATCAGCCACTGCCAGGCGAAGTTGAAGAAGCTCATGCCGCCGGGACGCCCCCCCGGCCGGGCTGTCCGCTGAGGACGGCCCGGCGCGCGGTCGCCCGCGTCGGGGCCGCGCCGCGTTGCCACGGTGTCAGCAGCCTGCGGGCGAGCACGAGCACCAGGTCCGTGACCAGCGCCAGGACGACGATGAGCACGATCCCCCAGACGATCTCGGTGGTGAAGCTGCGCTGCTCGCCGTCGATGAACAGGTAGCCGAGGCCGCCGATGCCGATCAGCTGGCCGACGCTGACCAGGCTGATGCTGGACACGCTCGCGATCCGCAACCCGGCGATCACGACCGGCGCTGCGATCGGCAGCTCGACGGTGGCCAGCCGGCGCCAGGTGCCGAAGCCCATCGCCACCGCGGCCTGCCGGACCGGCTCGGGCACCGAGCGGAGCCCGTCCACCACGCTGGGGAAGATCACCGATACCGCGTAAACCGTGAGCGGGATGATCACGGTGGTGTCGGTGAGGCCGGTGTACGCGATCAGCGCGACGAACAGCGCGAGCGCGGGCAGCGCGTAGAGCACGCTGGTGAGCCCCAGCACCGGCGGGTACAGCCAGCCGAAGCGGACGCAGACGATCCCCAGCGGCAGCGAGATGACCAGCCCGAAGAGCACCGGCAGCAGCGCGAGGTACGCGTTCTGCCCGGTGAGGTGCGCCAGCAGGCTGGCGTTCTGCGAGGCCCAGCTCATGACGTCGGCACTCCCCCTGGCCCAGGGACCAGTGCGGCGTTGGCCCGCTGGAGGCTGTTCTGCGAGGCCCAGCTCATGACGTCGGCACTCCCCCTGGCACGGGGGCGGCGTTGGCCCGCTGGATCGCCGCGCGCAGCCGGTCGTACGAGGTCACGCCCACGACCCGGCCGGCCGCGTCCACGCCGACCGCCTGGCCGGTGACCGACAGCACGGTGGCGTCCAGCGCGGCGCGCAGCGAGTCGGTGTCGGCGCGGAACGTGTGACCGAGGCCGGCGATGTGCGAGACATCGGCGAGCCGGGTATCCGCTGGGAGCGATTCCAGCTCGGTGACCGCGATCCATCCGCGCGGAAGCCGTTCGGGATCAATAACGAGCACCCATTCCTCGCTGGCGCTCCGCGCCTTCGCCAGCGCCTGCGCGGCCGTGCTGTCCTGGCCGGCGATCGCGCTCGTGTCGAGGTCCAGCGTGTCGGCGGCGAGGAATGACAGCCGGCGGATGCCGCGGTCGAAGCCGAGGAAGTCCTCGACGTAGCTGTCCGCGGGCGCGGTCAGAAGCCGCTGCGGCGTGTCCACCTGCACGACCTTGCCGCCGGGGCGGAAGATCGCGACCTGGTCGCCGATCTTGATCGCCTCCTCGATGTCGTGGGTGACGAAGACCACGGTCTTGCGCAGCTGCGACTGCAGCCGCAGCAGCTCTTCTTGCAGCGAGGCCCTGACGATCGGGTCGACGGCGCTGAACGGCTCGTCCATCAGCAGCAGCGGCGGGTCGGCGGCGAGCGCGCGCGCCACGCCGACCCGCTGCTGCTGGCCGCCGGACAGCTGGTGCGGGTACCTGCGGGCCATCTGCGCGTCCAGCCCGACGAGATCCATCAGCTCGCGGGCGCGCTCGCGGGCCTTCGGCTTCCCCCAGCCGATGAGCAGCGGCACCGTGGCGATGTTGTCCTCGATGGTCCGGTGCGGGAACAGGCCGACCTGCTGGATGACGTAGCCGATGCCGCGGCGCAGGTGGGCCGGGTTGGACCGCTGGATGTCCTCGCCGTCCAGCAGGATCCGCCCGCTGGTGGGGTCGATCAGCCGGTTGATCATGCGCAGCGTCGTGGTCTTGCCGCCCCCGCTGGGGCCCACCAGCACCATCGTCTGTCCAGCGGGGATCTCGAGGCTGAGGTCGTCCACCGCGACCGTGCCGCCGGGATAGCGCTTCGTCACGTTCTCGAAGGTGATCACGGCGCGACCCTTCTCACCTTTCCCGCCCGGCAACCTGGGGAGACGGGCACCAGCGCGTGCCCCGGGTCCTGCCCTGGTTGTCGCCCGCCCAGCGTGAAGTCATGATCTGCGTCAAGGACGTCCGCGGCTACGCCCGCAGGCTGCCCCGCCTTCCGCCAGGCGCCGGGATGAACCGTTTCATCCTGGCCAGGCGGTCAGCCTACCCGGCGGCGGACGAAGCAGGTTCAATGATCCATTAATGCTGTTGGACGTGCCGGAGGGTGTCAAGCCGCCGGCCGCAGGCGGATGCGAACTTGTTACCTGAGGGAGGAAGCCGTGCCGCGCGGCTGGTCCTCGGTCAGTCGAGGCCGTCGCGGTCGGCCCAGTCCAGCAGGGTGTCCAGCCGGTAGGGGTGGTCGTCGATGCCGCGGTGCAGGTCGCCGAGCCGGGCGAACCGGGCGGGCACCGTCGCGATCGTGAGCTCGCGCGGCTCCACGTCGTCGACCTCGTCCCAGCCGATCGGGGTGGAGACGGTCGCCTCCGGCACGCCCCGCACCGAGTACGCGCTGGCGATCGTGTGGTCCCTGGTGTTCTGGTTGTAGTCGACGAACAGCTTTTCCGGGTCGCGGTCCTTGCGCCACCAGGTGGTCGTCACCAGGTCCGGCGCGCGGCGCTCCACCTCGCGGGCGAAGGCGTGCGCGGCGCGGCGGACGTCGGCCCACCCCCACCGGGGCTCGATCCGCACGTAGACGTGCAGGCCGGCCCCGCCGGAGGTCTTGGGCCAGCCGGTGGCGCCGAGCTCGCCGAGCACCTCGCGCACGACGCCGGCCACCCGGCGCACGGTGCCGAACGGGCAGCGCGGCATGGGATCGAGGTCGATGCGCCATTCGTCCGGGCGCTCGGTGTCGGCCCGGCGGGAGTTCCAGGGGTGGAACTCCACGGTGGACATCTGGACCGCCCAGATCACGCTGGCCAGCTCGGTGACGCACAGCTCGTCGGCGTGCCGGCCGTACCGCGGGAAGTGCACCCGCACCGTCTGCAGCCAGGGCGGGGCGCCGCCGGGGACGCGCTTCTGGTGCACCTTTTCGCCGGTCACCCCGGACGGAAACCGGTGCAGCATGCACGGCCGGTCGCGCAGCGCGCGGACGATCCCGTCGCCCACCGACAGGTAATAGCGGGCCAGGTCGAGCTTGGTCTCGCCGCGGGCCGGGAAGTACACCCGGTCCGGGCTGGAGATGCGCACCGTCCGGTCACCGACCTCGAGCTCCACCCCTGCCGCCATTGCCACATCTTCCACCAGGGCTCCCGACCTGGGGCGACGCGGGTCATCGAGGACGGGGCGGTAGGCTGCACATCCTGTGACCAGCACGCGAAGCTCCAGAGCCGAGGCGCACGGGCCCAGCGGGCACCACCACCGCGACGTGTCCGGCGGCTGGCTGCGGCCCGCCGTGTTCGGCGCGATGGACGGCCTGGTCACCAACGTGTCGCTGATCGCCGGCGTGGGTGGCACCGGAGTCCACACGCGCTTCATCATCCTCACCGGCCTGGCCGGCCTGGCGGCGGGCGCGTGCTCGATGGCGGCCGGGGAGTTCGTGTCGGTCTCGTCGCAGAACGAGCTGGTCGGATCCGAGGTGTCCAAGGAGCGGCAGGAGCTGGAGAACAACCCGGACGCCGAGCAGCGCGAGCTGGCCGCGACGTTCCGGGCGCGGGGCGTCGAGCCGGCCCTGGCCAGGCAAGTCGCGGCGCAGATCTCGCGGAACCCGGACCAGGCGCTGACCGTGCACGTGCAGGAGGAGCTCGGCGTCGATCCGCATGATCTGCCCTCGCCGCTGATCGCGGCGGGCGCCTCGCTGGTCACGTTCTCCCTCGGCGCGCTCGTCCCGCTGCTGCCCTACCTGGCCGGCGCCACCTCCCTGCTGCTCGCGCTCGGCTGCGCCGCGGTGGCCGCCGTGCTCGGCGGCGGCGCGGTGGCCAGGCTGACCAGCCGGCCGGTCATCCGCGGCGCGGCGCGGCAGCTGCTGCTCGGCGCCGCCGCCGCCGCGATCACCTACGGCATCGGCCACGCCGTCGGCATCGGCGCTGGCGTCGGCGGCTGATCCGGCGCCTCTGGCCGGGGCGGCGGGGACGGGCGCCGGGGGCTGCCCGGCCTCGGGGCTGCCCGGCCTCGGGGCTAACCGGCCTCGGGGCTGCCCGGCCTCGGGGCTAACCGGCGTCGGGGCTACCAGGCGTCGGGGCTGATGGACTCGTCCGGCCAGCCGCCGGGGGCGGACAGCAGGCGCAGGTCGGACTCGACCATCATGGTGACCAGCTCGTCGAACTTGGTCGCGGGCTCCCAGCCGAGCCGACGCCGGGCCTTGGTCGCGTCGGCGCACAGCTGATCGACCTCGGCGGGCCGGATGAACGCGGCGTCGCACACCACGTGGTCCTGCCAGTTCAGGCCGGCCGCGGTGAACGCGCGCTGGACCAGCTCCTCGACCGTGTGCGTCACGCCGGTGCCCACGACGTAGTCCTCCGGCTCGTCCCGGGCGAGCATCAGCTCCATCGCGCGCACGTAGTCGCCCGCGAACCCCCAGTCGCGGCTGGCGGACAGGTTGCCGAGCCGCAGCTGGCGCTCCACGCCCAGCTTGATCCGGGCCGCGCCCAGCGTCACCTTGCGGCTGACGAACTCGGCGCCGCGGCGCGGCGACTCGTGGTTGAACAGGATCCCGGACACCGCGTACATGCCATAGGACTCGCGGTAGTTCTGGGTGAGGAAGTGCCCGTACGCCTTGGCCACGCCGTACGGGCTGCGCGGGTGGAACGGCGTGCCCTCGGTCTGCGGCGACTCCCGCACCTGCCCGAACATCTCCGACGAGGACGCCTGGTAGAACCTGATCTGCCCGCGCCCCGGCGAGCGGGACGCGCTGATCCCGCTGCACACCCGGATCGCCTCGAGCACCCGCAGCACGCCGAGCCCGGTGACCTCGCCGGTGAGCTCAGCCTGCTGCCAGGACATCGGCACGTAGGAGATCGCGGCCAGGTTGTACACCTCGTCCGGCTGCGCCCGCTCGACCGCGGAGATCAGGCTGCCCTGGTCGAGCAAGTCACCGCGGACCAGCCTGACGTCGGCCAGCAGCTCCCGGATCCGCGGCACCCGCGGGTTGGCCTGCCCGCGCACCAGCCCCCAGACCTCGTGCCCCTGGGCGAGCAGGTGCTCGGCGAGGTACGAGCCGTCCTGCCCGGTGATGCCGGTGATGAGCACGCGTTTGGTCAGCGCAGCCTCCGCACGTCGTCGGAATCGGTAGCCTACCCAGCCAGGACTTTACTGGGTGGTAATGTTCGCTGCCTGGGAGGTCACGCAGGCAGGCCTCGACCAGCTCGGCCACCTGTTCCGCATGAGGAGGGACGACCTGCGTGACCACCGTGCGAGCCCGGGCGCCACGGAGCGCAGCAGCGCCTGCCGGTGACGCGCCGCAGAGCGCCGCAGCGCCGGTCAGCGCCACCGCGCCGCCGGCGGACCGCCCGCTGCGCGTCGCGATGCTCTCCTACCGCAGCAAGCCGCACTGCGGCGGCCAGGGCATCTACCTGCGGCACCTGAGCCGCGAGCTGGCCGCGCTCGGCCACACCGTGGAGGTGTTCTCCGGCCAGCCCTACCCGGAGCTTGAGCCGGGCCCGGTCCTGCGCGAGATCCCGAGCCTGGACCTGTACCGCGACCCCGACCCGTTCCGCACGCCGCGGCTGGGCGAGTTCCGCGACTGGATCGACGTGCTGGAGTTCGGGGCGATGAAGACCGGCGCCTTCCCCGAGCCGCTCACGTTCAGCCTGCGGGCGCTGCGCGCGCTGCGGCAGCGCCGCGGCGACTTCGACGTGGTGCACGACAACCAGGTGCTCGGCTACGGCCTGCTCGGCGTCGCCCGGCTCGGGCTGCCGCTGGTGACCAGCATCCACCACCCGGTCAGCGTGGACCGGCGGATCGAGCTGGCCGCGGCCCGCGGGCTGTCCCGGCTGTCCAAGCGCCGCTGGTACGCGTTCGTCCGGATGCAGGGCCGCGTCGCCCGCCGGGTCAGCCGGCAGGGCCCGATCCTGACCGTCTCCGAGTCCTCCCGCCGCGACATCTGCCGCGACTTCGGCGCCGGCCCGGACAGCGTGCGCGTGATACCGCTCGGCGTGGACACCCGGCTGTTCCACCCGCGGCCCGCGCCGCGGGCCCCCGGCCTGATCGTGGCGGTGGCTAGCGCGGACTCGCCGATGAAGGGCGTGACCACGCTGCTGCGCGCGTTCCGGCTGCTGCTGGACGGCCTGCCGCCGGGCGGACGGGCGGACGACGGCCGGGACGAGCCGCCCGCCCGGCTCGTCGTGGTGAGCAAGCCCACCCCCGGCGGCCCGACCGACAAGCTGACCGGCGAGCTGGGGCTGGCCGGGCACGTCCGGTTCGTGCACGGGATGGGCAACGAGGAGCTGGCCGCGCTGCTGGCCAGCGCGCAGATCGCGGTGGTCCCGTCGCTGTACGAGGGGTTCTCGCTGCCGGCCGTCGAGCACATGGCCTCGGGCACGCCGCTGGTGGCGTCCCGCACCGGCGCGCTGCCCGAAGTGACCGGCGACGCCGCCGTCCTCGTCGAGCCCGGCAACGCCGACGAGCTCGCTGCTGCACTGCGCCGCCTGCTCGATCACCCGCAGCAGCGGGAGCGGTTGGGCGACGCCGCCCTGCGCCGGGTCGCCGAGCGGTTCGCCTGGCCCGCGGTCGCCCGCGCCACGGTGGCGCAGTACCGCGCGGCGATCGGGACGGCGAGGGGAGCCGGGCCCTGCTGACCGTCGACTTCGGCCGCCTCGGCGTGACCGCGGGCACCCGCGTGCTCGACCTCGGCTGCGGCGCGGGCCGGCACGCGTTCGAGGCGCTGCGGCGCGGCGCGCACGTGACCGCGCTGGACTCCGACGCGGATGAGCTGGCCCAGGTGAGCGCCATGTTCGCGGCCATGCACGAGGCCGGCGAGGTGCCTTCGGGAGCGACGGGAGTCGCGGTGCGCGGCGACGCCACGGCGATGCCGTTCGGGAAAAATGTTTTTGATCTTGTCATCGCCGCCGAGGTGCTCGAGCACATCCCGCGCGACCAGCAGGCGATGCACGAGATCGCGCGGGTGCTGGCGCCGGGCGGCGGCGCCGCGGTGACCGTGCCGGCCTGGCTGCCGGAGCGGATCTGCTGGGCGCTGTCCGACGACTACCACAACGTGCCCGGCGGGCACGTCCGCATCTACACCAGGGGCGAGCTCGAGGCCAAGCTCGCCCAGGCCGGGCTCGCCGCGGGCGCGCGCCACCACGCGCACGGCCTGCACTCCCCCTACTGGTGGCTGAAGTGCGCGGTCGGGGTGCACGACGACGGCCACCCGCTGGCCCGCGCCTACCACCGGCTGCTCGTGTGGGACATCGTGAAGCGGCCCGCCGCCACCCGGCTGGCGGAGCGGGCGCTCAACCCGCTGATCGGCAAGAGCCTCGTCGTGTACGCGAGAAAGATCGCTTCACCGAACGGCGCTGCCGGACGTCCCGCCCGCGAGAGCGCGCGTGTCGGCGCGTGACGGCCTGGCCTGCGGGCTACGGCAGGCGCGGGTCCCCGAGGTCACGGGCGTGCTGACCGCGGACCAGGTACTGGCCACCGGGCGCGCGATCGCCGCCGTGCAGCGGCCGGACGGGGCGATCGGCTGGCCGGACGGGCACGCCGACGCGTGGAACCACGTGGAGTGCGCGATGGCGCTGACCGCGTGCGGGCTCACCGGGCCCGCGCGGCGGGCCTACCGCTGGCTGGCCGCCGCCCAGCGCGCCGACGGCTCCTGGCCGAAGAAGACGGCCGGCCGGGTGATCACCGACGCCGCGGCGGAGAGCAACCAGGCCGCCTACGCGGCGGTCGGCGTGTGGCACGAGCTGCTGGTGACCGGGGACGAGGACTTCACCTCGGTGATGTGGCCGGTGGTGCGCAGGGCGATCGAGTTCGTGCTGGGGCTGCGCACGGCGCGCGGGGAGTTCCGATGGCAGCGGGACGCCTGCGGCGTTCCGGCCGCGTACGCGCTGCTGGCCGGCTGCTCGAGCATCCACCAGAGCCTGCGCTGCGCGATCGCGCTGGCCGAGCACGTGGCCGAGCCGCAGCCGGAATGGGAGCTCGCCGCCGACCAGCTCGGGCACGTGATCGCGTGCCACCCGGAGGCGTTCGCGGACAAGAGCGAGTTCTCGATGGACTGGTACTACCCGGTGCTCGGCGGCGCGGTGCGGGGGGAGGCCGCGCGCGGCCGGCTGGCGGGGCGGTGGGACGAGTTCGTCGAGCCTGGCGTCGGGGTGCGCTGCGTCAGCGACCAGCCGTGGGTCACCGGGGCGGAGACGTGCGAGCTCGTGCTCGCGCTGGACGCGATCGGCGACCGGGACGCCGCGGTCGAGCTGTACGCGGCCGTCCAGCACCTGCGCGACGGCGACGGCGCGTACTGGACCGGCTGGCAGTTCGCCAACCGCGACCACTTCCCCGCCGAGCGGAGCAGCTGGACCGCGGCGGCGATGATCCTCGCCGCGGACGCGCTGTGCGGCGCGACCGGCGGGTCGGGCCTGTTCCGGGACGCGGGCGCGCGCCCCGGCCCGGCGGCCGCCGCGGACCCGGACACCTGCGGCTGCGCGGCCGCGGCCCGGCCTGCGGCCCGGCCCGCGCCGGCCGACGGGGGCTGACCGCGTTCGCGGCCGGTGCCGCCGCCCCCTGGGCTGCGCGTGGGCCGCTAGCCGATGCCGTCGCCGGAGCGCTCGAGGACCCGGAGCGAGCCCTCGCGCCGGACCTCGGTGAACGCGCCGGACGCCAGGGCTCGCAGGTAGATCCGGTACGGCGCCTGGCCGCCGTCGGCGGGGTCAGGGAACACGTCGTGGATGGCCAGCGCGCCGCCGCGGGCCAGGTGCGGCGCCCAGCCCTGGTAGTCGGCCACCGCCGCCGCGTCGGTGTGCCCGCCGTCGATGAACACCATGCCGAGCCTGGTGCCCCACAGCCTGGCGACGTCGACGGACCGGCCGACGACCGCGATCACGCTGTCCTCCAGCCCGGCCGCCGCCAGCGTGGACCGGAAGTGCGGCAGCGTGTCCAGTCGCCCGCTGCGCGGGTCGACCAGCTCGGCGTCGTGGTACTCCCAGCCCGGCTGGTTCTCCTCCGAGCCGCGGTGGTGATCCACCGTGATCACGAACTGCCCGGCGGCGCGGGCGGCGGCCGCCAGGTAGATGGTGGACTTGCCGCAGTAGGTGCCGATCTCCAGGATCGGCCCGACGCGCGCGTAGCGGGCCGCGGTCTCGTGCAGCGCCAGGCCCTCCGGCGCCGGCATGAAGCCCCTGGCGGCCTCCGCCGCCTTCCTCAGCTCCGCGTCCACGCGGCCCGCGCCTCCCGGATGCCGTCGGGACGCGGGTTAGCCGGCCGCGTCGAGCTTGGCCACGCTGGTGTCCTCGGTGGTCCACGACGCCGACAGGTCGCCCTGCTTGGCCAGTACCTCGCCGCGCTTGGTGAGCACCGCGAGCAGCGGTCCCTGCGCGCCGTCGGTCGCGGCGGCCAGCGACGAGACCGCGGCGTACTCGGCGACCCACCGGCCCGACAGGGTGCCCTGCCGCGCGACCACCTCGCCGCCCTTGGTCAGCACCGCGAGCAGCGCGCCGTGCGTGCCGTCGCTCGCCACCGCCAGCCGCGCCACCCCGGCGAACTCGCTGGCCCACCCCCCGGCGAGGCTGCCCTGCTTGGCCAGCACCTGGCCACTCTTGGTCAGCACCGCCAGCAACGGCCCGTGCCTGGCGTCGCTGGCCACCGCGACCTGCGCCACCCCGGAGTACTCGCTGGTCCACCCCCCGGCGAGGCTGTCCTGCTTGGCCAGCATCTTCCCGCCCTTGGTCAGCACCGCCAGCAACGGCCCGTGCCTGGCGTCGCTGGCCACCGCGACCTGCGCCACCCCGGAGTACTCGCTGGTCCACGGGCCGGTCAGCTGGCCCTGCTTGACCAGCACCTGGCCGCTTTTGGTCAGCACCGCCAGCAGCGGTCCGTGCGTGGCGTCGGTGGCCACCGCGACCTGCGCCGCGCCTGAGTATTCGCTGGTCCACGGGCCGGTCAGGCTGCCCCGCTTGACCAGGACCTTCCCGCCCTTGGTCAGCACCGCCAGCAGCGGCCCATGTCTGCTGTCGCTGGCCACCGCGACCTGCGCCACGCCCGCGTACTCGCTCGTCCAGGGCCCCGCCAGCCGGCCTTGCTTGACCTGCACCTTCCCGTCGCCGCCCAGCACCGCGATCACCGCGGGCGCCGGCCGCGGGGCCGCCGGGCGGGCGTGACTGCTGGCGACCTCGCGGCTCTCCATGGAGGTGTCCGTGCCGCTGGTGAGGAGGTAGATCGCGACTGCGGACGCGCCCAGAGCCGCCGCGACGCCCACGATCGCCGCGCGCACGCGTACGTTCATCGTCGCCCCCTTCCGGCGCGACCGCGGAGCCCGCGGCCCCAAGGCGAAGCATGGATGCTGCTATAGCACGCTTAACTCTTCATGATCATGGAAACGGTGGAGAAACCCCGGCGTCCGCGGGTCCGAGGCCGTGCCGGGCGAGACACGAGCTAGCCAGCAGCGGCGATCTGGGAGACGCTGCTGAGCTGGTTGGTCCACGGCCCGTTCAGGCTGCCCTCCTTGGCGAGCGCCTGGCTCCCGTTTGTGCTGGTAGTGAGCACGGCGATCAGCGGGCCGTTCGTGTCGTCGCTGCCCACCGACACCGCGGCGGCCCCCGTATACTCGCTCGTCCAGCCGCTGGTCAGGCTGCCCTCCTTGGCCAGCACCTGGCTGCCCTTGGTGCTGGTGGTGAGCACCGCGATCAGCGGGCCGTTGGTGCCGTCGGTGGCCACCGCGAGCTTGGACACGCCGGTGTACTCGTTGGTCCACGGGGCTATCAGGCTGCCCTGCTTGGCCAGCACCTTGCCGCTCGTCAGCACCGCGATCAGCGGGCCGTGAGGGCCGTCGCTGGCCACCGCGAACTTCGACACCCCGCTGGAATACACGGTGGTCCACGGCCCGTTCAGGCTCGTCTGCTTGACCAGGAGCGCCCCGGCCGTGGTGAGCACCGCGATCAGCGGGCCGTTCGTGACGTCGCTGGCCACCGCGATCTGCGAGGCGCCGGTGTACTCAGTCGTCCACGGCGCGTCCAGGCTGCCCTCCTTGACCATCACCACGCCGGCCGTGGTCAGCACCGCGATCAGGGCGCCGTTCGTGCCGTCGCTGGCCACCACGATCTGCGACGCCCCGCTGGCGAGCTCGTTGGTCCAGCCGGCGTTCAGGTTGCCCTGCTTGGCCAGCACCTGACCGGACGTTTTGAGCCGCACCGCCACCAGCGCGCCGTTCGTGCCGTCGCTGGCCACGGCCAGCTGCGCCACCCCGGTGTGCTCGTTGGTCCACGGCGCGATCAGGCTGCCTTCCTTGACCAGCGCCTTCCCCGAGGTCACGACCCCGATCACCGGCGGGGCGGGCGCCTGGGCGGCGAGGGTGTGGCGCGCGCCGGCGACCGTGTGCTCACGCGCCCAGGCGGCGCCGCCGCTCGCGGCGAACGCACAGCCTAGGGACACCGCTATTGCTGCCCCCGTGCCCCTGATCAGCTTGCCAGCAGTTCGCATCGTTCCCCCTTGCGGGATACCGCGGCCCGGACCGAGGAGCCTCTCACCAGATAGACGCGCAGCCGGGACGGGCGGATGACGCGGACCGGAAAGCTATGCCGTTCCGCTGCGGAGCCTGGCCAGCCGGGAAAGCGCCTCCTCGAGGACCTCGGTGCGCTTGCAGAACGCGAACCGGACGTGGCTGCGGCCGGCCTCCTTGTCGTCGTACAGCACCGAGGTCGGCACGGCGACCACCCCGGCGCGGTGCGGCAACTGCCGGCAGAACGCCAGCCCGTCGGTCTCGCCGAGCGGGCGGATGTCGGTGGTGACGAAGTACGTCCCGGCGGGCCGGTACACCTCGAAGCCGGCCGCTGACAGCCCCGCCGACAGCAGGTCGCGCTTGCGGCGGAGATCGTCGCGCAAACCGTAGAAGTAGGTGTCCGGCAGCCGCAGCGCCTCGGCCATCGCGTACTGGAACGGGCCGCCGCTGACGAACGTGAGGAACTGCTTGACGGTCCGCACCGCCGCCACCAGGTCGGCGCTGGCCATCACCCAGCCGATCTTCCAGCCGGTGAAGGAGAACGTCTTGCCCGCCGAGCTGATCGTCACCGTGCGTCCGGCCATCCCGGGCAGCGAGGCGACCGGCACGTGCTCGCCGTCGAACACCAGGTGCTCGTACACCTCGTCGGTGACCACGAGCAGGTCCCGCGCGCAGGCCAGCTCCGCGATCGCGGTCAGCTCGGCGCGGGTGAGCACGGTCCCGGTGGGGTTGTGCGGGGTATTGAGCAGGATCATCCTGGTGCGCGGCGTGACCGCGGCGCGCAGCGCGGCCAGGTCAGGGCGGAAGTCCGGCGCACGCAGCGTGACCGGGACCCGCACGCCGCCCGCCATCGCGATGCACGCGGCGTAGGAGTCGTAGTACGGCTCCAGCGCGATGACCTCGTCGCCGGGCTCGACGAGCGCGAGCAGCGCGGCCGCGACCGCCTCGGTCGCGCCGGCCGTCACCAGCACCTCGCGGCCCGGGTCGTAGTCGAGGCCGTACCAGCGCTTGGCGTGCCAGGAGATCGCGTGCCGCAGCTCGGGTATCCCGGGGCCGGGCGGGTACTGGTTGCCCCGGCCGGCCAGGATCGCGTCGGCGGCGAGCTGGGCGACCTCGCGCGGCCCGTCGGTGTCGGGGAAGCCCTGACCGAGGTTGACGGCGCCGGTCTCGGTCGCCAGCGCCGACATCTCGGCGAAGATCGTGGTACCCAGCCCGGCGAGCCTGCGGTTGAGCAAGGGTCGGTTCACCCAGCAATGACATCATGTGGGCACCGGAGGGCGGGCGGCCGGCGTCGCCTGGGCGCCGCGGTGCGGGCCGCTGGCGTCGCCTGGCACCGATCCGCGCCGCCGCAGATCGGCCAGACACGCCCTAAACTTCGGACATGCGAGTCGCCGTCTGCCAGATCCCGGTCAGCGCCGATCCCGCGGTCAACCTTGACCGGGTGCGGCACGCCCTCGACGACGCGGCCGGGCAGGGTGCCGACCTGGCGGTGTTCCCGGAGGGAACGCAGGCGCGGTTCGGCAGCGACCTGCGAGCGGTCGCGGAGCTGCCGGACGGCGCGTTCGGATCGGGGATCAGGGAGGCGGCCGACAAGCTCGGGATCGCGGTGGTCGCCGGCCTCTTCGAGCCGGCCCCGGACGGGCGCGTGCACAACACGACGGTCGCCTTCGACGGCACCGGCCGGCTGGTCGCCTCGTACCGGAAGATCCACGTATTCGACTCGTTCGGGCAGCGCGAGTCCGACCTGGTCGCGGCCGGCGGCGAGCCCGTGGTCGCCGACCTCGCCGGGTTGCGGGTCGGCTTCCTCACCTGCTATGACGTGCGGTTCCCCGAGCACGCGCGGGCCCTGGCCGCGGCGGGCGCCGAGCTGATCGTGCTGCCGTCGGCCTGGGCGGCGGGCCTGTTCAAGGAGGAGCACTGGGTCACCCTGGTGCGCGCCCGGGCGATCGAGAACACGGTGTGGGTGGCGGCGGCCGGCCAGGTGCCCGACCCCGGCGAGCGGCCGTCCCGCGCCCCCACCGGCATCGGCCGCAGCATGGTCGTCGACCCGATGGGGGTGACCAGGCTCGACCTGGGCCCCTACGCGGGCGTGGGAGTGGCGGAGATCGACACCGCGCTGACCGCCCGGGTCCGGGCCGAGGTGCCGTGCCTGCAGCACCGCAGGCCGGACGTGTTCGGCGGCTGACCGGCTAGAGGCTGCCCAGCCGGCCGCTGCCTATGAGGGCACTGCCTAGCCGGCCGCGGCGGTGGCCTGCCACAGCGTCGGCTGCTCGCCCTGCGGGGTGGCGACGTAGCCGGCCCCGGTCAGCCGCGACCCCGACGCGGCAAGCGCGGTGAGCGCCTGCGAGCCCCGGCCGCTGAGCCCGGTGCCGACCGGCTCATGGGTCTTCCACGAGATGCCGTCCCGCGACGACCACACCACGACACGCAGGTTGCCCGGCTGACCGACCGTGCCGACCGCCTCGAAACCCCTGCCCGCCGCGGTCAGCGCGGTGACCGCGGGGAAGCCACCGGGCGCAGTGAGCGGCGTCTCCTGCCAGATCGTCCCGCCATCGGTGGAGTACGCGGCGAACGGCTCGGTGCCGGCGCCGGTGGTGGCGGTGCCGGTGGCCACGATCACGTTCCGCCGGGCGGCGACCTGCTGCAGCAGCGCGGTGCTCGCGCCGGCCGGGGGCCGCAGCCGGGTCAGCTGCCAGCGCCTGCCGTCCGGCGAGGTCCAGACCGCGGGCGAGTGGCTGTCCGAGCCGACCGCGACGAACCGCGTCCCGGCCGCGGCGACCGCCAGCATCTGCGGGCTGCCCGTGCCCGACAGGTCGCCGGCGGTCACGCCGGTCCCCCTGGCCCAGCCGGTCAGGCCGGCCGACCACCACGCCGCCGCGATCGTCTGCGGCGGGATGACCTGCGTGGTCGCGTGGTTGTGCCGGCCGGTGCCGGCGGATTTCGTGAAGGTGCGCCCGGGGACCACCTGCCTGCCCACGATCACGTAACCGGAGCGGCCGGCCGCCGCGGCGCTGACGGCGATCCCCGGGCCCGCGAAGGCGGCCTCGCCGTCGGCCGCCTGCCAGCTGCCCGCGGTCGCCGACACGACCACGGCGGGGCGGCTGAGCGCCCCGGCGGCGACCCCGCCCACCGCGAGCCAGCCCCGGCTGCCGTGCACGACGCCGGCGAGCGCGCCGGGGCCGGGCCGGGCGAGCGCGGCGGAGCCGACCCGCCGCCACCCGCCCGATCTTCCCGCCGACCAGATGGCGGGGTACCCGTCGGCGCTGCCCACGGCGACCGTGGTGCCGCCCGCCACGGCGATGCCGCTGACCCCGAGGGACGGACCGGTCGCGCCGGCGATGGAGCCGAAGCTCACGGTTCTCGCCTGGGACCCGGCCAGCACCAGGTACGGCTGCTGACCGTCGGCGGCGCGCACGGTGGCTCCCGCCGCCACCACGGTGCCGCCGGCCGTCACCGTGACGCCCGCCAGCGACTGCGCGGAGCCGCCGAGGTTCGCGACGCTCCGCCACGTCGTGCCGTCCGTGCTCACGAACGCGACCCTGGCCCCGCCCGCGACCTTCGCGGCTATTGCAGCGCCCTGGTCGCTGCCGCCAACGGCGGTGACGTGCAGGTGGGCGTTCTTCGCCACGATGATCGTGGCCGCGCGGCTCCAGTAGGACCCGCCCTGGGAGACGTAGGCGACGGCGTCGCTCCCGCGGATCTTGCCGCCGCCGGACCGGACGACCACGAACCCGGAGCCCGTGGTCGCGACGCCGTCGATCAGGCTGGCCTCGGAGCTGCCGAAGGGAACGTGCGCGGCAGCCCAGCTCAAGCCGCCGTTGGCGCTGAACCAGATGCCTTTCGACGCCGAGGTCGTGCGGTGCTTGCCGCTGCCGTGCGTGCTGACGATCACGCCCACGACGATCACGTGGCCGCCCCGGGCGGCCACGTGAGTCAGCCCGGTCACGCGGCCGCCGGGAACGGTCAGGCGGAGCGCGCCGGCGGAGAGCCGGCGCCAGTTCAGCCCGTTCGCCGACTCCCAGGCGACCGGGCTGCTCGCCGCCGGGTCGCTGGCGGGCTCGTTCTCGCCCACGGCTACGAAGCCGCCGGCCGTTCGCGCCAGGGCCAGCACGTGGTCACTGGCCTGCAGCGGGCCGACGCCGGCGCCGGGCGCCAGCGTCCAGGTCCTCCCGTCCGGGCTGGTCCACGCCGCGCCGGTGCCCAGGGCGAGCCAGCCGCCCCGGCCGCCGGGCAGCGGCGGCCCCCCGGCCACCAGCACGGGCAGGTCGGCCGGGGACGGCGCCGCTCCGCCCGGTCCCCGGACGGTGGCCATCCGCCAGCTGCGCCCGCCGTCGGCGGACGTGAAGAACTGAGCGCGGGGGATCCACTGCCCGGCCTGCGATCCGACGGCCACGACCGTCGCGCCGGACGCGGCCACCCCGCTGACCGACTGGAAGATGCCGCGCCCCTGCTGGCCTGGGGTGGTGGTGAAGTCGGCGCCCGCGAGCCGGGCGGGCGGATAGGCCGCGGCGGCACCGGTCCGGGCGGGCGAGCCGCCGCCGAAGACGAGCAGCCCCGCGACGCCGAGCACGATGGCCACGGCCGCGGCTACGACGGCCAGCCACAGCCCGCGGCGGGCCCGCCCGGGGCCGTCCGGCGGCCCGAACGACGTGCCCGGGAGCTGGAACGGCGCGTCCCCGGGCCTGACGGGCACGCCCGCGGGCCCGACGGTTGCGCCGGGGGGCGCGGCGGTAGCGACCGACGGCCCTCCTGCGGTACCGCTACCGGCCGCAGTGCCCGCGCCGACGGCGGGGTCCGCCGGGCCGACGGCGGGGTCCGCCGGGCCGGCGACGGCGCCCGGGACGGCCCGGGCGACCGCCGCGGTCTGGCCGACGGCCTCGCCCTGGCCGGCCGCCGTCTCGGGACTGGCGGCGGTGCCCGGGACGGCCGGGGTGAGGGCGGAACCGCCCGGAGGCTGGAGCGGGCCGCGCAGCGACCTGGTCAGCGCGCGGGCGGAGATCCGGCTGCCGAGCCTGCCCGCGGCGACGCCGGCGGGCCACGCGGCCTTGCCCGCCGCGCCGCGGCGCTTGCCGGGGGATGCCGCTTGCACCCGCTCCCACTCGGCCTCGGCGGGCTCCCCGTCGGTGACCGGCCGCTGCCATTCCACGCCGGCGGCGCGCCAGGCCCGCTGGGCTTCCTGCCACACCGTGGGGCTGGCCAGGCCGCGCGGTTCGCCGCCGCCACGCCCGCCAGCGGCCTCCGTCAGCCCCTCGAGCCCCGGGCCGCCGGGGTGACCTCGCAGGGCGGGTGTGTCGGCGACCACCGGCGGCAGCGGCGGGGCTCCGGCCTCGGCTGCCGCGTTCGCGGCGGCCGACCGGCCGGCCCCGGCGCCCGCCGCCGGAGGGTAACCCCCGGCCGGCCCGGCGTCGCCGGGCGCACCGGCGTAGTGCGCTCCGGAGCCGTATCCGGAACCGTCATCCAGGTCGGCGTATCCCGGCTGGCCGTAGCTGTAGCCGGCGCCGCCGTCCGGATCGCCGTAGCCGGGCCCGTAGCCGTAGCCACCGCTGTAGCCGTAGTCGCCGGCAGGCTCGGGGCCGGACCCTGATTCGCCGCTCCCGGGATTGCCCGTCGTATTCACCACTGCCTCAGCCGGTTGCAAGCCGCGTACATTACCGGGAGAATTTCCCGCCGCCCCGATCGTACCGGTCGGGTGCCAAGGCCAGGGGCGTGTTGCGCCGACCCTCCTAAACGCCGGCGGCCGATCTATGAAGCGGCTACGCGGCGCGGAATCGCGTCTCCGACGGCAATGCGAAGGCTCTCCATCTCCTCGGCACTCACCCGCTCGAGGAAGCGGCGCATCGTGACGATCCTGTTGCCGCCGGAGCGCAGCACCTCGGCCATCAGGCGCGCGTCGTGTTCCTCCCGCGCCTCGGCCGGCCAGTACCGCCAGGCCCGGCCGTCTTTCTCCCGCCGCAGCACGCCCTTGCGGTACAGGATGTCCATCACCGTCATCACGGTCGTGTAGGCGACCGGCCGGCGATAGCTCATCCGCTCGCGCACGTCACGGACGGCAAACGGGCGGTCCGCCGCCCACATCACATGCATGATCGCGCTCTCGAGATCGCCGAACTCCCGCACCGCTACCCCACCTCCGTGCGGACATGCTTAGCACGCCCGGCCGGGCATACCTAGCTGCCATTTACGGCGAAGGACAGCAAAGGTCTACCGCAGCGATGATTCCTCCCCTGGATTTGACGGTTCTTGTCCGGTACGGGAGCGGGCCCCGTTTCCGCGCGCCCGGACGGGCTGCCGCCGAACGCGGCGCCCCGCCGGCCGGCGCCGGGTAGCCTTGACGGGGTCAGAACTCGTTATCGGAGCGGAAGTAGGCGATCTCCGCAGTGTCTCCTGAGTCGCGGCGGGGGCCCGCGCGGTTTCCCGAGTCGGATGGCGACGAGCTGGGCGCGCAGGACAGGCTGACCGCGGGCGTCACGGACTTCGGCCCGAACGAGCTTCTCGTCGACGAGCTCTACCAGCGGTACCTCGCCGATCCGGCCTCGGTGGACCGGGCGTGGTGGAACTTCTTCGCCGACTACCACCCGACGTCCGCTCTGGACCAGCACCCCGGCACGGAACAGGCTGCCGCCGCCAAGCTGGCCGCGGAGTCCGCGCCCGAGGCGCGCGCGGCGGCCGGCCCCGCGGTCGCGCCGGCCACTCCGGCACCTCCCGCCGCGCCGCCCGCGGGAGCCGCGGCGGCGCCGGCCCAGGGCGGGCAGCCCCCGGCCGCTGGCCCGCGGCCCAGCGCGGACGCGGAGCAGACCCGGCTGCGCGGCGCCGGCGCGCGAACGGTCAGCAACATGGTGGCGAGCCTCGGCGTTCCCACGGCGACGAGCGTGCGCTCGGTCCCCGCCAAGCTGCTCGTCGACAACCGGATCGTGATCAACAATCACCTCGGCCGCGGCCGGGGCGGGAAGATCTCGTTCACTCACCTCATCGGGTTCGCGGTGGTCAAGGCGCTCGGCGTACTGCCCGAGATGAACGACTCCTTCGCCGAGGTGGACGGCAAGCCGACGCTCATCAGGCCGGCCCACGTCAACTTCGGCCTGGCGATCGACGTCCGCAAGGGCGACGGGACGCGCCAGCTGCTGGTTCCCGGCATCAAGGCCGCGGAGACCATGGACTTCCGCCAGTTCTGGAGCGCGTACGAGGACCTGATCCGCAGGGCACGGACCGGCAAGCTCGAGGTCGACGACTTCGCCGGCGTGACGATCAGCCTGACCAACCCGGGGACCATCGGGACCGAGCACTCGGTGCCGCGGCTCATGCCCGGGCAGGGATGCATCATCGGCGTCGGGGCGATGGAGTACCCGGCGGAGTTCCAGGGGGCGTCCGAGGAGACGCTGAGCCGGCTGGCGATCAGCAAGTCGGTGACGCTCACCTCGACCTACGACCACCGGATCATCCAGGGCGCGCAGTCCGGCGAGTTCCTGCGCGTGATCCACGAGCTGCTGCTCGGCGGGAGCGGCTTCTACGAGGAGATCTTCCGCTCGCTGCGCATTCCCTACGAGCCGGTCCGGTGGGTGCGCGACCTGCCCGCCGGGCACGAGGACGACGTCGCCAAGTCGGCCCGGGTGCACGAGCTGATCCACGCCTACCGGGTCCGCGGGCACCTGATGGCCGACACCGACCCGCTGGAGTACAGGCAGCGCAAGCATCCCGACCTGGACATCAACCAGCACGGCCTCACCCTGTGGGATCTCGAGCGGGAGTTCGCGACCGGCGGGTTCGGCGGCAAGCCGATCATGAAGCTGCGCGACATCCTCGGCGTGCTGCGCGACTCCTACTGCCGCACGGTCGGCATCGAGTACATGCACATCCAGGAACCCGACGAGCGCGCCTGGATCCAGTCACGCGTCGAGCGGCCGCACGACCCGCCGGACCACGACGAGCAGATCCGCATCCTGAGCAGGCTCAACGTCGCAGAGGCGTTCGAGATGTTCCTGCAGACAAAGTTCGTGGGGCAGCGCAGGTTCTCGCTGGAGGGCGCCGAGTCGCTCATCCCGCTGCTGGACGCCGTGCTGACCGAGGCCGCGCTGCAGAGCATGGACGAGGCCGTGATCGGCATGGCCCACCGCGGCAGGCTGAACGTGCTGGCCAACATCGTCGGCAAGTCGTACGCGCAGATCTTCGGCGAGTTCGAGGGCAACCTGGACCCGCGCAGCGCGCACGGCTCCGGTGACGTGAAGTATCACCTCGGCGCGGAGGGCACGTTCACCGCCGCCGGGGGGTACTCGATCCCCACGTCCCTGGTCGCCAACCCGAGCCACCTGGAAGCGGTCGACCCGGTGCTCGAGGGCGTGGTCCGGGCCAAGCAGGACGTCCTCGACGTGGGCGAGGAAGGGTTCACCGTCTTGCCCATCCTCATCCACGGCGACGCCGCGTTCGCCGGCCAGGGCGTGGTGGCCGAGACGCTCAACTTGTCCCAGCTGCGCGGCTACCGGACCGGCGGCACCGTGCACATCGTGGTCAACAACCAGGTCGGCTTCACCACGGCACCGGAGTCCTCGCGGTCGAGCGTGTACGCGACCGACGTGGCGCGGATGATCCAGGCGCCGATCTTCCACGTGAACGGCGACGACCCGGAGGCCGTCGTGCGGGTGGGCCGGGCCGCGTTCGCCTACCGGCGGAAGTTCAGGAAGGACGTGGTCATCGACCTGGTCTGCTACCGGCGCCGGGGGCACAACGAGGCGGACAACCCGTCGTTCACCCAGCCGCTGATGTACGACCTCATCGACGCCAAGCGGTCGGTCCGCAAGCTCTACACCGAGGCGCTGGTCGGCCGCGGCGACATCACGCTGGAAGAAGCCGAGAACGCGCTGCGCGACTACCAGCAGCAGCTCGAGCGCGTGTTCACCGAGACGCGCGAGGCGGACAGCCGCCCGGCGGAGCCCGGCGCGGTGGTCAAGCCGGAGCCGGTGGCGGAGGAGCCGGTCGACCACGCCGCGGTGCCGACGGCGATCACCGACGAGGCCATCAAGCAGGTCATCGACACCCAGCTCAACCTGCCGGAGGGGTTCACCCTGCACCCGCGGCTGCAGCCGCTGCTGCAGCGCCGCGCCGCCATGATCGGCGAGAACGCGATCGACTGGGCGACCGGCGAGCTGCTCGCGCTCGGCTCGCTGGTGATGGACCACCACGGCGTTCGCCTGGTCGGCCAGGACACCCGCCGGGGCACGTTCGGCCAGCGGCACGCGGTGCTGGTGGACCGGCTCACCGGGGAGGACCACATCCCGCTGCGCACGTTCAACTCGGGCACGTCGAAGTTCTACGTGTACGACTCGCTGCTGTCGGAGTTCGCCGCCGTCGGCTTCGAGTACGGCTACTCGGTCGTCCGGCCGGAGATGCTCGTCTGCTGGGAGGCGCAGTTCGGCGACTTCATCAACGGTGCGCAGTCGATCGTGGACGAGTTCATCAGCTCGGGCGAGCAGAAGTGGGGGCAGCGCTCCAGCCTGGTGCTGCTGCTGCCGCACGGGTACGAGGGCCAGGGGCCCGACCACTCTTCCGCACGGATCGAGCGTTTCCTCGGCCTGTGCGCGCAGAACAACATGACCGTGACCGTGCCGACCACGCCGGCCAACTACTTCCACCTGCTGCGCTGGCAGGCGCTGTCCGGGCGGCGCAAGCCGCTGATCGTGTTCACGCCCAAGTCCATGCTCCGGCTGAAGACCGCGACGTCGCAGGTGGCCGACTTCACCAGCGGGTCGTTCCTGCCGGTGATCGGGGACCGCGAGGTGGCCGGCGACGCCGCGCGCGGCGTGCGCCGGGTGCTGCTCTGCAGCGGCAAGGTGTACTACGACCTGGCCGCGCGGCGGCACGTGCTGACTGCCGACGGCGGCGGCGCCGGCACGGCGATCGTCCGGGTCGAGCGGCTCTACCCGCTGCCGGTCCCCGAGCTGCAGGCCGAGCTCGCCAGGTACCCGGCCGCCGAGGAGATCGTCTGGGTGCAGGAGGAGCCGGCCAACATGGGGGCATGGCCGTGGATGGCGCTGAAGCTCCCCGAGGTCCTCGGCCGGCCCGTCGGGAGGGTCTCGCTGCCGCCGAGCTCCGCGCCGGCGGGCGGCTCGGCCACCCTGCACGCCAGCGAGCACCGGGCGCTGATCGAGACGGCGCTGCCGCCCGCCGCGCAGCCGGCGCCCCAGCCCGCTCCGCAGGCCGCGACCGGGGCCGCGTAACCTGGAGGCGGGCCGGGATCGCCGTGTTCCCGCAGGCCCGCAGCCTGTGGACGGCACGCGGACGATGGGCACGGAAGGCCGATGTATTTCACCGATCGCGGCATTGAGAAACTCGAGGAGCAGCGCGGCGACGACCAGGTGAGCCTCGCCTGGGTGGCGCGGCGGCTCAGGGAGTTCGTGGATCTCAACCCGGAGTCCGAGGCCGCCGTCGACCGCCTCGCTAGCTGGCTGGCGGCGGTCAGTGACGACGAGGACTAGGGCGTGTCTCGTGGATCTTGGTGGATGCGGGCGGCGATCCAGGCGGCGTCCGGCAAGGCGGAGGAGGAGCCAATAGTGGAACTATTGGCGACGACCACCCCGGGGTCCCCGGCGAAAACGCGCCAGCGTTTTCGCTGGGGTGGGGCAACGCCGCCGGTCGTCGTCTGGGCGCCGATCCGCGCCGCCGAAGATGTGCGAGACACGCCCTGAGGAGAGCGGCAAGATCGCGGGCTGGCTTGACTTTCAACAAACGAGATATATCGTAAGTGGTGCGGGGCTCCGGCCGGCGGCCGGCTGCCCCTCGCCGCATGTACCGGAAGGAGTCGCGTGATGCCACGCTGGACCATCGACTCCCCCGCCACCCTGGACTTCGACGGCGTCGTCGCGCTCCGGGTCAGGATCGTCGCCGGCTCGGTCGCCGTGCTCGCCACAACGGACCGGCCGCGGCTGGAGGTGATCGAGGTCGCGGGCCAGCCGCTGCTCGTGACGCACGAGGCCGGGATCCTGACCGTGGGGTACGAGGACCTGACCCGGGAGGGCCTGCTCGGCTGGCTGCGGCCGCAGCGGCACTCGGCGAACGTCACGGTCATGGTGCAGAAGGACTGCCCGGCCCAGATCGGCGTCGTTAACGCGACCGCGATACTGGCCGGGGTGTCGGCGCGGACGTCGGTCAAGAGCGTGTCCGGGGACGTGACGCTGGACGGCGTGACCGGCGCCGTCGACGCCAACACCGTCGCGGGCAGCCTCGAGGCCCAGGGGCTGGGCGGGAACCTCGTATTCCGCACCGTCTCCGGCGACCTGACCGTGGCCGACGGGCAGGTCGGCCGCCTGGACGCCAGGACCGTCAGCGGCCGGGTGACGGCGGACGTCGACATCGCGGCGGCCGGCGAGATGCGGGTGAGCACGCTGTCCGGTGAGGTCGCGATCCGGCTCCCCGCCGAGGCCAGCGCCGAGGTGAGCCTGCGCTCGGCGGCCGGCCAGGTGCACACCGACTTCGACACGCTGAACGACGGCCGCGGCCCCGGGTCGAGGAACGTCACCGGCACGCTGGGCG